>JAABUZ0100008625.1_pt1 | contig 11930 bp, 9 predicted proteins | sample 5562091 | NCBI WGS metagenome assembly JAABUZ01 (sample SAMN12813069, study PRJNA571459) | rock metagenome | isolation source: Antarctica rocks | place: Antarctica: Victoria Land, Linnaeus Terrace sud | collected 2015-12-21
AGCCGATCTCCTCGGCACGTACCGCGAGATCGCGCGCGTACTCCCAGCTCGCCTCCATCCCCTCGTCTTGCACATTGCGCAGCCATCCGCCAAACACAGGCAGCCAGAAGCCATACCGCATCAGCGAACCCCCGCCATCGTCTCCCGCTCCGCACCCGCGCTCACGGAGCCCTCAGCCGATATGTTGCCCCGCAGCCTGTTGACCTCGGCAGCCTCACGCTCCAGCCAGTCCGCCAGCCGGGCAAATGGATCGAAGCCCACCACCCGCTCGCCGTCGGCAACAAAGTTCGAGAGTGCGTTGATGTCGTAGTACACCCGCCGCCCGTCGCGGTCGTCGATCATGTACTCCACGCCGCCCAGCTCGATCCCTGCCGCCCCCATGATTCGTTCAACCTCTGCGATCACCCCTGGATCCGGTTCGAACGCCTCGACCGTCAGCCCGGACTTCGGCGCATCAATAGCGCAGATCGACCGGTTCAACTCCTGCCCCGTCGGCGTCCTGCAGATATCTCCCGGACACAGGTCAAATGTCTCCCCCGTAATGTGTATCTTGATCGCGTACAGATAATGTCCATCCAGGACCTCCACCCGGATAATGAATGATCCGCGTGCTGGAACAAACTCCTGTACCAGCGCCGTCGTATCCATCCCCAGCATCAGCCCATCCGGCATCGCGGCCGCTTCCGCAAGCTGCTCCGGTTGATCGAACCGTTTCACCCCGCTTCCACTCCCACCGATATTCGGCTTCACGACCACCGGCCATCGCAGCCCCTCCGCCGCCTCCGCCGCCTGTGACGCCCGGTGAATCACTCGCGCCTTGGGGTAGGGAAGTCCCAGCCGTTCGAGCATGGTCAATTGCGCCGCCTTCGACAGCTCGCTCCGAAACGCCCGCACCCCGTTCACCACCCGCACCCCGCGAGCCTCCAGGTGTTCGAGGTACCCCAGCGTGTAAAAGATCTGATCCCCATGCCCGCGATTCCAGGCCGACGGACTCATCTTGTTCAGCACCAGCGCATACTTCTCCTCGGACCTGTCCTCCGGCCCATACGTATGGGCGACCGCACTCAACGCAACAAAGCTCGTGCCACGCCGCTCCAACTCCGTAAACAGCGGCTTGAACCAGTTCGGCTGCTCATAATAAATCGCGATCGGTAGGTCGTTGCTCTTCGCCATGGGTCTCCATCACCTGAAAACGGGTCTCGTACTTCGATGATCCCACGCGCCCATCCGTTTCTTCAAAGTTGCCTCGTCCTTACCCGCCATCAAGCCCCGCCCCGGTCTTCCCCGTTGCCATCTCGACATCCAGCAGCCCTCGTCGTCTCGACCGAACCTCGAGCGAGGCCGAGGTGAACGGGAGAGACCCCCGCATCTCCCCCCGCCCAACTTCACCCTCACCCTTGCCACCTCCCGCCGTCTCACCTGTCCTCCTGAGGTCGCCGGGAACCCCCTCTCCACCGCAACCGCCAGCACCGGCAACCTTGTTTGTTGTCATCATCCTGAGCGCAGCGAAGGACCCGCTTCGCAACCGAAGATGATCTTCCCCCCGAGAGCAGTTGCAACCGGGCGGCACAGGTATGCGGCCGCACTCACCAAACGACCCCTGACAAGCGAACAACCAAGTACCTAACAACCGACAACCCTTGCCCGACAACTAACCTTTCATGCTCGCTATCCAGATCCTCACAGCCGGCGGCCCCGAAGCGCTCACCCTTCAGGACCTCCCCGAGCCCACCCCCGGCCCCGGCGAAGCCCTCATCCGCATCGAGGCCTCCGGCGTCAACTTCATCGACACCTACCTCCGCGAAGGCCGCTATCCCGCGCCCCTGCCCTACACCCTCGGCCAGGAGGCCGCCGGCACGATCGTCTCTCTCGGCCCCGCCATCGGAGGCGCAACCGCGCCGACCGTCAGGCCCGGAGACCGCGTCGCCTGGACCGGCGTCCCCGGGACCTACGCCGAGCTCGCCACTGCGCCCACCGATCGCCTCATCAAGATCCCCGATCACGTCTCCTTCCAGCAGGCCGCCTCCCTCATGACCCAGGGCCTCACCGCCCACTACCTCTCCCATTCCACTTACGCCATCCAGCCCCACGACACCGTCCTCATCCACGCCGGAGCTGGCGGCACCGGCCTCCTCTTCACCCAGATGGCCAAGCAGCTCGGCGCCCGCGTCATCACCACCGTCTCCACCGAAGCGAAGGCCGCCCTCTCCCGCGAGGCCGGTGCCGACGAGGTCATCCTCTACACCGAAACCGACTTCCCCGCCGAGGTCAAACGCCTCACCGCCGGCGTCGGCCTCCCCGTCGTGTACGACTCCGTCGGCAAGTCCACCTTCGAGGGCTCTCTCACCTGCCTCCAACCCCGTGGCCTCCTCGTGCTCTTTGGCGGAGCCTCCGGCGCCGTCCCTCCCTTCGATCTCATCCGCCTCTCCACCCTGGGCTCCCTCTACGTCACCCGCCCTACCCTGAAGGACTACGTCGCCACCCGTGCCGACCTCGAAGCCCGCGCCACCGAGGTCCTCGATCATGTCGCCCAAGGCACCCTCAAGCTCCGCATCGACCACACCTATCCCCTCCGCGAAGCCGCCCAAGCCCACCGCGATCTCGAATCCCGCAAAACCACCGGCAAACTCCTCCTCCTGCCCTGATACCGGCCCAAGCCGCCGTCGTCTCGACCGAAGCGCATTGGAGAGACCCCTGTATTTGGTCGCATCGGTCCTCCGGCACCCCCAACCGCAGCGTCTGCTAACCTAGCTCCATACCCAAACCTGCAGCTCGCCCCCAACAACGGGAGCCGCACAACCACACCACCCGTTCCGCATCGGAATGTTCGGGAAGCGCGGTGAAACTCCGCCACTGCCCCGCAACTGTGATTCGCGCACACCTCCGGCAGCCCCTGCCAAAAGAAGGTGTGAAACGCCCAGCCGAAGATCCTCCCACTGACCTCGCGTCACCCAGCGTCGGGAAGGGAAGCATCGAGCACCTCGGTGAGCCATCGCGACAGTCAGGAGACCGGTTCCACCTGCGCACCATAGCCACGTTCCCGAGGGGGGAACGGAGGAGCCTCACCCCATGCCGTCACCATCTCTGCGCCTACACGCGCCCGTCTCAGCCCGCCGCCACAACCTCACCCGCATCGCTCTCGCAGCCGGCGCGCTGCTCCCCATCGCAGCGCATGCCGTCGTCGTCCGCGGCACCGTCACCGACACCCTCGGCGCACCCGTCGCCGGAGCCCGCGTTCAGCTCATCCAGGGCAAGGCCACCGCCTCCTTCGCCATGTCAGGCCCCGACGGCTCCTTTGAGATCCGCTCCGGCGACTCCGGCCGCTTCCTTCTCCTCGCCTCTGCCCGCACCTTCGCCCCCAACATCGGCACCGACTTCTACGGCGGCAAGACCGACGTCGTCCTCCAAAGCGTCATCCTCTCCCCCGCCGAGATCCGCACGGAGGTCTCCGTCACCGAGTCCGGCACCCCCACACCGCTCGCCCAGCTCACCGCTCCCGTGACCCTCCTCCCTCGCGACGCCCTCCTCACCCGCGTCGGCCTTATCGACGACCTCCGCCAATCCCCCGGCGTCACCGTCGTCCAGACTGGACAGCAGGGCGGCGTCACCTCCCTATTCGTCCGCGGCGGCAACTCCGACGCCAACAAGGTCCTCATCGACGGCATCCCCGCCGAGGACGTCGGCGGCACCTTCGACTTCGGCACCGTCAGCTCCACCGGCCTCGCCGGCCCCACACGCCAACCCAGCCCCGGCAACGCCATCGAACTCTACCGCGGACCCAACTCCGCCCTCTACGGCTCCGACTCCCTCGCCTCAGTCGTCGACCTCTCCACCCCCCGCGGCGCCTCGCTCAAGCCCGTGCTGAACTACTCCGGCGACGCCGGCAACCTCCACACCTGGCGCAACGAGGCCATCCTGTCCGGAACCCACAGCCGCGCCGACTACCTCCTCGCCTACTCGCGCTTCGATACCTCGAATGCGCTTCCGCACGACCGCTTCCACTCCTCTACCGCCGCCGCCAACCTTGGTTACAATCTCTCCGGCAACACCGCCCTTCGCTTTACCCTCCGCAACGCGGACTCCGCCGGCGGTCTCCCCAACGCCTACGACTTCTACCACCTCGTCCAGGACGGCAAGCAATCCGACCAGGATCTCTACTCCGGCCTCACCGCCGAAAACACCACCCTCGGCGGCTGGCACAATCTCGTCCGCTACGGCATCGCAAGAAAGCGCGAACAGGCCGCCTACTTCGGCAACTCCGGAAACTTCCTCACCCTTCCAAATCCCTTCAGCCCCGGTAAGACCTACTCCGGATACTTCGGCAACATCGTCACCATCCTCGGCGCCAACGGCTACACCGCTACCGGCCAGGCCGCGCTTTACCAGACCGACCGCAATCAGGCCTCCAACCGCGACGAGCTCTATTACCAGTCCGACATTACTCTCCCCTACCACGTCACCGCGCTCTTCGGCTTTCGCTATGAGAACGAACGCGGCGCATTCAATATCCCCGCCTTCTTCGAAAACGAAAACATCCAGCGCACTAACTTCCAATACAACTTGCAGCTCGGGGGCGACCTCAAAAACAGGCTCTTCTATTCCCTCGGTGGCGGCCTCGAAAAAAATCACCTCTACGGCATCGCCGGAACCCCCCGCCTCGGCCTCGCTTGGATCGCCGTTCGCCCGGATCCCAGCAGATACTTCCACGGCACCCGCCTTCGCGCCAACGCCGCCACCGGTGTGCAGGAGCCCAACCTCGCCACCGAGTTCTCCTCCCTCTACCGTGAGCTCCACGCCGCCGGCAGCACCGCCGACATCGCCTCGTTCCACATCACACCGCTCGGCCCTCAGCGCTCCCGCACCTTCGACGTGGGCATCGACCAGAGCCTCATCGGCGACAAGCTCATCCTCAAGGCCGGCTACTTCCACAACCAGTTCTCGCATGGGCTCGAGTACGTCGGCTCCGGGTCCCTCAAGACCTACTTCGGCTTCACCCCCTCCACCAATCCCAACCTCTTCTTCTACGGCGCCGAACTCAACTCCCAGGCCTTCCGCGCCCAGGGCCTCGAAACTGAACTTCAATTCCAGCCCGCCTCCCGCCTCTTCTTCCGCGCCGGCTACACCTATCTCGCCACCCTCGTCGAGCAGTCCTTCGCCAGCGACGCCACGGCTGCCCTTGGCGGCTTCCCCTCCACCAACCCCAACCTGCCCGGCATCCCCATCGGCGCGAACTCTCCCTTCGTCGGCAGCCCCGCCTTCCGCCGCCCCCCGCACACCGCCTTCTTCTCCGCCCAGTACACCGGCCAGAAGTGGTCCGCCGCCCTCAAAGGCGCAGTGGCCAGCCGCTCCGATGACTCCACCTTTCTCGGCTACTCCGACACGGCCGAAGGCAACAGCCTCCTCCTCCCTAACCACAACCTCGACTACGGCTACACCAAACTCGACGCCTACGGCACCTACGTCGCAACCAGCCATGTAACCGTCTTCACCGACCTCTCCAACCTCCTCAACAATCAGCACATCGGCCCCATCGGCTACCCCGCCCTCCCCCTCACCGTCCGCGCCGGCCTAAAACTCCGCCTCGGCGGCGACTAGCAGAAGGTCTCCTGCAAGCAGGGGAGATCCGCCACGAACCGGGTGCCCCATCCTCTCGCAGCTACATCGCGAAAGGGTGGGGTATCGCGCCTGGTAGCGCGCGACCGCCTTCGCAGAAGATCGTCGCGCGGTCTAAGCGAATGATCTCGCCCAGGGCTTCAAGCGAAAAATCCCCCACAGCTAGAATCATCCAATGCCCCCGAGCCGCCTCCCCGACTCGCCCCCCGCCGAAACCCCTACGGACCTCTGGGTCGCCCGCGCCGTCACCTTCTGCGTCCTCCTCACCGCCGCCATCGCCACCCTCCGCCCCGTCCTCTCCCACACTCCGTGGATGCTCTTCCTCGAGGATGACTTCTTCTACTACCTCAAAGTCGCCCACAACCTGGCCCACGGGCACGGCTCCACCTTCAACGGCATCGTCGCCACTAACGGCTACCACCCACTCTGGTTGCTCCTCCTCACCGCCGTCTGCGCCGTCACCTCCGCACCAAAGCTCATCCTCGGCTTCGTCGCCCTCGCCATCTTCGTCTCGTCGGTCGCCGTCTACTGGCTCACGCGAGCCCTCCTCCAGCGTTCTTCTGGCCTCGCCCTCCTCCCCGCCTCCGGCCTCGCCGCCTACGCCACCGTCTACACCATGCACGTCTTGTTCGGCGGCATGGAGGTCGTCCTCACCGTCCCTCTCGTCCTTCTCGTCGCCTACCTCGCCACGCAACCCAGCCTCTGGAAGTCCGAACCGTCTGCTCCCCCCGCCGACGGAACCCGGCAGCTCGCCCTCCTCGGCCTCGCTACCTCCGCGATGATCCTCTCGCGCCTCGACACCATCCTCCTCGCCGCTCTGTTTGCTGTCGGCATCCTCAGCCGGCGCGACCTCCGCAGAAGCCTCCGCCCACCTCAACTCCGCGGCCTTGCCCTCGGCCTGCTCCCGGTCCTCCTCTACTTCCTCTCCAACATCGTCTTCTTCCATACGCTGCTCCCCGTCTCCGGCCAGGCCAAGCAGCTTAAGTCCAACCTCGTCCCCTCGCCCATCCCCTGGGCCAGCGCCTTCCACCACCCACCCTCGCAGCTCATCAACTTCGTCCCCATCCTCTTCGCCATCGCCTTCGTCCTGTTCCGCGGCCGCTCCTTCAAGAGCACCGAACGCGCCATCTACCTCCCCGTCCTTGCCTTCCCCTTTCTCTACATCGCTCTCCTCTCTCTGCTCAGCGATTGGCAGCTCTGGGGCTGGTACCTTTACCCCTTCCGCACCGCCTTCTGCGTCAGCCTCGCCGTCCTCTGCACCATCCCTGCTCTCCGCAATCTGCTTGAGAACCGCACCGTCACCGCGCTTCTCCTCCTCTTCGTCCTCGCCCACCTCCCCTCCGCGGTCTGGCGAGTCGCCGGCCGCGAGACCATCTACAACGCCGCCCTCGATATCCAGCACTTTGCCCTCACCCACCCCGGCACTTACGCCATGGGAGACCGCTCCGGCATGGTCGCCTGGCTCCTCCCCGATTCCGTCGTCCAGACCGAAGGTCTCGTCATGGAAAAGCACTTCCTGGCCGCCATTCGAACCCAGCAGCCGCTCGGCAGCGTGCTCGCCCAGTACAACGTCCGCTATTACATCGCCACCACCCAGCAGCCGCCCCCCGGCTGCTTCCAAGCCGCAGAGCCCTTCCAGGCCGGCCCCGCCTCTCCCCACATGCGTGCCGAACTCTGCCAGCCTCCGCTTGCCGTCATCCACCACGGCGACTGGTACAACCTCGTCTACGACCTCGCTCCGCCGGCCTTCTCTCCTCGCTAGCGCCGTCGAAAAAACCATCGAAACCCATAGGATCTCCGTCTAATTCTCGAGGCAGCAAATGATCCTTCGTCGCATCGGCATCTCTCTCGTCGCTCTCACGGCAGCCCTTATCTCCCCCCTCGCATCCGCCCAGCAGGAAGGCCCTCAGCCCACCCAGGCGCTCGTCACCGTCACCTCCAAAGCTCCCGCCTCCCTCACCCCCACCGACCTCACCGTTGACCTTAACGGCAAGTCCACCCCGGTCACCTCGCTCTCTCCTCTCACGCCGAACGGGACCCAGATCGCCATCCTCATCGACGATGGCCTCCGCACCTCCGTCGCCCGCCAGCTCGATGACATCCGCAAGTTCATCCAGGGCCTGCCGGCCGGCACCGAGGTCTTCGTCGGCTACATGCAGAACGGCCGCATCGCCTCCGGCCAGCCCTTCACCTCGGACCTCGCGGGCGCCGCCTCCAACCTCCGCATCCCCTTTGGCAGCGCCGGCATCAGCGCCAGTCCCTACTTTTGCCTCTCCGACTTCTCCAAAAACTGGCCCACGGAGGCCGCCTACGGCGCTGCTCCCTCCCCCGGCCGCAAGGCCCGCTTCGTCCTTATGATCACCAACGGCGTCGACCCCTACAACGGCAGCGTCTCCCCACTCAACCAGGACAGCCCCTATGTTCAAACCGCCATCGCCGACGCGCAGCGGGCCGGCATCGCCGTCTCCTCCATCTACTACGGCGACGCTGGCATCCGCGGCGGAGCAGCAAACTTCAGCGGTCAAAGCTATCTCTCGCAGGTCGCCGAAGGGACCGGTGGCGAGTCCTACTACCAGGGCCATGGCAATCCCGTTGCCCTCGCGCCCTACCTCGCCCGCTTCGCTACAGACATCAGCCAGACGGACGTTGCCAGCTTTATCGCGCCACCCGCCAGAGACCTCCTCACACTTCGAGTCAGATCCCACGTCAAGGGAGTCAAGCTGAGGTCTGCGGCTGCCGTTCGCACCGGTGCACTAATCCTCTCTTCCCGACAATAACCAACCACGTCACCCATGTCGGGATCTCCAGTCGCTGACCTCCACCTCTCCTTCCAGGCCGCCATCGGTTCACCGATCCGGCCTGGCCCCGCATAGCTCGACGACCTCTTTGATGGGGTGCGAAAGCGTCATCGCCGGTCTCCAGATCAGCAAACCAAATGAACTCCTTCCTAATCTCACCATGAAAGCCCGTCAGTCCGCTGACGCGCACGCACGACATACAGCTCCCCCAGGTGTCTGACCCAATAGCTGCCGTTCTGCGCGCTTTCTTTGGCTATCTCTTTCTCGTTCTCATGGTCCGCATCGTCGGTCGCCGTCCGGGCAAGCAGCTCACGCCTTTCGAGTTCGTCCTCATCTTTTTCATCGGCGGCTTGGCGCTCACGGCGATCGTCGGCGACGAGGCCTCGCTCACCAACGCTCTCCTCCAGATCATGGCTATCGCCCTCGCTCACTACGCCATCACCTGGGTTCGGACCAAGTCCGCGCGCATCGCCCGTCTGTTCGACGGAACACCGTTGGTCCTGCTCGAAAACGGACAGTGGCGCTCCAACACCCTCTCCCACATGGGTCTGCAAGACGACGACGTCGTCGCCTCGGCGCGCGACCAGGGCATCAAGACCCTTGCCGATATCGACACTGCCATCCTTGAGCGCAACGGCGAGATCAGCGTGGCTCAGGTGAAACGAGAGTCCTGAGCCAGCGCAACCTTCTGGGCCTGAATAAATCCGAAAAGCAAAGGAGTCCGTCATGGCCGAAGTAGCATTTGAAAAACCCGTAGGAGACTCCGTCCCCATGGTGGACGGCGAGGTCGCTGTCGGGGAAGATCTCGGGTTTCAACGCAACTGGTGGCGCTTCGAACGCATCATCTGGTCCATCTTCGGTCTCCTGCTCGTCCTCGCCCTCCTCGGCCTCTTCGGCAGAGGTTACCTTGCAAAGGCCGAACGCCGCTCCTCGGATGGCGGCCTCGACGTCAAGTACGACCGCATCCAGCGCACTGGCACGCCCTCCATGCTCTCCATCCGCTTCGGCCCCCAGGCCATCCACGATGGCAAGATAGAGCTCTTCGTCAGCGAAAGCCTCGTCAAGGAGCTCGGCGCACAGCGCATCATCCCCTCTCCTCTGTCCACCTCCGTCGGCAACAGTGGGCTTACCTACACCTTTCGGGCAACACAGCCGCCCGGCATCGTTGAGTTCGCCCTGCAGCCCGACGGCCCCGGTGCCTTCCCCTTCCTTCTGCAGCTCCCAGGTTCGGAGCCCGTTCAGGCCAAAGTCGTGGTCGTGCCCTAGTCGACGCTTCCCGAAATTTCACCAAACCAGATCCAGGAAAGATTCATGGCCACCATCGTTCATGCCATCGTCGGCTACTGCTTCCTCCTTCTGACCGTTCGCGTTCTCACCCGGAGGCCGGGCGCTCAGATGACCCTGTTTGAGTTCGTCATCGTCTTCCTCATCGGCGGCGTCATCATCCTCGCCACGTAGGCAAGGATCGCTCGATCACCAACTGCGGTCTCGCCATCATCGCGGTCTGCCTCATGCATACCGCCGTCGCCGCCCTCAAGAGCCGCTTCCCCAAGTTCGGCGCCGTCGTCGATGGAACCCCGCTGGTGCTCCTGAAAAACGGCGTATGGCAGGAAGAGGTGATGAAAGGTATGCGCCTCGCGCCGGAGGATGTCATGGCCGCTGGCCGAACCAAAGGCCTCAAATCAATCCACCAGATCAAGTACGCCATCCTCGAACGCAACGGCGGCATCAGCATCATCAAGAGTGACAAGTGAATCTGCGACATCCCTCAAACTTCTTCGGAGCACAACCGAGCTCTTGAAGTTTGCCTCCCGTTGTGTTTGCCCGCTCGTCTGCTTGTCATTCAGCAGCGAAGCGAAGGAACCTGCTGTTCCGCCTCTGTCTCCTGCTTTCTTTTTGATTCCGAGCGAAGCGAGAGACCTGTGTTTGGCCTCGCTGCTGCCGTCAACCTCCACCCAGCATCCTCTACTGAGCTACACCTCATCAGCCGGACTGCCACCAGCGAATCTCCATAACCGGGAAAACTCATATGCCTCCTGCAGCGCAGCAATCAGTGGATGGAAATCGGGTCGTTGAGACCGACGTTCCCGCTCGCCTCGATCGCCTACCATGGTCCCGTTGGCACACCATCATCATCGTCGCCCTCGGCACCTCCTGGCTGCTCGATGGCCTCGAGGTCACCCTCACCGGCTCCCTTTCGGGAGTCCTCGAAAGCAAGAGCGGCCTCTCCCTCACCGACCCGCAGGTCACCGCTGCTGCCACCACCTATCTCGCAGGCGCCGTCCTCGGAGCCCTCCTGTTCGGCTACCTCACAGACCGCCTCGGCCGTAAAAAGCTCTTCCTTGTCACCCTCGCCACCTACTCCATCGCCACCGTGGCCACTGCCTTTTCCTTCAACTTCACCTCTTTCGCAATCTTCCGTTTCTTTACCGGCCTCGGCATCGGTGGCGAATACGCCGCCATCAACTCGGCAGTCGATGAACTGATCCCAGGCCGCATCCGCGGCGCGGTAGACCTCGCCGTCAACTCCACCTTCTGGATCGGAGCCTCGCTCGGCGCTGTTGCCACCATGCTCCTCCTCCACGCGCAGGGCGGCGCACAGTCGGCGGGCTGGCGCTACGCCTTCGGCATCGGCGGTGTACTCGGCCTCGCCGTCCTCCTTCTCCGCCTTTATGTCCCCGAAAGCCCCCGTTGGCTCATGCTCCGCGGCCGTGAGGATGAAGCCGGCAAGGTCGTCGGCGAGATCGAAGACAAGGTCTCGAAGGGCAATCCGGGCAGCCTGCCCGCACCCGAAGGCGAAAAGCTCAAGCTTGCCGTCCGCGACCACACCCCCTGGGGCGACATCTTCCGCTCCATGCTCGGCGACAACCGTCAGCGCTCCTTGCTCGCGCTCGCCCTCATGATCAGCCAGGCCTTCTTCTTCAACGCCGTCTTCTTCACCTACGGCCTCATCGTCAAGAAGTTCTTCCACGTACAGGATCGCGATCTCCCCATCCACCTCCTGCCCTTCGCCATCGCAAGCTTCTTTGGTCCCGTCACGCTCGGCCGGCTCTTCGACAAGATCGGCCGCAAGCCCATGATCACAGCCACCTATGGCATCGCCGGGCTTCTGCTCGCCGGAACCATCTACCCCTTCGCCCATGGCCTCATCGGCGCGCGCGGCCTGGGCATCTGCTTCACCGTCATCTTCTTTGTCGCCTCATCCGCCGCCTCTGCCGCCTACCTCACCGTCAGCGAAATCTTTCCGGTCGAGATCCGCGCCTTTGCCATCGCCATCTTCTACGCCCTTGGCACCCTTATGGGCGGAGTCGGCGCCCCATCCTCTTCGGCCTGCTCATCAACACCGGCTCCAAGCCCAAGGTCGCCATCGGCTACGCGATCGGCGCAACCCTGATGCTCGGAGCTGCGGTATGCGAGCACTTCATCGGAGTGGAAGCAGCAGGGAAGAGCCTCGAGTCAATCTCAAAACCCATCCAGAGCAGAGACTAGAGCGTCGAGGTTTTCGGGAACCGCCGCCCT
>JAABUZ0100008629.1_pt1 | contig 11927 bp, 15 predicted proteins | sample 5562091 | NCBI WGS metagenome assembly JAABUZ01 (sample SAMN12813069, study PRJNA571459) | rock metagenome | isolation source: Antarctica rocks | place: Antarctica: Victoria Land, Linnaeus Terrace sud | collected 2015-12-21
GGCCAGGGTCTTCGAGCCCTCGGCGTAGTAGGGGCGCATGTTGATGTTGACGAAGGCCCAGTCGTGCTCGCCCGAGAGCTCGGTGCACAAGCGGTTGACGTCGTCGTAGTTGCCCCGCACCGCGACTAGGTTGGTGCCGTAGATTCCGGTGGCGAGGATCTTCTGCTCCTCGAGGTCGGCGGGAATAAACACGTAGGACTGAAGCCCGGCGGCCGCGGCGTGCGCGGCCACCGCGTTGGCGAGATTCCCCGTCGACGCGCAGGCGATAGTCTCAAAGCCGAGCTCGCGCGCGCGAGCCAGGGCGATCGAGACGACCCGGTCCTTGAACGAGTGCGTCGGGTTGGCGGCGTCGTTCTTGACCCACACCTCCTCCAGCCCGAGGCTCTCGGCGAGGCGGTCGGCTCGCAGCAGCGGAGTGAAACCCGCCGGCAGGGCGTGCGGGGGCGCGACCGAGACCGGCAGGAAGTCTCCGTAGCGCCACAGCGAATGCGGGCCGGCCTGGATTCGGCGCTTGAGCTCGGCTGGGTCAGCGCCCTCAGACGAGCGGTAGGCGACCTCGAGCGGTCCGAAGCAGCGCTCGCACACGTAGCGCGCGTCGAGCGGATAGGTGGTCTGGCATTCCTTGCAGCGAAGCGACTCTGGCGGCATATCTAAAAAAACCTCCGCCGGGGTCTGTGGTCAGAGGTTCGAGAACCGCCCTTCCACATCTCCCAGGCCTTTGACGTTGGAGCCTGATGGAATTGGCACCGTTCCCATTACGGGCGGTTGCCGGGGTTTCGTAGGGCCATTCCCTCCACCCCTCTGGATGCGTACTGCTATGTGCCGGTCAATATATCCGACCCCGGCGGCGGACCGTGGACCGCACGCCGGACCGGGCGGCTGGGCCACCGGCAGCGCCCGGCGCCCGAGCGCGTAACTCACGCGTGGGCGCGGTGTTGAGCATCGTCGATGGTCACCGCACCGACGGACCCGCTCGAGCGCCTGGAGGCGATCGTCGCGCTCGAGACCGGATCCCCGCCCTCGCGGCGGATGCTCGTCATCGTCAATCCGTACGCGAGCACCGTCTCTGACCGCCTCAAGAACCTGGTCGTGTATGCGCTGCGTGGCCGCTACGAGGTCCACGCCGTCGACACCGAGGCCCGCAATCATGCCACCGAGCTATGCCGGGAGGCGGCTCGAGACGGCTATGACGTGGTCGTCGCCTTTGGTGGAGACGGGACGGTCAACGAAGCCGCCAATGGACTGGTGGGATCCGACACCCCCCTGTTCCCCCTGCCCGGCGGACGGACCAACGTGTACGCGCGGATCCTGGGGATCCCCCCCGACGTGGTCGACGCCACCGAGCACCTGCTCGGGCTCGCGCACGACTGGCGACCGCGGCGAGTAGGGGTCGGCCAGGTCAACGATCGCTACTTCCTGTTCTCGGCCGGGGTCGGGCTTGACGCCAGCGTGGTGCAGCGCGTCGACGCCCATCCCCGGCTCAAGGCCCGCGCCGGCGAGTGGTACTACGCCTGGACCGGCGTGCGCACCTTCAACCGCCACTACCTCCGGCGCCCGCCCCAGCTGCAGGCGCAACTCGGGGACGAGACGATCGACGGCGTCACGGCCATCATCCAGAAGGCCGAGCCCTACACCTACTTCGGGAACCGGGCGGTCAACATGAACGAGGGCGCCTCGCTGCAGCACGGCGATCTCGCCGGCGTCGTGCTTCGGCGCGCCAGCCCGATCGACGTCCCGACGATCACCTGGCGCATGCTCTCGCGCCGGGCCCGGCTGGCCCGCCACCGCCGCGTGCACCCCTTCCAGCGCATACCGCGGATGGTGATCAGCACGCGCGACGGGCGTCCCCTGCCGCTGCAGGTGGACGGCGACTACATCGGGGAGGTCAGCCAGGCCACCTTCGTGGCCCACCCCGAGGCGATGCTCGTCGTCTCCTGATCAGACGGGATCTGAGCGTGGTCATCCCACCCTCAAATGGCCGCCGCGCGAGCTGCCACCGAGCAGTCCGGCAGTCTGGTCGAAGGCGGCATCGCCTACATCCGCTTCGCCATCGAGCACCCAGCTCACTACGAGGTCATGTTCCGCCCCGAGCTCTACCACCCGGACGACGAGACCCTGATCAAAGCCCGCGAAGCGGGTACCGGCGTGCTCTCGGACGCCGTGCGCCGCTCACTCGGTCTTGACGCCACCGAAGAAGACGTCCTCCGGCGTCATCGCATCCTGGTCCTTCGCCCACGGATTCGCGAGCCTCTGGTCCGCCGGCAACATCCCAGTCGGCTCCGATCCCGAAGATCTCGCCCGCCGCGCCGCTAACGCCTTCGTGCAAATAGTGATGGCCGGGCGCCCAGCGAGGCGCTGCCGACGAACCGGCCCCCGCCCCCGAGTGACACAGTCGCCCACGAGCTCCAGCCCTCAGGTGAACCCGCTTTTGGGCGCAGACAAGGCTATCGGCCCTCCATCCCCTATGACCCGCTCAGCGCGGACAGGAGGGCGCAGGCGCTATTTGCAGGCGGGCCGTTCCAGGTAGATGACTCGGTCGCCAATCTCTTCGCCCGCGATTGCTCGGATCGCGGCGACGAGCGGCTGAATCCCGGCCGGGCGCCGTGAGAAGCGGCTCGATAGCGCGATAAGCACTCCGGGGTGGCGGCCGCCGGCGATGCTGTGCTCGGCAGCGATTCGGGCGAAGTCGCCGACGTTCTCGGTGAGCACGGTGTAGCCGCCAGCGACGGCTGCTCCGAACACCTCTGCGTCCGAGGCGCCCGCCAGCCGAAGATCCGCGACCGCGTTCGCTTCGAGCCGCTTCGCTCGCAGTGCCGTTGTCACTGCAGGTGGGTACATCTCATCGACAAGTATCTTCACCGCGCTTCCGCGGCCGCGGTCTCGATGCGGTGAAGGTCGAGGCGAGCCTGGATCTCGTCCGGGTACGCGGCACGGTAGGCGAGCACAGCGTCAATCTGGGCTCTAGACACGACGCCATCGCATGCGAGCTCCGACGCGGGGTCATTTACCGCCCCGAGATCGTCGATCCACATCGCGACCTCCCAAATGTCGGGACCGCCGATCAGACCAGCGCGCCGGCCAGTCGGTCCGTCACGAAACGTGATCATGGGATGCTCGTCGCGGCGCGCGCCCTCCTCGGCGTATCGCCGAAGGCGGTCCGACAGGCTCTCGCCGGCGGCCTGGGCCCGGGTGCGGAGCCGCTCGGCAAGCCGGTCATCAAGGCGTACGGACACGTTCACAGACACGCCTACAGTGTCGCACGTTGTCAACAACAGGAGGTGGAGTGATGAACCCCATCGCTCTCGACGCCGCCGGTCATCACCGATCCCCGGCAACCATGCCCGGCTACCACCGCGGCCGCCCGCCACGAAACAAGGGCGAGCACTATCCCGCCGATCCGCCGACGATCGAGGAGATCGTCGCGGTCATGCGCACGGTCGGTGACCGCGCTGACGGCCACCGGCTCCGGGCGCTGATCGTCCTACTCTGGCGCGCCGGACTACGTATCAGCGAAGCGCTCGCGCTCGGAGAGAGCGACCTCGACCGCTCCCGCGGCGCGGTTCTCGCCCGGCGCGAAAAGGGAGGCAAGCGCCGTGAGGTCGGGATGGACCGCTGGGCATGGGATCAGCTCGACCCATGGCTCGACGTCCGCCGCCAGCTCCCGATCGGTGCGCTGCTCTGCGTGATCCACGGACCGACCTCAGGACGGCGTTGGGAAGCTTCGGCCGCGCGCAAGCAACTACATCATGCGGCCGCCGCCGCGGGAGTCCGACGACGGTTCGCACCGCACCAGCTGCGGCACGCGCACGCAATCGAGATGGCCCACGAGGGCGTGCCGCTGGTCGTGATCCAGCGGCAACTCGGGCACGCCAACCTCGGCATCACCAGTATCTACTTGCAGGGAATCGACAGCAGCGAGATCATCAGCACCGTTCACGGACGGCCATCGCCAACGACCTCCGCCAACGCCGGGCTCCAGCTCAGGCATTAGCGACATCTCACCAGGTCGGCCGGCGCTCGTCGGTCGACCCAACCTCGCACCCCCGGCTGGCGAGGACCAAGAGTCGAAAGCGGCTGGCGCGGGAGACCTGCGCTTGCGTCAACTCGGGCACGGCGGCCCGTCGCTATCGCGACGTGCCCGGATAGCGCCCCGTCACCGAGACGGATCACCGGGCGGGTCTTACGGGACACGCCGGCGCCGCACGTCGGCTGCCGGCGCAGGGGACGAGGGGAGTGTCCCGCTAGCCGTTCCGATATCGGGACGTTTACGGGGGTCGATCCGTCCCGCCCGCGCCTGGGCTCGCCGAACGGCTACTGCGACGGCGGCGCTCGCCGAGCACCGCTGCCGCTTGCTGATCGAGGAGCGGCAGCACCGGCAAGCCGGCCGAGGGTTACTCCTGCTGCTCAGAAGCGCGTGCGCCGGACGAGTCGACGCGGACTTCTGGAACGGGCCAGTGAAGCGGCAGTCGAGCAAGGCTCGAGCGGCTCGTCGCGCACTGCCGGTTGAAGCGGGCGAAGCGGTAGTCCTACCACCTCGGGGGCGGTCCGACCGTTGCTCGTCGCCCATGGCAAGAAACGTCAGCTTGGTCATCATGCCTTCCGCTTCAACGAGGCCGCTTGCACGGAGGTAGGGGTCGGGGACGGGCCATCGGGTGCCTATTCGGGATCTCCGGCCGACCGCCGACATCTGAAGATCCTCAACCATCGCGTCAAGCACTGGTCCACCTCGATCTAGTCGAGGCGTCAATCGTTGTCTGCTGGAGTGAGCGATATCGGACGAGTAGCTCGCCGCCTCGCCAGCGGCATGTCCCGGGGTCGTGCACGGGTCGGTGGCTGGATCTGTCGTATGGCGGTGGTCTGGAGACTCGCGCAGGCGGAGCCCGACGAGCACCGAGACGACCGGCATGACCGTGAGCATTGCTAGTGCGGTGCGCAGGCTGGTTTGGTCGGCGATCAGGCCGATCAGGGGTCCAACCAGCTAGGAACTTTCGGCGGGTACTCCGCGGTGTTCGAGCTCGACTTCGACTGCGCATCTGATGTCCGCACCAAAGAGGCGGTCGATGAGATGCAACGCGAGGTCGATGCCCGAGGTGACACCGCCGGACGTAACGATGTCGCCATCGTCCACCACACGAGCCTCAACCACCCGCGCGCCGAGCTCACGCAGTTCGTTGAGGGCGCCTCTGTGCGTTACAGCGCGGCGCCCGGTGAGCAACCCCGCCGTCGCTAGCAGCATCCCGCCGGTACATACCGACGCAAGCAGGATGCCCTGGTCGTGGAGTTGGACTAGTCGCCTGGGGAGTGTGTCGGACTGCGCCTCGTGCCAGGCCCCCTTGCCGGATCGTTCGTTCCAGCCGCCGCCGGGAACGATCAACGCGTCTGGGCAGGTGAGCGTCCCGTGCGGGCGAAACGTCACGCCGTGTGCGCCGGTCACGTGTTCGACGGCCTTCAGCGTTACTAAGCGCACCGTGGCATCTGCCCCGGAGAGTCTCGCGTTCGAGAATGCCTCGTAGGGTCCGAGCGCGTCGAGTTCATCGACGCCGTCAAAGACGAGAACTTCGATCTGCATCAACGGCCTCCTGTCGCGTGAGCGCGGGCAACGTCCTTGGGTGAACGCCCCACCACTTCCTGATAGTTCTGGGGATCGGTTGCCCCCTCGGTCGAGAGGACGAGTACGGTTGTGTCGGGTGCGAGCTTGAACTCGTGACGATGCTCCATCAGTCCGGCCAGGCCCGCCGCCCCGCTCGCGCCCGACACCACGCCGGCGCTCGCCATCAGCCGCATCGCGGCGCGGGCGGCGTCATCGTCCACGGCTGCGAAGAAATCGATGCCACGGGAGACGACCGGCCATGCGATCAGAGACGGCCGCCCGCAGTTGAGTCCGGCCATGATCGAGTCGTGTGGACCAGAGGTGCTTGTCAGCCGACCCGCCTCCACCGAGGCGAGCACGCAGTCCGCGCACGTTGGTTCGACGCCAAGGATGGTCGCGCCTTGCGGCCGGAAGTGGCGTACCATGGCCGCGGCCAAGGCACCGACACCTATCTGCACGGCCACGAGCTGCGGGGTCCCTGCCTCGCGGCGTCGGAGTTCTGCGTCGACCTCGTGACCGATGGTCGTATAACCATCGATCACCGATCGAGGTACGACCTCGTTACCGAACCATGAAGTGTCCGAGATCACGAGGTGGTGATCGTCGGCCACGCGGGCAGAATGAGCGACGGCGTCATCATAATCGCCGTCGAGAACTGCTACACGTGCCCCTTCTGACTCGATAGCCGCAATCCGTGCGGCGGCCATGTCGGCGGGCACAAAGATCTGGCAGTCGAGTCTGAGCCCGCGCGCGATGCGGGCAACGGCGCGGCCGTGGTTGCCGTCGGTCGCTGCGATCAAGCCGGGTGCCCCGCCTGGTAGGTGTCCGCGCAGCCCCGTTAGTCCTCCGGCGGTCGCTGGTTGGAGCCCGAGGTGATCACACAGGGTCCGATAGATCGCCCACGACGCGCCGAGGATCTTGAACGACGGTAAGCCGAGCCGTGCAGACTCGTCCTTTATCCTTTCGCACTGCGAGACGATCCGCAAGCGTTGGCGCATCGATCAGCGGCGTGGGCGCATAGCCGGGGAGCGACTGGTGAAAACGCAGGACTTCATCTCCCGAGCGAAGCTCGGCGAGTGAATCCGAACTCGGATTGCGCACGAGGCGGGGTCCGCCCACGTTAGCTGCCGTCTCCAGGCGCCAGCAGGCCCGCTGTGATAGCGGCATAGCCGTCCGCGCCTTGACTGAGTTGGTCGAGCTCGATGTGCTCGTCCACGCAATGCGCTTGCTGCTCGTCGCCGGGGCCGTAGCCGATCGTGGGAATGCCAAGCCGACCGGCGCTCCCGCTGCCATTCGTACAGAAGGCCCAGTGTGACGTTCGTGCGGGCAGCGCGATCTCGCGCAGCGCGGCGAGCGCGCTTTGCACGATCGGCGCCCCCTCGTCAACATCCCACGCCGCTGCGAACCTCTGCGCCTCGATCCAGGCACCGGTCCAGGTTCGCACGCGATCTGCGGTGATCTTCGCGGTTGCCTTGCCAGCGGTGACGCGGAGAGCTTCCCGCACCGGGCCCAGCACGTCCGCCTCGGTCTCACCGGGCACGGTGCGGCGGTCATACGTGGCGCGGCAGCGCTCTGGCACGACCGATCGGCCTGGATATGGCTGGCTGATGATGTCAGTGAGCACCAGCAACGCATCGCCGAGCTGGTCGTGATGGGGCAACTCGATCCGTCGCAGGGCATGAACAGCATCGGCCATGGCCTCCGCGGCGTTGATGCCGAGTTCGGGCCAGGCAGAGTGCGAGGGGCGACCCTCGACCTCGACCATCACCTCCGCGCGGCCGCGGTGTCCGGTTGCCACGTGCAAGCCGGTCGCCTCACAGATCACCACGTAGTCAGGCAACACGCGCTCACACACAGCGATCAAAGCCGCTCCCTCCACTACCTCCTCGGCTACTGACGCGCTCACGACGACGCGCCCGGCGTTCAGCCCAGCGCGCAGCGCCGCCACACCATAAACGCATGCAGCGAGCGGCCCCTGCATGCAGCGAGCGGCCCCTTCATGTCCATTGCGCCGCGGCCGTAGAGACGGCCACCGTCCACTACGCCGGCGGGATCTCGGCTCCAAGCAGCCCGATCTCCGATCCCGACGGTGTCCATGTGGCAGTCGAGCAAGACACATGGCCCGGTGCCCGCGTCGAGTGTGCCGATCACGTTGCCGAGACGGTCGGTCTCAACCTCAAAGCCCAGGTCCGCAAGCTCCGCGCGGATGAGGTCGGCAACCGCGCCCTCCTGGCCTGAAGGGCTCGCCTGCTGCACGAGCCGGAGGGCGAACTGGGGGATCGCGTCGCGGTCGCTAGATGCGCTCATTGCCACTCCACAGACATGAGGAGCTCGTCCCGGCTCGTCGCGCTAGCGGCAGCTCTCGCTACGGCGCAGCGATTGCCATTTCCCCCTCTCCATGTCACCAATTGCGATGCCGATGCATGCAGTATACTGCACGTAGAATGCCGATGCCGATCGAGACGAAGCTCGATAGATCGCCGCTCTACGCGGCACACCGTTTTTGACCGGCTTCGAGATTGGATTGAGGAGGGGGTGCTCGAGCCCGGGGAAGTCATCAAAGACGGCGAGATCGCCCGCCGGCTAGGGGTCAGCCGGACACCCGTGAGGGAGGCGCTTCAGATGCTTGAACGGGACCGGGCGGTGGAGATGCGACCTGGCCGGCTCACGCGCGTGACACCGATAGGACCGCAGGATGTCGCCCGGCTCTATGCGCCGCTCGGGGCGCTGATGGCGGTCGCCGCCGAGACTGCCACACCGCGCGCCTCGCAGACAGACGTCATCCGGATGACTAGGCACAACGAAAGTCTCCTAGAGGCGCTAGAGAGCAACGATCCGATCGCTGCTCGAGCCGCAGACCGGGAGTTCCACGCCGTGTTGCTGTCGTTGGCCGCCAATCCATATCTGGAAACAGCGATCGAGCCGCTGCTGCTACATGCCCGGCGACTGGAGACGCTGTACTTCCGCGACACCAAACCTGGACGGGAGTCGTATGAAGAGCACGGGCAGATCGTCCTGGCAGTGTCCAAGGGAGACGCAGCCGGCGCGGCCGAGCTCAGTCGCCACAACTTCACCCGCTTCTGGACGCCACCTCCTGAAATCGAGACGCCATCGCCCACGGAGCAGAATCCCGACGATCGGCACCCGACCTACCCGGCACCTCGCCGTTCCTAACCCCCGACGCGAGGCGTGAGCCACGTGTTGTACAAAGCCTTGCCGCAGGGACTGAGATTCTCGTGAGCGGCCGAGGGCCGCGCGCGGATTTCGTGCGGCACTCGACTGGTCCATCGAGGGGCGCGGGCAGCCGACCTGGGTGAGACTCGCGCAGGCGCTCTGGTGCAGCGTTTCTGAAGTAGCTTGGTTGTATTGATTTAGCGGGTTCAGCAGGGGTTATGTAGCCCACCGCGAATGTTGGTGGCGGTGGTTGCCGTCACCGTGTCAGATGTTGAGGTCCTTCCGGCCGACCTGGTGGGTGAGCTGGCGCGTTTGACGGCATTGTGCTTGGCGTTGTCGGCTGAGAACGAGTTGTTGTGTGGCGAGGCGGCTCGTCTGGCGGGGGAGAATGAGCGACTGCTGGGGAAGGTCGCGAAGCTTGAGGGGCTGCTGGAGGAGGCGCGGCGTGCGGGGAAGCGTCAGGCGGCACCGTTCTCGCGCGGTGAGGCGAAGCCCGACCCTGGCCGGCCGGGGCGCCGGTCGGGTGATGAGCACGGCCGCCATCGGCATCGTGAGCCGCCCGGAGAGGTCGATGAGGAGTACGACGCTCCGCTGGGCGCGCAGTGTGAGTGTGGCGGGGAGATCGAGCATGACCGGACGGAGTACCAGTATCAGGACGAGTTGCCCGAGCCACGCCCGGTTCGTCGTCGGTTCGCTGTGCATATCGGCAGGTGCCGGTGCTGTGGGCGCCGCCATCAGGGTCGTCACCCGTTTCAGACCTCAAACGCGCTGGGCGCAGCGGCGTGCATGCTCGGCCCGCGGGCGGTCGCGCTGGCGACCGAGCTGAACAAGGAGCTCGGGCTCTCGCCGCAGAAGACGGCCAAGGCGCTGGCCAGGTTCGGGATCGGGGTCACGGCTGGCGGGGTGGTGCAGGCGATCGCGCGCCAGGCGCGGGCGCTTGAGCCGACGTATCAGGCGTTGATCGAGGGGGTCCGCGCCAGCCCGACGGTTGCGCCGGATGAGACCGGGTGGCGGATCAATGGTCGCAAGGCGTGGCTGTGGGCGTTCGCGGGCGAGAACGTCACCGTGTATCTGATCGCCCCGGGCCGCGGGTACGAGCACGCCGTCGAGATCCTCGGCGAGGACTACTCGGGTGTGCTGGAGCGTGACGGATGGGCTGCCTACCGGCGGTTCACCCACGCCAAGCACCAAACGTGCGCGGCTCATCTGCTCAGACGGACTGGTGAGTTGATCGCCGACTCCGTCGCCGGTCAGGCGCGCGTCCCGCACGCCGCTCGGCGGATCCTCAAGGACGCGCTCGCGTTGCGCGACCAGCGTGATGTGATCGACGCCGACGAGTTCGCGCTGAAGGTCACCGACCTTGTCGGGCGGACCGACAAGCTGCTTCAGATCCGCCCGACGCACGAGCCGAACCGCCGGCTGCTTGGGCATCTCGCCAACGAGCGGGAGCACCTGTTCACGTTCCTGACCGAGCCGGGCGTGCAAGCCACGAACTGGCGGGCCGAGCAGGCGCTCCGCCCCGCGATCGTGAACCGCAAGAGCTGGGGCGGGAACCGCGGCTGGCAGGGAGCTCGGACGCAGCAGATCACGATGAGCGTGATCCGCACCGCTCGCCAGCAACACCTCGATCCCCTCGAGCTGATGATCAGCGCGCAACACTCTCGAGCACCCGCCCCCAGCGCCCGGCTTAACCTCCCCGCCCGCGCCTCCCCGACCGGCCTCGCCGCCTGACGCGATGCCCGCACAGACCCCGCGACCGCGGCCCGAAATTCGCTACCGAGTCGTCTGCTACGAACTCGACGGCGACCAACAAACCAAGATCCTCGACGCGACCGCCCAAGCGTTCATCGCCGTCACCGGCACCATCGACGAGAACAACACGATGCGCGGCGACGGAACCCACGCCGGCCCGTTGCACATCTGCAAACGCATCATGCGACTCATCGCCAGCGACGAACAACTCGCCAGCTGAAGCACGACCCGCCGGACCGGGATCGCAGCACTCGTCCGCCGATCCGTACCGTTTCGCCGCAACCAGGCCAGCCGACGACGGGAACGAAACGATGAGTCACCACAGCCCCGCCCACAACGTCATCGTGCAGATCAAGATCAAGCTGCTGGGCGTGACCAAGCCGCCGGTCTGGCGGCGAGTTCAGCTCCGTGCCGACACCCGCCTCGATCAGCTGCACGAGATCCTCCAAACAGCGCTCGGCTGGGAGAACTACCACCTGCACGCCCTCTCCTTCGGTGAGGCGCAATTCGGACCCCGCGACCCCGAGCTCGCGCTCGACTTCGCCGACGAGCGCAAGATCACACTCAGCGAACTCACAGACATCGGCGCTCGCTTGCGCTACACCTACGACTTCGGCGATGACTGGGAGCACGAGATCCTCGTCGAGGACCTGCTCGACCCCGTCCCCGACACCCACTACCCAATCCTCGTGGCCGCCAAGGGAGCCTGCCCGCCAGAGGACTGCGGCGGCGCCTGGAGCTACACCGACCTCAAAGCGATCCTCGCCGACCCCCGCGACGAGCAGCACCAAGAGAAGCTCGAATGGCTCGGCCTGGAGAACGGCTCCGAGTTCGACCCCACCACCATCGCTACCGACCAGCTCGAACACGAACTCGCCCTCCACAGCGCGATCCGGTAACCCTCAACCGGAGCGGCCAGGACCCGCTAACTCAATACGCTTGGTTTTTGTCGGCTTTGGCGAGGACCTGGTCGGCGGTCTTGGTCCAGACGAACGGTTGCGCGCGTTGGTTGTAGCCGTCGATGTAGTGCTCGATCGCGGCGATGAGCTCGGGGACGTCGTGATAGACGCCGCGGCCGACGTGCTGGGTGGTGAGGATCGAGAACCAGATCTCGATCATGTTCATCCACGAGGCGCTGGTCGGCGTGAAATGGAAGTGCACCCGCTTGTGGCGCTGCAACCAACGGTCGAACTCGGGGGTGGAGCGCGTGGAGGAGTTGTCCAGCACGACGTGCAAGGGCCAGCGCGGGTAGGCACACACAAGCGTCTTCAGGAACGCGACGAACTCCTGGTGTAGTCGTTCACGGGGTGTCGGCGTGAACGGCTGGGTTCCTTCTGTCACTCAGGTCGGGACGAGTGAGGGGATCGGCCGGCGATGGTGCGCGGCGGTCGCGGCGTCGATCAGATAGCCG
>JAABUZ0100008636.1_pt1 | contig 11923 bp, 9 predicted proteins | sample 5562091 | NCBI WGS metagenome assembly JAABUZ01 (sample SAMN12813069, study PRJNA571459) | rock metagenome | isolation source: Antarctica rocks | place: Antarctica: Victoria Land, Linnaeus Terrace sud | collected 2015-12-21
TGGCGGCTATTGCTGATTATACCGATAACACCGTTGGCGTAGCGTAGCGTAGCCACTGCTGTATCCACATCTCCGGTCTCTGCAATGGCGGGATCGCAGAGGACACTGCCGATGGCGGAAATTTCCTCCGCCTCGGTAGCGAGTAGGAAGCGGGCCATATCGAAGTCGTGGATCGCCATGTCCAGGAAGAGGCCACCGGAGACGCGGATATACTCGATGGGTGGTGGGGCGGGATCACAGCTCACAATGTGAAACTGGCGCGGCTGCCCGATCTCTCCACTCTCGATAGCCTGGCGCACACGCAGGAAGTTGGCATCGAAGCGACGGTTGAAACCAACCTGAAGCTTTATATTGGTCTGTGCCACGGCATGCAGTGCCTGATCGATTGCGGGAAGATTGAGGGCGATAGGTTTCTCGCAGAAGATATGTTTGCCAGCTTGTGCTGCCTCTTCGATAATATGGGCATGCGTATCTGTCGAGGAGCAGATCAGAATTGCCTGTATGCTGGGCTGATCAAGGAGCGCGTGATAATCCTGAACATAGGAAGGGACAGCGAAGCGGTTGGCACATTGCCTTGCCGCGTCTATCGACATATCCGCTACCATAAGTAAGTCGGCGGATGCAACGCGTGAGGTGAGATGCCTAGCATGCAATTGACCAATGCGGCCAGCTCCGATCAAACCTATTTTTAATGATGGTGCGGGCATTGTTTATCTCCTTTGAGTTTTTGAACTATAGCCCGATAGACTTGAGATATGTCCGGTTGCGGGCGGCACTCTCTTTAGGGCTACCCATGCCGGGAAGAACGTCCTGCTCCACAACGATCCAGCCTGAGTAACTCTGTTCTCTTAAGCGGGCGAAGATTGAGGGAAAGGGAACGCTACCGCGACCCAACTCGCAAAAGACGCCGTGTTGTACAGCTATGAAATAGTCGCAGTTTGATTGGCGGGCCTGCTGAGCGATGTGTGGCTCACAGTCTTTGAAGTGTACGTGTCGTATGCGCGGGGCGAAGCGATCAAAGCCGCTCAAGATGAGTTCGCCAACGGTATCGCCTGTACCGTAGAGATAATGACCTGTGTCAAAGACCAGGCTAATCAGTTCAGGATTGGTGAGAGAAAGGAAGTGGTCGATCTCCTCTGGAGTCTCAACATAGCCAGCGCAGTGGTGATGGAATGCTGTTGGGAGGCCAGTGATGTCTCGGACTGAACGTGCGATCAGCTCAGCGCCGTGTGCGAATGTTTGCCACTCGGCTGGACTTAAAGCCATATCTGGAGTGACGCGGCCTGCGTGCTGCGTGCGTATTGGGTCGGTTCCGTTGGCGTCTGCGAGGATTACGAAGGGAAGTTGATGACCTGGTCCGGAGTCCGCAACGGAGGCTAGTAGACGGGCCACTTTCAGTGCCTCGGCCTCGCCAATTGTATGCTGATCTGAATATTTCAGGGCAACTGGTACGAAAGCTCCTATCATCGTTATGTTGCGGTGGGCCAACTCTGCCTTAAGGGCGACTGGATCGGTGGGCATGTAGCCCCAGTCGCCCAACTCTGAGCCAATGTAGCCTGTGTCCCGCAATTCGTCGAGCATCTGGTCGTAGGCGACGCTCTGGCCCTGCATGCCCTCGAATTCGAGGGCACCCCAGGAGCATGGTGCGTTTGCAATGCGGATATCGATCATAGCAACTCCTTGTAAGTCTTTCTATCTGTTCATCATTGAGATACCTGCTGATCACCAAGATAGAATGAAATAGAACCTGTCTAGCTAGAACTTACGAGACCACTCTTTGGGCCAGCGCTCCACGACTACTTTCTTCTGCGTGTAGAACTCCACTGCATCGCGTCCCTGGGCATGCATATCGCCGAAGAAGCTATCCTTCCAACCTGAGAAGGGGAAGAAGGCCATTGGAGCAGCCACACCGATGTTGATGCCGATGTTGCCCGCGTCAGCCTCGTAGCGGAACTTACGCGCCGCCGCCCCGCTGCTCGTGAACAGACAGGCCATATTGCCATAGGTGCCGGAGTTCACCAGCGCGATAGCATCGTCGATGGTTTGGACATGCATCAGGCTTAGAACGGGGCCGAAGATTTCAGTACGGGATAGCGAGCTGTCCGGAGCGATGTTTTCAAGGATGGTTGGGTGAACAAAGTAGCCGTCTTCGTAGCCGGAGATTGATGGATTGCGGCCACCAACTACTACTTGCGCTCCCTCGCCTATGCCTTGAGCTACCAGAGATTCGATACGCTGTTTGCTAGCAGCAGTAATCACTGGACCCATCTCCACATCTGAATCCAGGCCATCACCTACTTTTCGCGATGAAGCTGCGGCGGCGATCTGCTCAGTAAAATCTGAACGGGCCGATCCTACTGTGATGGCGACCGATGTAGCCAGACAGCGTTGTCCTGCACAGCCGAAGGAGGCATCGGCGATGATCTTTGAGGCACTTTCCATGTCTGCATCGGGTAGAACGATGACTGGATTTTTAGCGCCACCCTGGCACTGTGCGCGCTTGCCATTGGCGGTTGCACGACTGTATACGTATTTTGCGACAGGAGATGAACCGACGAAAGAGATTGCGCGTATAGTTGGATGATCGAGAAGGGCATCGACCGTCTCTTTCGAGCCGTTCAGCAATGTCACCACGCCGGGAGGGAGGCCTAGTTCGTCGATGAGATCGAAGACCCGGCTCATCGTCATCGGCACTCTTTCTGAAGGCTTGAGAATGAAGCAGTTGCCGCATGCAAGGGCATAGGGAAGGAACCAGAGTGGGATCATGGCAGGGAAGTTGAAAGGGGTGATAGCGGCAACTACTCCTATTGGTTGACGCAACATATGTTCGTCGATGCCGCGAGCGATATCCTCAACGTTATAGCCCATCATCAGAGAAGGGATACCGCATGCGACCTCAACATTCTCGATGCCACGGCGTAGTTCACCCTGAGACTCTGCCAGCGTCTTGCCGCATTCCTGAGTAGTCAGACGTGCTATCTCCTCGAAATGTTCTTCGAGTAGGGCCTTTAGTTTGAAGAGATATTGAATGCGCTCTGTGGAAGGAGTGCGTCGCCAGCCGGAAAACGCGGCCTGGGCGGCTTTGGTGGCCTCGTCAATCTCGGCGTGATTTGAGAGTGGTACCTGTACGATTTTTTTGGCTGTGGCGGGGTTTATGACATCCTGATACTCGGTCGTGGATGCTTGTTGCCAGGTGCCGTTGATGTAGTTGAGTAGTTGTCCATCTTGAATCATGAAATACCTTCTTCTAATGGTTATACGTTTCTAGCGACTTTGGATAAGAAGGGACGTTAGAAGTTGTAGGGGAAGATGAGAGGTGATTGTCCGGCTGAAGCTGGTCTGTGAGCGATAAGTTGGCACCTTTGCTGTCGAGGAAGTAGCGCTCTTGGATGCGTTTTGTTTCCCAGTGAGTGCGCGCTGCCTCTACTTGAGGGTTGGTGCTGACTTCTGCTACCGGGACATCCCACCAGCTATTGTAATCGGGGACTTCTACGTAGCGATCGTTCTGGATGTAGATGACTGAAGTGCGGTCGGTATTCTGTACGTCTTTGAGGGCTGAGACGAAATCGGTGTAGGATTTGCACTCGATAACGTGGGCACCGAGGCTACGAGCGTTGGCGGCGAGATCGACGGGTAGACTCTGAATATTCGCGCTGGCTGAATCATCGGGGAGCACGTTGTTGGATGGATAGGCATAGTGAGTGCCGAAGCCGTTCTGGCCGAGAGAGCGACTAAGGCTACCAATACTCTTAAATCCACTATTATCGAGCAGCACAATAATTAACTTATAGTTTTCCTGGATAGAAGTCACGATCTCGCTATTCATCATCAGGTAAGAGCCGTCGCCAACCAGCACGTAGACATCGCGTTCGGGCGCGGCCATTTTGATGCCCAGGCCGCCGGCAATCTCGTAGCCCATACAGCTATAGCCGTACTCAAGATGATAGTTTTTGGGGTGGCGGGTGCGCCAGAGCTTGTGTAGATCTCCTGGAAGACTACCGGCTGCACAGACCATAATCGAGGAAGGATTGCTTAACTCATTGACAGCCCCAATCAGTTCCCCCTGGCTGGGAAGTGGCTCGTTGCGGATCACGTAGATCCGCTCTACCTCCTGGTCCCAGGCGGCGTGAAGGCTTTTGGCCTGTGCGCGATAGTTGGCATCGACACCATAATCATTTAGCAGAGGAAGTAGTTCTGTAAGCGTCTCTCTGGCGTCGCCTATTAGGGGCAATGCCAGGTGTTTATAGCTATCGAACTCGGTGACATTGATATTGATGAAATGGACCTGGGGATGCTGAAATGCTGTTTTGGAGGCGGTAGTAAAATCGCTGTAGCGCGTACCCAGGCCGATAATCAGATCGGCATCGTGAGCAAGCTGGTTGGCGGCGGATGTACCAGTAACGCCGACTGCTCCGAGGTTAAGGGGATGGTCAAAGGATAGGCTGCCCTTCCCTGCCATTGTCTCGGCGACAGGAATGCTTGTCTGCTCTACGAAGTGTTGTAAAGTGGAGGTAGCATCGGAGTAGATTGTGCCACCGCCGGCGATAATTAAGGGACGTTGGCTGGTGCGAATCAAGGATGCAGCCTGCTCCAGTGCAGCGCGATCTGGTCGATTGCGTGGAATGTGCCAGATGCGCTTTTCGAAGAAAACCGAAGGATACGCATATGCCTCCGTCTGCACATCTTGAGGGAGGGCAAGTGTCACTGCGCCAGTCTCTGCCGGGCTGGTCAGAACGCGCATAACTTCTAGGAGCGAGGTCAACAATTGTTCGGGACGAACAATGCGATCCCAGTAGCGGCTCACCGGCTTAAAGCAATCGTTGACCGAGATATCCTGTGTCGACGAGGACTCAAGCTGCTGTAAGACTGGAGCCACGTTGCGGCGGGCAAAGATATCACCCGGCAGCAAAAGCACGGGCAACCGATTGATTGTAGCTGTCGCCGCTCCTGTCAGCATATTTGTTGCACCTGGACCGATCGATGATGTGCAGGCTAGTGTCTGCAAGCGATTCTTCGTCTTCGCATAAGCCGTCGCTGCATGCACCATCGCCTGCTCATTGCGGGCCTGATAATAGCGGAACTCAGGCATTTGCTGAAGAGCCTGTCCAATGCCTGCGATATTGCCGTGGCCGAAAATGCCAAAGCAGCCAGCGAAAAAAGCTTGCTCTATGCCATCGCGCTCCACGTACTGATTTTTCAAAAAAGAGATGACAGCCTGAGCCATCGTCAAACGGGTCAAAGTTTGTGCATACAAGATCAAACTCCTTGTAGGAATTAGAATCCACCAAGCTCTTCAATAAAGTTCATGACTTCGCTATAGGTAGGCATAAAGTTTGCGCAGACGTGCTTTGTCACCAAGATAGCGCCACAGGCATTAGCCAAACGAGTAGTCTTGTACCAATCCCAGCCTTTTATAAGACCATAGAGGAAGCCAGAGGCGAAGGCGTCGCCAGCGCCTAGAATATTGCTCACCTGTACGGAGAATCCGGGCACATCTATTTGCTGAGTAGAAGAATTGTCGTTGTTCGCTAGATGAATGGTAGCGCCTGCGGCACTCCGCTTTTGGGCGAGAACGTGTGGGCCCAGGCGGAGAAGTTCAAGGATCGCGGCATCAATATCGCCGCTCACGTGGGCATCGGAGATCTGTGAATGCGTCAGACTCACCTGGCTGGCGTCGGTTAGCATTGTGGCATTAATCTCGTCGTTTGTTCCCAGCACAACATCGACCACGCGTAGAACTGAGCGGAGAGTGATGCCAAAGGAGCGGTGATCATGCCACTGATCGGGGCGAAAATCGATGTCCAGCACTACTGGAATACCCGATTGGTGGGCGAGTTCGGCCGCGAAGATAGTTGCGCTACGGCTCGGCTCTTTGCTTAGTCCAGTTCCGCTAATCAACAGAGAACGGCTACTAGCGAGTGGAGCAGCTAGCACATCGTCGATAGTAAGTTCGATATCGGCACAGTTATCACGGTAGTATGTGAGTGGGAAACGATCAGGAGGCTCAATGCCCAGCACCACTGCGCTTGAGCGATGACCTGTTTTGCGCGGAATGAAATCTGTCTCTATTCCCTCTTTATGTAGAAAATGCAGGATAAAGTTGCCCACCTGGTCGTCGCCTATTGCTGTCAGGAGGGCTGGATGTAGGCCGAGGCGGCGAGTACCAACACTAATATTTGTCGGGCAGCCGCCAACGTAGGCTGCGAAACTTGTGATGTCTACGAATGGAGCACCAACATCATTCGAGTAGAGATCGATAGAAGAGCGTCCCATAGAGAGCACATCATATAATTTGCTAGTCGTTTCCATGCTCGCATACCCTCCCGAAGCATCATAGCTCGCGTAAACGATCCCCTAACGTATAGTGCTCTACCTCGTAAACAGGTATGCGAGGATCGCGCGATCGATAGTTCTGCTTCACCCAAGCATAATCTGGATCATCGCTACTACTCAATGTCTGTGCGCTGCCTGCGAGCACATTGAGATAGTATGTAGTATAGCCGGGAGCGGCGGTGACCGGATGGTAGCCTTCGGGCACGATTATTACATCGTCATTATGTGCGACCAGCGCAACATCAATGGGAATGCCTGCTTGCTGTAAGGGAGACTCTGACGCGGTATAAATACGCTGGAGAGCGAAGCCATTGGGATGATCAAACTTATAGTAGTAGACCTCCTCAAGATCGGCCTCCAGGACTGTATCATTGCGATCAGTTTTGTGAACATCGTGCTTATGAGGAGGATAGCTCGACCAGTTGCCGCCGGGAGTGTAAACCTCTACGACCACGAGGCGTTGACAGGGAAAACCAGGAGGGATAATGCTATTAATCTGCCGTGTAGCATTATCGCCACCGCGAATTTCAGTTGTAACATCGGCTGGTGTAACCAGATGTGGCGAATGATCCTCATCAGATGGAGTCAGGGCAATGGCAAATTCGCTGTCGGTGTCGGCACTCACTGTCAAGGAGGTATGGCGGGGGAGATAGAGGGTGAATGGAAGGCCATTAAAGACGTTGGTACGCTCGCCGATGTGGAGCCATTCGCCACGATCTGAATGTATACTCAGGCGACCACCGAGTATAACGATGACCAGTTCAAAGTCGTCCGTTGTCAATCGCCACGTCTCTTCAGCATTTAAACGACGAACCTGGAAATGGACATAATCCCAGCCAGCCTGTTCGGGGTTCACTTCAACGATGATAGAAGGATCAGCTGAAGTATCGGGATGGATGATTAGATTTGTTGCATCGTATCTGTGCATATCTGCGGACCCTCCTAGAAAGCCCACAACGCTCAAGGAGTTGGGGATGTCGGTACCTGGCCTGTGACGAGCCAGCAGGACGCTAGTGGCAATAATATCGTAATAGAAAAACATGGCTGTGACGTCGGTAGCGGTTAGATTTGGGACGGCTGGCGGTGCCAATATAGCCAATTGAGCGATGGCTGGGCTGCAAAAGATGCTCCACCGCTAGCCGAACTCCCATATGATCATCTACTTTAACTTACAAGGGACAATAGTGGACTATGAAGGCTACACGACGCTATGCCCTTTAGAAAGGTCGGTAGCTCCAGCCTGATTGAGTGTAGAGTGGCCTTTGATAAGATCGGAAGCTTTTTCAGCGATCATAATTGTCGGAGCGTTTGTATTGCCATTCACGACGGTTGGCATGATCGAAGCATCGACCACGCGAACGCCTTCTATGCCGCGCACGCGCAACTGCTCATCTACCACAGCGAGTGAATCGCTGCCCATTTTGCAGGTGCCAACAGGATGGTAGATTGTCTCAGCAGTGCGACGGATGTAAGAGATGATGTCCTCGTCGCTCTGAATTTGAGGACCGGGCAGTGTCTCCACATCATGGAAAGGGGCGAAGGCTTTTGTGTGAGCGAGGCGGCGAGCGAACTTCGTCCCCTCGACTAGAACACGCATATCAGCTTCGTCGGACAGATAGTTTGCAAAGATTGCGGGATGCTGAGAGGGGTCAGCCGAGTGCAGAGTGAGTCGCCCACGGCTGCGTGGAGTAACCAGGGTAGGCCCAAGTGTATAGCCATGACCTTCGGGTGGTGTCAGACCATGATTCACATAGGCGACGGGTGCGAAATGATACTGAAGATTGGGTTCAGGTTGATCGGGACTAGTTTTGAGGAAGGCACCCGATTCTGCAACGTTAGAGGTCAATGGTCCGCGCTGGAACTCCATGTATTCTTGCAGGTTCTCCATAGTCTCAACACCAAAGAGAGAATTTGACTGAGTGCTGGCATAGCATACACTTATAAAGAGGTGGTCTTGCAAATTTTCGCCCACGCCTGGAAGATCGGCCACCACAGGAATATTGAGGGAGCGCAACTGATCTGCGGGTCCCACGCCCGAAAGCAAGAGGAGTTGAGGAGAGTTTACCGCTCCTCCAGAGAGAATAACCTCTTTATTGACGCGAACTTCCTGCTCGACGCCATCTCTGAGATAAGCGATACCCACGGCACGTGAGCCATCGAAGAGGAGCTTAGTAGCTAGAGCTTGAGTCTCCAGAGTGAGATTTGAGCGAGAGAGAGCAGGATGTAGATAGCCTACTGCAGCACTATGGCGGCGTCCCATCTTCTGCGTCACCTGATACACGCCGAAGCCTTCTTGAGATGGTCCATTAAAATCATCATTTGCTGGATAGCCAAGTTCTACGCCGGCTTGAACGAAGGCGTGAGAGAGAGCGCCAGTATGAGGACGTTCCATCACATTAAGAGGGCCGCCTATGCCATGATACTCCGAGGGACCACGCTCTGCATTTTCGGCCTTTTTAAAGTAAGGGAGTACCTCGTCGTAACTCCAGCCGTAATTTCCCAGCTCGCTCCAATGGTCATAGTCATAACGATTGCCACGAATATAAATCATCGCATTGATCGAACTAGAGCCTCCAAGCATCTTACCGCGCGGCCAATAGAGTTTACGGTTCAGTAGTTGAGGTTCTGGTTCTGTATAATACGTCCAATCGAGGGCAGATTGAAAAAGCTTGCTGAACGCCACAGGAATGTGGATCTCCTGAGCATCATCGGGCCCACCAGCTTCGAGGAGAAGAACGGTAGTTTGGGGATCTTCTGTCAGGCGATTGGCAAGGACGCAGCCAGCGGAGCCAGCACCAACGATCACATAGTCGTACAATGTCATTTCCTTTCGTCAGTGAACGTCCCGGCATCTAACGTCTTAGTAGGGATACCAGGAAAACATGTGGAAAGAACGTATGCGTCGAGTATACTATACCATATCGAAGAGGTGATCTGGGCGGCTTGAAACAAGCGAATGGTAGGTACAGATTATAAGTAGAGAGAGGGGTCAGCACTTCCGCAAGAGGAATGCGTATTCCTCTTGCGGTAGCAGGATTTCAGAAAGATGAGTTCTGAAGCTGAAAAGTGCCGTTCGCGTTGTGGAAGATAATCGACGTATTTGGTAACTTGATCAGCATGTCCGGCTGATGAGTATGGTGGGGGTCAACAAACTGCAACGTAGCAGGGATCAGATCCGCATTCGCGCCGGTGTATTGTGGACCGAGATAGAGACGAGCGTGAGTGGCATCATTGCCAGGGAGTTCAAGCACCTCGATGCGTCCCTTATTATTGAAGACCACAAAGTGACTTGGCTGATGAGTCTGCTCATGACCAACGTACGCATCGAGAGTGATGCTGGCCCAACCGAAGACCGCTTGGCCGAGCAGGATCAACAGAAGTGCAACACCCATACCACAACCGACCAGAGTTGCTAAAGACGCCGAAGGATGAATACGATCAAGACGATGCGCTCCATTTTCCAATGTACGAGAAGGACGAGAAGGACGTTTCGGGGTGAACGTCTGCGATGTCTGCACCCAGGATGGAATGTCCGTAGAAGACCCCGCTTCGGGCGAGCGATGACTACGGATGGTGGGCTGTGTCAGTCCAAGAGTCGAAGACATGCTCTCCCTTTCTTCTAGTGTATCCGGCGCGATCGGACGATGGCGCAAGATACTCCGTGGAACAATACGATTCGCCTGAACCTGCGTTGACATAGCTGTTTCCCCTTTTGTTCGATAACAACTCATAAAGCCGAGATGAAATAAAAGGGAGCCAGTAGGAACAAGTGCAGTGTTCATGAGAAGAGTGTACACGAAAAGAGGGCCAGTTGACTAGAGACTTATCCACGAAAATGAAAGAGAAAATGTGGATGGGGTGTGCAGAACTCTGAAATACTGTGGATAAAGGCGCTCTCGGTGTGTATATCTGACAATCTCGTTTTCGCGAAAATGAGATTGTCAGAGAAGCAAGCTTGATAGATGGATAGGAAAGATGTCCCAGTGCCAAATCAGTTGAATATTTTGAAATCTCCTCTTCCAAACCAATGAAACACTTCTAATAAGTTGGCAGAATGGTTGATAATGATCATAAAAATGTGCATATACTGAAGAGAGTGCTAACAGGCTCTAAGATTTATTCTGATATAAGTCAGAATTGAGTATAGTTTCAATCAGAATGAAGAAGGCTTGAAGTAAAAAGTAATAATGGAAAGAGAAAGAGAGGAAATAGTATGCTCACAATGCCAGTCAGCGATCGCGATCACATACAAGGTTCAGTGACGGCGGCGGTCACACTTGTAGAATATGGAGACTTCGAATGCCCTTATTGCGAAGAAGCATATTTTGTAGTGAAAGAGATACAGAAGGAGCTTGGTAATCAATTATGCTTCGTCTTCCGGCATTTCCCACTTACTAATGTTCATCCACATGCCAGGCATGCGGCTGAGGCGGCGGAAGTAGCTGGGGCGCAGGGTAAATTCTGGGAGATGCACGAAAGATTATTTGAACATCAGGATCAGCTTGATGATACAGGTTTGGAGGAGCAGGCTATAGTGCTTCATCTTAACACAGAACGCTTTCGGAAAGATATGGAAAAACACGTCTATGCCCATCATGTGCAGGAGGATGTCGAGGGTGGAAGGCGTAGTCGTGTAAGCGGCACGCCAAGCTTCTTCATCAACGGCGTACTACACGATGATACTTACAAACTGGATGTCTTGTTGCCAGCTATTAAAGCTGCAATGGCATCAGCTTAAGATTGCTTATACAAACAATATATTTTTTAGTGGAGAAGGAAAGTCTTATCTACAGGAAATAAGAACTTGCGTGATGTGTATTGTCGTGAGAATAAACAAGGAAATTGAAAATGGCTTGGTACCAATTACGGAAGTATATCATTCGTACGGGGAAGATGGAACAGTTTTTGTCAGCCTGGCGGGAGCGCATTGTACCTGCACGTGAACAGCATGGCTTTCAGGTTCTAGAAGCGTATGTGGAGCAAGATAAAAGCAATTTTTACTGGATACTGCGTTGGGATAGCGAAGTGGCAATAGCGGAGGGAGAGAACAAATTCCTTAGCAGCCCAGAGTATCAAGCTCTGAATAAGGATTTGGGAGAATTTATTACTGCTATGGAAACATCCACGCTTGAGAGCGTGCCGGTACGTTAGCCAGTTCTGTAATTTTGCCATCATCAGTCTGCATCATTTTTGTCTTCCATTATGATGGGGAGTTTGAGTAGTGCTGCACCAGCGTAAGCGCGCTCAGTAGTATTGAAGAGAGTGATGCCGGAAACATAGTTCTGAGTAAAGGTAAGTTCGCCGACGAAGAGGAAGCCGGCTTTGCTGATACTACGGGCAGCAGTAGTATTGCCAGGAACATACATGATCCAAAATCGGTCTCCATCGTGTTGTTCCTGGTGGATAATGGCCTGGAGGAAATGAGGATAAATGCCACGACCGCGCCACGTGGGGAGTGTCAGGAAATCCCAGAGGTAGCGATTACGGGGCGGTAGTGTGAAGGCGAGATGAATCTCGTCAATACTGCCTGTGCGGTTCGCTATCCAGCCATATGCCACGGGTGTCTGATCCAGGAATGCTAGATAGACGC
>JAABUZ0100008638.1_pt1 | contig 11922 bp, 18 predicted proteins | sample 5562091 | NCBI WGS metagenome assembly JAABUZ01 (sample SAMN12813069, study PRJNA571459) | rock metagenome | isolation source: Antarctica rocks | place: Antarctica: Victoria Land, Linnaeus Terrace sud | collected 2015-12-21
GGCGCGGAGCTCAGCGCGAGCGTCATGCGCGACCTACAGGCGTTCACGGCCGGCGACGTCGAGGAGCTGCCGGTCTCCCTGCGCCAGCTCTCCCGCCTGGCGCAGTCGCAGGCGCGCTGCTGGGGCCAGCTGAGGTTCTGTTAGCGCGTGGTCTTACCTAGCAGCTGTGCAGCACCAGCCTGCGAGTCTCCTCGCGTCGCTGATGCTTGTGGCCACCTGCAACCTGATGCAGAGCAGGGCAGAGGATGCGTTTGTGCATTTGCTGTTGAGCACACCGCAGCGTGAGTCACAGGCGTGTCTGACAGCGGCATGCGCTGTGCTCTGAACCACGCTGTGCCGTGCTCACAGCAGAGGGTCCACCCTCGGCGGCCTTCATCTCGTAGGAGTGGGAGTGAATTGTTCCTCAAACTTGTCCCGCACCGCTGCGGCCGCAGGAGGTGCAGCGCTCGACGTCGCTGATGGTGGAGGCGGCGGTGCGCGGGGCGCTGCGTGGCGCGCAGACAGCCGGCGCCGCGCGCGCCCCCACCGCCGCTGCCGACGACAGCAGCGATGGCGAGGACTGCACCGAGTGCGGCCTGGCGGATGGCCTGGGCTCAGCGGCGTCCGCCGTGGAGGACCTCAGCGCAGACCTGGCGGCATCCGCGGCGCAGGGCGCGGGCGCGCCACCGGCCGGCGCGCCGCGCGGGGGCCGGCCCCGCACGCGCCGGCGCGGCGTGCGCGAGCAGGAGGGCAGCGTCCTGGACCAGGTGGGCTCCTTGTTTACTGTTTTGGGCCTGCATTGTGGAAGGAGGTGTACAGTCACAGCACTTGGCGTGTATGTGCATGCCTTGTTTGTAAGGGGCCTAGGCCAGTGTGTGGGGGAGGGGGAGCTGGTGAGCGAGGATGCCCGCCAAACATGCCGCGCCGCGCCGGCCGCTGCTCGGGACCTGCGCTCGCCCTCGCGTGCCTGCGCCGCCGCCGCATGCGGCTCGGGCGAGCGCGCGCGCGCGCCGCAGGTGCTGGCGGCGCTGACGAGCGAGCGCGGCGCCGGCCTGGTGACGCTCGCGATCGGCGTCGCGTGCCGCACCAGCGTGGAAGCGCTGGCGGCCGCGCAGGCCGCGTCGGAGGCCGCCGCGGCGGCCGCGGGGCGGCCCGACCTGCCGGAGCGGCTCATGCGCTTTGCGGGCGCGCCCCGCGAGGCCGCGCCCTGCCTTTGTCCTCTGGCTCAGCGCCCTCCGTCCGCGCCGCTGTCAGATCGGAGCTGTTTAAGCCTCACCGCATGCGCGCATTCATCCGTGACAGCCAGACTTTTTTAAACGTGTGTCGCAGCCGCGCGCACGGCTGCGCTCCGTATGAGCGCCCCTGCGCGCGCGCCTGGGCCCGCTGCGCCAGCACAGCCGCGCGCCGAGTGCTCCGGCGCGCGCGCGCGGCAGGCACGCACGAGGGCCGGCGCTTCGCCACCGCGTGCGTGGCGACGTTCGTGCGCGAGGGCACCTGCGCGTACCTGGACCGCTTCGAGGGCATGAACATGTGGGACGACCTGCTCGGCGCGATGGCCAAGCCCGCGCACACGGCGGCCGTGGACCGCATGACACGCACGTTTGTGCGCGAGATGGTGTCGTCCTACCTGTCGCCGCCGCGACCCAGCCCCGCCAGGCGCGCGCGCCGGCGCGGATCAGGACCGCCTGGCCCGCTCGCGCATGCTGGGCGCATCGCGGGGCAGCTGGGCGCGGCGCGGGGCAGCTGCGCGAAGCGCGTGGCTGGCTTGCGAGCGGCTGCGGGTTGTGAGCGCGCTGGGGGCGGCCCTGGAGGTGACTGCTGTGCGCCTGTGCCGTTTGGCGCTCGCGTATCCCTGCAAGGGTGCCCGCTCCGCAGGGGTGCATTGCTAGTTTTTCCGGCGGGTGCGCACATCAAAATGACATGATGTGTGCGTCTGGGTCGCAGGGGGCAGGCGCAGCGGCAGGGCCCCAGCGCGGCTGCCGCGCACACCGCGCTCTGCAACGGCTCGCTGCCAGTCAAGGCAGGCGGGACGGAGGGCGGACCCTCGCCTGCAGAGTCGGACGAGCTGCAGGGGGGGCCCGCCGGCGCGGGTGCTGAGCTGGCGACAGCGCGCCCCGAATTTGCAGCGTGGGCGGACGACAGCGGCAGCGAGGCTGCCGGATGCCGCCCCACGCCGGGGCTCGGCTGGGCCAGCGATGTCATCCAGGCGCGCTGCCTGTGTGCCGCCTCGCGCTGCGAGCTGTCCCCCTCCTTCCCTATCGCTGCGGCGCTGCTGGGCTCGTCCAGCAGCGCCGTCCAGGCGCAGGCGCGTGCTTCAGCTGGCCCGCGCGCCACACCCCCGCCCTCCCCCATGAGCGTCCAAGCATGGCTGCCGACGATGCGCAGCGTCCCTGCGCCAGTGAAGAGAAGGGGCATAGGGTATGAGTAAGGGTCAGAGAAATAAGGAGGGAAGGAAGAAGAAGAAAGGAAGGAGCGTTCTTGCGTGCTCGCAGATCGCCAAGGTACCGGAGGCGCGCGCGCTGCTGACCGCGCTTGCGGCCAGCGCGACCGCGGAGGGCGTGCGCGCCGCGCTGCACGGCATGCACGACCTGGTCTTCGCGCCGCCGGCCGCGATCAACGGGTCTCACCCCGAGGACGCGGGCGCCAGCGGGTGGCAGCAGGCGCACCCGCTGTGCCGCGGGTACGTGCTCGGCAGCCTGACGCTGCTGATGCTGCTGTACCTGACCTCGCGCCACTGCGCGGGCCTGCTGGCTGCGCCGATGCCCATCTAGGGGGGCCTGTAGGGTTTGCGGTTGTAGGTCAGGGCGCGGCCCGTGCTGGGCGCGCTTGACCGCCGCGTGGCTGCGAGGGCCCTCGGCGGTGGGTGTGGCCGGGGAGGTGTGTGCATGTGCTGCGCCGGTGCGCGGGGCAGCCGGCAGGCTCAGCAGGGTCGCAACAGTGTACCTAGTGCGGTCAGCGCATGACCTGGTGTTAGGATGCTCTTGGCGGCATGGCGCGGGCCGGCTCTTGGTGTGGTTGTCCAGCGCGGCTGGCGTGGAGGAGAGTGTTCGAGGAGGTGCAGGAGCTAGTGTTCTGCATGCCTCAGGTTGTCATTAGCAAGTTGCGGTGTTGTTGGCATTATGTATGTGTGACTGGGTAGCTTAGTGTGATGGCGCTTCAGGGTTCTACACCAGACATCTACCAGGTCGTAGGGCGTGTGTTCAACTGTGCCGTTAAGCGTGCGCGCTTTGCGCTGGGCATGGGTGTCCGACTGCGAGACCGGCAGCATCCGCATCTGCACTGGCAGTGGTGAAGGACCCCACTCAAGAGTCTGTACTTGTTATCAGGCACCGTCGCTACGCTCTGGCTGTTGGGTGGTAACGCAGCATACATGACCTGCGCATGCCAGACTGTTGAAAAATGCTCGAGGTGAGCAACCCTCCACAAATATCTTCACCATGTTGTGCCTTTCAAAAGCATGCACCAGCTTACAGATCAATACGATGCAGTACGTCTGAGACAGCTTTGCCCACATGCCCTATCTAGCTGCTGGCAGCTAGAGTGGCACCACTCCTCACACTCAACAGCGCCTCTAACACCGGACAGCACAGCAGGCGGACATGGCGAGCTGCTGCTCTGCATACATGGCCCGGCTAGCAGCCGCAGTGCGGGGGTGTACCCGGCAGCTAGCAGCCTCTGCGAGACGGCTGCTGGGAGCTGGCAGGGCCGAGCGCAGGGGCCCGGTGGAAGCAAGTAAGCGCAGCCCGCTCAACAGCGCATGTGCATCACCACGGCACAAGAGGGACCGCGTGCTACGGCAGCACCGCCAGGTAGTAGCAGAAGGGGAACTGCGCGAGCCACAGCGCGAGCAGCAGGTAGTTGTGCCGCCGCGAGTCGATCGCGGTGCGGCGCGCCTCGTGGAAGATGACGCACTTGAGCGTGCGCACGAGGAACACGCCGCCCATGGCCGCGCCGTACGCCCACGTCGCGCGGAACGCCCAGCGGCCTGCGCGCGCGCGCGCGCGCCCCCATGACGCGGCGCGGCGCGGCTTTCTTGCATGGCGTGTGCACCTCTGACTGGCTGCGGCTAGAAAAGGCAGGCCTGTGCGCAGACGTGGCACTGCTGTGCATGGTAACACACGAGGTTGGAAGACCAAGGCTGTGAAGATGGCGCATGCAAAGAGTGCATACGCTACCCTACTCTTTATCATGCACATACTTAATGTTGCCTCTGGCTGGGCAATGAGGGCACCAGGGCGCGGCCGGCAGCGCCGGGGGGGGCGCACCCAGCGCCAGGCCGGCGAGCATGGAGATGCAGACCGGCACGAACGCGTACCCCGCGTATGCGGCCAGCTCCAGAAAGGGCACGGCGCCCGGCACGCCCAGCGCCCACAGCACGCCCTTCAGCAGCACCCAGTGCACCAGCCACGCCGCGGATGCCTCCGAGACCTGGCGGCGCGCCCAGGACGGCTTCGGCATGCATAATAGCGTCCTCACTGCCGTCCCTTGTCCCTGGGAGAATAACGTTCACAACCCATGACGCAAGTTGCACAGCGCATTGTAATCGTCGCGGGTCGCAGCGCACAAGCGAAGCATGGGCCACCGTGCGCGGGGGCGCGCCGTCGCATACATGGTGTCGGGCTTGAAGCGCTTGCCGGCCGTCAGCGCGACGCTCGCAAGCACGCAGTACGTGCACGCCGCCATGAAGGGGATGTAGAGGTCGGGCGCGTTCACGTCCTGCCGCGGCGGCAGGTACTTGTGACCGCCAGCGATCTGCGCGGCGCCAGCGGCGCACGCTCACCGCCGAGCGGGGCCAGATGACCTCTGCATGGCGCACCAAGCGTCGAGAATGCACACTCCAGCCCTCACATGAACTACACACTGCATAGTGGCAGTAGCAACGTGCACGCACTGGCATGCGAGGAGCCTTGTGGTTGCAACACAGCCGGCAGCCACCGGTACCTATCGAGCAGGCAAGCATGCGGCGTCACTGTGTGTGACACAAAACGGCTTGCCGCTGCTCTCAGCGCCCGCCGCCTGCTGGCGCGGGGCGCGACCGCGCGCCCGCCGGGGCGCGCGCGCCTGCTCATGGTGGCGCGTGTAGTTCCAGCGGCGCAGGAACGGCGCGAGCAGCATCAGCAGCTTCCGCCGCACTGCCGCGCCGGCCAGGGCCCTCAGCCCCTGGGCTGCGGGGGGCCCAGGCTGGAACAGGGCTCGCGCAGGCCTGAATAACAGTTGTAAAAAACTCATATGCAGACTAAGACACGCACGGGTCAACGTCAAGCCAAGCCATCACATACACGGAATACGCGGCAGCCTGGCTGCTTTGTGGATTCGCAGGTCGCAGGATGCCAGGTTGACCTGCCTGTGGCGCGGGGCTGGGCCCTGGGCGAGGCGAGCGCGTCGGGGGTGCGCGCGCGCGTCGGGGGCGCGGGGGCGCGCCATAGTCGCCGCTGACGTTGAAATGGTGCTGCAGCGCGCCGCCGGCCAGGAAGCCCATGCGCTGCTGCACAAACTCCTGGCCGCGCTGCAGGTAATTGCGCCCGCCCTGCTGCAGCACGTTGCTCGCGAAGCCAGTCATCACTGGGTCCAGGCCCAGCGCGCCGCCCATCGCGCCCGCAAACTCGCCCGGCAGCGCGCCCTGCATGCCGCGCCGATCGGGACAGACATGCAGCAGCAGCACCGCCGGCAGTGGCAGCAGAGGGGGTGTCGCAATACAATTGCGCTGCAAGACAGGACGGCAAGTGTGCACGAGCACCGCACGGTCCGTGCTTGGTCAAGGCCCGGCTCACCTGCCACCAAGCAAGGACGGGGCGCGCGTCGGGAGCCGCGCGCACCTGCTGAGGGCGCTGCGGCGGGAAGCCGCCCGGGCCGGGCGGGCCGTATCCCGGCTGGCTGGCAAAGCCCTGGCTCTGCGCGGGGTGGGGCAGGAAGGGCTGCTGCGCAGACGGCAGCTGCGACGCCGGGCTGCCACCATAATAGGGAGGCGGGGCCTGCCCATAGGCCGGGTAGCCCTGCCCAGGCTGCGCCATCGCCGGCAGCCGCAGTGATCACCGGAGCTTGCCTGCACCCTCTGGCTGAGCTCCGCAGCGCCTGATGCCGCGCGCTCCTCAGCTGAAGGCGCACTGGGCCCGCTTCAGGGCCTGCGCTTGAGCTTCATATGCTCGTGATCAGGCCGCCACATGTCGAGCGCTGCCGCGCTGCTCGCACGACTGCGAGGAATACAGCACCGGAGCGACCCTCTGGCTGAGTTGAACTGCGAGCCAATCGCCAAGCGGTGAGCGCACAGGTCGTCGTGTCAGCAATGCAGGTCACTGCAAGCACGTGGCTCTGCAAAGCACGGGGGCATACGTCTGTCGACAGACCAGTGAGCTAGCATCTCAGCAGTGGGGGTCTGTTCAGGGTTAGTTGATGGGACTGCGATGGCCAGTGGCACTTATTGCTGAGGCTGCGCAGAGTCATTCTATCCAAGCTGTTTGGAATCCATCGATACAGGGCTGTGCCAGAGCTGCAGCTGCTGCCACTGGGCCGGAAAAGATTGAGCTAGGTATCTTCTATCTTTCAAGATGTGGCGTAAGTTGCAGGCGCTCGCGCTCCTGCTGTGCACGGCTGCATGTCGTTGTGCTGTCGTGCAAGCAGAGCCGGTCATGCACATCGTGGAAGGCGTAAGAAACGCAAGTGCTGCGCCTGCTGAGCCAGTGCGAAACCTGACGCGGCCAGACGGCTTTGACTTTTTCTACTTTGTCAGGCGAGTCACCTGGCGCAGCCTCCCCAGGAGGCCTGCTGCGCCTGCACCATGGCGCACTTTCGCCCAGTGCCTGTGCCGTTGCGCCGCAGGCAGTGGGGCCCGGGCTACTGCGACCACAAGCACTGCAAGTACCAGCCAACGGGGTGCGCCAGGTCGAGCACAGCCTCGGCGTGCGCCGCCCGCTCCCCCAGCACGAGCGTGACCCCGCACGCGCGCCCGCGCAGGAACGACCTGAGCATCCATGGCCTGTGGCCCAACAACTACGACGGTGCCAACCCCGCAAGCGGCTGTAGACTGCCCGCCCTCCTCTGACTGTCCCGTGCGGCCTCCGCGGTTTTGCTTCAGCATTCCTTTACTCAGCCTATTCAAACACTCAGCCCCTGCCGCGGGGCCTGCTCTGCAACGCTTCCCTAAGCTGGGCGGCCAGGCGCGTCACCGAGCTAAAACAGGAGGCTTGCGCGGGGCCGCAGGCAGCTATCCGCACGACTGCGACCCGCGCGCGGCCTTCGACGAGGCCCTGGTCGCCGACCTGCTGCCCGACCTGCGGCGCGAGTGGCCGAGCTACATGTCGCTCGGCGACAGCTTCTGGGCGCACGAGTGGCTCAAGCACGGCACCTGCTCGCGGCCCGTCTTCAACGACGAGCACGGCGCGCGACCTTGGCTATGGTTTCTCCCCCCGTGAAAAAGTTTCCCTCTCTCAAGTACGGCACCTGCGCGCGGCCGGCGTCTGCCGACGAGCACGGCGCGCGAGCTTGGTCATCGTATGTTTTATTACATGCTTATTCACAAGCACAGCGCCTGCTCGCGGCCGGTGTCTGCTGACGAGCACGGTGCGCGGGCTTGCTGTGATGCTCCTGCCTGCTGCTGTACGGGTGCGTGCACTATCAGAATCTGTGACAGGGTGGCGTCTCGGGCGTGGCCGCAGCGCCTGCCGTGCATGCGTCGGCCTCCCCTGTGATGCACCGCATGTGCTCGAGCAGAAGGTTGCCCGACGCGCGCGTGCGTGCCGCGCAGAGTACTTCAGGAAGATCCTGCGCCTCAACGAGCAGTACCCCCTGATGGTGCGGTCTCGCTAAGAAGGTGCTCGGGAGTGACTCAGAGGGGATCATGATATATCTGTCGAGGCAGAGCCTCCTGTCAGAAAGGAGTCGCGCGCAGCCAGATTTCAACCTCTTTCAGGGTAAGGTGGTGTTACAGGTTGCGATAAGGCAGGCGCCTGCCTTATGCCGTGCAAACCCTGAGCGCATTCACGCCCCAAATTGCGGCGGAGGTAGCGGGGGGCTGGCGGCACCCTCACCTGGGAACCCTCCAACGTTCCCCTGACCTATCCCAGCCCTGGCCACGCACCAGGACGCGCTGGCGGCTGCGGGCGTGGTACCATCCTGGAGCGCCAGCTACCCGCTGGCGACCGTTGAGACCGCGCTCGACCGCGCTGCGGGCGTGCCGCGCTCGTCCCAGGTGCACTGCAGCGGCGTCGACCTGACGGAGGCGCGCGCGCTCGTCCGCCGTGTGCGGTGTGATGGTTGTCCCGGTGGCAAGCCCTCCCTGCTGGGCCGCCCAGCTCCCCGAGGTCCCAACAGTGAGCAAGCCCCTCGCTGAAGCGTACGGCAGGGCAGCCCATCTGCGCGGCCCGACGCGCCCGCTGGTCACTAGCACGCACGGGCGCGGGGAATGGGGCTTGTGTGCATGACAGCGGGCGTGTGCCCGGCACGTCACGAGCAAGCGCACGCACGCCATCCCGCGGCCTCGCACATGCCAAGGCGTAAGGCTGTGCCGCGAAGTTGCAAGCTGCACAGGGTGTGGGAACTGTCTACCCAAGGATTGCCAGGGTATTGGAACCCCAGGCCCTGCCCGCGCGCGCAGGTCTGGCTGTGCATGGACCGCCACCTGCGCCCCACGCCCTGCCATCCGCACGGGGCGGCCGCCGCGGAAGCGCGGCTGCAGCGCGGCCGCCGCTGCGCGCACCTGCGCATGCCGCCGCTGCGCCGCCCGCGCGCGTCGCTGGCGGCGGGGCTGCTGGGCGCCCTGCGCCGCTTGACCACCGTGCGGCTGCCGTGGCTGCTCCCAGGGCCGTGACGCGGCGCCTGTCATGCGCGCTGCGGCTGCATCACGCGGGCTCCTGTGCGAACCGTGCCGCGCGCCGCCGCCGCGCGCGGGCACCGCGGCCCCGCTCGCCACTTAGCGCTCACGGTGGCTGCTGAGGATGTGGCACGCTGCGCGTCGTAAGACGGCCAGCAGGCGCGAAGATGTGCAACCCCGCAAGGTCTTTGCCACAAGCTGCGCCGCGTGCTGCTACTGAGCAGCTTGAGGAGCGGAGGCTGCGGCGCTGCGCTGGGCGCCCGCGTGGGTGCATGCGTGAGCGCTGCTGCGGATGCCCGCCGGCTGAGACTGTGCATGAAACGCCTGTGTGCCAATGATAAATAGCTCCGCTTGTACATGGGGCCATGCTATGTATGTGTAGCCAGTCATGCTTTCTGCCGGAGTTGCGAGTCAGGTCCGAGACGTGGTATAGTCTAGGCGTGCTGCTAAAGTGTGGTATCCTTGCTAGCTTGCTGGAGTATGGCGATACCATCCATTCTAGTTCTTTGTCTGCTTCCATGCAGCTGCGGGTTAGGTCTCAGAATGTTGTGCGTCGAAGTTTAACGCTTAAGTAGCTACGAGTTGTAGCCTAAGACAGCTGTGCTCCTGGTCTTGATGAAAGTGCATGCAAGGAGCGTCCATATGGAGCGTCCATATGGCAACTATTGCAGCAAGCAAGAGGTTGGACGGCGCGACCACACGCTTGCTGCAATTACATGCAACAATGACACTGACATGGCAGTGGCAGTCCCCGTTGGTCCCTGCCAGGCTAGCAGTGCCAGGCAAAGGAAGCATGTTTTGCAACCTGTGCATACGATTATGATGTAGCCGTTACTCATTTCATTGACGAAATGCATGCTGCATTGGCATGGCATATGGCACGGCATGGCATGGCAGCTGTTCTGAGACAATCTTGGCCAAGCTGCCTAGAGCCAATGGAACAGATGCAGCCCTACGCTCTGAACATAGCAGCGCTGTTGGGCGATGCTGGGCTGAAATGCGCACTGCGCACATGCGAAACACCCACAGCACAAGGTCACAAACACACACAGAAAAACGAGTTGTAAGACAGACAGACTGCAACCAGACGCTGCTGGTGCTGTTCACATGTGGGTTTACGGTAACGCTTGCCCTGTGGCTTGTGAGACCAGAGCTACAGCTCGCCGCACTCGGTGACCATCACCGGGAGCTTTGGCTTGTTGGCTGCGCCTGTTGCCACGTTCTCCAGCTTGCGCACGACCAGCATTGAGTCACCCAGCACACGGCCAAAAACCACGTGCTTGTTGTCAAGCCTGACACCGCAGCCCTGCGCCAGTCGGCGGAACAGGCTGCACTGTATGCATATTTGTGCGCAGAAAATTACCCTGCCAAAATATTACCCTGCCAGCCTTCACACGCCTACCGTCAGGCCGTCATAAACAGCGTAAGTGCACTGCCCCATCACACGTGAGAAGAACACACACCGCATCCAAGTCTTCATGCAGCTTCACCACCACCTGTTGCCTCAGCACACGCTGAACAGCTCAAGACAGCACTGCATTGGCGCCGACCGCACCAGTCTGTTTTGGCGCAGGTGATGAAGAACTGGCAGCCGTTTGAGTCTGGCCCGCTGTTGGCCTGCCACAGACACGCAGGGCTCACGCACTCAGCAAAGGAGGCAGCTGCGCAGTAAGTGTGCCAACTTGCCAAAACATCCACACCTCTCTGCTAGCCAGCATGTTTGCGTGAAGAGCGCAGCAGTTTTTGTCGTGGCGCAAATAACACAACCGATAACACAGGCACACAATGTACCAGGCGGAACATCACGCACTGCATATGCATGCTGAGGGAGCACACACTCAAAGCGACCTGCAAAGGGCGCACCATGGACAGGAGCCCTGGGCCAGTGTGCTTGCCAGCAAAGCTCTCGTCGGCAAAGCGGCTGCCGTATATGCTGAGGCACCCAGTGCCATCGCCCTGCAGCTCGTGTCAGGTGTCCTTACTGCAGTACTCAGCAGCAGCTAGCAGCAGAGCAGCACGGTTGGGCCTGCTGGAACAGCGTAACACTCCGAGCGCACCTTTACAAAGTCCCCACCCTGCACACAAAGCGGCCTGTCTTACTACAGAACGAGCAGAATGGGTGACACCAAACACCATCAGGTGTTCAAGCAAAGAGCACCAGCACCGCTCTTCTCTGCCGCGTCAGGCCGCGGGCGCGCCTGCAACATGAAGTTTTTGATTATCCGGTGGAAGGGGCACGCCTTGTAGCCAGTTGGCTGCCCGTTCCTCCTGTGGCTTTCACTGCAAGTCAGTCTGGCAACGAGCACTTCTTTCACGGGCGGGCCGGCCAGAACCACACCTGAACTCGCCGGTGATCAGCTGCCGAAAGTTCTCAGCTGTTTTAGGCACCAGGTCCGCGTACAGCTCCATCTTTATGCGCCCGGCTGGTATGCCCCCAATTGTTACATCTGCGCCGCAGCAGCAGCGCCGCTCTTGACGCGCAACAGAACAAACAAAAGTCTCTCCACACAGACATTCCCAATGCAAGCATCCTTACCGAAGAAGACCACTGGATTGGTCGGCACGGGTTGCCGCAGGTGCCACTGCGTGACCTCAGCCGCCATGCGCCAGCGGCGCTTCGCTTTGTACCGGAACTTTCCTTACCCACGCTTTTCAGACAGCCCAGGCCAGCAGATGATGGGCAAGAGCTCTGCAGATGGTGTAAAGTATTCACACAAACGGCGTAACTGGTGTGCGGGTGCCAGCTAGAGCTTGGCAGCATACAGATAAAGTCAGCTTTGCGAAGTATCCAGACTTGCTCGATCCAACTCCGACTCCGCCTGAAGCCCTGTCCAACCCCCAAGCTCTTGCCATGAAGGCTGAAGCAACAGCTGCGGGCGGGGCCGACTATCAGCACACGTTTAGTGGCTGTGCGCGGCACGCTGAGAAAGCAGCAGCAATGGGCGGCCTGCCGGCGCAGGGCGCACGGGCGCCAACAGGCGGCGGCCAATGCCCGCACACCTTGCAGCTGGGCAATGGCCAGGAACACTGGGGCTGCCGCGGGCGACGGCGCACAGCTTTGCAGCGAGCGATGCTCGTGCGCTGCTTCAAGCAGGAAGGCGAGCGCAGCGCGTGGCACACTCTGCCGCTCAAGCACG
>JAABUZ0100008639.1_pt1 | contig 11922 bp, 13 predicted proteins | sample 5562091 | NCBI WGS metagenome assembly JAABUZ01 (sample SAMN12813069, study PRJNA571459) | rock metagenome | isolation source: Antarctica rocks | place: Antarctica: Victoria Land, Linnaeus Terrace sud | collected 2015-12-21
CAGGGGCGATGGCGGAGTTGGTGGAACGGGCGGCGCGCCAACGGTTGCTCGACCTGCAACCGGTGACCTGACAGCACCGACCGCGGTGGCTTCCTCCCCTGGTCAGCGTCCCATCAGGACCAGCGTCCCATCAGGACCAGCGTCGGCCGAGCCGACGCGCACCCGGCACACTCTCGCTGGTCCGGCAACCCGTGGTGGACGAACGGGTCTGGTCGGCGTCGGCGAGGAATCGAGCGCGCTTACCCGGCGTCTTTCGGTACATGGCGTGGCCCTGTGCGGCAACGCGGTATCCCCACCTGGGTCAGAGTTGAGTGGGCTGACGTCGGACGTGGGCGACGTCGGTGGCCGTGGGGTCCGTGGATCTCGTGGGTCCGGTGCTCGCGCAGTGCGCGGAGGTGGACTGCTGCCCACGTGCGGTAGGGACGCCAGGTCGCGGAAACCTCCGCCAGGGTCCGGTCCGTGCCGTAACGCTCGATGATCTCAGCATCCAGGCGCCGCTCGTGGTGTGGCAGGGCGTCCGGAGTCGCAGCACCACGCAGCACCACCAGCTCGGCGGCGAACGGCCCCAACCCCTTGATTTCCTGGACCGATCGGAGGGCGGCGTCGGGGTCGACGGCCCGCAGTGCGGTGCCGTCGAGGCGCCCGTCGAGCGCGGCGTCGGCGACGGCGTGCAGATACTCGGTCTTGCGGCCGGGCAGATCGAGGTCCAGGGCGCGGAGAACGCGGGGAGCCGGGAATGCTCCGTCGTCGCCATGGCGGTCGACGAGATCGCCCCGGAGTCGGGCGGCCTGCACGATGCGGATGCGCTGGGACAGCACCGACCAGGCCGCGGCCTCGCACGGTGAGTGGAACCGCACGGACGCAATCCGGGTAGCTGATCCTGCGCGTCGGCGATGACCGGGTCGCGGCGGGCGACGTCCGGCCAGCCACGCGCATCGACGTCCAGGAAAGGAACCGACGGACCTGGACGGCGGCGGCCTGCAGGTCGCCGACACCGGCCAAGCTGATGGTCGCGAGGTGCTCACGTTGGGTGACCTCCACCTCGGCCCGTGACCAGTCGGCCTCCACCCGGAACACGGTGCGGATCCCGCCTCCCGCTCGCTGGGCATCGAGCGCAGCAGGGCTGAAGCCTTCCCAGAAAGCTCGGCTGGTGGTGAGGGACCACGGGCCGAGCACCTCCGCGTCGATGGTGTGTCGTCTCATCGCCGTGCCTTCCTGGTAACGAGCTGGTGGGGTGTCAGGCCTGGTCGTGGATGGTGACCGCGTAGCCGTCGGGGTCGGAGAAGGTGAAGGTCCGCCCGAACGGGGAGTCGAACGGGGCGACGGTGATGGGGACGCCTCCGGCGGCCAGGCTGTCGTGCAACCCCTGGGCGTCGTCGGCGTGCAGCCACAGCGCCACGCCGATCCCCGGGTGCGGGCGGGCGGCGTCAAGGTCGACGCCGGGCAACGGTTCCCGGACCGCGAAGGAGACCGGGTGGGTGTCGAACACCACCGCACCGGGCGGAGCGACGGGCGTGCGCTTCAGTCCCAGCCGGGTCTCATAGAACTCGGCCGCGCGTGCGACGTCGCGTACCTGCAGGGCGATGAAGCTCGGTCCGGTCACGGTCATGGTGATACTCCTCCTAGTTGTGTGTCAGTACATTGACACCGCTGAGTATGTGTCAGAATGTTGACATGAGTCAAGTGGAGGTCGTCGGACCCGTGGACGAGGCGGTGGGATACGTGCTGAAGCAGGCCACCACCGCCCTGCGCGCGGCGATGGACACCGTGCTGCGTCCGCTGGAGCTGACGGTTCCGCAGTACTCTTGCCTTGAAGTGCTCAACCAGCGGCCGGGACTGTCCAGCTCGGAGTTGGCCCGGGCCACGTTCGTCACCCGACAGTCCATGAACGTGGTCCTTAAAGGCCTGCAGCAACGCGGTCTGCTCACCCGGGCGGCCCTCGCCAACCACGGCAAGGCCCTGCCCACCGAACTCACCGACGCCGGCCGTGTGCAGTTGCGTGCGGCCAGCGTCGCGGTCCGCACCATCGAGAAGCAGATGCTCGCCCCACTAACGCCGAGCGCTCAACAGCGGTTACTTGCCGACCTCGCCGCATGCGCCACCGCGCTCACGGGTCAACCTCCCACCGGACCGAATCCGGTTCGGTTCGTGGACCGGTGCCCGTAAGCGGATCGGTGGATTGTGCCGCGTTGCCGCTTGGACCGGCCATCCGGCATTGAAGGCGGGGCGGTAGGAGTCGCGCGCCGGCGTTGGTCGGCTTAGAAGGCCCCGGCCCAGCGCCAATCGCCGTCGGGTCCGAGGTATTCCACGCGGTACACCTCTTCGTCGTGTTCCATGTCCGCCCGTGCCCACGCCAGGGCCGCGCCGTGATCGGGGAAGTCGTCGTCGGCAACAACGTCCCCCATCGCGTCGAGGAAGCGGTACCGAGTCACGCGGTCACGATTCCGTACTCGCGGATCTTGCGGTAGATCGTCGCTCGGGATATGCCCAGGTATCCGGCGGCGGCCTGCTTGTTGCCGCCGGCGTCGGCGAGGCTGCGCACGATGGCGTCGCGCTCGATGGACTCCAGCGGGTTGAGCAACCGGCGGCTGACGGTTCGCGCTTCGGGCGGAAGGTCATCCGGCTCGATCGACCCGACGCGCCGGTGTTTGACCACTTCGCGCAGCATCTGCTGAAGTTGCTGTGCGTTTCCGGGCCACGGAGAGCGCATCAACAGGCGCATCGCCGCGGGTGAACAGGCCAGCTGGCCACCGGGTCCGAGCTTTGCCAAGAAGAATGACACCAGCTGCTGGAGGTCTTCCAGATGCAACCGCAGCGGCGGCACTTCGACGGTGCGGGGAAACCACCGCAGCAGCGGGGCGAGGTCCGGGTGCCCCGCGGTGGATTGCAGCGTGACCGACACCCACAGTGGACGTTCCCGCTCAGCAGCCCGCGCGTCCTGCAGTGCGCAGGACAGGGCGCGTAGCTGCGGGCCGTCGAGCAGGTCGATGTGCCGGATGGCGACATTGTCGGCGTCGGTAAGCAGCGCGCGCCGAACCGTGGCCATCCAGTGTGGGTCGGTCGCAGCGTCCGCGGCGTCGAAAACCATGAAACGCCCGACCTGGTCCCCCCGCAGCTGTACCGTTCGGAGCAGCGCAAGCTTCCCGACTCCCGGCTCGCCCGCGACAACGAGCCATTCCCCCGCGGTAAAGACTTGCTCGACCTCGTCGCAGGCGCGTAACCACAACGGAGCTGAGCCCACGAGGCCGGGCAACGGCATTGGGGTAGGCATTTCCCGAGGTACGGTCTGGTTGGCTACCGGGTCGCCGAGCGTGACGTGCACGACGACTCCGGCGTGCTGACCAACGCTGTGCAGGTGGTGGAACTGCATCCGGGCTGTCATGCCGGTGGGTAGACCGACGGTGATCGCATCGTTTTGGTGGCGGCCCAGGGTGTCGGTGGCGTGCGCCAGCAGCGCCGCCTGATCGACCGGGTCCAGCAGGGCACGCGTGTGGGCGTTCAGCAGCACCATGTCGTTGCTCACGGCGAACACGATTCCGCTCATCCGATGGCAGGCCCGCAGGTAGTCGTGCAGCAATTCGAGGTAATGCACACCCGTGTCGGCCAGCAGTGCTCGCCGGATCTGCTCTGCGGTCGTTTTCGCAAGGGTGAGCAGCAGGGAGCCGGCGTCCTTGCGCCAGCAGGTGAGGGCGACGGCGCCGATGGTCCGACCAGACACCGGATGGTGGATCGGGACCCCGGCGCACGCCGGGTCTTCGAGGTTTTCGGCGTAGTGCTCGTGGCCGAAGACGTGGGTGGGGCCGCCCGCTTCCAGTGCGGTGCCGATGCCGTTGGTCCCCGCGTACTGCTCGCCGTAGCTGAACCCCGGCGCGAGCCGGACGCTATCGAGGTGTCGCTCGAGGTGGCGGTCGGCCGTCATCCGGCTGAGCACCAGACCGGTGGGGTCGGTGAGGATGATGCTCACCGGCTGCCCGTCCAGCTGCTCCTGCAAGCTGCGTAGCACCGGCCTGGCACTCCGGGTGAGACACGTGTCGACCTCGGGATCGCCGATGTAGGGCAGGTCGATACGGTCCGCATGCACCCTGAGTTCGCGGGACCGCTGCCAGGACGCGAGGATGGGGCCGCGGACGCGGTCGATCCGGGCCGACTCGGTGGTGAGGAAGCGCATCCTGCTCGCCGCAACCGCGTCACCACTCGGCGTCATTGGCTCGACCTGCCCTCGCGACCTGCCGATACCGCGCGCCACAAAGCGGCGCGGCGGTACCGTCGCCCCCAACGATAGGCGCAGCACCTTTTTGGTTCTTGTCTTAAATTGAGACTTCCCCGGTCAGTGGCATCGGAACGGCTCCTGTTCACTGCGGGGACAGCATGGCGGCCAGGATAGAGAACCGGCTGCACTGGGTCCGCGACGTCTCCTTCGATGAAGACCCACAGCTTTTGGGGATCGACCCGATGATGACCTTCTCCAACGCCATAACGACGCGAGGTGGGCTTTGCTACTACGAGCAGGGCAGTCCCCTCTTGAGCCCACGCCTCGTCACGGCGCCCGACGGTCCGCAAACCGAAATAGAGCTACACCCGAGCGGGTGGGCAGCCCAGAATTGGGGGTTCCGCCGGGCACCTGGACCGAGTCTGGCCAGATACCGGCGTACGGGAAGTCTCTAGTGGCCCAGAAAGGGCTACATGATGATCGTCCAGATCTGCTTGTTATGAAAGAGGGCTCAGGTCATTGGGCTCTCGATGTCAGCCCACGGGCTGCCGGGTAGTGCGCGGGACCACCCGGCCATCATCTCCGCCTAGTGCGCGGTGGACCTACTGACGTCAGTTGGTCCAGTTGAACTCGTAGTGGATCCAGTTGGTGTCGGTGAAGTCCAGCGCGAGGCCCTCGGCTGAGACGCTGAATGAGCCGACCCCGCAGTTACCGTCGGTCCAGATGAAGCCGTCGGGCAGGGTGATGTGGGCCTCGTGTGGCTCATCGGTCACTGGGTTCCGCATGGCCCGACCTTGAGCTCGGCCGACACCCTCGATCTCTACCGCGGAGTCGATGCCGGCCTCGGAGATCCGGATCGGTGCTTTGACCAGTCCCGCGACCTCGTACGTCGTCCCAAGGATCTCCCACGGCATTCCGCCGAGTGCCCCCGTATAAATCTGGCTGAGGGCGCCGATCTGCTCGTCGGTGGTCTCGGGGGCAACTACGAACACCGCGCGTCCATTGCCGTCATGGATGGCGTGCGGCCAGTCGATGATGGCGGCGGCGGTGACACCCGCGAGGTCGACGTCGCCGCAACGGCCCTCCCGGATGACGTTGGCGACGAGGGCCTTGCAGCTACCGTCAGATGACGACGGGAAGCCGCTGAAGTTGCAGGTGCAACCCGGGTTGCAGTTGCAGTACTCGTACCCGACGCCCGACAGCGTCCAGCGGGTCGTGGGTTGTGCATCGATGGTCGTCATTGTGTGACTCCTTGGGTCGTCAGATCAGGTTGGACAGGAAGGGTGGGTTCACCACAACGAAAATTCCCAGCGCCAACAGCACCCCCCCGAGGCCGGTGGAGAACTCAGTTCCCCACCGAACGTTGCGTTCGACGAACACCCCCAGGGCGATCAGCATCGCCCACCACAGGTTCATCGCGGCTGTTACGACCAGTACCGCCATCAGGGCAGCACAGCAACCAATGCAGTACACCGAATGGAGGAGTCCCGCGTGGAAGGCCCCACCGGGCCGCTTCAGCGATCCCCGCAGCCGCATGAAGTAGGACATGGGAGAGCGGCAGTGTCGCAGGCAGGCCCGCTTCAACGGTGTGAGTTGGTAGGCACCGGCGAACAGCAAAGTGGCACCAGCCAGGCGCAGCGCCCAGGTCGCGCCCTCGCTCAGCGGCATCGCCAACTGTCGCCACAGCAGATACGCCGGTAGACCGCTGAGCGCCCACACCACGAGGTAGGCAAGGACGAAGTATCCGCTCGGGGCCACCCGTCCCGCGGTGGCCGAGCGCTGGTAGAGCCGCACCACCGGCGTGACCGCTGGTAGCATCATCGCCGCCATCATCAACGACCACGCGAGGAGGAATGGCGCCAGCGACATCGGCGTCATCATGCTGCTGGCACGCATGTCGGCTGACATCATCGAAGTCAGCCACCAGGCGGCAGCCGCGAGCGCAACCAAGGTCAGCGTCACGATCTCGCCGCTCATACGGGCGGTAGTCGAGCTGAGTTTGCTCATCCCGGTGCGGCCTTCCGGAGTCCACCCAAGCAGGGCGCGTGCTCTTAACTGGTGTTCGGGTTCAAAAGACCAGCGGGAGCGGCACGCGGCCCTCGAACTCCGCGAACAAACACTCCACGGTGTCTGCGTAGGAGTGACTCTGGCTCGACATAGCACCCTCATCTCCCAGCAACCTCAAATATTCACCCGAATGATCAAAGCTGTCAACGCGCCGAGGCGGGCGAGCGCGGGTCCGGTACACCACCTCACGCCGTCGCGGGTGCGGGCTGTTCGGTCAGTTCGGCGAGTGCCTCGTCGTGCTGCGTTTCTCTCGGGGTGCTCAGCCCGCCGCGGCGGTGGTGTCAGGGATTGCGCGGTGGTGTGCGGCGGTGTCGGCCAGCGCGAGGAGGCGGCGGAGGCGCCCAGCGACGGCGTCTTTGGTCAGGGGTGGGTCCGCGAGGCGTCCGAGTGCTTCGAGGGAGGCCTCACGATGCTGCAGGCGCAGCGCTGCGGTGGCGGCGAGGTGGGCGGGGACGGTGTCGCCGAGGATCTCGAGGGCGCGTTCAGTGCGGATGGTCGCGGTGTGGGCGGCCTGCGCCGCCCGGCGCAGGTTCGCGTCGTCGAAGTTGGGTTAGCCGGTGGGCGGCGTTGCGGGCTTGGCGGTGGGTGCGTTGCTGGTCGAGGTGTGCTCGGCTCTCGGGGGCTCCGAGCTGGGTGAGCAACTCACCGATCGCGTCGCTGTTCCGCACGCGCACCTGGTGGGTGGACTCGCCCGGCCGGGTTTTCGTGGTGATACCGAGTCGGCGGGCGGCGCCGGCGAGGGCCAGCGCGGTTTCCGGGCCGGGGCAGTCGATGTCCAAGGTGGGGCGCAAACCGTGGTCGGTGAGCTGGCCGCGGGCCAGGAACGCGGCCCGCCACACCGCGGCGGCGTCGCACACCCGACCGGCCACGACGGCGGCGGGAAGCCCCCGCACGGGGTGTCCGCGGCGATCGAGGAGCCCGGTGTGGCGGGCGAGGGCGGCACCGTCGGCGACGCGCAGCACGAACCGCGGTGTTGTTCCCGCACCAAGGGCGGGCCCCACCTGCACCTGGCAGGCGCAGTGGTAGCGGTCGGTCAGGGTCTTCCGCAGCCGGGCGAGGGTGGGCCCGTGGTCGAAGGTGACCTCCAAGATCATCCGCCCGCCCGCGGTCGTGAACTCGCCCGCGAAACGCAGCAGGGTGGCCAGCTCCGCCCGGCGGCAGCACCCGGCGCTCAGCGGGAGCGTGCTCAACTCGTCCTTGACCGCTGCCGTCAACCCCACCTGATAATTGTTTCAGGCGGGTGAGCAGGTCATCCCCTACGCCCCGCACCCTGTTTCCGCAGCGCGTGACCCAAGGGCGTCCCAGTCAACGGCAACGGTATTCCCTGCGTCGACTGACCCCCACCGGGGCGGGATCAGTCGGCGGGCGGTGGCAAGGGCGCGGTGTCAACGACGACGACGTAGGTGATGGTGGCACCGTCGATCCGGTCGATGCGCACGCTCACCGCATGCCGCTGCCCACGGGTGAGGTCGGTTTCCGAACACTGCTCCGCCGCCCCGACCTGCCGGGGCAAGTCATTACCGCAGGAGACGACCGGGGGAAGCTCGTGCCACTGGTCGCCCAGCTGATCGCTGGCGCCGCGAGCGACATCCACCTTGCTGACCATCGGGGGCGCTGGCTGCTGCCCCGCCCCTGGAGTGCTGCACGCCGCCGCGCACACCGCCACCGCAGCGACGACGGGGCAACCATTCATGCCGCTCAGTGTCGCAGAATGCTCACCGGCGGACACGTCTGCTGATGAGGTGGACCTTGTGGCAAAGCTTCCCGGGTGCCCGGCGGGCACCGGGTTAGGTCTGTGGCGGTCCGCGCCATCGTCGGGGCTCGTCGAGCGGGTTCCGAGATCGCTCAGGCGCGGTAGCCACCGCTGCCCGCGCGGCCGACGACGACGCGGCTGATGACCGCGTTGCGGCTGAGCCCCAGCACCATGTCCACGACGCGGACCACGTCGGCCACGGTGATCATCGTGTGGGCGGGGACGGCGTCGGTCGTCCACGCCGACATGTCGGTGTCGACGAAGGCAGGGGCGATCGCGGTGGCGGACACACCCCGCTCGGACTGCTCGGAGTTGACGGTGTCGAGCAGCGACATCAGGGCGGCTTTGCTTGCCCCGTACGCGCCGAGCCCGGGCTCGGCGTAGACCGCGGTGATGGAGGACAGGCCCACGATCTTCGCGCCGCGCTCGGGATCCCGGCTCGCCCCCTCGTGCAGTAGCGGCAACGACTGCTGGACCAGCACCAGTGGCGACAGGAAGTTCACAGACAGCGTCTTGTCGACCCGGTCCAGCCGCGTGGTGGCGACGTCCCCGGCTGTGCCGACGCCCGCGTTGAGCACCAGGGCGCTCATCGAACCAAAGGTGCGTCCGTGCAGGGCCACCAGCTCCGGGAGCGCTTCGCGGTCGGCCATGTCCACGGCGAGGTGGATCACCGACGGCGACCCGACCGCACGCAGCTCCGTGGCGAGGTTCTCAAGTTCGGCGCCGCCCCGCGCGGTGACGGTCAGGCCGAAACCCTGCGCGGCGAGCTGCACGGCGATGGCCCTGCCGATGCCGCGGGTGGCCCCGGTCACCAGCGCGGACCTCATCAGAGCGTGTCCCGCGTGTCGAGCGCGGCCCGCGCGCCTGCAGGAAAATGCCGACAGCACCCCCAGCGGAGTCGAAGCCCGGGCTCGACCCGGATCCCGCGCGGAAGCGGTGGTCGATCCCGGCGGCGATGACGGCGATCTTCAGGTGGGCGAGGGCTAGGTGGCGCCCCCAGTCGACGAGCTCAGCGCCACCGGCGGACTCGTAGAGCCCGGCCAGCCTCGTGGTGTCCGGCAGCCGTGGGGAGGTCCACGCGCTCGGGGCCCCGACGACAAGGTCGAACGCGGGGTCGCGGTAGGCGCACATCATTGCAACGTCGGCCACCGGGTCCCCGATGGTGGAGAGCTCCCAGTCGACCACCGCGGCCACCTCGGGGATGCCGTCGAGGTCAGTGAGCAGGGTGTTGTCAATCCGGAAGTCCCCGTGCACGATGGCGGGCCTCCGCTGCTCCGGCAGCTCGTCGCCCAGCCGGGTGATGATCTCCTGGGCGAGCGGGTCGAGATCGGGGGTGCCGACGAGGTCCCACTGCCCAGCCCACCTCATGAGCTGGCGTGCGGCGTAACCGTCGGGTCGTCCGAAGCGCTCCAGCCCGACGGCGACGTGGTCGACGCGGTGCAGCGCGGCGAGGGTCTGAACGAGGCGGTCGACGAGGTGGCCCAGGGTGGCCTCAGGCACCTGGTCGAGGTCGTCGCGGGACTGCACCGCCCGCCCATCGACGAACGCAGCCACCGCGAAGGGTGCTCCGAGCACCGACTCGTCCTCACAGAGAGTCACGGCGGCGGCCACGGGCACGTCGGTGTTGCGGAGGGCAGCGGTGACCCGGAACTCGCGGGCAACGTCGTGCGCCGACGGGGTCCGGCCGTGCCGGGGTGGCATCCGCAGCACCCAGCGCTGGTACCCGTCGTCGAGGCGGTAGGTGAGGTTGGACCGGCCACCCGTGATGAGCGCGGAGGACAGCTGCCCCTGCACGTCGACCCCCGCGCGCACCAGGACGTTGGCCACGTTCGCGGTCTGCTCCTCGGTCAGAACCGTCACGGCCGGTCCCCGGTGATGGTCCGGACCGCCCGCTTGGCGATGGACCACCTGTGGACCTCGCTGGGTCCGTCGTAGATGCGGAACGGCCTGATCTCGCGGGCGATTCGTGCGACCGGCAGGTCGCGGGAGACTCCGAGGCCGCCGCACATCTGCACCGCCCGGTCCACTACGCGGTGCAAGGCCTCCGCCGCGAACGTCTTGGCGATGGACGTCTCCTTCGAGGCCCGGTTACCACCGTCGAGCGCGCGGCAGGCGTGCAGGAGCAGCGCCCGCGTCGCGGCGAGGTCGATCTCGTTGTCGGCGATCATCTGCTGCACCATCCCGAGGTCTGCCAGGCGCGAGCCGAACGCCTCACGACCGGCGACGTGGCGCACCGCCACCTCGTGGGCGCGCTGCGCGGCACCGGTCCACCGCATGACGTGGGTCATCCGCGCCGGCCCCAGCCGGACCTGGGCGTAGGCGAACCCCTCGTCGACCCCACCCAAGACGTCGTTGTCGGGCACGTGCACGTCCTGGAACAGGATCTCGCAGTGCCCGCCCAGCATCGACCGGTCCACCGTCTCCACGTGCCGCACGACGGTGACCCCCGGGGTGCTGGCCGGGACGAGGAACATTGTCGCCCCGCCGGCCCCGCCCGGCTTCCCGCTGGTGCGGGCCATGACGATGAAGAAGTGCGCGCCGTCGGCACCGGTGATGAACCACTTGCGCCCGTTCAGCACCCACCCGTCGTCCACCTTCTGCGCGCGGGTCGCGAGCATCGCCGGGTCCGCTCCTGCACCGGGTGCCGGCTCGGTCATGGCGAACGCCGACCGCACCGCCCCGCGGGCCAAGGGCTCCAGGTACTGCTGGCGCTGCGCCGCGGTGGCGACGTGGTCGAGCAGATGGATGTTTCCCTCGTCCGGGGCGTTGATGTTCAGCGCGAGCGGACCGAACAGGGAGCGTCCAGCGGCCTCGAAGATCGGCGCCCGCGCCTCCATGTTCAACCCGAGGCCGCCGTAGCCCACCGGGGCGTGGGGGGCCAGCACCCCCGCCGACCGCGCCAGGTCCTGCAGACGGGTGCGCAGCGCGTCGCCCCCGGCGGCTTGGACGTCCCCGTCGTGCTCGTCGTCGATCGGGAGCACGTCCCGCTCGATGAGGGCCTCGACCACCTTCAACACGTGCCCGGTGTCCGTCATCATCCGCTACCCTCCCGCACCGACCGATCGGTCGCTCGGTCAGAGTCTCACGATGATGCCGCCGCGGGCCACACTGTGACCCACATCATGACGCTGGGAATGGGAACCTGCACCCAGGCGGCCAGGTCACGCACCCACACCCGCCAACGGCCATGCGGGTCCGCATGAGGTGCAGGCCGTCGCCGCGGTGGTCTCCACGGCCTGCTCGAGTTCCTCGTCACGTTCCGAACCGCGAGCAGCACCAGCCCGTTGCGCCTGAAATTCACCGTCCCTGCACTACCGTTGTCCGCCCCTTGGGGCCCGACTTCAGACCCAGGACAGCGACCGTGTCACCCCCGGCCCGGAAGTGTCGGGGTTCGGCCCTACCGTCGCAGGTGGTACGTCGGGAAGCCCCGATCTTTACCACGAGGCGTGTCGCGCCGCCCTGGTCGTACCCTCGACGGTGCGGCGCTGGTGTTCTAATGCTTCACTGCCCGCGGAAGCGCGGGTCCGGTGCGATCGAATGGTCACGCCGCAGCGCCCGCTGAGTTCCGTCGCAGGACTTTGGAGTACTGATGCCCACCCCGACCGACGACCGTCGTGACCTGCTTACCGTCATTGCTTTCATGAAGGCCGCTGCGGGTAAGGAGGCCGAGCTGAAGGCGGAACTGGAGGCGCTGATCGAGCCGACCAGCCACGAGGACGGCTACGTGAACTACGACCTGCACCAGGGCACGGAAGACCCGTCGACGTTTTTCTTCTACGAGAACTGGGAGTCGGCCGCGCAGCTCGACGCGCACCTCGCGACCCCGCACCTGGTCCGCTTCGCAGGCATGATCGGCGACCTCCTCGACGAGAACGGGCTGACAATCACTCGC
>JAABUZ0100008645.1_pt1 | contig 11919 bp, 16 predicted proteins | sample 5562091 | NCBI WGS metagenome assembly JAABUZ01 (sample SAMN12813069, study PRJNA571459) | rock metagenome | isolation source: Antarctica rocks | place: Antarctica: Victoria Land, Linnaeus Terrace sud | collected 2015-12-21
TACAACACGGCAGCGGTGTCCGCTCTGTGTCTCTAGACACGTGAGCACCTCTTTCACTACGGCAGGCACATCAGATTTGCGGGCGAGCGGGCGCACGACCGAGAGCTTGGAGTAGTCATCCAGGAAGTGGAGAGCGGGTGCGCGCTATGCTAACGGACGCAGGGCTCCCGGGTGCGCTCTGGGCGGAGGCCGTGTCGACAGCGAACTACGTGCGCGTACGTTCCCCTGCAACGCACAAGACCAAGACGCCACACGAGCTGTTCTACGGCTACAAGCCCGACGTCAGCAACCTGCGCGTGTTCGGTTCCACGGCCTACGTGTTCGTGCCCAAGATCAAGCGGACCAAGCTGGAGTCGCGAAGCGTGCGCGGCGTCATGGTCGGGTACAGCGACACAGTCAAGGGCTACCGTATTCTGCTGGACAACCACTACATCGAGATCAGCCGCGATGTCATCTTCAACGAACACGTGGGAGCGGCCGTCCAGGATCTGCCCACCCAGGCCCCTGCCGCGCCTGCGCTTGATATTGCCGATGGGGAGGTAGAGTTGGAGGCAGAGTCCGAGCCGGCTCCTGCAGAGGCGCCCGCTGACGCGGAGCCTCCCCCTCAGGGGGAGCCTGCCGAAGCTCCTCCTGGGCCTGCCCGGTATCCCACCCGCAATCGCCGTGCTCCAGACCAGTTCTGGCGCGGCACACAGGGCCGGGCACACCATGCTTGCAGAGAACCCGCGGCAGAACCTGCCACGTATGAGGAGGCCATGACTTGTGACCATGCTGCACAGTGGAAAGAAGCCATGGATGAGGAGATGGCCTCTTTGGAGGCAAATCAGACGTGGGTGCTGGAAGACCTGCCAGTGCATGCCAGCGCCATACCTGTGATGTGGATTTATAAACTAAAGACGGATGCAGCGGGCCAGGTCGAACGGTACAAGGCGAGGCTGGTAGCCAAGGGCTTCAAGCAGCGCGACGGCATCGACTTCAACGAGGTGTTCGCACCGGTTTCCAAGTATGCCACCCTCCGTGCCCTGCTTGCTGTCGCCGCCGAACAGGACCTGGAGGTGCGTCAACTGGACATCAAGACAGCCTTCTTAAATGGTGAACTTGATGAAGATCTGTATGTCTTGCAGCCACCGGGCTATGTGACAGGGCCCCAAAGCACAGTGTGCCACCTGCGCAAGGCGCTCTATGGCTTACGCCAAGCGCCTCGACAGTGGCACATTTGCCTAAAACAGGCACTGGAGCGCTGCGGCTTTGCAGCCGCTGACGCTGACCCAGGGCTGTTTGTCAGGGACAAGGGTTATAGGGTTAGGGTAGGGTTAGGTATAGGGTATAGGATACCCTACCCTAACCTAGCCCAATCTTCCTACTCATATATGTAGACGATATCCTAATTGTCGCCAAGTCCCCTGAGGATGTGACTTGGGCGACTGACGCCATTCAGTCGGCGTTCGACGCGCGTGACTTGGGCGATGCACATGTGTATTTGGGGATGACTATCGCGCGGGACAGGGACGCCAGAAAGCTCACTCTGAGCCAACAGAAGATGACTAAGGGCCTGTTGGCCACGTACGGCTTGGCGGACGCCAAGCCTCTGGCGGTGCCAATCAACACCAGCACCAAGCTCGCCAAGGCTGGGGGCGAGCCGCTGGACCAGGACCAGTGCCCATACAGCAGGCTCACAGGGAGCCTGCTGTATCTCACCAACTGCACAAGGCCTGACATTGCCCAAGCTGTGGGGGTCCTGTCGAAGTTCTCGAGTTGCGCTACAACGTTGCACTGGCGCGCTGCACTGAATGTGCTCAGATACTTGTCTGGAACTGAGAGCTTTGGTCTCTGCTTTGGTGGAGACAACACTCAGATCATGGGGTTCTGTGACGCAGATTACGCAGGAGACACTGACGATCGGCGCTCGACAACCGGGTACGTCTTCACCCTCAACGGAGGGGGGGTCAGCTGGGCAAGTCGGCGGCGGCTCACCGTCGCCGCCTCAACGACTGAGGCGGAGTATATGGCCGCCGCTGCCGCCACCAAGGAAGCGCTGTGGCTGCGCACGCTAATGCGCGATCTTCGCGTACCTGTCGACACGGTCGACATCTACGCCGACAACCAGGGAGCAATAAAATTGCTCAAGAACCCCATCACCTCCATGCGCTCTAAGCACATTGACGTCGTGTATCACTTTGCGCGCGAGCACGTTGAGCGGCAGGATGTTGCATTTCAGTACATCAGCACACAGCACACGGATGCAGACGTGCTGACAAGGGCTGTGCCTGCTGAGAAAGCTGCCTCCTGTCGTGATGGGATGGATGTCTGCAATGCTGCTGTGAAGCGAAAGAACGAGGAGTAAAGCTGGCCAAACTATGGCACACGCTGTGTTCTTTGCTCCGCAGGAGGAGAACGCAGAGCTGGTGGGAGCACGCAGCCAGCGCACAAACGCTGGAGTCGGACGCTGGTGGGAGCGCGCAATTGCGCACAGCGGCGTACGTCTTCCTCTACCGTACGGTAACAATAGTGAAGGAGGTTGTGTGGGGGGGGGGGGTCTAAGCAAGCGGTTAGAAGCCCCCGGCCAAGCCAGCGCATGCGTAGTGAAAAAGGATGAAGTTGAGAAGCCAAGTGGGGGGCTTGTGCTGGCAGTCACACCGGCACATTAGGATATGGTAATTGACAGCTCACGTCATGCAGCCTGAGTGGGAGTGTTGAAGGTGAGCAGTCTGCCTGACAGTGTGCTCGCCTGACAGTGTGCTCACACCGAGCCTGGCACGTGTCAGCCACCGCAGGGTATTAGGGTTACATCCTTACAAGTATGGAGCAAACCTGTAAACCAACACTGTTGGATATTCATCGTCTCTCACAACAACCAGCAGCGCTTGCTCGCGCCGCTGCCAGCACCGGTTCGCCCAAAGTAATGCACGCTCCACACGATTTCCCCTCATGTTCCCCGTGCATAAGTGACCCGTGCTTCATTAAGCAACAGCTCGGGCAGCAGGCCATCAAGACGCAGGTCCTGGCTCTGCTACAGGACCTTGCATATCATGGCATTCTCTTCAGGCAGCTCATTCAGAACGGACGACACCACCTCGACGTCGCTGACGTCATAGCCTGCCGCCTGCAGGTGGTCGCGCAGGTCTGTCGTGCGCGCAAAATAACCTGTCCTGGCTCTGCTTCAGCACTATGCAGGTCATCGCAGACGAGTATGCGCCGAGTAGGCAGCGGCGCAAGCAAGCGATGCTAGCAGTGTAACAAGCCCGGGCACCTGCATTCGGAGTGCCTGACGCTTTTTGCAGTACCGGCAGCGCTTGCTTGCGACGCTGCCTGCACCGGTATGCCCAAAGTAGAATGCACGCTGTACGTGTCCCCACTTTGCGATCTCTGTGTCCCGTGCGCGAGTATTGCTTCCACAAATAAACAGCTTTGGGAGCAAGTCATCCAGACGCAGATCCTGGCTCTGCTCATGTGCATCACCGTATACGCGATCTGCCCCACCTCACAGGCCAGGAGATTAGGCTCAAGCACTGGCCTCTACCGGCACACACGGGCAGACACTGCAGCACGCGAAGTCAACACACGCAAGTGCCACACCCACCAATGGGCAATGGCCTAGAGAAAAGTGGTCAACGGCCCAAAAAACAGGTGGTCTAATTATTTTTGGGCCTAACTCCCCACTAGCGTTGGTTTCCACCCACCTGGATCTACCGTTGTCAAGATAGGCCTGACTACATAAGCTGATCTCGTGCCTCACCAAGCGCGTAAGGTAATGAGGCACTCCAGGCTCCAGCCAGTTGGAATCACACTCAACCAGCCTGGGCTTGACCGCACCTACCAGACTAGGCAGTCCGCGCGTGGGCTCGGGTAGCTTGCTTTCCTGCACTATTAAGCACATCGCCAGAGTCTCACTCTTCGTCAGAGGTGCGGGCTTATAACCTGTTGAGCTCGGCAGGTGATTCGGTCTTGTTACAGGGTTGCTCCGAATCCGTATTAGGGTGTATACCCTACACCCTGCAAAGGCTGGCACGTGCAAGGCTCAGTTGCACTGTGAGCAAATCCCCACCGGCACCTGCCTCAACATTCATGTTACTTGCTCATATTATTGGAGCCTCTGCTGCCTTGCTGCTGCCTTACAAATTGGGAGCCCTGCCCCTGCCACGTTACTCTCATTTATTTGCACACTTCAATCTCTCACCGAATTGCTGCGTGGACACGGCTTTCCGATGCGTTACTGCACCACTAGGCTGGTGCGCTTTGGGCCGTTAACTGGGATACATCATCTGTCGTGTTGAGCAGGGTAATATTACTCGCATGTTCGTGTATCTGTCTTCCAGATGACTCACTTCGGCCCAGACGCCACATTTATCACCCACAAAAAAAGTGCCAAGAGACACTGGTAAACGACATTGACCGGCACTCACAGTGCCTGCCGCACAGCATCGTTGCGTAGCACGCTACGGGGCAGTCCCGCCAGGCGGCTGCCACAACCAGTGTTTGCGCCTGCAACCGGGCGGAGTGCAAGCAGCTCATGCGCTGAATAGCGCACGCGCTCATCAAATGCTATGACGTGCGGCATTTCCGAGAGTGTAAGGGGCCGAGGCTGCGCAGCATGCCGTACACGCAAAGACGGCGTCGTTGATGGTGCACAAGTCCCAGGGCTCAGCGGCAGCAAGAAGACGAGCAGGTGATTGCTGGGATATGCCAGGCGCGCCCGCAAAACTTCGTCACCCACATCGCGCAATGCAGCAAGGGATTCAGGCGCCTTCTGGCTGCATGGCACAGATGCTTGCGCAGGCCTCAGCTGCAAACCACGCACTTTTGCTTGATGAAATGAATCCACAAGCACACGCACGTGATGGCGCTTTCTCCAGCTGCACGCGGTTATGGGAAGGCTACCCAGCCGCGTGACGCCTGCCAGCGGCCCAAGCCACACCAGGTCGTCCATGCCGCCACACAGCACCAGGCACCGTAGCGCTGGCGCCCTTGCCGGCAAGGCGGGACCATGGCCAGCTATGTCAGTGAGCACCCGAGCGCCCAAGCGCACGCCCTCCAGACGTAGCATGGCCAGGTGGGGCAAGCGGCTGCACAGGTCGCGCAAACAACCGTGTGGTGCGGTGCCCGTTACCCCCGTGTGCGACAGGTCCAGCTCGACCAGCGCGCGCCCGGCTGCAAGCGCAGGCAGCGCGGCGTCCTCAACGCAGCGGCAGCGCGCCTGGCAGTCAGCCCAGAATCAGGTGTCAAGGGAACACAGAAACCGCCAAAGGGTAGTCTTTGTAATGGCACACGGGCGTACCAGGGTCAGGGAGGTGAGGCCAGGCAGCCCAGGCAGCCAAGCCAGGTCGTTGCCATTGACAGGCGCGCCTGCGGTTGCAGGCATGCTGGTCAAGCGCTGTGCTATGCAGGCATGTTTAAGCGAGCATTGCGGCATGGTTGCATATGTTGCGTCTCCATATACGCTCCTGCCACAATGGGCTGATAGTCGGGCTATCCAGATATCATGCACGTCGTTACGCATATCTACGAGACAGGCAGGGCCACTTGCAACGGCAACTTGTTGATCGCACCGTCCAGGCACAGACACTGCAGCCTGCGCAAGTGCGCAAAGGGCTCAAGCACGCTTGCCGCGCGCATGGCATCACACGACTCGTCGGCATGCAGCTCAGCCTCATATCGCAGACGGTCCAAAGAGAGCACCCCGCGCGTGCAAGTCGAACCACTTGCGCAATTCTGCTCGCCGGATGTCCATTCGTCTGCGTTGCCGGCACCGTCACTTAAACACAGCAGCGTCATAGAGCTCGCTGCGGCACGCGCCCAGGCCTTGAGCTGGTCGGGTGCGAGCGCTGAATGCCAGGCGCCGCGGATGCTCAATCGCTGCAGCCGACTGAGCTCCGTGCTAGCCATTGGCTCTGAAAGCACCTGTGCGCGGCGGGCTGGCCTGTAACACTCGCAGCCGGGTCACAAGCGCAAGCTGCGCTGCGCAAAAGGAGCCATCCTCTGACGTGCACATGCTGCAGCAGAACAGCGGGTGTGACCACGGCACCCAGAGTAAAGCGCATCACGCATGCAAAGTAACGGCACTGGCATATATGGGGCTCAGCAGAGCACCAGAGCAGCGGCACACCGGGCTTTCAGCCTTAGACCCGCCCGGCACGCGGACGTGCAGCTCGAGCAGTGCTCCCAGAGAAGGTGGCAGTGCGCCAGCAACAACATGTAGCGGCGCCTCCAGCAGGGTAAGATGCGTGAGTGTGCAGAGGTCTGCGGTTATGGCTGCGCCAATGAGGTCGGAAGCGCCAAGCGCCAGCTCGCGCAAGGCCGTCAGCCCGCACAGGCGACCGGCCAGCGGGCGCCCGGGGTCCTGTGCCCTGGGCGCAACATCCGGTTCTGGTCTAGCTGCCAGCCGCCAGGCGCCTGGGCTCGGCTCTTCAAGGCCCAGAAGGCGCAGCGCGGTCAGCGCCTCCAGTCCACGCCCCGCATATGGCAGCACAGGGCCTCGCCGAGCACAATCTGCGATCGGGCGCAGCTGTCATAGCATGCACATGGTGGTTGCTGCCATACTGCGCATGATGGTCGCTGTCCTGTGTGGATGGGTGGACATCCGTTCTACGTGCATCAGAGCACTGCACTTGAGGCAACACCTCACCATGCCCATCCAACTTCCTTGCAATGCTGCATGCCTATGCCGTGCCGTGCAAAGACCTGGACCAAGAAAGTAATCCGTTCGGGCACTTGGGGGTGGGAAGAGGGACTTGCATCACGAGCGACAGGCAGACATGTACGTACGGTTGCACTCTGACCGGGGGAGCGTGCGCCACCTACCACTGCAGCATATGCCACTGCAGCCAAACGCGTCTGAGCTCGTTGAGAACCCCGTACATACACATCGGTATGCGAACACGTGCGTGCCTTGCAGAGGAGAGCTGCTTGACGAAACAACCCCTTGTGCGACCCCGTTATGGGATGCATTGTGTGTGGCAACGTACTAGCGTAGCCGTGCAGCGACCCCAGCGTGGCTATGGTCCTTGGCTTGTTTGCAGTGCCAGGGCAAGGCGTAGCAGGTGGGAGTGGGTGCGTGGGTGGAAGCACGTAGGTTGTTTCATTCCTTCTGTTTCAGGGCTAGTGCTGTGCAACACCGTGAGATGCAGTGCCAACATGTTATGGCGCTGACTCAGCGGAGAGCAGGTGCACAGCTCATGAGCAAGGTCGCACCTGTGATGACCAGGCGCCGGAGACCGGTGCAGGCCGCAAGCGCGGCGTGCGCTGCCTGCCAGCGCACCAGGCGGCAGCGGGAAATGCACAGGCTGTGCAGGCCTGGCGCCAGGCGCACGTCTTCACCACGCACAACAGAGTTCTCCAGGCGCAGCTCGCGCAGGTGCCTGCATTACTGCGCTGCCTCACTCATCCTGCCACGTCACGGTGCCCTACAGTCGTGCGCACGAGCGGGCAGCTCAGGCTCAGTATTCGCGTCGCCTGAGGTGCTGCTCCATATGAACACACGACATCATTTTTGGTCACTGGACGCGATGCACATGACCCTCTGGCCGTGCGCTTGTACCATGCATGGTGCAGACCCACAGACGCCACTTTCGTCCAGGCCCCATATGCTGCCACGCTCGCTTGGGACTGTGTGACGTCGGTGTCACACACAACTGGGCAGGCACACCGCGGCCGCACCTGAAGCCCGCTGCGGCATGGAGCCAGGCGGTCGACACCCTGCCCTGGTAGCTGGGCCAGTCCGCAGCGTCCAAACGCAGCGCCGTTGCCGCCTGGGCGAACAGGCCGAGCAAGGGGGGGTCCAGGCGGTGCCCGCGCAGCAGCCTGTCAACGACCTCGTTTGCCAGGTCCTCGGGGAGGCCCTGCGCGGCAAGGGTGAGTGAGCCGCACAAGGTGCTGCTGCAAAGCCGGAGCAGTGCGCGGAGGTGCGACGCGCCTCGAGCTGCCTGCGCTGCACCCGCCACAGGTCCTCCCTGACGACCGCCTGTCAAGAACGCAGCGTCAGGCACTTGACGCACCCCACAGAGCGCCTTTGACTCTGCGCTGGGCGGGATTGATGACTCGTTCGCAGCCTCCAGGCGCGCCTGGATGCAGAGCTCACTCAAGCTCAAGCAACTGCCCTGCATGTAACGTGAAACGTCGTGACGACCTGCGCAGTGCACAGTTGTAAGTTGTGCAGACTGTGCGCCACTGTCAGATTCGCTTGCAGCGGGTTGTTGTGGCAGTGCAACAGGTGGCAGTGGAGGACCTGTGAGTCGGAGTGAGCACGCACGGGCGCCCCGGATTGCCAGTCCTGTGTCCTGACTAGCAACAATCAGGCATCGCACATTTTTCGGACTCAAGTGCATTCTAGGGTCTGTTTGAACTCGCACCATGGAGCTTCCGAGAGAAAGCTTCCGTCCCGAGCGCGGTTGGTAGATTGGAGGCACCCGTTAAACTGTACTATAGGTACTTAACATTGCCTGCCTTGCTCGCTTGCAGTGCAGATCACACAGAGGCTACACTTGCAGACAACACACAGGTCACACAGAACGCATACTCACAGATCACACAGGTCATACAGGTCACACAGATAACACATAACTAGTCACACACAGGCTACACGTAGGCTACACTTGCTGCTCCACACAGGACAATTTGCGGCATGTTTTGCGACCACGGCGAATCCTACCGCAGCCAAACACCCAGCACCACCTGGCTTGCTGGCAGCTCGTAGCGCTGCCTGCACGCGCACCCGGTCGTACTTTACACCCCACACGCGCGCGCATACGCCCGCAGACGGCCACCACGACTGCAGGCGCAGCCGGCGTATACAATGGGGCAGCACAGCTCGAGATGCCGTAAGCCAAGGAGCCTGCTGCCGAGCGGGCTATGGCTGCACGGCTCTGCCCGGGCCCTCGCAGCAGAGCATGGCGCAGTTGCGGACAAGATGCATGTGCCACGGGTGCCCGACGCCGCCGGAGCACCGCGGCTGCCGGGCGCTGACCTCCACACCTCTGGCACTGCCTTTTACACGAACTTCTCGCTGACACTCGCGTTGCAGGGACCCGCAGACGCGTGCACGGTGGGCACGCCCACGCCGCTGGCGCGCCATGCGCGGCCGACCGCCGGCAGCCCGCCCGCCGCCTCGCATGTGTCGATGCCGCGCACCCGGACGCGCCCCGCAGAGGTGCTGCAGCAGCCTGCTGCCTCACTTGCGGCGCCAGACCAGGTTGTCTGCCGCGTCGTTGGTCTTGTTGCCGTCCCGGTTGCACAGGACCAGCGCGGCGTCCGTGCCAGGCTTGGGCACGAAGGCGGCTGCCACGAGGTCGCGGACGGTCACGTGCCCGCCCGGCAGCGACTTGCACCACACGACATTGTAGCCGCCGTGGCTGCCGGGCTTTAGCTCCTGATGGTGGCCGCCCATCCACTGCCGCAGGCGGCCGTGGCAGGAGACCTCCAACCCGAACAAGCCCGCCTGCCGCAGGGCGCTCGTCAGGCGCAGCGCCAGGGCGCGCCAGGTGCGCGCGCCGACCAGCGTGGGAACAACACACCGCGTGGGCGGGCAGTGAGGCCGTGCTGCACGCTTCCCCGCCTCGGGAGCCAGGCTACGCTGCGCAGCACACGCGCGGAACGTGACAGGCACGTGCAGGTCGACGTCTGCGCCGCTGCGGGGCACTTCATCACAGAGGAGAAGGGACGCACCAGCACCACCGCCGCCCAGCGGCCGTACTCGGCGCCCTCCACCTCCGCGAACGTCAGGTAGTGCACGTCCTCTGTCACGGGGTGCTGCACGGCGTAGCCCCAGTGCAGCGCCTTTGCCGTCTCGTCGGCGCTGAGGCCGAACGCCGCGGCCGCGGCGTCCAGGTCGGCGAAGGTGAGCTCCGCGGGCTCGTTGGGCGCGCCCGGAGGCAGCGCCGCGGGCGCCGCCACGATCCGCGCCGGCTGTTTCACGCACAGCACATCTTAGACCGCGGCACGGGCGGGGCACGCCTGCCGCGGGCTGCAAGCTTTCAAGCGTGCCTGCAGCCCTGTGGCATGGCGTGTGTCGCGCCGCGTCTGGTTCAAGCTCCGCAGGCGGCTGTCAGCCAGCTGCAGGTTATGCGGCTGATTGTTCAGAGTATTGCCGTCCACGTGCTTGATGGTGATCCCAGCGCGCAGCGGGTACGCGACGCCTGGGTGGAAGGCCAGGTAGACGAGCTCGTAGACAAAGCACGTCTCGTCTCTGTCGCTTACAACTTCATAGCGAGTGTTCCTGCCCTGTAGGTGGGTCGACAGAGGCCCGTGCGCGTCCTTGATCTGGCCGCGAGCATTGGCATAGCAGCCGGGGAGAGCGCGGCTCTCGTACCAGACGTCTGCCGGGTCCAGGCACATGGCCGCGCGGGCAGCGCTGGGACTCCGGCCGTTCTGGCAGCGACTAAGGACTGAAGTCTGGCCATGCATGATGGCTGTTTTCATCTATTTATGCCGTAGGTCTCGTACTCCACTGGTGAGCTAGTTCCAGCGTCCTTGACAAAAGTGCGCGAACAGCTCACAAGGGCGAGTTGCGCGCAGCTCTCAGGGAGCCAGTCTGTGACTTATGCTGGCGGATCATGCAGGGCCATCCAGTGCTGCGCGAGTCGAGCAAGCGCAACCTCCTGATCTTCATCGCGCTAATTGCCGTGGTGCTGGGCGGCGCCCAGCTGGTCGGCTATGTGCGCCTTTCACGCGGAGAGAGCCAAGCGCAGGCGAAGCGTGCAGGCGCGGCAGGCTGGCCAGTGCGCAGCTACTGCTCAGCAAACACAGCGTGAACCTGCAGCTCAGGCCGTGCCCGCGCAGGTGATGCGGGTGGGGATCCAGGCGTGGCGCACGTTTCCGGGCAGCCTGACATGAGCCACGCCGCCGAGGCAGAGCACCAGGACAGGGCAGTTGTGACGGGCATCAACGTTACAAGGACGCGCGTATTTTTAGATATTGCGCCCTTTGGCAGCGAGCTGGGCGGCCGCCTGGAGCTGGAGCTGTACAGCGACGTCGTGCCCGCCACCGCACAGAACTTTAAGCAGCTGTGCAACGGCGAGTCGGGGCTGACGAGCAGCGGCAAGGCGCTGCACTACAAGGGCTCGACCTTCCATTGGATCATCCCAGGCTTCATGGCGCAGGTGCGCGACAACAACAGTCTGAATGAATTTGATATTCATACATCGCTTGACAAAAGGCACCTGTTGTTAGTCTTCTACGGTGAACACAGTGAGGCTTCTGCGGTAAACATAGGCTGCCACCAAGAAACTTGCTGCTCAGCTTACACGTGCTGTGCTTCCATGCAGGGAGGCGACTTCACACGCGGTGACGGTGCGCACTGCGTGCAGACTCGCACAGCAGTGCTTGCGTGCTGTGCAGTGTATCTGTGCTCCTCTTCTGGCAGGTCTGCTGTTCTGCTGTGGGTTGTGCTCCCGCCTCAGTGTGCGAAGCACTACCAAGGCACCAAACTAGTATCTTGCACTGACAGCATCAAGGAACAGGGCTGTTTGCGTGCCCATTTACCTTTTACCTTTTACCTTCCTTTTACAATCCTTTTACCTTTTACAATCAGAACACTGCCTCTTGTGGGTCCAGGCACGGGCGGCGAGTCTATATATGGACGGACCTTCAAAGACGAAAATTTCACCATGAAGCACGTCAGCGCCGGTGTGCTCAGCATGGCCAACGCGGGGCCGGACACCAACGGCAGCCAGTTCTTCATCACCTTTGTGCGCTGCCCTGACCCGTCGCCAAGCACCTGTGCAAGTGTAAACGGGGCTTGTTACGCATGCGCTAGGGCAGTGATTGTGCCCCGTAGAGCCACTGCCTAAGACTGCTTACTGCTCTGATAAGCGGTGCATGCATGCAGGCGCCCGCGCCGCACCTGGACGGCAAGCACGTCGTGTTCGGCAAGGTTACTAGCGGCATGGACTTGCTGCACCGCATGGAGCGTGTGGGCACCCGCGAGGG
>JAABUZ0100008649.1_pt1 | contig 11910 bp, 7 predicted proteins | sample 5562091 | NCBI WGS metagenome assembly JAABUZ01 (sample SAMN12813069, study PRJNA571459) | rock metagenome | isolation source: Antarctica rocks | place: Antarctica: Victoria Land, Linnaeus Terrace sud | collected 2015-12-21
GCAATCATAAGGGTTTGCATATTGACTCGCCAGAGGCGGCGCAGCCGGAACCGTCGTAACCCGTGCCACAACTTGGCCTCGGCAAACAGCGGCTCGGTCCACAGCTTCCGTTTCCGCATCGCCCTTTCGTATGCCTCGGTCCGGTGATACGCCCGCACGCGATCGAGGTAGTCTTCGTCGATGTGCCGGTTGATGCGTCGCCCTTCCTTACTCGAGGTGCACTGGGCTCTGAGTGGACAGACGTTGCACACCGTGTGATCGGCGTGGTAGACGATCGTGCCCTCGGTGTACTTGGCAGTCTCACGCCGGAGTGTCTCTCCATTGGGGCAGCGGTAGGTGTCCGTCTCCGGATCATAGGTGAAACGGGACGCGCCAAAGTATTCGGTTCGCTTGTCCCAATTCGGTAGGGGCGTCTACATTGCGATTCCCGCATCCTCGCTCGGGATGATGTGCTCGATGGTGCCGAAGGTCGTGTCGGCTGCGATCTGGTCGGGCCAGAGCTTCCAGCGGAAACAGGTCTGCCAGAGAAGATCGAGCATCACCTGGTTCTCCATCACCTCACTTGGCGTCACCAGAACTCTGAGGATGATGCGCGCTCGACCGCCATCGGTCAGGTAATGATCGTGATAGCCCATCTGCAGGGCTCCTCCCATCCTGGCTCGCATCGACGTTGCTTCGGGATCGGTCGTGCTCATCTGGAAGTCGCCCACCCGGCGGTAGCTCCCACGCTGCACGTCTCGTTCTTGCTCCCCACCCTCGGCCATCCAGTCGTGTCGCTTGGCATTCTGCTCGGCAAGATTCAACCGCGGATCGACCGAGAGCTGAGTTGACTCGGCCATCTCCCCAGGCCGTTCGTCGTTGCGCTGCTCGTCGTCCGCATGCTGACCCGCACCATCCTGACCTGCATCACTCGCAGCATCAAAGAGATTTCGAAGGTGCTCGTCGACAGCGAAGGGCGGCTTCATGGAGTCGAGGGAGGCGTTGGCCTGGACCTTGGTGGCGGCAATGTACAACTCCTTGCCCCACAGGAGGCCAGAGTCGACGCACTGCTCGACGATGGCATCGAAGAACCGGCGAAAGATCTCGAGCCCGTAGCGCTCCCGGATGCGTGTGAGCGTCGAATGGTCGGGCATGGTCTCATCGAGTCCGTGTCCCACATACCAGCGGACACTGAGGCGATCAGTAGCCAGGCGCATGAGTTGTCGCTCCGAGCGCAGCCCCTCCAGGTACAGAACGAGCTGGAGCTTGAAGAAGACAACCGGATCGATAGAGGGACGACCCAGCGGGGCATAAAAGTCGGTGACCCAGTCCCGGACGAACGAGAGATCGAGCGTACGCTCAAGATGTCGATAGAATTGATCGGCGGGAACGAGCGACTCAAGGGAAACGGTGATCGGGCGTTCGAGTTGGCGGCACTTGCTGGGGCCGAGCATGGTGGGGAGGCTTTCTCGTGGAGAGGGCGAATAGTAGCACAGGCTACGGCAGTCTGACATACGAGGAGATTCGGTATCGGGTGGAGGCAGGTGCTATCGCTATTGTGCCGACAGGGTGTACCGAGCAACAGGGGCCGCATCTCCCGGTCGACTTCGATACCTGGTTCGCTGAGCAGCTGATGAACGCCGCCGCGGACCGGGCACGACAGATATATAGCGTGGATGCCCTCGTGCTCCCGGCTCTGCCATTTGGGCCGACTCCGGAACACCGGAACTACGGTGCCGGCTATATCGATATCCCCGTCGACATCCATCACTCAATGATCTGGGCTATCCTCATCTCCCTCGCTGATCAGGGATTCGAGCGCATCCTCCTCTGGCGTGGGTGTGGCGGACACGAGTTGGGGGATCTCGTCGCTCGGTTCAACGCAGCGGGACGCGCCCGCGTCTCCCTCCCGGGTCACCCATTTCATGCGATTTGGTGTCGCATCGGTAATCCGTCCGTTCCAGTAGGACATGCTGACAGCTTTACCACATCGATCTGCCTCTATCTGCGGCCCGATGATGTGCGGACGGACCGGATCTTCGATCCAGGAGCGCAACTTGTCAATTGGGATGACGAGCACCTCGACTTTGCCCAGTACTCCAGCACCGGGGTTATTGGCAACCCAACGCATGCGTCGGCGGAACTCGGGAAGGAGTTGTGGCTGGACGCTGTTGAGGCCGCTGCCAGCGAGTTAGGCGAGCTTTCGCGCCTTCCTTAGCCCACACTGGGCTTTTTCAACACTCTCACATGATTATGGGAACCATGTATTGGCACCCGCCGGTGTGGCGATTCTGGCGGTTCTCGGTCGATCACGAGACTCAGGCATATTCCCACCCGGCAACCGATTCAGCGAGATGCTGGTGCGTTAGGGCCACCATTTCTGGTGTGACATATTCACTGACCTACGACATACTTTCCAATTTATATTGTCAAATCACCCAACTTGACGTATACTGACATGTCACTGTTCGCTTCGGCCTTGGTCGGAGCCTTTTTTGTATCGAGGAGTGCGCACCGGTGTCGTCGACCTTGGCGCCCAGCGACCTTCCGAAGGAAACGTCGCCTTCTTTTGAGACCTTACAACGGGAAGGGGAGCAGTACCTCCCGCCCGCGGCGCTCGATGCGGTGACGCGTGCCTATGAGTTTGCTGAGCAGGCGCACCGTGGCCAGATGCGAAAGTCGGGCGAGCCGTACGTCGTACATCTCATTGCCACTGCCTACTATCTCGCCGCTCTTCGCCTCGACGTTACCTCGCTGGCCGCCGGTCTACTGCACGACACGCTCGAGGACACCGACGTCACTTTTGACAATCTGGAGAAGGAATTCGGACACTCTGTCGCCCGTATCGTCGAAGGAGTCTCGAAGTTCGGCGAGATTGGCCATCGCCATCGCTTGTGGACCATGGAACGGGCCGAGGTCGATGATCGACGGCAGCGAACCGACCGCGCGAAGTTGCAAGCAGAAAACGTGCGCAAGATGTTTCTCGCGATGGCCGAGGATCCACGAGTTGTGATCGTGAAGCTGGCGGATCGTCTGCATAATATGCGGACGCTCGATCCCCAACCGCGCCAGAAGCAACAGCGCATTGCGCTCGACACGCGAGAGATTTACGCACCGCTGGCCGGTCGCCTGGGCATTGCGCAGATCAAGACGCCGTTGGAGGACCTGGCCTTCAAGTACCTGGAACCGGAGGCATACCGTTGGCTGGTCGAGCAACTGGCCGAGGAACGCCTGAGCCGAGATACCTACATTCAGCATATGAGCGAGCGCTTGCGCGATCAACTGAGCGAGCAGGGCATCGAAGCAGACGTGACCGGCCGCGCTAAGCACCTGTATAGCATCTACAAAAAGTTATTGCGGCCCGAGGTTCACATGGATTTGAGCCGCGTGTACGACCTGTTCGCCTTACGAGTAGTGGTGGACACTGTCTCCGAGTGCTACCAGGTCATGGGGCTGGTTCATTCCCTCTGGCATCCAGTACCCAGCCGGTTCAAAGATTATATTGCGGTGCCCAAGACCAACGGCTATCGGTCGCTGCACACGACTATATACACGCAAGACTCGCGGCCCACCGAGGTGCAGATCAGAACCCACGACATGCATTCCATCGCCGAATTTGGGGTGGCCACTCACTGGTATTACAAGGAGCAAGGTAAGTCCGGCACCCTCCCAGAGCCCATGTCCGGCTGGATTCAGGCGCTTATCGCCTGGCAGAACGAACTCAATCCTGACGCCGCCGAGTTTGTGGACACGCTCAAATCCGACATGTTTACCGGTCAGGTATTCGTCTTCAGCCCGCGGGGCGATATTGTTGATCTCCCCCACGGCGCCACGCCGATCGACTTTGCCTATCGCATCCATACCGAACTGGGACATCGCACCATCGGGGCCAAGGTCAATGGATTGATGGTGCCGCTAGATACACCGCTGGAAACCGGCGACCGCGTTCAGATTCTGACGACCAAGCTGGCGCACGGCCCGGGTGGGGACTGGCTCACGCTGGCTCGCACCGCCAATGCGCGACAGAAAATACGTCAATGGTTCAAGAAACAGAACCGGGAAGAGAACATTGCGCGTGGACGAGATCTACTCGAGAACGAGATACGCAAGTTGGGACACGGCGGCCTGAGCGACGTCGGCTCCGCCGCTCTACAGGACGTTGCGGCCCAGCTGAGTTTGAAGACATCTGACGACCTGTTGGCTCAACTCGGATACGGCACCATTACCGTTCATCCGGTGGTCAGCCGCCTGGGATTGCTGGAGGTTGAGGAAGAGGAAATTGTCCTGCATCCCGCTCCGGTCCATCCCAGTTCCGGCGAGGTTCGGGTGCTTGGCGTTGGGGACGTCCTGACTCGGCTGGCCACGGATTGCGCCCCTGCTCCGGGAGACGACATCATCGGCTACATCACTCGCAACCGGGGCGTAACTGTGCATCGCTCCGACTGCCCCCGCATCCAGACGGAAAAGGAGACGGAGCGGCTGGTCGATGTCGATTGGGGTCCGCCAATCGACCGACAGGCGTATTCCGTGCCAATCATCATCGAGGCCTGGGACCGCGAGGGCCTGTTGCGCGACGTGGCGATAGCAGTGACGGACGAGCGGGTGAGCATGGCCTCGACCGAAGCTCAGGTGCAAGCCGACGGCCGTGCTCTGCTGAAAGCTGCCCTGCTGGTCAGCAGTATCGACCAATTGCAGCGAGTCTTTGTACGCATCGAGCGGGTCAAGGGCGTGTTAGAAGTACGACGTCAGGGCCGCCGTAAGAAGGCGTCGGAACAGACCGCCTAAGGCGCGCAAGCCCGACGAAGACCGCGCCCCAATCCGCGTGGTACGATTGCGGTGATCTGAAAGGGAGGTGCGGAGATGCAGACGGAAAGCCCACCGGCTGCGGGGGGCCTCACGCCCTACGATCAGCGCCCTTGGCTGCGTCACTATCCCGCCGATGTGCCGCCGCACATGGAGTATCCCAGTCAGACGATGGCCGAACTGCTGGATGAGACGGTGAAGAGCTACGGCAACTGTCCGGCCTTCGTATTTCAGAACCACTCCATGACCTTCCAGGAGTTGCAGCGGCATGCCGGCCAAGTAGCGTCAGGGCTGCAAAGGGCCGGCGTCCAGAAGGGTGACGTAGTCCTGGTACTGCTCCCCAATGTTCCCCACTTTCCCGTCGCCTATCACGGAATCCTACAGATCGGGGCGATCCTGGCCGCTGGGTCTCCCATGTCCGTGGAACGGGAAATCGAGAATCTGATCGCGGATTCCGGCGCCCGTATCATCATCACGATCGACTTGCTGTTCGATAAGGTCGCCAATATAGTTGATCGCTGCGGGATCGAACTGGTCGTGGTCGGCTCGGTGGCCGACTTTATGCCGTCCTGGATGCGACTCGCTGGGCGACTGACCGGCAAAGTGCCGAAGCCGAAACAACCGGTGATGTACGGTGGTAAGATCCGATCAATGCGCGAATTCATGCGCTGTGGGCGGGTCGCGGCGACACCGGCAGAGGTTACGCCGGGCGATGTGGCTCTGCTCCAGTACACGGGCGGCACCACGGGCACACCGAAAGGCGCAACGCTGACGCACGCAAATCTTCTGGCCAACGGCCGTCAGATGCTGGTCTGGTTTCCAACGCTCAAAAAGGGAGACGAGACCATCCTGGCGGTTCTCCCCTTCTTCCATGTTTACGGAGTGACGCTGGCTATGAACGGCGGCCTCCTGCTGGCTGCCAACACCGTGCTGATCGCTCGCCCGGTCATCTCGGACATCGTCGACGCGGTGCGACGCCATCGCCCCACCATCTTTCCAGGCGTGCCCACCCTCTACGTCGCCATCGTCAACGACGAACGAGCCAAGCAGTACGATCTTTCCTCGATCGACGTCTGCGTCTCGGGAGGCGCCCCCCTACCGGCAGAGGTGAAGCGCGACTTCGAGAATCTTACCGGCGGCCACCTCTACGAGGGATACGGACTGTCTGAGGCCGCTCCGCTCACCCATGCGGTACCGCACGATGGGCGAAGCAAACCCAGCAGCATGGGATTTCCAGTGGTCGATACCGATGCGCGCATCGTCGACGAGGGAGGAGAGGCGGTCCCGATCGGTGAGGCTGGAGAGCTAGAGGTGCGGGGTCCCCAGATCATGCAGGGGTACTGGCGCCGACCTGAGGAGACTGCGGACGTGTTTCACGATGGCTGGCTCCGCACCGGAGATGTGGCCCGGATGGACGAGGAGGGGTGGTTTTACCTGGTTGACCGAAAGAAGGACTTGATCATCACCGGAGGAGAGAATATCTATCCACGCGAGATAGAAGAGGTTCTATTTGAGCATCCTCAGATCAAGGAGGTGGCCGTCGTGGGGGTGCCGCACCCGTATGGTGGTGAGATTGCCAAAGCGTTTGTCGTGCTGGCTCCCGGTGAAACGGCAACCAAGAAAGACATTACTCAATTCGCTGCTGCTCACCTGGCCAAGCACAAGGTGCCCCGAGCGGTGGAGTTCCGTGCGGAACTGCCGAAATCCGCGGCTCAAAAAGTCTTGCGTCGTGTCCTGGCCGAAGAGGAAAGAGCCCGCCAGGCAGAGAGGCGGTGGAAGTAGTAGCTACCTGAGATGCTATAAGGCCGGGCACGGTGTTTGAGCAGCGCCCGTCGCACATTAGCCTCGCTCGGCCCACAGCCTTTTGGTAGCCGCTGCGGCTGCTTCATAGGGAAAGCCGCGACGCTGTAGGAAAGCGATCATTTTCCGGGAGAATTCTCGCTCGTCGAACGCCTGGTAGGCTCGCACTTTCGCGCGCCCGGTCGTGTACGCTGTTTCCTCTTCATCGCCTACCGTCGCAAGCGCATCATCGATAACGCCACTGTCCAGTCCCTTTTGACGAAGCTCCATCCGCAGGGCGCGGGTGCCGCGTGGGCGGAAGGACTGGCGATTGTCTACCCAAAAGCGGGCAAACTCGTGATCGTCAAGCAAACCGGCTCGTTCCAGTCGAGCCACTACTGCATCAACAACGCCGAGATCGATCTTCTTGCGGCGGAAGTAGTCCACGACTTCGCGCCGGCTACGAGGACGATATGAAAGAAAATTGAGTGCCGAGACGTACGACCGTTCGACGGTTTCGTCGTTCTGCAGGCTCTCAATGTCTTTTTGAGAAAGCTCTTGACCGGGTGAAAGATTCCGCGCTAGAACCAGCATCGCGGATAGCCCGAACGCAAATTCGTCGTCAAGATAGACGTTAACACGCTCGGCATCGTTCTTTTGCACTTGCAGCGAGGTAATTCGTGGCATAAAGCCCCGCCAAAATTGTCGCATAGATTGAGGAGGCATTGGTATACTTTTGATAGCCACGACAGGGCTGGTGTATCGTCCCGGAGTCGTTGTGCACGATCTTCTCCCTGAAATTTTTTCTGCTTTTTCACGCTTCACGCTCGCCAGCGCCCTTGACATTCTGATCGTCACCGTGTTGTTCTACGGTGTGCTTATGCTGGTTCGAGGGACCCGTGCCGATCAAGTGCTGCGCGGGGTTATTCTGCTGTTTATTTTCTTTTCGATCATGGCCGCGCTGTTTCACCTTACGATGGTGGACTGGCTGCTCCACAATTCGCCGCTCGTATTGCTGGTCGCTATTCCCGTCGTTTTCCAGCCTGAGTTGCGCCGCGCTTTAGAACAGGTGGGTCGAACCTCAGCCATCATCAATCACCCCCTGGCAACCTTGCAGATTCCACTCCAACCTTCCACTGGGGACGAGATTCTCGATGCAGTGCAGCGATGCGCCGAGCATCACTACGGCGCGCTTATTGTGCTGGAGGGTCAGACCGGGCTGGAGGACTTCGTGCGGAGCGGCACCCGCGTGTACGGGGATGTGACCAGCGATCTCCTGGTTAATCTTTTTTTTCCGCACTCGCCGTTGCATGACGGCGCCGTAATTATCCGCGGTGATCGCATTGTCGCCGCTGGTTGTGTCCTGCCACTTTCCGAGAACACGCTGGCTCTGGGGCAGGGCACGCGCCATAGGGCAGCCATTGGCATCACTGAGCAGACCGACGCCATGTCAATCGTCGTCTCGGAAGAGACGGGATCGATCTCAGTCGCGCGTTCCGGACAGATCAAAACAACCATTGGCCGAGACCGCCTGGTTCGCTATGTACACGCCTTCTACACGTCTCGCTCACCGCAGGCAGTCTGAACCCAAGGAGAGCAATGTCGATGGCGGACGGTAGACGGGCTTTACCACGATCCCGCACCTTCGGTGGTGCGGCAAGCACCGCAGGCAGCCACCTGGGCTGGATCCTGTCCCGTGAATCTCTCCTCCGTCTGATGCTGTCCGGGCTGCTGGCCGTGGCCCTCTGGCTGTATGTAACGAGCAAGCAGGACCCTAATTTAGCGATTGACTATCCGCAGCCATTGCCCATTTCCACCGCGAGTGTCCCTTCCGGGCTGACTATCACCAATACTCTGGGTGATGTACGCCTCAGCTACCGCCTCAATAACCCAAACGTTCAGGTCACTCCTTCGAACTTCCACGTGTTCGTTGATCTTGCCGGCTACAAACCGGGTGTCTACCGGGCTCCGATAACAGTGCTGGCCGATCCCGGAATCACCGTGGTAAACGTATCGCCGTCGCGGGTATCGGTGGTGCTGGATGCGGTGCAGGTGAAGCATGTAATCGTCCGGCCGCATATCCTGACGAAGCCGCCGTTCGGATACTTCGCGCAAACTATCCGCATCTATCCGAACACCGTGACGCTCTCGGGACCGCGTCAACTGATTTCTCAGATTACCCAAGCGTCAGTGGACTTGAGTCTGAGCGGCCAGACGTCAAACTTGTACGGCTCCTACCCATTGTTGCTGGAAGACAGTCAGGGGCTCGGGGTATCGGCGACCAGCCGTATCCTGGTGGACCCGCAGCAAGTGCAGGTTACCGCACCGATCAAGGCGGCTGCCAGTTCCAAGTCTCTGCCGATTTTGGTCCCCTTACGAGGCCAGCCGCGAGCGGGTTGGGGCGTGGTCGGCGTCAATATTGATCCCTCGGTCCTGATCGCCAAGGGCTCACCTAATCAGTTGCGCACTCTGACGACGATCTCAACCAGACCGGTGTGGTTATCGAACAAAAAAGCTGACTTTACGGCGCGTGTTGGCATCCGGTTGCCGAAGGGCGTCACGTCCGACACAAAAAGTGTCACGGTATCTACCAAAGTGCAGCCGGTCGCGGCCAGCACCACGATCGAGATCGGGATCACGCCCCAACACGTCGGCGTCGGTTTGATAGCGCGCACTCATCCCGGGTACGTTTTGGTAACTGTGGTCGGACCATCCACCGGACTGAGAACGGTGGCACGACAGATTCAAGTGACGCTCGATCTCACCGGTCTGGGGGTGGGCGCCTACACCGCCACCCCCAGGGTTATCTTGCCCCGGGGATTTAGGCTCGGCACGGTCTATCCCAACGCGGTGAGCGTTCAGCTTCTGGTGCAGTAGCCTGCTCCGTTACACAGCTACCGCGTCGGGCGCCGTGGTCAGCACTTGCCGTAGAAACTGTCCGGTGTATGAGCCGGAAGTGGCTGCGATATTTTCCGGTGTGCCTTCCGCTACGATACTGCCACCGGCGCTGCCGCCCTCCGGCCCCAGGTCGATCACCCAATCGGCGGTCTTAATCACGTCGAGGTTATGCTCGATCACGACCACCGTATTGCCCTGCTCCACCAATCGGTTCAGCACCAGCAGTAACTTCTCAACGTCCGCAAAGTGCAACCCCGTGGTGGGCTCATCGAGGATGTACAGCGTCTGTCCGGTGGCCCGTTTACTGAGTTCCGAGGCAAGCTTGATGCGCTGCGCTTCCCCACCGGAAAGCGTGGTCGACGGCTGCCCCACACGCACATAACCGAGTCCCACATCTCGCAGTGTACGCAACTTATTGGCAATTGATGGCAAATTCTCGAACACGTCGAGCGCTTCCTCCACCGTCATGTCCAGGACGTCGCTAATGCTCTTACCCTTGAACTTGATCTCCAGAGCTTCACGGTTGTACCGTTTGCCCTTGCATACATCACATGGCACATACACGTCGGGGAGGAAGTGCATCTCGATCTTGATGATGCCCTCCCCTTTGCATGCCTCGCAGCGTCCGCCCTTCACGTTAAAAGAGAATCTCCCTGCTTTATATCCCCGTATCTTCGATTCAGGCACTGCCGCGAACAACTCGCGGATCGGCGTGAAGGCTCCCGTATAGGTGGCAGGATTGGAACGGGGTGTGCGCCCAATGGGCGATTGGTCGATGTCGATCACCTTGTCCAGATGTTCTAATCCCTCCACCGCACCGTGTGCCGCAGCGCGGTCTCGTGAGCGGTGGAGCTGTTGCGCCACAGCCTTGTAGAGAATCTCATTGACCAGGGTGCTCTTACCAGAGCCGGAGACTCCGGTAACGGCCACGAAACGGCCGAGCGGAAAGGCAACATCAACGTTTCGGAGATTGTTCGCTCGCGCTCCCCGCACGATCACGCTCTCTCCTGAACCCTTTCGCCGTCGGTTGGGGACATGGATCTGTCGAGCGCCGCTCAAAAACTGGCCAGTCAGGGATTCCGGCGCCCGCAGGATATCTTCCAGCGTGCCCTCCGCGATGACGTACCCACCGTGTTCGCCGGCCCCTGGCCCGATGTCCACAATATGGTCCGCGGCCCGCATCGTATCCTCGTCGTGCTCGACCACGATCAGGGTATTGCCCAACTCCCGAAGGTGAACCAGCGTCCGGATGAGTCGGGCGTTGTCGCGCTGGTGCAAGCCGATACTTGGTTCATCAAGGATGTAGAGCACACCCATTAAACCGGAGCCAATCTGAGTTGCCAGTCGAATCCGTTGGGCTTCACCTCCGGCTAATGTCGCAGCGGTGCGGTCCAACGTAAGGTAGTCTAACCCGACATCCAGCAGGAACTGCAGTCTGGCTCGTATCTCTTTGACGATTTGCCGACCAATGATGGCCTCTCGTTCAGTGAATACGACTTCACCGTGCTCCAGCTCGGCATCACCCGTCAGAGCGCCAAAATACCGTGCCGCTTCCCGAATTGACAGTCGCGTTACGGCGACGATCGACCGCCCCCCTACTGTCACCGCCAGGCTCGCATCCCGCAAGCGGGCACCGAGGCATACAGGGCAAGGGACGGTGGACATGTACTGTTCAAGCTCGCCGCGCATCCACTCGCTATCGGTATCCTGGTACCGCCGATTGAGATTGGAGATCACGCCCTCGAAATGAACGTGCATGGGCCGCCGGCCGGACCGCCGCACGGGAACCGTGTCATCTCCGCTGCCGTACAGAATCTTGTCGATCTGCGTCTGGCTCAACTGCTCAATCGGCGTATCCACCGTAAACCGGTAGGCTTCGGCTACTCCCGCCAATAAACCCGCATAGTACGGGCTGGACTGGCCGGTTTTGGCCCAGGGATGGACTGCTCCTTGCGCGATACTGAGTTCGCGATTTGGCAGCACCCGATCAGGGTCCAATTCTTTTCGAGTTCCGAGCCCTGTACACTCGGTGCACGCCCCGTGCGGACTGTTAAATGAAAACGACCGTGGCTCAATCTCGGGCAAGGAAATACCGCACAACACACAGGCAAAGTGCTCCGAAAACAGCCGCGCTTCCCCCTCCATTTCCTGAATGAGGACGATACCCTCGCCCAACTTCAGCGCCATTTCTACCGAGTCCGCGAGGCGCGAACGGTCGGCCAGTATGCTTTCCGCATCTGCGTCGCCGGCCGGCAAGACCAGCCGGTCAACCACGATTTCAATATCGTGCTGTTTGTACTTGTCCAGCACGAAATCGTCGGTCAGGTCTCGCACTTCCCCGTCCACCCGTACTCGCACATACCCCGCTCGGCGCGCATCCTCAAAGACCGTGCGGTACTCGCCTTTCCGCCCGCGCACCACCGGACCAAGCACCATGATGCGGCTGTCCGA
>JAABUZ0100008650.1_pt1 | contig 11909 bp, 14 predicted proteins | sample 5562091 | NCBI WGS metagenome assembly JAABUZ01 (sample SAMN12813069, study PRJNA571459) | rock metagenome | isolation source: Antarctica rocks | place: Antarctica: Victoria Land, Linnaeus Terrace sud | collected 2015-12-21
GGGAGAGCGGATGGCAGTATCTCGACATGACCGAGCTGCCGCCGGTCTTCCGTCAGGAGGCGCTGATGGCTCTCGTCGGCTAATGAAGGTGCGTGGAGAAAAGTACAGAACTTCAGGGACTTGACCTAATTTGGAAGTGGATTTTCGTCTACAGTTGTGTGTGTACGGACAGTAAATGCTGTCCTTCAGTTAGATGCATTACTCCATCAGGAGGGGCCGAACCCGTGTTCCTTCGCCCACACGACTGCCTCGCCACGTGAACTTATGTCGAGTTTGGTGTAGAGGTTACTGACGTAATGCCGCACAGTTGGCTCTGTGAGATTTAGTTCCGTAGCAATGCGATCATTTCTCCAGCCTTGAGCGATTCCATCGAGCAGTTGTTGTTCTCGACGGGTCAAGTGCGGCCGTCTCGTTTGCACTCCCACAGAGGGCTGCCATGTCGCCAACGTTTCCAGCACACAGCGGCTGAACCAAGTACCGCCCTGTGCGACGGTGCGGACAGCGGTAAGCACCACGTCCGTGACCTCGTCCTTGAGCACGTAGCCTGCTATTCCCGTTGCTATCATCCGATGGATATAGATAGCATCGTCATAGGCGGTGAGAATTACCACTCGTACGGTTGGACACTGCGTATGCAGGACGGTCACGGTCTCATGCGCCGTTGGTCCTGGCATCTGCAGATCAAGGAGCAGGACATCAGGCCGCAGTTCCTGACACACTCGCTGGGCGTCATCCCCACGCGTTGCCTCCCCGACGACGGTGATGTCATCCGCTTTTCTGAGCGTTTCCCGCACTCCCTGCAATATCAGCGGATGGTCATCCGCGATCACGACACGAATCGTCCCCGTCATCGGTTTCTCCCCCCGTCGTCGGTACCGGGACCCGCACGATCAGCGCCGTCCCCGCGCCCGGCTCCGTCGTGATCGCCAACTCGCCACCCGCGAGCGCTACGCGCTCGGCGACCCCGATCAGACCGAAGTGGTTACCATTGGCCAGCGAACTGAGCGGCGTCGGCACGACGAATCCGACGCCATCGTCGCGCACCGTCAACAACACCTCATGCGGTTCTATCCGCAGACTAAGGGTAAGGTATTGGGCTTGGGCGTGCAGGAACGCGTTGTGCAGCACCTCCTGCGCGGCGCGGAAGAGGGGTAGCGAGACGGAGAGCGGTAGCTTCGTGTCATCGCCGTCCATCGCGGCCGTCAGCGCCGGCATCTCCCCTCGCCACTCCCGTTGCAGCCCGGCGACGTACCCCTCCAGTGCCGCGCTCAGCCCGAACTCCTCCAATCCCGGTGGCCGCAACTCCCGGACGAGGTCGCGCAGTTGCGCCGTGACCTCCTGCACCTTCGCCTGGACGGCCGCGACGGTGGCGATCGGCACCACTGCAACCTCGCATTCCCCCGCCCGCTTGCGCTCCTCCGCCAGGTGGCGGTTGATGTCGAGCAGGTGCTGCACCGCGCTGTCGTGCAGCTCGCGGGCAAGGCGGAGCCGCTCTGTTTCCCGACTCTCCGCGATCCGGCGCTGGGCATCAAGCAGGTCGGTCGCCATGCCTTTCCGTTCGGTGATGTCCTCGACCATCCCGATGGTGAACTGCGGCGTGCCGCTCGCGTCGCGAACGAGGGAGACCGTGAGATTGCCCCAGACGATATGGCCCTCATTGTGCAGGTAGCGCTTCTCCATCTGGTAGGAATCGCGCCGCCCTGCCACGAGTGCCGCGAAGAGCGTCCAATCGGCCGCCACGTCGTCGGGGTGCGTCACCTCGGTGAAGACCATGCCGCGCAGTTCCTCTCGGGAGTAGCCGAGCATCCGCTCGACGGCAGGATTGGCCTCGACGGGACGCCCGGACAAGTCGACCAGCACGATGCCGATCGCCGCATCGGCGAAGATCGCCCGAAAGCGCGCCTCGCTCTCGCGTAGCGCCGCAGCGGTGCGTTCCCGCTCGGCCAGGAGCGCGGTGCGGAGCGTTTCCTGTTCACGCAGCACAGTGGCGCTGGCGCGTTCCAGATACCCGGCGGCTACTGCACTCAGGAGGGCAATCAATCGCGGCTGCAGCGCCCTCGCGCGCGCCGGGGGGAGGTCGGCAACGAGGTCGGTGCCGAGCACGACGAGGGTCTGGCGCAAGACCTCGGAATGCAGCAGATGCATCCCTGCCAGTCGCGCGCCGATCTCCCGCGCCGCGTACTCATCGAGCGTATCGCTGCGCAGGAGTTCGATCGCCTGGTCGGTGAGCGCGGCGAGGTGGGGGCGCATCTCCGCCGCTGGCAGCGGAGAGAAGACAATGTGGGCGAGGGCGCGGTACCAGCGCTCGGCGATTGCCTCCCGGCGAGCGGCGGGCGGGCTGGGCAGTGATCGATCATCGGCATCCATGGCGCTCCTACTACGTGTCGGCTACGCAGTGAGGCGGGGGTGCGGTCCGCCTGCTCAGGGCTTGTATCCGACACCGGCGAAGTTGATCGACCGCTCGGGCGCGCGCACGAAAATGTCGTCGGGATCTTCCGGGCGCCAGAGCGGCACGTACACGACCCCCGGTTCGACCAGCGTGAGGTCAACGAAGAAGCGCTCAATATCGCTCCGTGAGCGATATTGTCCCGGGTTGGTCGTCCCGGCGTAGAGCCGTTCGGTCTGCTCCGCGATGTCGCGCGGCATCGCATCGGCGGTACCGTGGGTGATGGCGATGTAGCTCCCCGACGCGATCTCCTCGCGCACGGTGCGCACGAGCCCGTAGGCCTCCGCGTCGTCGGGGAGGAAGTGGAGCAGGGCGACGATCAGGACCCCGATCGGCCGGCGGAAATCGAGCAGCCGCCGGACGTCCGGATGCTGCAAAAGTTGCTCGGGCTGGCGCGCGTCCGCCTCAATTGCCATCGCAAGGGCGTTGCCCGCCAGGATCGCATTGCTGTGCTCCACTGCCACCGGGTCGATATCGACATAGACCACGCGGGCGGTGGGGTTGGTGCGTTGGGCGACTTCATGCACGTTGCCGACGGTCGGGATGCCGGAGCCAATATCGAGGAACTGGTCGATCCCCTGATCGAGGAGAAAGCGGACGGCCCGGCGTAGGAAGGCACGGTTGGCCTGCAGGGCGAGAGAGGCTTCCGGGAAGACACGCAGGACTGCCTCAGCGGCCTGACGATCAATGGCGACGTTGTGAAAGCCGCCGAGGAAATAGTCGTACATGCGGGCGACACTCGGTTTGTCCGGCGTCCTGCTCCCCGCCTCCGTACTCATACAATGCCTCTTCCACCGACGAGTGCCGTCGGGCAAATACGCACCGGTCCATCGAGCACCGGTCCTGATGAGCATTCTGCAACGCGAAGCCTTCTGTATAGTACGGAAATATGAGACTTATGTCAAGACATGAATCCAAGTAGCAGCACTCCTCATGATCAACAGGGTTCTTGCCAGTCCGCTGGTACAACCGTTCCCTTCCCTACCGAGCAGGAGCACCACGACGGGGCGCTCCTCCACCAGCCACCGGGCCGCTTCATGTCGCTGAGGGCACACGTAGCCTCTGTGTTATCCGGCGATCACGGAACGGGTTGAATCGCTGTGATCTGCCAGTAGTCGGCGTTGCGTTCGAGCGTTAGACGCTTCCGTATTGTTCGCTCTCCCGACTGGATTGTGGTCTCGACGGTGAGGCGATCTCTTTCGCGCTCGAGCAGGTGAGAATCGATGGTAAATGTGTCTCCGTTGGCCGATGCTAATGGCGGAAGGCCAAGTGTGTCGCGCAAACTGGCGGCAGTTGCGTAAAGCCCTGGCGCGAGGTAGCGGCGCGCTTTTGCATCGTCTCCAATGCGCACGGCGAGAAAGAAATCGCGGATGAACCCAGCGAGGTCCGGCTCAATCGTCGGGGCGGCGCGCTGCGTGGCGTCTGGGGTGGGGGCACGCGTCGCGGGAGGCACGATGGTCGCCGTCACTCCTGCGGAAGCGACACTCATTGCGCTTGGCATCGCGGTCAACAAGTCCGCTGGGAAGAAGAGCCGCACTGGGCCGAATAGAGGAAGATGGCGAGGAGAATGACCAATCTCCTCGCCACCCGGATAGCAGCTGTTGGTTGCGACTATTTGAACGTGAGCGACTGCGAGACAAAGTGTGTGTTGTCGATGTTGACCTCGAGCGGAACACCATAGCGCGACTCAAGGCGATACGTTTCGTCGCCGAGTGTTACGCTCATTTCGCTCGCGGAGACCTGTGTCACTTGCACCGCTTTCCCGGCATTCTTGAGATATGAGAGGCGACCGGGGACGAACCATCGGAACGGCACCGAGGGCCGATCATTTGTCCGCGTTATCTTCGGAGTAATGGGAGAGCCAACCGTCACAGTGTTCCCACTCGCCTCCTCGAAATAGCCTACCTGATCGAATTTACCGCTCTGCCGCAGGGACATATCGACCAGTTCTTTGCGCCAATGGGATGCATCCGTGTACGTCAATTTCCATGTCCTTGAGATTGCTTTCCCGTCCTGCGTACCCGTTTCAACATACACCGCTTCGAGGGCGGGGAATGTCGCCTGATCGATGACGGCGGACGTGCTCCCCGCCGCCCTTTCCGTGAGGACATTGACACCGACAATCGCGACCAGTGTCGCAACCAGTGCCGAGGCGACACCTATCGAGAGTTTCCCAGTATGGCGCTGGATCCACGACTTCATCGGAACCTCCTTGAGCATCTGAAGGACGAGCATGGCGCGAACATGCTCGTCGAATTATGTCAGGTAGTGGTGCGTGGTGACGTCGGACCAGTAGTAACAGGTACTCGTACATTCGTAGAACTGATTCTGCATGTCCACGAGACCACCGCCGTTCATCGCATTCGTCCCCCCAATGATCTTGTATCCATCGAAGGTATCATTGTAGTACCAATCGCTCGGACCATACCCCGCGCTGAATTGCCATGACGACCCATCCCAGTAGAAGTCGTTCGCATAGGCAAGTTGCCAGCGCTGCGCCCCGCACGAGCCACCATTGCAGCCTCTGCTACCTTGGTAGTAACGCCCCAAGGTTGTGTAGGTAGGAGGAGATACATCGTAAATAATGTAGTGACATGTATACTTGCTAGGGCATTGAGGAGTTTCCGCCACAGTATATGCCGCGACCGGTGCCGACTCGCCAAGCACCGCATACGACACAGCGAGACCAAGCGCTAGCAACAACCGCACCGCATGTACCCACTTGCGAACCGATTTCATGCATGCCCCCTTTCCGACTACTGCGAACGCATTGTCCGCACATAGGTTAAGACGAACGACAGGCCACAAAACGCACATTCTCTACGAAATTGACTGCGCAATCTCCGTGAGCAGGGCTTATTCAAAGTCGAAGGAGGAGGATTCCTCCGGTAGGATAGGGGTGTCTAAGCCGCTATCCGCAGGAGGAATCCATGTCGCAGATTGTACCACCGCTCGCCGCCGTGCTGGCGGACTTCCCCGATTTCCGCGACCCGCGCGGCGTGCGCCATCCGCTGCTCGCCGTGCTGCTGCTCTCGTGTGTGGCGATGCTCTGCGGGGCGCGCGGCGAATCGGCCATCGCCGAGTGGGCGGAGAACTACGGCGAGCGGTGGCGGGCTCCCCTCGGCTTCACCCGCCCCGATGGCCCGAGCCAGTCCACCGTGCAGCGCCTCTTCAAGGGCATCGACTGCGCCCTGCTCGAAACCCGGCTGGGGCAGTGGGCCGCGCAGGTGATCGCCTGCTGCCCCGACCCGCCCGACGTGCCGCTGCCGTTCGAGGCGATGGCGATCGACGGCAAGACCCTGCGCGGCAGCGCCCGGTGCGGCGCGGAAGACGCGCATTTGTTGAGCGCGTTTAGCCAGCGCCTCGGCGTCGTGCTCGCCCAAGTCGCCGTGCCCGACAAGACCAACGAAATCACCGCGATCGACGACCTACTCGCCCGTCTGGCCCTGACCGGGTGGGTGGTGACGATGGATGCCCTCTTCACGCAGACGGAGATTGCCCGGACGATCCGCGACGCGGGCGGCGCGTACCTGATGGAAGTGAAGGGAAACCAACCGACGCTGCATGACGACCTCACGCTGCTGTTCGCCGATCCCGACGCCGCGTGTGTGCAAGCGGAGGAGTGGCGGATGCACGGCGGGCGGATCGAACGGCGGGTGCTGCGGGCGTCGACGGAGTTGACGGGCTTCGTGGATTGGTCGGGGTTCGCGCAGGCGGTGTGCGTCGAACGGCGCGTCACGCACAAGGCGACGGGGGAGATGCACAGCGAGGTGGCGTATGCGATCACCTCGCTCGCCCCGATCGCCGCCACGCCCGCACAGTTGCTGGTGCTGTGGCGCGAGCATTGGGGGATCGAGAACAAGCTCCACTGGATTCGCGATGTGACCTTCGACGAGGATCGCTCGACGGTGCGCGTGGGGGCCATCCCGCAGGTGATGGCGGCACTGCGCAGCACGGCGATCAGCGTGGCACGGCTCCACGGGGCGACCAACATCGCCGCCGCCTGCCGTCGCTACGCTGCCCAACCCGCGCTCGCCCTCGCTGCTATCGGCCTCTCCCTCGACTTTGAATAAGCCCTGTCTCCGTGAGGGTGTCCGCGTCCAGTTCCGCGTCGCGGTCGCCGCCGAGGAGGAGCACCACGTCGGGCCGCTCCACCACTAGTCGCCCCGTCGCCACCGGCTGGCCGTCAGGCCGTTTCATCCCACTGAGCGCATCGTCAATGTAGACGGCGGGGTAGCCACCCACGGTCATCTGCCGCGTCGCACCGGGCGCGCCGCTGAAACTCGGGTGGGTACCGGGTGCGTCGTAGGTGATGCTGAACGGCGGCGCTCCCTTGCGCATGTACGTCACGATGGCCTGCTGAGGCGGCGTCGCCGGGTCCGGCTGGAAGAGTTGCACTGTCGTCAGTGCATATCCTGTGGGGACGCTCTGCGGCAGGTTCACCGGGAATTGTATACGCGACTGAGAAATGGGCTCTTCGACAGCCTTGGTGACGCTCAGCAACGCGCCGTCAGCACGCTCCCGAGCCACATGCGCACGACATCCTGTCCGGCCTCGCCGGCATCGCCACGGTTTGTCCCGCCCGATGCGGAACTCCTCAGCAGATCCCCGCGAGCAGAAACCGTTGCCGCAGCAAGGGGAACCCTGCGCGCCCGTACATGCTCCGTTTGACCAGCTTCAGTCGTGTCACCTGTCCCTCGACCTGTCCACTGCTCCACTCGCAGGCGACCGCCGCCTCCACCGCTGCATGGTCACGTCGCAGTCCCCCGGCAAACTCGCGGAACTCCCGCAGATCACTCGTTTCCGCCGCACTGAGCCACGCCACCAGCGCGGGCGTGTCATGTGCTCGCACCAATCGCTGAAACCCCTCGACCAACGGCAGTGCGCTCGCGATGTCCGGACAGCAGCGGAGAAGCTCCGCCCGATAGGCGCGCTGGGCCACCGTCAGGTCATCCTCATCGCGCAGGAAGAGCCAGACCGCTTGGCGCGGTGACACGACCCGGACTGGTGGCGGTATGGCAGGCGTACCACGCTCGGTACTGCTCGCCCGCGCGGGCTTGCCCGGCTGTCCGGGCGTGACCCGCCAGGGCCGGACCTGCTGGCGCACGAAACTCTCGGTGCCCGTGAAGCCCTGCGCGCGTAGTTCGCGCCAGAGGGCCGCCGCATTCTGACAGCCCGCTTCCCAGCGCATCCGCAGATAGGGTTCGTACGGCGTCAACAACGTCCGCCGCAGGCGATTGGGCGCGCGTTCGGGGAAGGCGGGGACGGCGAGGTACTGTCGCACGACGCGCCGACCGATGTGCAACTGCCGCGCGATCGCCCGCACCCCGAGCCCCTGCCGATGCAGGTCGCGCACGGCCTCGTACCGTGCGAGGCGCCGTTCCCGCCGGTGTTGCTGGTCCTGCTGTGTGCGATTCCGACGCGGCAGAGCGGCTTCTGCGCCAGCTAACTGCACCGGTAAAGCGCCTGAGGGATTCACCCCGACCGCTTCGAATGCCGTCGCTCGTTCTTGCTGTGTCAACGTGTGTGCCGTCTCGGTGAGCGCCGGATGGGCTGTTGTTAGCATTCGGGCGATTCAATCTAATGTACCAGATAACTGCGATGCCTTGACACCTTCATGTGACCAGTCCCCATGAAGATCGCCTTGTGGGCGTGGGAATCCGCAGGTGAGCAACATGGCGTGCTACCGAACGCGCCGCGAAGAGCGGAGAGTGGCGACGAGCCAGCATTGCGCTGCGCGTACCAGATAACGGAAGGAAAGGGTCGCCGCCGCGCCCGAGTGTCGCACGGAGAAAAGCCCGCAGGGACAAGGAAAGAGATGGCAAGCCGAGTGTCGTCGATATCGCAATCGTACCAGATAACATTCGTTATCTGGTACATTAGATCGGTTCGTCAGGAAACTAAGAAGAGCCGTACTGCCATCTGCAGAGGAATCCTGTCCAGCGGCGCTCGATCCGATATTCATCGGCTGCCGGGACGGGCGCCTGCCCCGCGCGATAGGCGCGCACGGTGATGTCCGGGACGACATTCTCATGCGTGTCCGGTCGATTCGTCGCCGGGAGCGCGGCCATCCGCTCCAGCACCGCTGGATCGGGGTCCGCCTCTGCCTCAATCGCGCCGCGCATCGGCACGAAGCGCATCGTGCTGACAACGCGCCCTGCGAGGTGGTCGCCCATCGCATCGAGGGCGAGGAGCATCTGGTTGCCCTGCCGCGGATCGATCCCCGTGATCGGCACGACGATCCGCCCGCCCGCCGCCAACTGGTCCCACCACGCCGTGGCGATGTCATTCGCGCCTGCGGTGACGATGATGCGGTCGTAGAGAGCCCCCGCCGCGTAGCCGAGCCCGCCATCGCCACAGATCACTTCGATGCGCTCCATGCCAACAGCCCGGAGATGATCGCGCGCTGCGTCCACGATATCCTCATCGACATCAATGGTCACGACATGCCCCGTCGCGCCGACGAGGTGCGCCATGAGCGCGGCGTTGTACCCGACGCCGGCACCGATCTCCAGGACCCGCTGGTCGGGGCGGAGATCGAGCGCTTCGAGCATGATGGCCATCGAGGTCGGCTGCGATGAGGAGCTGATGGGCATGTTCTCGACCCACTTGGTCACGACCGGGCCGTCCCGGTACACGTGATCGAGCGGGACGCCGGGGAGGAACAGATGGCGGGGCGTCGCGCGGAAGGCGCGTTCGAGATGCGGAGAGTGGATGCGCCCCTGCGTGCAGAGGGCATCGATCAGCAGTTGGTTGCGGCGATCCGCCGTCTGGTCATTTGTCGTCATATCGGTGGTCATCGCGCAGCACTCCCCTCGCGGCGAACAGTCGCGGATTTCATTGATGCTCCTTCCAGTTGAACTGATCCGCTGTAGACTGTCCAGTCCTGGATAAGGGCACATAAGGGGTATTCTGGTAGTCACCATTCGAGATCGTTCCCTGCGGCGTGCTGGTACTCGGTCACCATCAACGGCCAAACGGCTTCTGTGCGCTCCTTTCTTTTCTGACAGGGAGCCTTCCCACGGCAGCGACTACTCTATCTATTGACAATGCATCCATTATTGATATAATGGCGGCATGAGCAAAGCGAAGCAGTTCTCCCAACCTGGCCTCCCGCTGACCCCGCCGGTCTTCTATATCCTCCTCTCCCTCAGCCTGAAGGAGCGGCACGGCTACGAGATCCTCAAGCAGGTCGAGGAGCATTCCGGCGGTGCGGTGCGCCTCGGGCCGGGCACCCTCTACAGCACCCTCAAGCGACTCCTCCAGGAAGGCTTGATCGCCGAGATCACCGCGCGGCCCGACGCCGCGCACGACGACGAGCGACGGCGCTACTACCGGCTGACCGAACGGGGCGGGCAGGTGCTGACGACGGAGTTGGCGCGGCTCGAACAGGCGCTGACGCTCGCCCGGCAGGGGAGCGTGTTTAGTAGGGAGCGCGCGGCCTTCGTCCCCGCGAAAGCATATGAGCATGAATAACCGCAATCAGCGCCTTACCTTCTCCGACCGGCTCTATCGGCTTGTTCTCGCCCTGTATCCAGGGCGGTTTCGCCGCGAGTACGGAGCGGAGATGCGACACACCTTCCGGGAGATGCGAAACGATGAGCAGATCGGCGGAGGGCGCGTGTGGCTGCGTGTCCTTGCCGATGTGCCCGGCAGCGTCCTGGCGGAGCATCGCGCCAGTTTCCAAGCGGGAGAAGGCGGGATAAAACCCTCCGCATACGGTCTTCTCCTTGGGTCGCTGCTGTGCGTCGCCATCGTCGTGACCAACGTCGTCTATCCGCAGTTCAATTACTTTGGCATGAACGAGAACATCGCGATGCTCCTCTCCGTCGCCGCCCTGCTCGCCTTCTTCGCCGCGACCGGGTTTCTCGTGAGCCGTCGGACGGGGCGGATTCTCGTCGGCACGCGGGTCGGGGCGCTCACAGCGCTGATTGGCATGGGCATCGCCATGCTGACGTTCGTGGCCGTCGACAATCTCTTCCTTGAGATCGTGAGTAAGCAGCCGGATAAGCTGTGGGGCCTGCAGCATAGCCACTTCACGTCGATGCGGGCGTACATCAACGTCAGCCACCTGCGCGGTCTCGCCTTCGTGCTGCCCCTGTTCGTGCTGATCGGGGCAGGATGCGGCACGATCGGCGCGGCGCTGCACAAGCTGACGCGGCAGCGTTTCACAAGCCTATGAATGAGCAGCATGGAGTATCGCAATCGGCAAGGGGCCGGAGGATGGTGAGCGCGAGTGAGCCGGAATCCCGGACAGCGACCCGGCTACGCGGCGTGATGCTTGCCGCAATCACCCTGAACCTGATCCTGATTGGCACGCGTGTGCTGCTCTATACCCCGTTCTTCGCGCAGCGGAACGCGCTCGTCTTCCTTATCGAGCCGGTTGTGCTCTTGCTCGTCTATGCGGCCATCGTGTCTATGATCACCCGGCGGCCGGGGCTGCAGCGGCGCGTCGCACTGCGCACCGCAGCGACGGTCGGCGCGATCACCGGCGCGCTGTGGGTCGTCAATCTCGCGGGCGAGACCTTCACGAATCTCAACGGCTCGATCGGCATCCTCAGCACCGCCCCCTTCTTCCTCGCGGCGTTCGTGCTCTGGGGCGTGGCCGGTTTCCTGGTCGCGCGGCGCACCGGGTCGCTCGGTCACGGGATCCTCGCGGCCGTGTGCAGCGCGATGCTCTGCGTGCTCACGACGATCACGCTCGGCTTCCTGCTGCTCTACACCTCCTTGCCGCATCTGGAGCATGATCTCCTCAACGACCCGGACTGGCTCCATAGCGGGTGGAGCGACCTGCGCGCATTCGCGATCGCCAACACCTTCTTCGCCGCATTCACGCACCTGCTGGTCGCAGTGTTGATCGGCGTCGTTGTCGGCGCGATCGGTGGCGGATTGGGAATGCTCAGAAAAGAGCGGACATCAGCTCGCACGACCGCTCTATAACGCTTTACACCACATTTGATCCAGTTTGATAGGGATATTTCCCTCTTATTCTCATAACTGTACTTCTGAGCAAGACCGGGAATTGTGTCGTCTTTTATTCCTTGGGCGACGTCACAGAAACCGCTCATCCGCCCGCGTCGTATGCACCTTCCCGGCGGTCTCCTTGTACCAGCCGATCCGGTCTGCATCGCGATAGTCGAAGGCCGGGATGTACGTTTTGAGATCGAGTATCGGCGTCCCCAGAATGGCAATATCTCTCCCACCAAGCAGTTGCTTGGTATCCATAACTGGCGTTCCGTGAAGCGACCCATTGCGCAAATCTGGTGTTACAATCGGGATTGTACGTACGCATAGAACGACCGGAGACTGACCGTGCAGATCGAATACGAAGATGAACTAAGCTCGACTTTCCCCAATCAGGCGACGTAGCAAAGCGTCTCGGTGAAGCGTTCGATGAGGGCACGGGGGACTTTTACCATCTCCGCGTCCGCACCGGACATGCAAAAAGTCGCGTGTGCCCAGA
>JAABUZ0100008653.1_pt1 | contig 11907 bp, 11 predicted proteins | sample 5562091 | NCBI WGS metagenome assembly JAABUZ01 (sample SAMN12813069, study PRJNA571459) | rock metagenome | isolation source: Antarctica rocks | place: Antarctica: Victoria Land, Linnaeus Terrace sud | collected 2015-12-21
CCCTGGCCGGCTGGGTCTATGTCTATTATTCCGCCGGCTGGGCGCCCATCGGCCTCTCGGTGCTCTGGCTCGTCGCGGGTGTGGTCATGTTCCTGATCTGGGCGCGCGTCGAGCGTCACTGGCCCTTTAGTCCATTGGAGATCCACGAAGAGTTTCGGGAACCGGCGCCGACGATGACCGCGCCGACGAAGGGAACACGACGATGACCGCGCCGACGAGGGGAGCACGACGATGACCGGGACACTGATGGCACGGGAGATGGCGGAGCAGCCGGCGGTGCTGGCGCGGCTGGTCGAGCGATTCGACGCCGACATCGCGCGGGTGCGGGCGCTGCTCCCCGCGCCTCTCGCGGGGATTGTCTTCCTCGCGCGCGGGTCGTCCGACCACGCGGCCGTGTTCGGTCGCTACCTGTCCGAGCCGGCCGCGGGGCGGCCTGCCGGGCTCGCCGCGCCCAGTCTGCACACGCTCTACCACGCCCAGATCGATTACACGGGCTACCTCGTCGTGGCCCTGAGCCAATCGGGGGCCACGCCGGAGATCGTCACGGTGTGCGAGCGCATGCGCGCGGCGGGCGCGCGCGCCATCGCCGTCACCAACGACGCGGACAGCCCGTTGGCGGACGCCGCCGATGGCGTCCTGGCCCTCGACGCCGGGATGGAGCGGGCGGTGCCCGCGACCAAGACCGTGACGGCCGAGTTCCTCGCGGTGGCCGCGGTCGCGTCCGCCCTCGGGCCGGTCCCCTTCACGCGGGACGACCTGGCCGCGCTCCCGGACGCGGTGGCCGCGGTGCTTGGAGACGACGGCCCCGCCCGCCGCCTCGCCGCGCGGTGGGCCACGATGGACCGCCTGTTCGTCGCCACGCGTGGCCTCCTGTATGGGGTCGCCCTGGAGGCGGCGCTCAAGATCAAGGAAACGACGGGCGTGCTGGCCGAGGGCTATTCCGCGGCCGATCTACGTCACGGGCCAGTAGCGGCGGTTGAGGCGCGGGCTCCCGTGCTGATCCTCGACGCCGGCGGCCCGGCCTCGGCCGACCTCACGGATCTGGGGATGCTCGCGCGCGGGCGCGGAGCGTCGGTCGCGGTGTGCGCTCCGCAGCCGGAGGCCGATCTACCCCTGCCCGCCGGGGCATCCGAAGCGATGTCGGCCATCACGGCGACGGTCCAGGCGCAGCAATTCGCGCTGGCTCTGGCGCGCGCGCGTGGCGTCGACCCGGATGCGCCCGAGGGGTTGTCGAAGGTGACCAGGACGCAGTAAAGCCGCGCCGGCGTGTCCCTGTGCGCTCGTACGGCGTGCTCGCGGAGCGTGTCGTCGGCAATGCGACCACGGTGGGCCGACCGAGGGATTCCCGCCGCGCTGGCATGGGCTGCGGGAAAGCGCGTCACGGAGATATCGTGGATCTCGGCGTGCGGGACTGTGCGCTCGTGGAGAGACACGGCACCGGGATCGCGTCGATCGAGATCGACAAGGCGTGCGAGGGGTATGTCGCTGGCCACGGTTATTATCCAGGTAGCGGGCCGCCATGGCCAATGGTTCTAGCCAGTTGGCCACCGTAATTAGCCATCCTGCGTCGCAAGCAGCGCTATCAGTCATCCTCCTAATAAAGGAGGGGCGATGGCACGACGGAGGATGGACGTGGCAGACGTCAAGGAAATCTTGGTGGCCTGGGACATGGGAGAGGGCGTGAGTGTGATCGCACGGCGGTTGGGGTACGCGCGCATGACGGTGCGCAAGTACGTGCGGGCCGCCGAGCATGTAGGCCTGGTCCGTGGGGGCGGACGCTGCGGCGAGGCGGAGTGGGATCGCTTGACGGCCGCAGCGATGGCCCGAGTGGCCAAGCGCCAGGAGCGCGGGCCGGCGGCAAGCGAGGTGACGCAGTACCGCGACTACTTGGACAAGATGGTGGGGACGGTCCACCTGACGGTGTTGCACCAGCGCCTGCGCGACGAGCACGGGCTGCGGGCGAGTTGGCGCACCTTCCACCGCTACGTGCAGGCGCAGTGGCCGGAGCGGTTGCGGCGCGCCCCACGGGCGACGATCCGCCTGGACGACCCGCCACCCGGCGAGGAGGCGCAGGTCGACTTCTTCTATGTCGGCTTGTGGCACGACCCGCGGGTGGGTCACCGGCGCAAACTCTACGCCTTCCTGCTCACGCTCTCGCACAGCCGACACCAGTTCTTGTATCCGTGTCTGGCGGAGGACGCCGCCGCCTGGCATGAGGGGCACATCCAGGCGTTGCAGTTCCTGGGCGGCACACCCCGTCGGATTGTGCCCGACAACTTGACCGCCGGCATCCTCAAGGCGGATCGCTACGACCCGCGCGTCAACCGCGCCTACGGCGAGTTGGCGCGGCACTACGGCTTCCTGGTGGATCCGGCGCGGGTGCGTCACCCCAAAGACAAGGCCCGCGTGGAGCGCAACGTCGCCTATGCCCGTGAGAGCTTCTTCGCGGGACGGACGTGGGAAAGCCTGGCGGCGATGCGTCTGGACGCACGCCACTGGTGCCTGGACACGGCCGGGCTGCGCACCCATGGAACGACCGGCGCGCAGCCGCTGCGCGCCTTCCAGTCCCGTGAGCAGGCGACCTTGCAGGCGCTGCCGTCCCAGCCGTGGGAGCGGGCAACATGGACCAGCGCCCGTGTGCATCCCGACTGTCACCTGCGCGCCGGCCACGCCTGGTATTCGGCCCCCTTCTCCTATGTGGGCCAGCGCCTCGACGTGCGCCTGGGCGAGCGGGTGGTGGCGCTCTACGACGGCGCGACGCCGGTGACGACGCATCCGCGTCGGACGCAGGGGCGGGCCACACGTGTCGAGCACTACCCGCCGGCGGGGCAGGCCTTCCTGCGCGGGACGCCGCACGCCTGCCTGGAGCAGGCGCGGCAGATCGGACCAGAGACGGGCGGACTCGTGGCCGCGCTGCTGGAGCCGTACACGCTGACGCGCTTGCGCGAGGTCCAGGCGCTGCTCCGCTTACGGGAGGAGTATGTGGAGGACCGGCTGGAGCGGGCCTGCCGCCGGGCGCGGGATGAGGGCGACGGGCGCTACCGCACGGTGCGCGGCATCCTGGAGCGTCGCTTGGACGAGGTGGCCGCAGAGGAACCACCAGAACCGCGGGTAACGGCGGCGTTCTTACGGGGACCGGCCGCCTTCGCCCCCTGGCCGGAGCGACAGGAGGGGGTGAGGGCATGACCACGTTAGCCTATCTGCAGCCCCGCCTGCGCCAACTCAAACTCTCGGGCATGCGCGACGCCATCGAGGCCCGCGTCGAGGAGGCGCGGGCGCGCACCCTTGACCCCCTGGAATTCCTGGCGCTGCTGCTCGACGACGAGCTCACGCGCCGCGAGGTCGAGGGCGTCGAACGGCGCATCCGCCAGGCGCACTTCGACGAGCTGTGCGACCTGCGCGACTTCGATTGGGGCTACAACCCCCAGATCCCCAAGGGACGGATCTGGGAACTGGCCAGCGGCCGGTATATTGACGAGCGCGGGAGCGTCCTGCTGTGCGGTCCCACCGGCGTCGGCAAGAGTTTCCTCGCGCAGGCACTCGGGGTGGAGGCGTGCCGCCAGCAATACAGCGTCCTCTTCGTCAAGACCAACGCCGTCCTCAGCGATCTCGCGGGGGGACGCGCCGACGGGAGTCACCCCATGCGCCTGCGCCGCTACCTCGGCCCGCGCGTGCTCATCCTGGATGATTTTGCCATGCGCGAGTATACCGCGACCCAGAGCGAGGACCTCTATGAGGTGGTGAGCCGGCGCCACCGGCGTGGATCGCTCATCCTGACCACCAACCGCGACTCGCAGGACCTCTACCCACTGTTCCCCAACCCGGTCTTGGCGGAGGGGTTGTTGGATCGCTTGGTGAACAGCGCCCACGTGGTCACGCTGGTGGGCCGCAGTTACCGCCCCCAGCAGCGACCACACCAACTGACGGGCTGATCACAGGGCGCCGCCTGCGGCGGAGAAAGGAGCGCGTGTTCGGGGCAGCCCTAGTACGGAGCGAAAATGAGACGCAGGGTGGCCAATTACGCTGGCCAAGCTACCGGCCAATACCTCTGGCCATTGACAGGGGTAGATGGGCTCAGGCTGGTGGGCGTATCTCTAGATGGCACGGGTGCCACACGGGGCCTGCGGACACGCGCCTCTATGAGGCGAGATCACGTATAATCCGCAGGGGCTGCACGACGAGGTTGGGGTTCGGGAGCGGCACGCCCCCCTAGAAGAGTACGCCGGCGGACGGGCCATCGGCGCGCGCGCAAGCGCCCTATTTGGCGTGCCCTCTACGGCGGAGACACTGTTCGCGCGGGCCCGCGAAGACACCGTGGCGCGGGCCGTCGTGGAGGCGACGCTGACGGAGATAGCCTACCATCTCACCAATCTGGTCATCGCCCTCGACCCCGAGCGTGTCGCCCTAGGGGGCGGCCTGATGGCCGCGGATGACCTCATTTGCCGCGCATCCGCGACCACATGGCGCGGTTCGTCCCGTTCCCCCCGGAGATTGTCGCGGCGCGCTTCGTGCATGAGGCCGCGCTGATGGGGGCCATCGCTCTCGCCCACGACGAGCCGCGCTCGCCGTGACGACGGATGGGATGCGTCTGACGCTCTTCTGTCAAGTGCTTGACGGCCACGGCACCCCCGCCCTGACCGTCAAGCCGCAGCGCCTCCGCTTGCGGCTGCGACCGCCGGGGATGCACTTCGGGGGACACCGGTCGGGCGGCCTGTGGGCAGACGCTATGGATGGCCGGCGGCGCGCACTCTTGCCATAGCCGCCAGATCGCGCGCACGATGTACCGCTTGAGGGCGCGGATCGTCTCGCGCTTGGTCTTCCCTTCGCCGATGCGCCGCGCCACGTAGGCCTGGGCCGGCGAGACGCCACCTAGCTGAGGCTGCGCTGCACCTGGCACTGCTGGCTACCAACTGCTCGATAACCTGTGTGACCGCCGCCACGCCGCTCGCATGGGGCACCCTGATCTCCTCCTGTGTCGCCGGCATCGGCACCAGCCGTCCTCTCCTGTGCTGGTCTTCGGGTACGACACTGCTTCTATAGCATTGGACGCACAGTCTCTCACCTCTCACCTGTCGAGAGAGCCCACTGAATAGTCACGTGAGTTCTACAAAAGACGGCTCCTCCAACGACATCGGCAGCATCCTTACCACGGCTCCTCCAATGACATCAAGCTCATTTGCATCACACGCATATGTGCCGGTTGGCTCGCCGCAAACAGCACTGCATTCGCGACATCCTCGGGCTCCAAAAAGCCTGAGTTGGCCACAAACTCCGGCGTTCGACCCCGGGCCAATGCAAACTCTGTCTTAACACCCGCCGGGCATATTACCCCAACTTTGATGCCAAAGGGCTGTAATTCCTGTCGCAGCGCATTCGTGAAACCTACTTGAGCATGCTTCGAGGCACAATAGATCGCCTCCCGGGGAAAGCTGCGCAAGCCGGCCAAAGAGGATATCTGCAGGATTAGGCCGCGACGCTGCTCCTTCATGATAGGCACGGTGGCTCGCGTGAACAGGAATGTGGCACGCATACTAGTGTTCATAATTGCGTCGTAGTCTTCCACAGTGCAGTCCGTAAAATCGGCATAGTAACCTATGCCGGCGTTGTTCAGCAGCAGATCAATGCGGCCAAACATATCTATCGCTTGTTTAACTGCCTGTGTTGCCGTTGACTCATCGGCAGCGTCGCCCACTACCATGCCGTACGCACTGCCTAAGGCCCGTATTTCATCACCTAACTGCTCTAATTTTGAGGCGGTTCGTGCTACCCCCACGATGCTGGCGCCTGCACGAGCAAGGGCAAGAGCGCTTGCCCGACCAATGCCTTTGCTTGCCCCGGTCACTACAGCGGCTTGTCCCTTAAGCCGATTTTCTGTCCCTAACATCTCTGCCTCCTTTTCGAGAAGACCATTAGCATGATGCTGGCCGCCCTGTCTAACTGGTAGAGCGAGCAATGCGGTGTCCCGTAAGTTCAACAGCGGGCGTCTAGGCCTATTGCCAAACTACTGATTCAGGCCGCCACGCGCATCACGTCGTTGGAACTGTTGGAGCCAGCGGCAAGATCATAGGAGCGGATTGCAGGTGTCTTAGGCACATTACATCCGCCTATATCAGCAGTTTACGACTGCATACTGCGTTGCACAGCACAGTTGCAGCGCCCGTACCCATGCCAACTGCGGGTCCAGATACAGGCCGTAACGATGCCCTGTCGCCCCTAACAGCAGGCAGAAATGGCGTCAGAGTGAACGAGCAGTGGGTACCTATTTTGCCGTCGAACCGCCGTCTATATTGATCGATTGCCCCATGATCATGTTTGCGGCATCGGACGCCAAGAAAACGGCTGCGGCGCCGACCTCCTCAGGATTGCAGATGCGCCCAGCCACGCCGCGAGCCAAGAGTTTGTCACGGATCTCTGGGATGTCCATTGCGGGGCCAGTCATGTCCGTCCAAGTTGGTCCGGGAGAAATGGCGTTCACTTGGATGTTGCGAGAGCCCCACTCAACTGCCAGGATCCTGGTGAGCATGAGCAATCCAGCCTTACTCGTGCCATAGGCCGCATGTTCTGGTAGCCCGTTGATGCCAGCCTCAGAGGCAATGTTTATGATCTTCCCACGCCTACGCTCAAGCATTCCCTTAGCTACGGTTGTAGCACAGAAGAACGGAGCACGCAAGTTCACATTGAGGAGTCGATCCCACGTATCTAGCGTCACCTCTAACGAGGGCTCAACTTGGTTGGTTCCAGCATTGTTCACTAAAATATCAATTGGCCCCAACTCTTGCTCCACACGGTGAACCATTGGAGCTATTTGGCTCACATCGCATAGGTCGGCGGCGACTGCCACCGCCCGCCGACCTATCTTTCTGATCTCCCCTGCCACCCGCTCTGATTCGGGTTCGTGCCGACTGGCAACAGCGACATCCGCGCCAGCGTTAGCTAGCGCGAGTGCTATTGCATAGCCAATACCCCGAGTCGCACCCGTCACAAGGGCAATCTTTCCGGACAAATCTGCTGTTGGTACCGTCATGCTGCTCCCCTTATATAGTTGCTCGCACCTGAAGCATCTTCCTGCTTAACGGGTCTCAGCTTGCTCCATAGCTGCGAGACCTGCCTCCGCACAATCCCGATCCTGTTCAGCTGTACCTCCGCTTACACCAACTCCGGCCATCGTTTGACCATCAATCTGAATCGGCAAGCCTCCGGCTGACAAGACGAACCGTTGATCGATGGTGTTGATGCCATATCCCCCTTGGCCAGGCTGCGCAATGGGCCAGAGATCACCACTAGGGCGTTGCCATGCGAGCGCCGTGTACGCCTTCCCGATCGCGATCGTAGTGGAAGCGAGCTGTGTGCCGTTCATCCGTTCGAAGATCAACAAATTGCCACCGCTATCGACGACACTCATGGCAACATTCAGGTTGAGCTCGGTTGCTCTTTGTTCGATTGCGCGCACAATTAATCTAGCTGTGTCCAAGCGTATCTCCACCATTGCTCCCTTTCTCCACGTCTGTGGTCAATGCGGTTCGATCTCACCACCGGTGCCCGATGGTCTGATGCGTCTCGTACAGGAGTACCTGCTTAGTGGTTTGCTCTTGACCGCGCGGCCGTCAGTAGACCACGCCACTTCCTTGACCTAGAGCACCAGTGGCGTCTCTCACGTGATGGTACTCGTGTACGCAGCACATGGGCTATTTGTGGCTGTACGGGTGCCTTGATAGCCTAGTGTACATTTCTTACTCTCGGACAGCTCCCGCGACTAATCCCGCCACAAACCACCGGGATACAAGTGTAAACAAGACAACAACGGGAAGCGCCGTGAGCACAGCACCAGCCATGACCTGGCCCCAGTTCAAGCTATAGAGTGATAGCAACGCAGCCAGACCAAGCGGCACCGTTGTGTGCTCATGGCTATTTATCATGACGAGCGGGAATATATAGCCTGACCACGAAGTGACAAATTGATAGACGGCAGCAGCAAGAATCGATGGGTATGTCAGCGGCAACATGATGCGCACGATGACAACGAATGTACTAGCCCCGTCGATCATGGCTGCCTCCGTGATTGCCTCTGGGACTTGTTTGAAGAATCCGGTCAACAACCATGTCGAGAATGGTGCTGTTAATGCCGAATATATTAACGCTAGACCGACTAGTGAGTCTGCCAAGCCAATCTTCACAAACATGACATAGAGCGGAATAATAATAGCTACGGCAGGGAAAAAGTACATAATGAGAAGTATGCGGCTCAGCAGTTTCTTCCAGGGGAACTCGTATCGCGCGAATGTATAGGCAGCCGGAATCGCGCAAAGTGACGCGATCAGGACGGTACCGAGGCTCATAGTGACCGAGTTTATGATGAACAGGCCGAAATTAGATACTGACCCAAATAGGCCCGCATAATTCTCTAGTGTTGGCGGTTGGGGTAGTAGCGACAGCGAACCACCTACGACTTGCCCCTGGCTCGTAAGCGAGGTAGCGACCATCCAGTAGATCGGGAATCCCACAAAGAGGAATAGGCACATAGCTGCAATATATATTCCGACACTTGCTGGCCATGAACGCGCCTTCATAGATTACGCACCTCTATATTTATCTAACTGACCAGGACTGCAGTATTTGCACACTACAGCCTAAAGTGGGTGAGTGCCGCACCTAACTCGGCCCTAGCGGCGTGGGCGACCCTCACAGCACCAGTTCTTCCTTGCCCTGTAGGACACCGTGGTCCCGTCCCTGTGGTCGACTACATGAACTCACGTAAACCCTTAGCATTAGCTTTCAGGAACAGGCCAGCAAGCACGGCTAGACTGACGATAGTGAGTACCCCAATTGCAGCACCTTGAGATACTTGAAAGACTTGAAAAGCCGTTTCGTACACTGATAATGGAAGTGTTTCCGTAGCCGTGCCTGGTCCTCCTCTACTCATTAGCCATATGAGCGTAAAGTTATTGAATGTAACCACCATCCCGACGAGACCTAAGGTGATTAAAGTATGTTGTATCCATGGTAGTGATACATAGCGAAACCTTTTCCACGCGTTAGCGCCATCCATGATAGCTGCTTCGTACAGTTCTTCAGGAACAGTACCTAGTGCCGCGTACAACAGGATCGCACCAAACGGAAACCACTCCCAACTGTTAACGCCTACGAGGGTTGGCATCGTTAGGGAACCACCAAGGAATGTAATCGGGCTATTTACTAGATGTAAGGCTAGGAGTAGATGATTAATAATGCCGAAGGACGACGACAACATCCATTGCCACAAGGTAGCGACAACGGTGTCTGGGAGCACCCAAGGGATGATTATTAGAATCCTCATAATGCTGCGGCCCCAGAAGCGCTGTTTCAAAAGTAAGGCAACAGGTAAGCCCAGCACGCCCTGCACAACAACGTTTCCAGCCGTCCATTCGACAGTGACGAGTAAAGAGTTCCAAAATGAGGATTGCAGTAATAACTGCCGAAAATTATCTAGCCCAACAAACTGTCCCGGTACACCGATATAAGACTGATTGAAGAGCGACAAAGATACCTCCGACACAAGAGGGTAGCCAAGCACTCCCACTATCAGAATGAAGATTGGCACCAAAGATAACATCACGCCCCATCTACGGCGCGATCTCTTGCTCGGTAGCCATGCCCGATCCATAGTGCGATGCGACACATTCATCTAAAACAACCTCACTCATCAAGTGACTCGGCGCACTTCTCCCAATAGCCACCAAACCTGTACCAGTAAAGCTGCTCCATCCAGCATAGCATCGCCAAAGGCTCCCTTTAGTGCTCCTCAAACGTGATAGGAAGCACCCTCTAATACTAGCGAGGCTCCGCCTCAAACCGACAAGACGTGCCGCGAAAAATTGACTTAATCACAACATATTTGCTCGTATTAGGTGTCTAAGTCGGCACTTTGTTGATTGCGGCAGTACCGGCACCGGAGGGCATCAAACCAGCTTAAAACCGCCAGCTGGAAGACAGCCTGAGGCACCTTCATGGGTGGCGAATGGCTCCTTTCGGCGCTGACCACAGCGGGCTCATCCTGGTTCAACAAAGTACCGAAGTGGTTCATCCGGCAATTCCGCCGCGCTTTGTCCGCGCCCGTGTGATCGCATACAGCGGCCAATTTGTGCGGTAGCTACGCGCGGATACTCGCCATAGGCGCTTTGGAGAAGAGTGGGGGATTTGCCGGATGGACCACTTGGGTTAGGTGTTGCTCCGGGCATGGACCCTATGGTATGACGCGATAGGATCCATGCCTGTAATATTTGGAGCTCGCACCCTAGTGCATGATCAAGAAGCTTTGCTTGTAGGGGGCTTGCACAGCCGGCCGCGCTTGGCCCACCTTTGGCAGGAAACTACAGCCGCGTGCCCTCGATGCTGCAAGAATACTACTTAGCTAGCGCCTCAATCTGGGCTTGCCCCCACGCAGCTGCTTGGGCTGGAGACATCTGCCCGAAGTAGACCTTCTGCGCAATCTTCGCCAATAGCTGAGATCCTTCCAGTGCCCCCGCACCTGGTTGGGCACCGTGCTCGAACCCATAGATAACCGATGTTTTCAGCGCTGCTAGCTCTGTCTGCACGGGTTGTGGGTACTTTGCAATGTACTTATTCGACTGCCACTGCGACATGTTCACCGCACCAATGATGGGGAGAAACAGTCCAGGTTGCATATCCAAAACGGTGTTATACCTCTTCGGGTCTAGGAGGAAGCTGATCAACTTCTCCGATGCTCCGAGCATGCCGGTCTGCTGCGCATGCTTCGTGATATACAGCCCAAACGGATACCCCAAGTTTGCTCTCACCCCGCCGGGAGGCATGGGAACTGGTGCTCCCTTAAGCTGGCTGCTTGGCCAATGGATAGTATCCAACATATCCGTGTTGTATACGAACATCGCTGTCTTCCCTGTCTCAAAGGCTAAAGCCGCTTGTGGCCACTGCCAATTCGAGCTATCTGGAGGTGAATAGGGTGCCAACTGCTTCAGAAATGCCAGCGTCTGGATGACTTGTGGCGTATTGAACGTTACCTTTCCCTTCTTGTCGTAGATGGACACGCGGTTCGTTGCCATAAAATCCCAAACGTTTTGGCTGGCATAGAATTGGTCCGAGGTGGGCAAGCCAATTCCATAAACCCCATTCTTGGTGAGCCGCTTGGCATCGCTTAGCAGCTGAGACCAAGTGGACGGCGCAGACTTAATCCCTGCCTGTTGAAATAGCTTGTTGTTGTACAGGAGAACTTGATCCAAACCGAAGAGTGGTACAGACCAATAATGGCCTTGGTAGTGATAGGGGGCAAGCATGGCTGGCGAGAAATGGTACTTGGCATTTAACTGCTGCACTAGCGAATCAACTGGTACAAGCGCCTGCATCTTGGTCATTAGGACTGTCAAACTAGGTAAGGTCTCTCCCACATCAGGCGCATTGCCAGCGGCAACGGCAGCAGGCAGCTTAGCATATACATCGCCCCAAGAAACGGGGGTTTGAGCTGCAGTGAGATGGTACTGCTTCGAAAACGCGTCTAAGAGAGATTGAAGCGCAGCTACGCGATTAGGCGGTGTTTCTTGGTTCCATACAGTCAAGGTGGCTTGCTGCGCCGTCACAGATTTTGGAATAACCATAGTAAGTGACAGGATTACGAGCGCGGAAACGATCTCCCAGCAGTACAACATTCTCTTGCTAAACATCTCGATCTCCTTGCGTCGTGTCCGATCTCTACACTCGTAATGGTTTCGATTACGAACAAATATACGGTAACATGCAGGCTAGCCTATGTCAAGATGGCGCATTGCCTCATAAATAAAGTACGTGAACGGGGAGTCGTGGTACCACCACAGGGAAGTGTGGTCATGCGGCGCGCCCCGTGGGCGGCGCGGGGCGGGCCGGGAAGGGGAGGAGGCCCTGATCGCGCCGGCGGCCGCG
>JAABUZ0100008657.1_pt1 | contig 11903 bp, 10 predicted proteins | sample 5562091 | NCBI WGS metagenome assembly JAABUZ01 (sample SAMN12813069, study PRJNA571459) | rock metagenome | isolation source: Antarctica rocks | place: Antarctica: Victoria Land, Linnaeus Terrace sud | collected 2015-12-21
GTCCGCAATGAGATCCGTTTTGTGAACCAGCTGCTTCAGGTCGCTGCTTAATCCTCAGGCCCAAGGCGGGTCAGCTGCGCCTCCGCTGGTTAATGCAACAGAGCCGATTCTTGTCACCGGCGATCTCACCAGTGCATGGAACAGGTTTGGTCCGATGGTAGAAGCCGAACTGGACGGAAGAATGCTGAGTGGGAGCGCGCTGCGGCTCGCCATTGCCAGCGACGGCGAACTGGCTCGGCTTCGCGGGGCTGCCGCAGTGGTGCTCCAACGCCATTCGGGCCGGCCCCGACAGACAGGTGCAACGAGCAACGAGACGCCGCTGAGCTGCTTAGTAGGAGCGGGGTTTTCCTTTCGCCAGCGCGTGCATTTCAGACCCGGCGAGAAGAAAACCGCCAACGCCATATACGTAGCTTGCCGAGGGTTTGAATTTTCCGGGCTGTCCGCCGATTTGCTGAATCGAGCCGAGTCTGCCGTCGGCATACACGTGAGTGAGCATCCCTCTCCATGCCTTTTCGACCACTGGCCGGTACTTTGCCCGATCGAGAAGGTGGTGGTTGATGCCATAAGCGATTCCGTAGGTGATAAAGGCAGAGCCTGAGACCTCCGGCAGTGCATAGGCGTCGGGATCGAGCAGGCCTGAACGCCAGAGGCCGTCAAGACTTTGAATCTCGGCCAGCTTCAGGGCCATCTGGCGAAGTTGTTCGACATATCTGGGGCGGCGGGGATCGTTCGCGGGCATGAACTCAAGGACGTTGACGAGGCCACCCATGACCCAGCCATTACCGCGCGACCAGAAGAGTTTCTGGCCGTTGTCCTGCTTTTTGAGGAGGTAGTGACTATCGCGGAAGTAAAGATGATCCTGCGGGTCATAGAGGCTGGCGGAGGTGAGCCACCATTCATGATCAAGATAGTCGAGGTATTTGGGGGTTTTTGTGATGGAGTAGGTGCGCGCGAGAACAGGGGGCGCCATAAACAGAGCGTCGCACCACCACCAGAGGAGTTTGTCGGGATCATCGGGACGAGCGACGAGACGATCCATGGTGGCCCTGGTATCGGCCCAGCGAACGGGATTGTGGTCTGCCCTGTAGAGATCGAGGTAGACCTGGCCAAGTGCCTGGTCGTCAGCGTGCGGAAAGCGGCTGTCGAGGAGCTTCCAGTCGAAGTGTTGCGCCATGTGCAGCACTGCAAGGCGGTATCTGGGATCGCCCGTGGTTGTGGATGCGGCGAGAAGGCCATCGTACAGCGCGGCAAAGGTCCACTGCTGGTCGAAGTGGGGCTCGGCCACGCGCAACTGCCAATCTGCCACTTTCTTCATGGCGGAGGAGATGGCTTTGGGCTTGATCGCTGGCGACAGGTCGGTGGCGAGGGGACCGGGGTCGTCGGGGGCGTCGCCAGAGAAGGCCTCGTGATGGGCGATCGGCGGCGCCGCCGGCTGAGTGGAGATTTGCGCCGTGGCAGGAGAAAACTGTCCGCCGAGACAACCGATCAGCATGAATGCGGTTGCAAGATGGGCAGGCGGGAGTTTTTGCAGACACCGAACGAATGCGGTTCCAAGGAGGGACATAGTGGGCCAATTTATCACAGCCGCGGGAGCGTTCCCGACCCGCCTGAGGTTCGAGAATCTGCTGGACAGGGCAGGGGCGCTCTGAAGCCGCTACGCCTGCGTGGCTGTCTTCAGCAGAATTGGGACGATAGGAAGATAGATTTCGACCGGCGGTTTCGGTTCGAAGAGAGATGCCTGGAGGGCGATCTTTCCTTGACAGCATCAGATAGTGGTTTGTATGCTTCGGGTCGCGTATTAAATCTTCCCGGTTCTGTCCTCAGGACGAGTCAGTCTTCTTCAGCGCGCAAGAGCTTTTCAAGCGGCGCTTCATCTTGTCCTTGGCTGCGTCCTTCGACCGGTTCTATGCCTCACGACGTACTTCTTGGAGGCCATCCATGCGGAACAATCACAAAGGCTATGCGTTCTTTACAGGCATTCGGACGTCGCTTCGCAGTCCTTTTCGTACCGTTTTCACGGTGCTGGTCGTGTGCCTGGGGGTGGGAACAGTCGGGGCTCTGGCTCAGGTGCTCTATGGCTCCCTGATCGGCAATGTGACCGATTCGTCCGGAAGCGCTGTAGCCGGCGCTGCGGTTGACGCCATCGATACCGCGACCAACGTGGACCGGCACGCTACCACCGACCGAGCAGGCTTATATCAGTTCACCGACCTTCCGCCGGGCACGTACAAGGTTACGGTTACAGAACCGACATTCAATACGGTGGTGTCGGAGAATATCGTCGTTACCCCCAACACGCAGAGGCGTATCAACGCCCGGCTTGATCCGGCTACGGTAGGTCAGGTTGTGACCGTAGCGACGGCGGCTCCGCTGCTGCAGACGGAGCGGGCAGAGGTCGCGTTTGAGCTGCAGGCGTCCCAACTGGAGGATCTGCCGGCCAGTCCGGGCGCCGGGATGCGTAACTTCCAGAGCGTGTATGAGATTATTCCGGGGTTCAGCCCGCCATCGTCGTCCCACTCGGAGTCGGGAAACCCCGGCAATACTCTGGTGGTCAATGTAAATGGCCAGTCGAACAGCAACAACAACACCAGAATCGATGGCGTGAGCGACATCTACCCATACCTTCCGGAGATCGCCGCGTATGCGCCCTCGACCGAAGCAATTCAGTCTGTCAATGTTGTGACCAACAGCTTCGACGCCGAGCAAGGGTTGGCTGGCGGGGCTTCGATCAGTGTGACGACCAAGTCCGGGACCAACGCGTTCCACGGAGGAGCGTGGGAGTACAACACGATCAGCGCGCTTGCGGCAAGAAACTACACAATTCCGAGGAACAAGCCAAATCCGAAGTACATTCTGAATCAGTTTGGCGCCAATATCGGCGGCCCGATCGCTCGCAACAGGGCGTACTTCTTCACAAACTGGGAGCGGACACGGCGTGCGGAATCTGTAAGCGGATTCCAAACGGTGGCGACACAGCCGATTCGCGCCGGCAACTTTCAAGGGACGGGTACGACGATCTACGATCCGCTCACCGGGAATGCCGACGGTACCGGGCGGCAGCCATTCCCGGACAACATCATTCCCGAAAACCGTATTTCGTATGCGGCGATGCAATTCATCCCGATTCTGCCGCAACCGAACATCAACACGTCCACGCTCTTCGATAATTATTTTGCGAGCGCAAGCAGCGAATACACTCGCGACAATAGCGATTCTCGCGTGGACTACAACGTGTCCAGCAAGAGCACGCTATTTGCTCGATACGGTATCCAGAGGACCGCACTGTTCGACCCCCAGGCGCTGGGAAAGGCAGGAGGAAACACCCTGGACAGCGGTCTACCCGGGAATGCCCCCAGCCTGATTCAATCTTTGGGGCTGGGTGGAACCTATGCATTCACGTCGCGAGTTTTGCTTGACGCGAACGTTGGATACCTCCGGCAGGCGCTGTCCGGAATAAACACCACCGACATCAATGAAAATTCCGGTTTGAATTTCTTGAAGATCCCGGGGACGAACGGCCCCTCGCATCTGCAGGGCGGATTTCCTTCCTTCCGAATCTCCGGCTTGTCCTCCCTGGGAAATGCAAACCAGTACAACCCCTTCACGTTCAAAGACAATACGTACACGACGGGAGCAAACCTCACGTGGAACCGCGGTCAACATTCGATGCGGTACGGGATTGAATATCAACATTACAATCTCAACCACGTCCAGCCAGATAACACGTATGGCCCCCGCGGAGGTTTTTCATTTACCGGCGGGCTCACCGCGCTGAAGGGCGGCAAATCTCCGAACGGGTATAACAGCTGGGCGGACTTCCTGCTTGGCCTGCCGCAGTCGTTAGGGAAAGATATTCAATTTTTCAATCCAGAGACCCTGCGAGAGTCGGTATGGGCGTTTTATGCGCGCGATCAATGGCATGTAACCGGCAACCTCACGGTAAATTACGGTCTGCGTTATGAGCGCTATCCCTTCGCCAAGCGCGATCATAGCGGCGCGACAGTGTATGACCCCGTGACCGGGAACCTGCTCATCGGGGGACGAGGAGGGGTGCCGAAAAACGCAGGGGTCAACACCGGGAACGGGAATTTCGCGCCGAGGTTTGGAGTTGCGTATCGCATCAACGATAAGACTGTCGTTCGCAGCGGCTACGGAATATCCGTCAACCCCGACAACTACAGAAGAATGCTGGACTCGTACCCGGCCGTCATCTCGCAGAGCATGCAGGGACTGACATCTTATCAGGCGGCTGGCAGCACGGTGACGGGGATTCCGCAGGTTGCTCTGCCGGATATTAGCCAGGGCACGATCAAGGTTCCTACTTCGCTGACGACATCGACCTATGCGGCGAACTACCGGCGCGGTTATATCGAGTCCTACAATCTTGCCGTGCAGCGGTCGCTTGGGCCGGGAACAACGCTGCAGGCGACTTATGTTGGGCAGCTATCGATTCGGGAGGTCGTAGCTCTCAATCTCAACGCCGCTGCACCTGGAACTGGCGTGAAGGGTGGCGCCCTCTACCAGCGGTTCGGCACGACAGCCACAATTCTTCAATTTACCCCGATGGGAACTGCCAGCTACAACGCGCTGCAGGTTGTGTTTCTGCGCCAGTTTTCCGGCGGAGGCACCGTAGGCGCGAACTACACCTATTCGAAGACAATGGACAATTACGGGAATAATTCCGACGTCGGGCCGCCGCTCTCGAGTTATCTTCCCGCTTACTCTCGCAATTATGGAGTTGCAGATTTTGACAGGACGCATGTCTTCAATGGTTACGGTAACTATATGCTGCCCTTCGGAGACGGCACACGCTTCCTTTCGAGCGGCATTGCAGGCAAGATCGCGGGGGGATGGCAGCTGAACGCTATTTTGAGACGTTCGAGCGGCACGCCGTTCACTGTGTTTCGTCAAGCACCTCTCTCAATGCTCCCGGAAACACGCAAACAGCCAATCAGCTCGTGCGCAGGGTGAAAGTTCTAGGCGGTCACGACGGATTTCATCCCTATTTCGATCCCACCGCCTTTGCTGCAGTGAAGACGGCGACGTTCGGTACGGCAGAACGGGGAGCTATCCGCGGACCTGGGTTTTTCACTCTGAACACAAGCTTGTCCCGCACCTTCACCTTTGCAGAAAGATACAAGCTGCAGTTCAGAGCGGAGGCTTTCAATATCACCAATACGCCACACTTCGATAACCCTGGGAATAACATCTCCGCGGAATCCGGCAGCAACCTGAACGGTTTCGCCACGATTAATTCCTCGGGAAATGAGCGTTCGCTTCGTCTGGCGGGACGGTTTTCTTTCTGATTCCGATTGGGGCGAGCTACGAGAAGCCGGTCGTTCGCGCGAAGCTCCGGCCAAGACGTACTGCGTGCCGGTTGACCAAGGATGCGACACGAGGGACGTTGCACGAAGTTGCTGTCGAAGGGTGGTTCTTCCATGACGAACGAGGCTCCTGCGGGTTTAGCACGGCGAGACTTTCTGAAGAACGGTGTTGCGTTTGGAGTAGTGGTTTCGGCGCAGGCGTTTCCGCAGGCAGCAACGGCGCAGAAGGGCCGTGAAGAGGACCGCGAGTTCTGGGTTCGGAGCCTGACCCGGATTTCGCATCCTGTCCTGGACGCTCTCAACAAGGGGCAGCTGAAGGCGACGATGCCGGTCGAAGCTCCACACGGCAACGTGGAGAGCCGGCGGGAGTTTACCCATCTTGAAGCGATGGGACGTCTGCTCTCCGGCATTGCCCCATGGCTCGAATCAGGAGCAAGCGACGCAGCGGAGGCTGCGCTGCGGGAACGGTATGCGGATATGGCTCGGGGCGCTATCCACGCTGGCACCGATCCGAAGTCCCCCGACTTCATGAATTTCAACAAGGGTTCTCAACCGGTGGTCGATGCCGCCTTTCTGACCCTCGCAATTCTTCGGGCGCCGAAGGAGCTCTGGCAGAAGCTGAGTCCGAGCACGCAGCAGAATGTCATCCGCGCGCTGCAATCGACGCGGGTGATCAAGCCGGGCTATAACAACTGGCTGCTGTTTTCCGCGATGGTGGAGGCCGGCCTTTGTTGCATGGGCGCGCCGTGGGACGTCTTACGTATCGACTACGCGGTCCGAAGCGTCAACCTCTGGTACAAGGGGGACGGTCTCTATGGGGACGGCCCCGAGTTTCACTGGGATTATTACAACAGCTTCGTCATCCATCCGATGCTGCTGAAGGTACTGGAGGTAGTTTCCCATTCGTCGGCGGCGTGGGCATCATTTCAACCGCAAAGCATGCTCCGCGCCCAGAGATACGCGGCGATTCAGGAACGGCTTATCAGTCGCGAGGGGACGTTTCCTCCTATCGGCAGATCGTTGGCCTATCGTTTTGGGGCGTTTCATCTGCTGGCGGACATGTCTTTGAGGCACCGTCTGCCGGAGGGCGTGTCTCCCGAACAGGTTCGATCTGCCCTGACGGCGGTGATGCGACGCATGCTGGCGGCGCCAGGCACCTTCGACTCGCAGGGGTGGCTACGGGTAGGGTTTTGTGGGGATCAGCCGTTGATTGGCGAGCCATATATTTCTACGGGAAGCTGCTATCTGTGCTCCGCAGCGTGGCTGCCTCTAGGGCTGCCAGCAAGCGATCCATTCTGGGCTGGACCTGAGAAGCCGTGGACAGCAAAGAAGGCGTGGAGTGGCGAGAATGTAGCTGCCGATCATGCGCTCCGACAAAGTCCTTCCCCGTAGAGAGAGAGGGCGGAGGGGCTCCGTTGGAGTTCGATCGCGCTCCTCTGAACTTTGCGCCAATTCGGGCGTTCGAAGAGCCGGGTTGGAGCCGCTGCTCGGAAGACCTATCTCGAAGCGAGCATGTGAATACTTCGCATCCACTTCGCGGCGAGTTCGGGCCAGTGCGTGATGGGAAGCTCGGTGGGCCGGAGACCGAAGCCATGGCCGCCCCGGCTGTAGACGTGCAACTCCGATCCACATGGAGTTCCTTAAGGGCGCGGTAGTACACGAGCACATTTTCCACGTGCACGGGATCATCTTCAGCCTGCACGAGAAAGGTAGGAGGCGTCAGGGCGGAAGGGTCGATGCCGGCGTTGAGCATTTCGAGAGCAGGCGGCGACGCCAGATAGGCGGGATAGATGGCGATGGCAAAGTCCGGTTTCGCGCTCACGCTGGACAGCGGATTGGATGGTGCTCCAGGTCGTGTGTAAGTGGGATGATTCGAGGCGAGGATCGCCAGGTGTGCTCCCGCGGAGAAGCCCAGAACGCCAATCTGCTGAGGCTGAATGTGCCATTCAGCGGCGCGGCTGCGGGCGATCCGGATGGCTTGCTGGGCATCTTCAAGGTCTGCCACGTTCTGAGGAAAAGTGCCTGTCTCGGGTACGCGGTATTTTACGAGCAGGCAGGTGACACCGAGGGTGCGGAGCCAGGTGCAGACTGCCTACACTAGAACGTGAGCTTCGCGCCGAGTTGTAGCTGCCGGTTCCCGCCAGCGGAGTTGATGACGTCGTAGTCGTTCAACTGGGTGACGACGCCCCCGGCAAACGTGGCGTCAGATACCGTGGTTCCTGGATTGGCGAACTGCGGAGTGTTCGTCAAGCTAAGCGCTTCCGCAGAGACATTCAACCGAATGTCTCTGAAGAGTACAAACGTGCGTGACAATGTTGCATCCAGATTGAAATACCCGGGACCACGTACTTCGTCAAGGCTGCTCGTTCCGAATCTTGCCGCAGTTACGGGTGCGAAAGCGTTGGGGTCGAAGTAGGGTTGATTGGGCCCGTGTCCGCCGAGGATTTTTACAAACGACTTTACCTGGTCCGCCAACTGAGTGTTTCCCGGTGCATTCAGCGACGCGCCCGAAGACGTTACGGTGAAAGGGGTACCGCTGGTGCGGCTCAGGACACCGGCGATCTTCCAGCCCCCCACTAAAGATGCGGCTACCCCGTGCGTCAGAAACGGCTTATCCTTACCGAAAGGAAGCTCATAGATGCCATAAACCGAAAACACATGTTTTTGGTCGAAGTTGGCGAGCGCGTAATTCCGTTGAATGTCGGGAGCATACTGAAACGGGAAGCCGATCTGATCGCTGCGGGTGAAATCGATCGCCCTGGAATAGACATAAACGACGCCTATCTGCGTTCCGGAGCTGGTGCGGCGTACCGCTTGAGTCTGCAGGGAGTTATAGTTCGACGGGCAGAATGGCGTGTACTGTCCGATGGACGCTGTGGTTCCAAACTTCTGGTAGAGCGGCTGTCCAGCCGCCCCAGTCCCCGGAGCCGCCGCGTTGAGCGCAATCGTACACGTTAGCCGGATGGCGTGATTGCCAACGTAGCCAACTTGACCTGTAACCCCCGCAGGGAAGCTACGCTCCAAGGTGAAATTGTAGGAGTAAATATAGCCTCTCCGGAAGTTCGGCGCATACGTTGAAGTGGACACATTACGGGGCAGCGGCAATACCCCCTGGCTCAGGTCCGGCAGCCCCGCAAAAGGAGGAATGCCGGAAGCCAGCGTGCCCGCTGCGGCAAAACTGTTCAGGCCCGTGTTGGTCTGGCCAAGGTTGCTTGGATAGGCGTTGAGAATGTTTCTGAAGGAGTCGGGATTCGTGCTGATCCCAAAGCCAGAACGAAGTACTGTCGCGTCGTTGATCCTGTATGCCAGACCGAAGCGAGGCGTTACGTAGCCATGGCCGGTGTGGATGCCAGGATTGAACGGCACCCGGTTTTTACCGCCAACCAGCACATTGTTCGTATTCGGATCGTAAAGAATGCCGCCGTAATGATCGCCATGCGCGTACGGATACACTTCATAGCGGATGCCATAGTTCAGGGTGAGATGGTGGGACGCCTGCCAGATATCTTCGAGATAAAATCCAGAATTACTCTCGCGAACGGGCCCCGGATTGATAAATGCAATAGAGGTTCCGTTGGAGTGAGGCAGACCCAGGAGAAAATCCGCCCAGGCGTTATAGAGTGACGGCGAGCGTCCGCCGTTCAAGGACGTAAGGCCACCGGTGAAGCTGAATCCTCCGCGCGGTCCGAAGCTCAGATCCGGCTGAAAATGATTGATCTGGAAATGATCGACGACCCCCCCGGTCTGAACCGTGTGCTTTCCTAGCGACCAGGCCACATTCAGAGCCCCGTTGTATTGGTTATCCCGGAAGACGAAGGGCGTGTACTGGTCTGAATCTCCAAACGAAGTGAATCCCGATACGATGAATGCTGGAAATCCTCCGTCCAGTCGATCCGGACCGTTCGTTCCAGGGATGTTGAGGAAATCAAGTCCGTAGTTCGTACCAATGTTGGTGTCTGCGGCACCAAGATACTGACGCGTGAAGCCGACGTACCCGTTAAGGACGAGATTCGGCCTGAACGTGTGAGTACCACCCACCGTAACCAGCTGAATTCGTCCGAAACTGTTACCGTCCGTGCCGCCACCGAGGGCCGGGCCACCGCCCTTGCCGAAGACCTGGGGATCGTAAGCACTGTCCGGGGAGATACTGTACCGGCCAAAGAATGAGGTGCGGTCACTGGCCGTGTACGTCAGCTTTGTATCGATGTTATCGCGCAGGGCGGAGTACGTCTGCGAACTGAAGTAATTGTTCGTCGTCAGGCCCGGTTGATTCGGCTCAGGGAGCAGAGCAATCATCTGCAAAGCCTGGGTGCTAATCATTTGCTTAGGGATCATGTTGCTTTGGAACGGAACACGCCCCTTTCCGGTCGGGTCGCCGGTCTGCGGGTTATAGATGGTGACATTTGTGCCGGAGAAATCGCCGGCACGAAGAGCGTCGGTCGGAACGGTGAGATAGCCGGACGCATTTTGACGCTGGGTTGTACGTTCCCAATCGACGAAAAAGAAGAGCTGTTCCGAAGTATGGGACCGCCGACCGCTAAACCGAATTGATTGATAATATTCTTCGGTACGCGGCCCACAAAGAAGTATGGGCGTGCTTGGAACGCGCTGTCCGTGTTGTACTCCCACGCTCCACCATGGAAAGAGTTTGTACCCGAGCGGGTAATCAGGTTTGTGAGATAGCCGCCGGCCATGCCTTCGTCCCCCGTAAAGCTGTTGGTGACGATCGTTACAGAATCAATAGATTCAGCGGGCGGAATATACGCCGGGGTCTCGGGGAGAAACGGATAGATGTCACTCGCTCCATCAATCAAGGTCACGTTGTTGGTGAATGAAAGTCCATTGACGTGATTCGTGAGAGCATCTTGAGGATTTGCTGCACCGGGATGCTGGTTCACGTTCGGCGAGGAGCCGGGAAGAATTTCGTTGAGTGTCTGGTAGTTCCGCTGCGCTCCGGTCGGAAGATTAGTAATGTCGCGACCGGAAAGCACAGTATTTACTGTGGCGCTATCGGTCTGCAAAGCGCTGCCTGAAGCGGTCACCGAAACGGTCGAATTCGATGCGCCTGCCTGCAAGCGAACATCGACTCGATGCAGAGTGTTCGGTGTAAGAACGATTCCGGGGAGTTGCGCACTCGTGAAGGACGGTGCGGAAATGACAACCTCATAGGTTCCAGGTTGCAGGTTCTCAACGAGGTAACCGCCGCTCTTGTTCGTCGTCACTTGTGTGGAGGTGTTTGTCCCAACATTGGTTGCGGTAACTACCGCACCCTGCACCACTGCCCCGGTCGTGTCCGTAACGTTTCCTGTGATCGACCCGTAGAGGATCTGGGCTTTGGCTTGACAAGGGAGAAAACCAGCGATGCAAAGGAAGCAAAGAAGTAACAGAGTGCCCCACGAGGGGAGCTTCTGTAGAAACGGTAACCTGGCTGAGGAAGAAACGCACTGCCCTTTGGCGTTCCACCATCCGCCCGCTGACGCGCAAGCATTGAGAATTCGCATTGGCACTCCTGTCTTCTTGAACCCACCGCTAATTCGCTCCGGCTTTGGGCTTGCCAAGTGTGGTTCGAGAACCATACCGAAGGAAAATAATTTATGCAAGTGTCGCAAACTATTCTTTCGTGTCCATGCGTCATGCGGGCGCTTGGAAGCAAGAGGTATCCATCATGCCTAACAAAGGAAATGCTATTCCGGGAGTCCGGATCGCTTTTGCGCTCGTGGCGGCAATAACACTGACATTATTGACGGCCTGCGGTAGCAGCAGCAGCGTGAACAATGATGCGGCGGGAACTAGCATCACGGCTTCGTTTGCCGGTGCGACGATGCCCGCCGCAGTAGCATATCAGGCTGGCACAACCGGCCAATTTCAGACGCTCGCGCGTACTGGTTCTAGCGTTTCGTTCACATAGCCCTCCGGAACCAGCGCCTACGGTTTCGCCTATATATGTCCTACCTTTGTGGCGGTAAATTCCTATTCGAATGAATCGATCATCCAGGCCACCACGACGGACACTACCTCTCTTTCATTGGCGTGCCCCTCGCTGTCCGGAAACGTAAGCGCGACGTTTGACGCGTCAGCGATTCCCGGTGCCACGTCCGTCCTGCTGTACGTAGGCTCCCGGGCTGATGAAATAACCATGACTGCCGGCTCAGTGCCTCTAATCGGCATTCCGACCGGGACGTTTGACGTTGCGCTGGTGGCAGAGGGCGCCACCAACGGCGCTCTCGCGGTCCAGATTCAGCGCGGGGTCAATGTAACGGAATCAACCACAGTCGCATTTCCGCCAATGACAGCGGCAGACGAATTAGGGACCGCACCCGTCAGCATAACGAACGTGCCTTCCGGCGCGCTTAACAGCGGTTTTTCCACTAAATACCATATCTGGCGGCTTGTCGGTTATCCTTAACGGGCCATTCAATGGAGTCCCGCAATCAACCTACCGCACAGTTCCAGGCAGTCAAAGTCAATCCGGGGACTTCTATCTGATTCAGGCAGTTGCAAACTTGACCAAGCAATCCATCGGCGCCGAAGTATCTTCCAACTCTGCAAGCGCAGTGACGTTGGCACTCCCTTCGCTCT
>JAABUZ0100008660.1_pt1 | contig 11901 bp, 10 predicted proteins | sample 5562091 | NCBI WGS metagenome assembly JAABUZ01 (sample SAMN12813069, study PRJNA571459) | rock metagenome | isolation source: Antarctica rocks | place: Antarctica: Victoria Land, Linnaeus Terrace sud | collected 2015-12-21
CGCGGCGCTTGGTGAGGAACAGGAACTTGTCCTCGCGCGCCTTGGTGGCCAGCGGTGCCCCCTTGTCCGCCCAGTCGGGGATCAGTTCGTCCAGCGCCCGCGGCTCGATCACGGCACCGGACAGGATATGGGCTCCGACCTCGCCGCCCTTCTCGACCACGCAAACCGCAGCGTCCGGCGCGAGCTGTTTGAGGCGGATCGCCGCGGACAAGCCAGCCGGCCCCGCGCCTACCACCACCAGGTCGAACTCCATCGCCTCCCGCTCGGCCATCCCGTCCCTCCACTCTCATTGTATAAGGTAGGGTCATCCGGCCATTGCGCCAAACCCCGCCCTGCTCAACTCTAGCGCATGAGCGACCAACTGACGGCCCTGCGGCTGCAAATCGCGTGGGGCGCCGACGAGGCGCTCGGCGACATGCCGCTCGACCGCTTCACGCCGGCGCCGACCCGGCCATCGCTCGTCGCCCGCACGCAAGCGCCCGCCATCCCTGCCGCACCGCCCGTCGCCGACCAGCCGCCGGCCACCACGCTCGACGAGCTATTCACCCAGTGGGACGCGTCCACCGCCAGCGCGCTGCGAGCCACTGCCACGCACACCGTCCGCCCGGACGGCAACCCTTGCGCCGGCATCGTCGTGATCGGCGACGCGCCCGGCAGCGACGACGACCGCTCCGGCCGCGCGTTCAGCGGCGCGCAGGGGCAAGTGCTAGACCGCGTCATGGGCAGCGCCGGGCTCGATCGCACGGCCATGCTGCTCACGACGCTCTCGCCCTGGCGCCCGCCCGGCAACCGGCCGCTCTCGGACGCGGAGATCCAAGCCTGCCTGCCGTTCATCCATCGCCTACTGGCCATCGTCGCACCGCAGCGCATCGTGCTGCTCGGGACGACAGCGGTACGCGCGCTCACGGGAGAGACCGGCACCCTTCGCAAGCTGCGCGGGCAATTTTTGCCGATCCAGTTGAAGCAAACACAACTGACAGTCCCCGCGCTTGCTTTGCCTGCGATCGAGCAGTGGCTCCACAATTCCGCCACAAAGCAACAGCTCTGGAGCGACCTTGTCAAATTGCAACGTGCTATAACAGCGTCTCGAAAGTAGCTGTCTCTACTCATCGCGATTGCGTGTGTTTGCATTTTGGACGGCGCCGTGTAGGGCCAGCCCATGCAATGGCTTGGACGAACGCTCACCTATCTTGGGTCGGCGCGCGCGCTACTTGCGGGCGCAGCGATCTTGGCGGGCGCCGCAGGCCCGGTTGGAGGCAAGCGAGGCGCGGAAATCGGAGAAGATGTCGCGTTGGCAATCCCCCGTGTGGCCGCGGCGGGGAGCACCAGCAGGGTCGCCCTGCCCCGGCCTTTGGCGCCGAGCGAGGCGGAGCGGGTTCGGCGCATCTTCTTCCTGCAGGCAAAAAACGACGTGCCGGCAGCGATTGCCGAGACCGAGCAACTCAACGACACCACGCTGCTGCCGCATATCCTGGCCGACCGCTATCTCGGCGGCTCCAACCGGGCCCGGGCGGAAGACCTTTCGGCGTGGCTGGCCAATTATGCCGACCTTCCGGACGCGCAGGCGATCTACACGCTGCTGGCCACGCAATTCCAGAAGGATGGCGCCAAAACACCCGCCCCGGCCTCCGTTCCCGCCCTGCCCGCGCCCGCTCTGAGCGACGACGTCGAGTCCACCGAGCGGTTGATGCCGCGCAATCCGGTCCTGGACCGCAGCGTGCGCGAGGCTGCGCGCAGCGACCCCAATCGCGCGCTTCGACTGATCGCCCGCACACGCGGAATCGACCGGATTTATGGCGCCCAGTTGCGCGCCGAGGTGGCACACATCCTGTTTACCCAGGGGCGCGATGCGGAGGCCTTCACCATTGCCGACGCCGCGCACGGCCAGGCGCAAGGCGAGATCGGGCTGGCCCCGTTCGTGGCCGGCCTGGCGGCCTGGCGGCTGCAGCGGATCGAGGTGGCCGAGCGCATGTTCGTCGCCGCCTTCAAATCTCCGCTCAGCCAGCCGGGTCAGCGAGCCGGCGCCGCATTTTGGGCTGCGCGCAGCTTCGAGCACGCCGACGACGTCGAGAACTACCGCTCCTGGCTCCGTCGCGCGAGCGAGAATGGCCGCACGTTCTACGGTCTGTTGGCCCGCCGCGCCCTCGGTCGGTCGCTCGAGCCTGACCCCGATCCAGAGATCGTCAGCCTCACGTTGGGCGAGGCAGATGTCGAGGCGATCGACGCGACCCCGGCCGGCCGTCGCGCCTTTGCCCTGCTTCAGGTCGGCCAGAAGACCCGCGCGGCGCTCGAGCTGCAACTGCTTTGGTCGAAGACCCGCGACAAGCGCGGCTTCGCGCAGTCCATCATGCTGGTCGCGCGCCAAGCCGGGTTGACGACGCTTGCCACGCAACTGGCAAGCCTGTTCGAGCCTGCCCCGGTGCGCCTGCCCGAGCGCCGGCTGCTGCCAACGGGCGGGTTCCGCACCGATCCGGCGCTGCTCTATGCGCTCGCCCGGCTCGAATCGAATTTCGATCCACGCGCCGTCTCGCCCGCCGGGGCGCGTGGCCTGATGCAGCTGATGCCGAGCACGGCGGATTTCATCCTCGGCAACCGACGCGCCCGGCGGTTACACGACCCTTCCGTGAGCCTCGACCTAGGCCAGCGCTACCTGTTGATGCTGGCGCAATACGACCTGGTCGGCGGCGACCTGATCCGGTTGCTGGCGAGCTACAATTCGGGACCTGGCAGTCTGGGCCGGTGGGTCGGCGGGATCCACCACAACGGCGACCCCTTGCTGTTCATCGAATCCGTACCGAACGACGAGACGCGGGCCTACATCCCTCGCGCCCTGGCCTACTCCTGGCTGTATGCCGCCGAGTTGAAGCTGCCGTCGCCGAGCCTGGACGAGTTGGCGGCCGGGGCATGGCCGCGGTTCAACGCAACCCCGCCCAGCGGTGCGGTCGTCGCCGACCTGCAGTAAGATGGAGTACGGCCTCATGCCCAAGGCTGAGAGCCAGCTCCATCGGAGGTGAACGCATGTCCCGAATCGACGAAAGCCGCCCCTTCGTGCCGGTCGCCATCGCCGTGCTGACCGTGTCCGACACCCGCACCGCAGCCAACGACACCTCCGGCGACACGCTCGCCGACCGGATCACCCGCGCCGGGCACACCGTGGCCGACCGGGCGCTCGAGCGCGACGACGCCGACATCATCGAAGCCCGGCTTCGCCGCTGGATCGCCGACCCAACCATCGATTGCGTGATCACCACCGGCGGCACCGGGATCACCGGGCGCGACGTCACGCCCGAGGCGTTCGATCGGGTCCTGGAGAAGCGCATCGAAGGCTTCGGCGAGCTGTTCCGCATGCTCAGCTTCCAGAAGATCGGCACATCGACCATGCAATCCCGAGCGCTGGCCGGCGTGGCTGGCGGAACCTATCTGTTTGCCGTTCCGGGCAGCACCGGAGCGGTCAAGGACGCGTGGGACGACATCCTGGTCTGGCAGCTCGACGCCCGCCACCGCCCGTGCAACCTCGTCGAGTTGATGCCGCGGCTGCAAGAGCACCTCGCCGCCGCAGACTAGCCAGGTTCATACTTCGTTCTTGACGCGCACGCGGTTCGGCGCCAGTCTGATCCCAGGAACAGGACGGGAACGGACCCATGCCGGACGGAAGCCAGTTTACCCGCGAGCGCGACCGCGATGCCCTGGCCGCGCTGCAGCGCTCCGATGCTCCCGAACCGGCACCCGACACCGTGCTGCGCCCGCTCGGCCGACACGGGCGGGGTGCCGTCACCAACCCGGCCTCCCGCTTCGACCGTCACAACGCCGAGCAATTCGACGACGGCTGGGCCTTTCTGACCGACGGCGACGCACCGCCGCCCCTGCGGACTACGCTCCACCGTGACAACTCCAAAGCGGCGATCTCCTGGAACGACAGCCCCGACATCGGCTTCGATCGCGCCGTGAACCCATACAGAGGCTGCGAACACGGCTGCATCTACTGCTATGCGCGTCCGAGCCACGCCTATCTCGGCTACTCGCCCGGCCTCGAATTCGAGACCGAGATCGTCTACAAGCCCGACGTCGCCGCCTTGCTCGAGCGCGAGTTGTGCAAGCCCAGCTATCAACCCCGCACCCTGGCGCTTGGCTCGAACACCGACCCGTATCAACCCGTCGAACGCACGATGCGGCTGACGCGCTCTGTCCTCGAGGTGCTGGACCGCTACAATCACCCCGTTGCCATCGTGACAAAATCGGCCAACGTGGTCCGCGATATCGACATTCTGCAACGATTGGCGGCGCGCGGCCTGGTGCGGGTCTGCCTGTCCGTCACCACACTCGACCCGGCGCTTGCACGCAAGATGGAGCCACGCGCCTCGTCGCCTGCGCTGCGGCTGCGCACGATCGAAGCGCTGGCCAAGGCAGGCGTGCCGACTTGTGTGCTCGCCGCGCCGATGATCCCCGGACTGACTGATTGCGAAATGGAAAGCATCGTCGCAGCCGCACACGGTGCCGGTGCGCGGATGGCGGGCTATGTGCTGTTGCGTTTACCGCTCGAGCTCCGTGACATGTTCGTCGCCTGGCTGAACGAGCACGCCCCGGAGCGGACCCGGCGAGTGCTGGCACTCATCCGCGAGACCCGGGCGGGCGCACTGAACGACAGCCGTTTCCACGATCGCTTCAAGGGCAGCGGACCGTATGCCGATGTGCTTCAGCAACGGTTCACCCGCCTGAAGCGTAAACTCAACCTGGAGGACCGCGCGCCGCTCGATGCGACCCAGTTCAGCCGGCCGCCCGTGCGGGAGGCTCAGCTCAGCCTGTTCTGATATGATTTTTTTGGTTGGCATCAGTTCGGGTGCGGCGCAGGCAACTTGCCGGCCAGATAGGCCTTCAGTGCCCGCGCGAACGTCTGGTGGCCCTGCGCATTCCAGTGCCCGTCACGCTTCCAGAAATCGTCGGCGTTGAATTGCGCTCTCGTATCCAGGACCGCCACGCCGCGGGCGTGTAGACGCTTCAGCAACTGGTCCCCGACCTCGTTGGAAACATGCGTGCTCGACGGCAACTCGGCCTTGGTCGGCACGAAGGCGAGCACGAAGCGACCCACCCCGAGCACCCGCTCGACCTTCTGTTGCATCATTGCAATTAAGTCTGCATCGATGTCGAGCGCCGCTGTCTTCTGCTTGCGCTCCTCGTCCGACAACCGGTCGTCGGCGGTGTAGAGCTTGGAGTCCTCGATCGTGAACGCCGTCTTGAAACGCGGGCTTCCCAGCGCCGGGTCGGGCTTTCGCAGGCGGTTGAGCAGGAGGTCGAGCACGGCGATCAGGCGGATGTTGGAGTCCGCCCCGACCAGGGTCTTGCCCATGGCCTTGGTGTTGAGCAGCGGATAGCCGCTGACCTCGACACGGCCGTCATCGCCTCGCTTGGCAAACGGCTTATTGTATCCGGTCCGGAATGGATACACCGTTTCCATAACGTCGTTGGAAAGGCAGAACGCCACCACGACGTAGTCGGGCTTGCGCGCGAGCACAGTGTCCAGCTGAAGATATTCCTGCGTCGTTCCGAACCCTGAAACGCCATAGTTCCAGACGTCGAGTTGCGGCGCATCGGCCTCCAACACCTCGGTAAAACGCTCGCCATACTCGGCGCCCACGCCCCAGACGAAGCTGTCGCCCAGCACCGCCACGCGCTGCAGCGGCGCATCGGCAGGCAGCGGCTCGCGGTCGCGCATCGATAGGCTATTGATGCTGACATCGATCCGATACTCCGAACGCGCGAAATAGCCGCGCGCGCCGGCCAAATTGTTCCAGCCCAGCCGATCATCGAAGCGGAAGAACGCGAACTGGTTTCCCATCGCCAGCACATCGTCCCCGAATGTGCGCAACGCCAGCTCGATCCCGCCCAGCATGACCGCACACGCCCCCGCGACTACGAGCGAGTTCGTGATCCAAGGTTTCATCGGCACACCATGTGAGACATCAGTCGGGCCCGAACTGACCTTCGGAGCTGACGCGCAGCCGCTCGTCCTGGGTGGCCTTCTCCAGGTAGCAATCGCCGATCGCCAGCACCTCGATGTCGGTGCCCATGAAGCAGCGGAATGCGTCCTCGGGCGTGCATACGATGGGCTCGCCACGCACGTTGAAGCTGGTGTTGACCAGCACAGGGCAGCCGGTCGCCGCCTTGAACGCCGTCAGTAGGTCGTAGAAGCGCGGGTTGGTGCCGGCATGGACCGTCTGCACCCGCGCCGAATAGTCGACATGCGTCACCGCCGGGATGCTCGAGCGCTGCACGTTGAGCTTGTCGATCCCGAACAGCTGATCCTCTTCCGCGGTCATCGCCCGCCGCAATCCGGGCGCCACGTCGGCGACCAGCAGCATGTAAGGGCTGTCGCGATCCAGCTCGAACCAATCGGCGACGTCCTCGCGCAGGACCGCCGGCGCGAACGGCCGAAAGCTCTCCCGATACTTCACCCGCAGGTTCAGCGTCCGCTGCATCGAGGCACTGCGCGGGTCGCCCAGGATCGACCGGCCGCCGAGCGCGCGCGGCCCGAACTCCATCCGCCCCTGGAACCAGCCGACCGCCTTGGCATCGGCCAGCGCCGCAGCGGTGCGCCCGATCAGCTGCCCGGGATCCATGACGTCAAACTTGGCGCCTACGGCCTGCAGGCGCCCGGCGATTTCGCTCGTGGAGAACGCCGGACCGAGATAGGCGCCACTCATGGCGTCGCCCGCCCCAGCCCGGCGGGGATGACCCAGCGCCTGATGATAGACCGCACAAGCCGCCCCGACCGCGCCCCCGGCATCGCCCGATGCGGGCTGGATCCAGATCCGCTCGAACGCGCCGTCGCGCAGGACCTTGCCATTGGCGACGCAATTCAGCGCGACCCCTCCGGCCAAGCACAAATTCGCCTCGCCCGTGCTCCTGGCCAGCGCCCGCGTCGCCTTCAGCACCACATCCTCGGTGACCTCCTGGATGGAGGCCGCGAGATCCATGTGAAGCTGCGTGATCGGCTCCTCCGGCTGGCGTGCCGGCGCGCCGAACAAGCGGGCGAAGCGGTCGTTGGTCATGGTCAGGCCGACCGCGTAGTTGAAGTAGGACTGGTCGAGCCGGAACGAACCGTCGTCCTTGACGTCGATCAGCCGCTCCCGGATCAACCCGGCGAAGCGCGGCACGCCATACGGCGCCAAGCCCATCAGCTTGTACTCGCCGGAATTCACCTTGAACCCCGTGTAGTAGGTGAACGCCGAATACAGCAGGCCGATCGAATGTGGAAAGCTGATCTGCTTGTGCATCTCGAGCCGGTTGTCCACGCCGATGCCCGTCGTGGTCGTCGCCCATTCGCCGACCCCGTCCATGGTCAGTACCGCCGCACGCTCGAATGGCGAGGGAAAGAACGCCGACGCGGCGTGGCTCTGGTGGTGCTCGGCGAACAGCAGCCGCTCCGGGGCGGCCAGGCCCGGGTCGATCTGGCCGAGCTCGCGCAGGAGCATGTCGCGCTGGAGGAACTTGTCCTTGACCCAGATCGGCGCCGCGAGCCTGAACGAATGGTAGCCGCGCGGCGCACAGGCCAGGTACGTCTCGATCAGCCGCCCGAACTTGACCAGCGGCTTCTCGTAGAAGGCGACGTAGTCGATCTCGGAGGCCGCGCAGCCGGCGCTGTCGAGGCAGGCCCGGATCGCCTGGGCCGGAAAACCGGCATCGTGCTTGATCCGGCTGAAGCGCTCCTCTTGCGCCGCCGCGACGATCTCGCCGTCGCGCAGCAGGGCCGCGGCACTGTCGTGATAGAGGGCGGAGATCCCGAGAACCAGCATCGCGTCAGAACAGTGCGTAGATGAACGGCGCCAAGGCCGAACCCTGCACGGCGAGCATCAATCCTCCAAACACGAGCAGCATCAGGACGATCGGGATCATCCAGAACTTCTTCTTGGCCGCAAGGAAGGCCAACATTTCTCTCAGTGCGTGCAGCATGGTGACTCTAATACTGCCGGCGCATTTGCTCGAGCGTCGCGCCGCTGGCAGCCGCATCTTCCCAATAAGACGCGCGGGCCGGGTCGACGGTCCGATGCAACGGGTCGTTCCGCAGCAGCTTCATGATCAGGCCGCTCGGCACGATCACGACCGCGTAGAGACCGAACAGAACGACCGGCGAGACCACCTTGTGTAGAAGCGCGCCAAGGCGGAACCACAGGACGTTCAACGGCCGCAGAAGGGCGGGCCTGACCAGAGTCACAGCGAGGAACAAGACGCTGAGCGGCAGGGCATACATCGCCGCGGCGCCGCTTTTCCATAGGCTCAACGCGCCGATCAGTGCGAACACGGCCGCGAACGTGTAGCCAAATTTCCTGTCACTGGGCAACGAAGCGGTTCCTCGGATTTCGCGGCGGTCCTCGATCGCGCGGATCCTACCATCGCGCAAACCCGGCCCGCAAACCCCGGGGGGCGGCGGCAAACATGACGTGTGGACCGCCGGACGCGTTCCCGACGCCGCATTTGCGTTTACCGGGCCGAGCAGAGCGGGAATCATAGGCAGCCGAACTGGAGACCTACCATGAGTCGACTCGCCCTTTCACTGCTCGCGCTCCTCGCCGCCGCTCCCGCCGCGGCACAATCCACGCTGACCATCGCTTTGCGCGAAGACCCGGACGTGCTCGATCCGACGCTGGGATCGTCCTATGTCGGCCGGATCGTCTACGCCGCGATGTGCGACAAGCTGATCGACATCGACGAGCACCTCAATTTCGTCCCGCAACTGGCGACGGCATGGGAGTGGACGGACCCGACGCACCTCGTGCTGCATCTGCGGCCCGACGTCGTGTTCCATGATGGCGAGCGCTTCGATGCCGAGGCGGTGCGTTACAAGATCTCGCGCGACCAGACCACCAAGGGCAGCATGCGCGCCGGCGAGGTCAATATGATCTCCGACGTCGAGATCCTCGATCCCCTGACCGTCCGGCTCGTTCTCAAAGCGCCCACGGCCTCGCTGCTCAGTACGCTGGCGGACCGGGCGGGAATCATGATCTCACCCAAGGCCGCCCAGGCCGCCGGCGCCGAGTTCGGCCGGCACCCGGTCTGCGCCGGCCCGTATGCGTTCGAGAGCCGGGTCGCCCAGGATCGCATCGTGCTGCGGCGGTTTGCCGGCTATTGGGACGCCGCGAACTACCACTTCGACCGGGTCGTCTATCGCCCCCTGCCAAACTCGGCCATTCGGCTTGCCAACTTGCAGGCCGGCACGATCGATCTGTCGGAACAGATTCTCCCGACCGACGTGGCCGCGGTTCGCGGCGATCCCAACCTGACGATCGCGATCGGCGACGGTCTCACCTATGCCGGCCTCAACTTCAATCTCGCCAACGGCCCGGCGGCGCAGACCGCACTCGGGCAGAGCGCGCTCGTGCGGCACGCGTTCGAGCTGTCGCTGGATCGGGCGGCGCTGAACCAGGTGGTTTATGACGGCCTCTACACCCCCACGGCGCAAGCGAACCCACCCAGTTCACCCTACTACATCGCCTCGCTCCAACCACCCGCCCGTGACCTGGCGAAGGCCAAGGCGATGTTGCGGGATGCGCAGGTGTCGTTGCCGGTTCCGGTCGAGTTGACGGTCTCGAACACTCCCGATCAGCAGCAAGTGGCCGAGGTGATCCAGGCGATGGCGGCGGAGGCCGGCTTTGCCGTAAAGTTGAAAGTGACGGAGTTCGCCGCATCGCTCCAGGCCGGTTACACTGGGAATTTCCAGGCATTCCTGATCGGTTGGTCCGGCCGGGTCGACCCCGACGGCAACACTTGGCAATTGTTACACAGCAAAGGCACTTTCAATTATGGCAAGTGGTCCAATCCGGCCGCTGACGCATTGCTGGACCGGGCCCGCACGACTTCGGAGATCGCGCAGCGACAGGCGCTCTACGCCGAGTTCTGGCAGCTGGAGCGTGAGGACTTGCCCCTCATCTATCTGTGGACGACGAAGAATATCGTCGGCATGAGCCGGAGACTGTCCGGCTTCCAACAGGTGCCGGACGGCCTGATCCGCCTTCGCGGTGTCCGATCCAGGAGCTAGCAGGTTTTTGGCGGGGTGTGCTGTCTGGCACTCAGCCAGACCACGACACGACTTGAGGTTGAGACAACCTTCAGGAGAGAGCTCCTCACAAGCCATCTACTAAATGTTACACTACAAGGGCACCCTAGATGGTCGTGTCTAAGTCTAAGTCCGCCTGTTTGTCCGTATTCGGAGCCAGGGCGTTTGATCACTTGAGATTTTATTGCAGGTATTCTAACTTATTATTTATGTATTAATAACGAATACACTATAGATTTCCATCCAGCGCCGGGGTAACTATGTCCTCAGGCAATCAAGCCTGCGGAGATCGACAAATGACCAACACCAGCAAGACCCCCGTCGCCACCAAGGACTCTGGCCGCGTCAAGATCGGCGGCGGCGCTCTTAGCTTCTAATTTAGCGAGGCATCCCGCACCTCTATGCGGGATGCCGCTCTTCCCGAGACCTACTCATGACTGAACAACGTCTCGTTGATTTTTACCGACTAGTGCTGGAGGCGCGCTCTCCGAAGCGAGCCGAACGTTCGGCAGCCGGGTACCTACCTAGTCGTGCCATGCGCTACTGTGATGCCCTGACGTCTGCGACTGGGTTCGGGTATTGGGTTTTCCCACCCACCACGTTTAGCCTTTTGTGGGACGGCGAACAGGTCTTCTGGGCGTGCGGCGAGTCCGAGGAGTGGTGGCCGCTCTCTGGCACGACGAGTGGTGCAGTGCAGTTCCCTGACTACAGCAGCGCGTTCGACGGTGCCGCTCCTGAGTTTTTGCGCGGCTACTCTCCGCCGTTCTTGACGGCGATGCCGGAACTAGGCGGCGTTCAGATTTGGACCGGCTTGCTTGCCAAAACTCGCCCGGGCTGGAGCCTCAACGTGCGCGCGCCAGTCAACTTGCCTGGTATTCCGGGCCTCGTCGCCTGGGAAGGCATCGTCGAAACTGACGTGTGGCTCGGGCCCTTGTTCAACAACTTCCGGATAACGAAGACAAACTTTCCGGTTCTGGTTAGAGCTGAAGTGCCGTTCCTACAGGTTCAGCCGATCCCACAAATTGCCTACCGTGATGACGTTCTCGGTAACTTTGATTGCCACGACACAGCTAGTCTTACGCAAGAGGACTGGCGAGATCTAGGGAAGGTGCTTCTTCCGAGTTCAGACAGGGAGGCACGTCAGGGCGAGTATGCCGTTACTGTTCGCAAACGGCGACTTTGTCCCGTGGATCACGAGGCGCTTCTGGCATCGTCGCCTATACCCATACCCTTGGCGACGCGGTCTTCGACCTAGTCGGGAACACCAGCCTTTCGCAAACCCGCAGCATAATACTCTAGGTCCGCTGGCTGAAATGGCGGCTTTGATGTGATGGTCGCGACTGTGGAGTTCGGCTCGATCCTATTCAGACGCTCTAAATGTTCCGCGGCATCCTGACGCCGACCTAGATGGCCCAGAATGGCCAGCCGGATACGTAATGCGGAGGCGTGGTCCGATTTACGCTCAAGCACCATTTCCGCAAGCGCATCCGCCTCATCCAGTTCCTGTTGCAGCAGATGAGCTGTCATTGCGGCATGCTCGACGAAAAAGATGTGCGGATCGCGCGGAGACAGAGCCTGCGCCATACTTGCGTGCCGCAACGCGGTTGCGTGATCTCCGCTGTAGGTCTTCGACCAAGCGCTCAGTGTCCACGCAATAGGAAGGTTAGGGTTTAATTCGATCGCGCGCGTGTGAAGTCCAAGGGCGCTTCTCACATCATGAAGAAGATATGCTTTCACGTGGCCTGCGATCGCAAGTGCGCGGGCGTCCAGTGGGTCGAGCAAGACCGCCCGCTCCGCTGACTGACCGGCTAGTGCGATCACATCGCGGCCGTTCTCCGCCCATCCCTGCCCGA
>JAABUZ0100008661.1_pt1 | contig 11900 bp, 9 predicted proteins | sample 5562091 | NCBI WGS metagenome assembly JAABUZ01 (sample SAMN12813069, study PRJNA571459) | rock metagenome | isolation source: Antarctica rocks | place: Antarctica: Victoria Land, Linnaeus Terrace sud | collected 2015-12-21
TCTCGTTGACGAAGGCGGGCGTCATCCTCGAGAATGATCCGTGGATAATCGGTCTGGCGCACGTTGCCCTCCTCCACAATTCCTCGGTCGGTTATTCCCGTCAAGTCTATCATGAAAGAGTATTACACATGTTCCAACGCACTCCCGAGATCCGCGATGAGATCCTCGGCCCGCTCGATCCCAACTGAGAGACGCACGAGGCCATCGGTGATGCCGACCGCCAGTCGCCGCTCGCGCGGCACGGAGGAATGCGTCATCGAGGCCGAGTGCTGAATGAGGGTCGAAACGTCGCCGAGCGATACCGCGAGCGAGCACAGGGTTACGTTATTGACGAGCCGCCGCCCTTCTTCTACCCCGCCGATGTCGAAGGCGAACATCCCGCCGAAGCCGACCATCTGTCGCTGTGCAAGTGCGTGCTGCGGATGTGACGGCAACCCCGGATAGTGAACTGCCCGCACCTTTGGGTGCCCATCGAGGAAGGTCGCCGCTGCCAGCGCATTGGCGTTGTGCCGCTCCATGCGCAGCGCCAGCGTCCTGATGCCGCGCAGGATGAGCTAGGCTGTCTGCGGGCCGATCACGCCGCCGAGGATCTTGTTCGTCTGCCAGCGAGCGCGCTCGATCACCGCCCCCTTGCCGACGAGCGCCCCGGCCATCAGATCGCCATGTCCGCCGAGGTACTTCGTCGCGCTGTGGACGACAATATCCACGCCCAGGGCGAGCGGGCGCTGGTTGATCGGGGTGGCGAACGTGTTGTCCATCACCGTCGTGATGCCATGCTCCGTCGCAATCGCGACGACCGCCGGGATATCAACGAGTTTCATCGTCGGATTTGCTGGCGACTCGAGATAGAGCACCTTGGTCTCGGGACGGACCGCCGCTGCGTAGTTGCCCGGATCGGTCGCATCCACAAAGGTCACACCCACGCCGAGTGGGGTGAGCAACTGATCGAGCAGGGCATTCGTCGTCGCGTAGAGCGATTCCGGCGCGACGATGTGATCGCCACTGCTGAGGAGCGTCATCAGGGTCGTCGTCACCGCCGCCATGCCGGAGGCGAGCGCCAGTGCCGCCTCGCCCCCTTCGATCTGGCAGAGCGCGGTTTCTAATGCCGCCTGCGTCGGGTTGCCCATGCGGCCGTAGAAATAGCCGGGCTGCTCCCCCGCGTGGATCGCCGCCCCCTGTTCAGCGTCAGGGAAGGTGAAGACCGCGCTCTGGTAGATCGGCACGGAGAGCGACCCGAGGTTCGCTTGGGGATCTTCGCCCGCGTGGACGACCGTTGTATACAAAATGTCCTCAGCCATGTATGCCTTTTCCTTCCCTGTTTGCTACGAGGTTTGCGCCACCTGCCCCTCGGGTAGCGCGACGGTGTTGCGCCCCGTCTCGATCAGGAGCACCGCCCCGACCGCGAGGAGCGAGATGACGACGAGGAGCCAGAAAACCGGCTCATACCGCCCAAAGGCAGTGTAGAGGAGGCCCGCGCTAACCGGCGCCAGGGAGCGCGCCCCGGTGACAAAGAGCATCATCGTCCCGCTGATCGTGCCGTATTCCTTCCTGCCATACAGCTCGGCGACGAGCGACGCCCGCGCCGGGGTGATCGCGCCGAAGCCGGTGCCGAAGAGGATGACGAAGACCACCACGGCGAGCGTGGAGTGCAGAGTGACGAGCGCGACGAGCGCGAGCGCCTGCAGGAGGAAGATCATCGCTGTGACGTAGCGGCGGGGGATCTTGCCGCCGAGTGGGGTGAAGATCAACCGACCGGGCAGCGCCATGATACCGACCAGCGCGGCGGCGGCGGCCGCGAAGCCCGTGGTGAAGCCGTGATCGGTCAGGTATGGGATGAGATGGACGACGACCGCGACATTGGCGAAGAGCGTCAGACAAAACGCTGCGGTGAGCCAGCGAAACGAGGCGCTACGCACAGCGTCCCGTGCCGAAATGCTGCGATCAACAATCGGCTGCGAGTTCGCGATGGTGACTGCCCCGGCCCCACCATCGGGTAGGAGCCCCAGGTCTTCAGGCCGACGCCGCAGCAGGACGGCGTGCGGCGGGATGGTGAGGAGCGCGAGGGTGACGGCGAGCACGACGAGCGCGGTGCGCCAGCCGTGAGCGCGGATCAACCAGGCGATTAGCGGGATGTAGATCACACTAGCGAAACCGCCGATGAAGGTGATGATCGTCAACGCGCGGCTACGATAGCGGACGAACCAGGTAGCGATCGCAGCGAAGGCGGGCTCATAGAAGATCGCCGCCGATACCACGCCGATCGCTGCCCAGATCAGGTAGAAGACGACGATAGTATGCACCGTCGCCCATGCCAGGATGAGGAGCGTCGCGGCGCAGGAGCCGCCCGTCATGAGGACACGCGGTCCATGTCGGTCTACCCACCGGCCGACGAAGAGCGCCGCGATACCGGAGCAGAGGAGCGAGACGGAGAAGGCACCGGTCATCGCCGCTGTCGACCAACCGGTCTCCCGCTGCGTCGGCTTGAGGAAGACGGAGAAGCCGTAGTAGAGGATGCCCCACGAGGTCACCTGCGTGAAGGCGAGCGCGAGTAGCACGACCCAGCCGTGATAGATGCGCCCCGTGGTCGGCTTCTCCGTCATTCGTCTCCCCGCATATCTTCGTGCTTAGCAGCCGTAGCCCATCGATTCTACGCCCGCGAGTTCGACGCTTTCCGACAGGATGAGGGTATCATCCCCCGCTGCCCCGATGGAACAACCCGCACCCTCGGCAATGCCCGACGAGCAGACGCCGGTTTCCGGCAGTTCGAGCTCAACGGCCGCCGCGCCCTCGAGATCGCCCGTGATAGCGCAGACGACGGAGCGGACCTGCTCGTAGCCGGTGAGGAGCAGAAACGTCGGCACCCGCCCGTAGGACTTCATGCCGACCATGTAGAAATCCCTCTCCGGGTGCGCGAGTTCCGCCGCGCCGTGCGGATAGACCGTGCCGCAACTATGGACATTGGGATCAATGAGCGGCGCCAGTGCAATCGGGCTTTCCAGGCTCGGGTCAAGCCCAAGGCGCAGCTCTCGTAGGAAGGAGAGGTCCGGGCGAAAGCCCGTAGTGGCGATGATCTCGTCCACGACCGGCAGTTGCTCGCCCGCTTCGCTCGTGACGACGATACTGTCGGACACCGCGCGAAGCCCGGCCACTTTGTAGCCCGTGACCATCTGCACAGTCCCGCGTTCGACCAGGGCGTGCAGCCGCGTTCCGAGCAACCCGCGGGCAGGCAGTGCGTCGTCCGCCTCCCCGCCATACAACTGGCGTAGGTCGGTGCGCCGCAGTGCCCACACGATCTGTGTCCCCGGTTCCTCGGCCTTGAGCGTCGCAAGATCGAGGAGCACGTTGAAAGCCGAGTGACCGCTGCCGACAACAAGGACCCGTCGCCCTGCGTACCGCTGGCGATCGGTATTGAGGACATTCGGGATGCCATAGGAAATGTGATCAGCGAGCGCTCCCTCCCCCGTCACCGGGATGCCACTCGCGCCGAGCGGGTTGGGCGAGGCATACGTCCCTGATGCGTCGATCACCGCCTTGGCGCGAATCAATCCCGCCGTGCCCCCGTCGGTCTCGAAATGGACGACGAAGGGCGTCTCCGTTCGGTCGGTATCCTTCATCTTGTCCATGCCCTGCCGGGTGACGGCGACGACGCGGGTGCGGAAAAGGATGTGCTCGGCGATTGCGGCCAGTGCCGCGAGCGGTTCGAGGTATGTTTCGATCAGTTCCCGGCCTGTGCGGAGGGTATCAGGATCAGGTGCGGTCCAGCCGGCCGCTTCGAGCAGCGTGCGCGAGGCGGGATCCACGAGCTCGCGCCACGGCGAGAAGAGGCGCACATGTCCCCACCGACGAATGTTCGCGCCGACCGATTCCCCGGCCTCAAAGACGATCGGGGTCTCCCCCTTAGCGATCAGGTGCGTCGCAGCAGCGAGCCCGATTGGACCGGTGCCGATCACGGCAACGGGAAGGGTGTTCTCTGTCATGATGGGTCTCCTTATCTATCGAATATCTACGATATTCGATAGATTGTCGCGTGTGCCGCACCCGGCGCGGCAATCTGCCACGCCGAATGGAGCATCTTCGCCGCGAACGGCGTTAGCAGCAGGCGCTCTCCTCGCCGCAGCATGTCGCCTTGTCGTCGCAGCACTCCCCTGCGACGGGAGACGCGCCGCAGCTACAGGCGCTGATCGCAGTCGCCATCATCGGGAGGGAGGTGAGTATCGGGGCAGGGGACGATTTTGTGGCCCGCACAAATGCCGAGGTGAAGCGACTCGCCACTGCCTCGGTGAGACCTTCTGCGGTCATCGCGCCCGGGGCGCATCCGCAGTCGGAGCCGGAGCAGCAATCCGTCGCGGTGATGTCGTCGAGGCTATACCGCTTCACTTCCACGATTTCGATCTCCGCGAAGCCGGCGGCAGCGAGCTTAGTGCGGTAGTCGTGCGCTTCGAGCGCACCGGCAACGCATCCCGACCACAGACCCACATCGTGGCGCACGGTGTCGGGTATTTCCCGCACTTCGCCCGGCTCAGCGTCGCGCACCACAACATCGGAGATCGCCACCCGCCCGCCGGGCTTGAGCACGCGGTACGCCTCGCGCAGCACGGCGTCCTTGTCCGGCGAGAGATTGACCACGCAGTTGGAGATGACGACGTCCACCGTGTTCGCGGGCAGCGGGACCGCCTCGATCTGCCCCTTGAGAAAGACGACGTTCGTCGTCCCCGCCTTCGCCTTGTTCTCATTAGCGAGCGCGAGCATGTCGTCGGTCATGTCGAGGCCGTAGGCGAAGCCGGTCGGCCCGACGCGCTTGGCGGAGAGCAGCACGTCAATGCCGCCGCCGCTGCCGAGGTCGAGCACGACCTCGCCGGGATGGAGCTGCGCGAGCGCGGTCGGGTTGCCGCAGCCGAGCGAGGCGAGTACTGCCGTGTCCGGCAGCACTGTCAGGTCGCTTGTCTGGTACATCGCCGCACCCCACGCATCGTTAATCAGTGCGGTGCTCGCGCCCCCGTCGCAACACGCGGCGGCGTTCGTCGCGACCTGCCGGGCGGCATTCGCGTAGTGTTCGCGGACGGTGTCGTGGATCGCGGAGTCAGTAGTCTTCGTCATATCCATCGTGTCGTTCTCCTCACTCACATGACCAGTACGCAGCGCCGCACGGTGCGGCGAGCATCAAATAACCGAGCAGTGTGGTGTTCGTACGCCTGTTCTGCTTGCCCCTCCCGTATCTGCACCTCCGAATCCCAATATCGAACATTGTCGTTATTCGATGATGCATCGCGCGAAACGAGGATGTATCGCTCGCCCTCCATGCCTAGACGCCCATGATGAGCCGGGCCGCCTCGGGGAACGCGTTCACGCAGTTGCGGTTGATCGAGTAGTAGATAAATGTGCCGCGACGCTCTGTGCCGACGAAACACGTCTCGCGCAGGATCTTCAAGTGGTGGGAGATCGTCGGCTGCCCGAGGTCGAAGTGATCAACGATGTCGCAGACACAGACCGGCTCGGGGTTGCGGGCAAGGAGGTTGAGGATGCGGACGCGCGTCGGGTCCGCGAGCGCCTTGAACCAACCGGCGTACTCCTCGGCCCGCTCGATGGAGAGTGAGGGCGCTTGAACTGGCCCGCAGCAACCGGCAAACGTTTCCGTGATTTCCGTTCGTTCGACTGTCGATGTCGTTGCCATGCATCACACTCCCTTCGTTGTGAGACACTCTACAACGTGAATCGAAGATTGTCAATACATTCGCGCATCATCCCGCGAGGATCGCCGCGAGCCAGCCCCGCGCGGACGGGCAGATCGCGTAGTGTGCCCAGATACCGCAGCGATCGACCACCAGGCCCGCTTCGCGGAGCACCCTCAGATGATGGGAAACGGTGGCCTGCCCGACGCCGGAACCAGGCAGGAGATCGCACACGCAGACTGCTTCCCCGCGTGCGAAGACCAACTCAATGTACCGATACTCTCAGCGATGCATCATCGTGACGGATTGGATATAGACAGCGCTCCTTGAGGTATTCAAGGACGTCAGCGACATCATGCCGGTACTCCCACTTCGAGCGATCCGCGAACCGGCGCGTCGTCGCCAGCTACTCGACATAGCGCCCAAGGCAATCGCCCAAGGAATATCGGCTGAGGAAGTTTATACAGGAGTGACGCAGTTCGCTAGAGAAAGCCTGCTACCACGAAAAACGTTCCACAGGTCATGCACCTCGGTCACGTTCCGTATGAAACGCGGGAACCAAAACCGACCAGCGCGGGGATATATTTTCGCCGGTCAGACCAGTGGCGTCGTCGGCAAGGCCAGCGGTAATTGTATAAAGGGGTACACTGTCATGGTGCGTCAACGCAGATTCATTCTCAGCAGTACGCTCGTCGTGGGCCTCGTGCTCGTGATGCTGATTCCCTTCGCCGTGCAGGGCGCGGATCAGTTCGCCAGCCCGGAGTTCGAGCAGCAATGGAACAGCGTGGAAGGGACAATCCCGAACTTCTGGGGGCCGCTCGCGACGGCGCGGGAGGGGCAGACTGAGCAGTACGCTGAGGGCGTCTACAACGGTGAACCGGGCAAGCGGCTCGTCCAGTACTTCGACAAGGCGCGCATGGAGAAGACCAATCCCACCCGCCCGGTGACGAATGGGTTGCTGACGGTCGAACTCAAGACCGGCGCGTTGCAGTTGGGCGATTTCAGTTTCGAGCAGCGCAACGCGGCGACGATCGAGATTGCGGGCGATCAGGACGCGCCCGGACCGTCGTATGCTACCCTCAATGCGTTGATGGAACGGGTCGCGCAGCGTGGCGGCGCGGTGGATCGCGGGTACGACGGGGCGAGCAAGACGTTCGTCAATGTGCCGCCTGCGAGCGACCCGGAACTGGCCTTCGTGACCTATCAGGGCGATCCGGGCGGTCGCTTCGGGCAAAACGTCCCGAAGGCATTCTGGGATTACTTGCAGACCATCCCCGGCGGCTGGCTGACGACGATGGGCTATCCGATCAGTGAGGCGTTCGGGACGCAAGTGCTGGTCAACGGACAAAGTACGTTCGTTGTGGTGCAGGCCTTTGAGCGGCGGGTGCTCACCTACACGCCCACGAACCAGGCGCGGTTCCGCGTGGAGTTTGGCAACATTGGGCGACACTATTATCGCTGGCGGTATGAGCAGTCGCATCCGGTGACCGCCACGCCGACGATGCCGCCATCTGCCACGGCGACGATCACGGTGACGCCGAATCCGTCGCCACGGGCGGGGCGGGTAACGATCAACGGGACCGGCTTCGCGGCGAACGGCAAGATCCTGCTCCAGTTCATCTCCCAGAGTGAGGGCACCACCACCGCTGTCACTCCGACGCCGGTGAGCGCCACGGGGACGTTCACCCTTGCAGAGGACCTGGGACAGGAAGCCTTCAATGACGCGTCGCTGACAGTCAACATCCTCGACGCGAGCTCGCGGATGGTGCTCGCGACGGTGACCGTCGCGCTGACCGGCCCGCGAGTCTAGCGCCGTCCCGGACCGTCACCAGTGTCTGGATACAATCAGTAGCGAGACCGAGACCGAATGAATAATCAGCATGGCGCGGGTTCCGCGCCGCGAGAGGAGTCAAGAACATGTCAGACAGCACCGACCGGATCCCTGGCACCAGTGTCGCGCCGCGCACGGCGTCGAGGCGCACCTTTCTCGCCGGGAGCGCCGTCGCCGGCCTCACTCTCGCCGGCGTGCCGCTCTCCAAGGCCCCGCTCGTCTCCGCTGCGAGCGATCCTGCCAAGATCAAGGCGATCTTTACCGTCGCTCGCACCGCCGAGCAGCTCGCCGTCACCTTCTACAAAAACGGACTCGACAACGCCGACGCGCTCGGGCTCGGGCCGGAAGCGCAGGGGCAGATTCAGGCCGCGCTGGTCGAGGAGCAGATCCACCAGCAGTTCTTTACCGCCCAGGGGGGCGACTCATTAGCGGACACCTTCAGTTTCCCGAATGGGGCGAAGACTTTCAGCGACCTGGGCACGTTCATCGCGACGCAACAGCAGCTGGAGGGAGTCTTCGACTCGGCCTTTCTCGCCGCGATCCGCGAGTTCGCCGAGATGGGCGAGCCGCGGCTGGCGCAGATCGCGGGGCAGATCGCCTGCATTGAGTCAGAGCATCGGGCGCTGGGGCGAGACATCGGTGGGCTGGACCCGGCAGATAACTGGGTGTATGCACCCGTACTGGTCGCCTTCGTGGCGGACGCGCCGCAAGCGGTGAAGAACGCGGGGTACCTGAGCCCGGTGGCAGGGAACACGTACAAGTACGCACCGGTGGACACGAGCCTGGCGGGGATCGACTACAAGGACGGCCCCCCCACCAAGCGGCCGTAGCGCCGGGCGCGCTTTACCACGCATCGAACCAGGAAAGCCGCTGCCCATAGGCAGCGGCTTTCCGTTCTCGGTTTCATCGGGGTCGGTAGCGGCTATAGAAGGTCCCTTCCGAGCAGTCGCAGAACACTGCGGGCCCGCTCGTCATGCTCGTTTACGCCCCGACAACACGCGTAGTTCACCGCACGAATGGCGGCAGTCGCGCCGATTCGCAGCAACAAATCACCTCCATCTCCCGGCCATTCCACAATAGAATAGTATGCATTTCTGCTCGACGATCACAGCTTCGTTCGTGGAGAAGACCGAGCCGAGCAGATCGCGAGGTTGTGTCCGTAAACTTCTGTAATTAGCGATGCCGCTTTGACAAGTGGCCATCGTCCTCCACGATCGGTAGTGGCAACCAACCGGATCGAAGGAGGAAGACGATGGCACACCGACAGCGTACCGGCATCGCAGCAGCGACACAATCCGTCGTGACGGACGATCCCGACTTCCTGCGGCTCATCGTGGAGCGGGTCATCCAAGAGTTACTGGAAGCGGAGATGACTGCACACCTGCACGCCGAACCGTACGAGCGCAGTACGACTCGCATGGGCTACCGCAACGGCTACAAGCCGCGGCAACTGAACACCCGCGTCGGCACGCTCACTTTGCAAGTGCCACAGGATCGGGACGGCACCTTCTCGACGCAACTCTTCGCCCGGTACCAACGCAGCGAGAAGGCGCTCGTCCTGGCGCTGATGGAGATGTATGTCGAAGGTGTCTCGACGCGCAAAGTGCGCGAGATCACCGAAGTTTTGTGTGGGACGAGTTTCTCGAAGAGTCTCGTCTCCGAGTTGGCGAGCCAGTTGGACACGGATTTGGATGCATGGCGGCACCGTCCCCTGACGGAAACGACTTACCCCTATCTCAGCGTCGATGCCCGCTACGAATATGTCCGGCAAGATGGCCGGATCGTCAGTCAGGGCGTCTTGATCGTGACCGGCGTGCGAGCGGATGGACATCGTGATATCCTCACGGTCATGGTTGCCGATACCGAAAGCGCGGCGACGTACCATCACCTCTTCAAAGATCTCGAAGCGCGGGGACTGAGCGGCGTGCAGTTGGTGACGAGTGATGGCCACACGGGGCTGAAGGCTGCGATCGACCGGCACTTCCAGGGCGCGAGCTGGCAACGCTGCCAGGTGCACTTTACTCGCGATCTGGTCGGCATGGTGGGGGCAGGGCGACGGAAGGAGTTGGCGGAGGACCTGCGCGAAATCTTCGCCGCGACGACACGGGAACAGGCACTCGGGACAGCGGGAGCGGTAGCAGCACACTGGGAATCGACCCATCCGGCGGTCGCGCGTATATTGGAAGAGGCCGTCGAAGACTGCCTCGCCTGTCTGGCCTTCCCGTTAGCGCATCGCGCCCGGATACGCACCACGAACGGATTGGAACGGCTCAACGAAGAAATCAAGCGCCGGACACGGGTCGTACGTATCTTTCCGAACACTGATTCGTGTCTGCGCTTGGTAACGGCACTATGCGTGGAGCAATCGGAGGAGTGGGTCAGCGGGCGGTGCTATCTCGGCATGGATGACAGCATCGCCGGGGCGTTAGGAAAGGAACACGCGTAAACGACATCCCCTATGCGGCTCGTGCTCGGTGCCGTGCGAACTTCTCTGCGGTGCGATAGACGAAAGGACCAGAGATCCCATGGCGGTCGAGATCATCTATGAGACGCATTCGCTCACCACGGATAACGAGATCGGTGCGGCGACGGGCTGGCTGCCGGGGCAACTGTCTCAACGCGGCCGCGCCCTCGCCCGCGAACTCGGCGCGCGCCGACGCGGTGACGGCATCGCCGTGGTGTTCGTTTCCGACTTGGCGCGGGCGGTGGAGACGGCGGAGATCGCCTTCGCCGACAGCGGTATCCCGATCCGCCGGGACGCGCGGCTGCGCGAGTGCAACTATGGGGCGCTCAATGGCATGCCGGTCGCCCGCCTCGCCGCTGAGCGGTCGCGGCATATCGACGTGCCCTACCCGGACGGCCAGAGCTATCAGCAAGTCGTGGAGGAGACACGAGACTTCCTGCGCGACCTCGTCGCCCACTGGGACGAGAAGCGGGTCGCGGTGATCTCGCACTCTGCGAACAAATGGGCGCTGGATCACCTGCTGCACGGTGTCGGCCTGGAAGACCTGGTCGATGCGCCGTTCGGCTGGCAAGAGGGCTGGCAGTACACGGTCCCCACGGGGTGGGAGCGCACCGATTCGTGACGAAAGGGGGCAGCGAGACACCGGTCGGAGGAAACTACAGAAGAGTCAGGACTTGACCGATCGCGAAGTTGGCGCGCCTCGCGAGATGACATATGTTTGACCATCATACTACTCCTTTCTATGGAATTAGCACGACAGATTGTGTACACAGTGTCAATATCGCGCAGGTCAAGTTCCCAAAGTTCTGTACTTTCTTCCACGCGCCGTTATTCGCCGACGAGAGCCATCAGCGCCTCCTGTCAAAACGTCGAAACCAGTTCGCTCGTGTCGAGATATTGCCGCCCGCTCTCCCATTCCTCGCTTTGCTCAGTACAGAGCGCCGTCACGAGCCGTAAGCAGGCGTCCCGGTTCGGAAAGATGCGCACCACCCGCGTGCGGCGTTTGAGTTCCTGGTTCAGCCGCTCTAAGCCGTTCGTCGTCCGAATGCGTGGCTGATGCACCAGCGGGAAAGCAAGACAGGCGAAACAGGCTTCGCTCTCTTCTTCCAGTGATCGGCGACTGCCGGATGGACGCCACGCCACTGATCGGCGATCTGACGGGACAAGGAGACGTTCTCCTGTCCGCGTTGTGGCTGTCACGGCTATGCTGACCATAACGCAGCGCGCAATCTTAGTGCGATGGTTGGTCGCACATGCTACTACAAACCTAGACGCGACCTATCCGACAGATATTTGCTGTCGTCGGTGGCGAGAAAAAGGCTAGGAGTTACGCAGTTGAGGAGGAACATGCCAGATGTTGCATTGATCAGCCGGATGGCGGTACAGCATATGGTGCCTCGATGCGTCCGTACACGCTCAACTGCGTAAGTCCTAAAAGGCATCTCTCCTGTCGGCTCGCACATCTCTCAACCCTAGTCCGTCGTATCATGCCACGAGGATGGAGGTTTACGATGCCTGAAGATGTGCGCATCCAGCGGGTGCGCGTGCTATCAGCCGAGAGCCTCGGCAAGGTCAATGCGTGTTTCCCAGATCACGGGTGGGGTGAGGCGAGTGCGGCGCGGTTCTGCGCCGATGACGCGAATGTGCTGCTCATTGCCTATCGCGGGGATCTGCCGTGCGGCCTACTCGTCACGTATCGCCTGCAATGCCTCGATGGGCGTCGGGCGCAACTGTTCATCGACGAGGTAGACGTCCATGAGGGGTATCGCCGTCGCGGTATCGGACGCGCGATGCTGTCGCGCATCGGGCAAATCGCGAGGGAAATGGGAGCGGGTGAGATGTGGGTGCAAACCCATGCCTCGAACGTCCCCGCTGTCGGGCTGTATCGTGCGGTCGGCGGTCGGCAAGAGGATCCTGACGAAACCATTCTCTCGTT
>JAABUZ0100008662.1_pt1 | contig 11900 bp, 13 predicted proteins | sample 5562091 | NCBI WGS metagenome assembly JAABUZ01 (sample SAMN12813069, study PRJNA571459) | rock metagenome | isolation source: Antarctica rocks | place: Antarctica: Victoria Land, Linnaeus Terrace sud | collected 2015-12-21
GGTCGGCATGCGGGGGGGGGGGGTGACAACGAGCGAGGGGCGCGCGTTCCTTCGTGCTAACGCCAGCTGTCGATCAACGGCGGGAGCCTACTGGAGGAGGAGAGGCGGTGGAGACCGAACCACCTCCACCGCGCGATGAGCCGCCTTGCCGAGGCTCCGCCACTCCACAACCTACGTCGGCTGTACCCCAGATTCGTACCCCAGAAAAGTTACTGCAGTGGGGTACGAAAAGGGCGCTACCGAGAGCCATTTAGCGCTCTGAGCTGTGCTTATGCACCCCTTCGCGTACCCCATTCGTGGACTTTGCAAGCAGGGGGTTAGGGGTTCGAGTCCCCTTGGCTCCACCCCAGGTCAGGCACCTATTCCGCAGCGACGTATAGCAGGCCAAGCCGCTCTTCCATGAGGCCACCATCAGCGGGAGCTCTCTGTCGACGTCAGTGGCTCCACGAGCGCGAACGGGACGGTCAGGACGCCCTGCGGGATCCTCACGTGGAACCGGTTGCGGCCCCGCTTCTGGATCCGTCCCAGCACGCCGGCATACGGGCCCGGCGCGGTCACCCGCACGGTCGTCCTGGGCCCGGGCAGCAGGCAGTCGGCCGGGGCCCCGTGTGTCAGGGCCCGGAGCTCGGTCAGGTAGTTCGGGTGCATCGCGGCGGACTGGCCGAAGTGAGTCCAGGTGAAGAGGTGCCGCGCGTCGAAGCTGCCCGGACGGCACTGAGGGCACGAGGCGACCCGCGTCGGCCGCTGGTGGCGGGTGATCCGGTGTCCGGAAGGACAGGTGCCCACCCATGCGCCGTCGATGCGCTTCGCCTTCGGGGAGACGCAGCGCGCTCCCGTGCAGCCGATCTCGCGGGCCTTCGCCCGCCAGACCGCGTCGTGGTGGTGGGCGACCCCGACCAGGGCGTGCGCCACCTCGTGGAGGATGGTGTCGCGCACCTCGGCCTCGGTGTGCAGGTGGGTGAGCGGGATGCTCAGTCCGAGCTCACGGCGGGCCGGGCGGCACGCCCCGGCGCGGGTCTTGGCGCGGTCGAAGGTCACGCTCCAGCCCTGGAGCCCGTGCTCGAGCACGAGCTCCTCGGCGAGCTGCAGTGCGTCACGGATGTCCATGGTGTCTCCTGTGCGGTCGGTGGATCGGTCTGCACGGAGAAGCCGTCGACGTGCCGGTCCTCAGAGGTTCACACGAACCTCTGACAACACCCTCGCAGCGGTCCGGCGGTTAGCCTCGATGGCGCGCCGCGTCCGCCGCCGCCGGGTGGTCGGCGAGGAGGCCGGCCCGCGTCCGGGGCAGCCCACTTCGCCCACCGGCGGCGGTGCGGACGGCGAGCACCTGGTTGACCCCAAGCCGGTTGCACTCGAAGCCCAGCGCCGAGCCGGCCATGTAGAGCCGCCAGATCCGCGCCCGGCCGGGACTGGAGAGCGCCACGGCGCGGTCCCACTCCCGCTCCAGGTTGGCCACCCACTCGCGCAGCGTCAGGGCGTAGTGCTCGCGCAGCGACTCCACATCGCGCACCTCGAACCCCGCCGTCTCGAGCACGTCGACCATCGTCGACACCGGCTCGAGCTCGCCGTCCGGGAAGACGTAGCGGTCGATGAACGACGTCTTGTCACCCTTCGGGTCACCGGGCGGCCCCGGCCGCCGCGAGATGGCGTGGTTGAGCAGCCGCCCGCCGGGAGCCAGCAGCGAGTGGAGGTGACCGGCATACCCCGGCAGCTGTGCCATGCCGACGTGCTCGGCCATGCCGGTGCTTGCGATGGCGTCGTACGGCCCGTCGGGCACGTCGCGGTAGTCCTGGACCCGGATCTCGACGAGGTCGCCGAGCCCCTCCTCCTCGACCCGCCGGCGCGCGAACGCCGCCTGCTCCCGCGAGAGGGTCACCCCGACGGCCCGCACGCCGTACTCCCTGGCCGCGTGGAGGACGAACCCGCCCCAGCCGCACCCGACGTCGAGGACCCGCATGCCCGGCTCGAGACCCAGCTTGCGCGCGACGAGGTCGAGCTTGGCCCGCTGCGCATCCTCCAGCCGGTATGCCGTGGACGGCGCCTCCTCGAAGTAGGCGCAGGAGTAGACCATCGACGGACCGAGGACGAGCCGGTAGAAGTCGTTGCCGACGTCGTAGTGGGCCGAGATGGCCGCCGAGTCGCGGCCGGTCGAGTGTCGGCGGCCGCCGAGACGGATCTCCTCGGCGGGCGGCTTCGGGGGCAGGCCGAGGGCGCCGAGCCGCAGGACCGCCTTGACCACCGCGACGGTCGTCTCCGTGCCGATGTGCACGCCCGGGCCAAGTTCCGGCTCGGCGAGCTCGTCGAGCCGCTGCATCGCGTCGAGGAGGTCACCCTGGATCTGGACGTCGCCGGAGACGTAGGCCCGGGCGAAGCCGAGCTCGTTCGGCGCCCAGAGCAGCCGGCGCAGGCCGCGGCGGGAGGTGAACCGCACGTGCAACGCGGCGTCGGGCGGCCCGAGCGAGCTCCCGTCCCAGCAGTCGATCCGGATCGGCAGCGCCGTCCCGATCGTCGTACGGACCAACGGCTCGAGCACCTCGGCGACGGTCATCTCCCCATTCAACCGCCCGCGTCCGCGCGTCGTGCGCGCGGCTCCCACACGGCATACCGGGTCGGTGGGATCGTGGGGCGCACCATCTGCATCCCGGGAAGGACGGCCATGAGCGCATTCGGTTGGAAGCTCAAGAGCGGACCGCTGGCGGCCGGCGAGGTCGTCGCCCCGGACGAGCGGCTCAGCTGGGCCAAGACCGTCGGGCTCGGCGCGCAGCACGTCGTGGCGATGTTCGGCGCGACCTTCGTCTTCCCCATCATCATGGGGCTCAGCCCGCAGCTGGCGATCCTGATGAGCGGCGTCGCGACGATCGTCTTCCTGCTCATCGTGGGCGGCAAGGTCCCGAGCTACCTCGGCACGTCGGCCTCCTTCGTCGGTGTGGCCGCGACGATCCGGGCGCAGCCCGGCGCCGACTCGCGGACCGTGACGGGCGCCATCCTGCTGGCCGGCGTCGCGCTGGTCATCGTCGGTGTCCTCATCCACTTCCTCGGCTCCAGGGTCATCCACCGGATCCTGCCGCCCGTCGTCACCGGGGCGGTCGTCATGCTCATCGGCTTCAACCTCGCGCCGGTCGTCGCGAACGTCTACTGGCCGCAGGACCAGTGGGTCGCCCTGCTCGTCATGACCTTCGCGATCGTCTTCGCCGTCGCCTTCCGCGGCTTTCTCGGGCGGATCTCCATCTTCCTGGCCCTCGTCTTCGGCTTCCTGCTGTCCTTCGGGCTCGACCGGGTGCTGGGCAGGATCACGTCCTACGACGCCGCCGCCAACGCCATCACGACCCACTTCCGGGTGAACTTCGACGCGGTCCGGGACTCGGCCTGGGTCGGCTTCCCCCAGGCCACCCACCTCGTCGCCGGCAAAGAGGTGCCGGGGGTGCACCTGCCCGTGTTCTCCCTGGCGGCAATCCTGCTCGTGCTGCCCGCCGTCATCGCGCTCATCGCCGAGAACACCGGCCACGTCAAGGCCGTCAGCGAGATGACCGGCGTCAGCCTCGACGGCTATCTGGGCCGCGCCATCGCGGGCGACGGCGTGGGCACCGTCATCGCGAGCGCGGTGGGCGGGTCACCGACGACGACGTATGCCGAGAACATCGGCGTGATGGCCGCCACCCGGGTCTACTCCACGGCCGCCTACTACGTGGCCGCGCTCGTCGCGATCATCTTCGGGCTGTCGCCCAAGTTCGGGGCGCTCGTGGCGGCGACCCCGGGCGGCGTCCTCGGTGGGATCACCGTCGTCCTCTACGGCATGATCGGCCTGCTCGGCGCGAAGATCTGGAAGGAGAACAACGTCGACTTCGCCAACCCGATCAACCTTGTCCCCATCGCTGCAGGCCTGATCATCGGCATCGGCAACACGAGCATCAAGGTCAGCGACACCTTCCAGCTGAGCGGGATCGCGCTCGGCACGATCGTCGCCATCGCGGCATACCACCTGGCCCGGGCGTTCGCCCACCAGGATCTCAAGGACCGGGCCGACGGCGCCGGCATCATCGTCGGACGCGAGGGCAACGAGCGCGTAGACAGCGCCTGAGCCTCAGACTACTTCAGCCTCGGCCGGCCGGGGGCGACCCACCCAGGCGCTCTGGCCGACCGCGACGAGCAGGATGGCGCCGGGCATGATGCCGGCGACGACATCGATGCCCGGCTGTCCGGAGCCGGCGAGAGCCATGACCAAGCCCGCGATGCCGCAGGCGGTCACCGCTGCCCCGAGCCAGACGAAGACCGGCTCGTCGAACACCCTGGCAAACACGAGGAAGTGAGCGCCCAGCACGGTGGTCACCCAGGGCAGCGTCGCCGTCGGCAGGTCGAAGATCCCGACGAGGACCCGGCTGCCGAGCACGATCGCGGCGACCTCGGCCAGAACGGTCAGGCCGTACGCCCGCAGCTGCTGCCGCGACGGCTCGACGCCCTTGCCGATCCGGCGGGCGCGCAGCACCAGGGCCACGACGACGAGGAACGCCACGCCGCCGAGCACCCGCAGCAGCAGCGACCACGGGGCCGGCCGGGCGCCAGCGTTGGACAGGAGAAAGACCAGGCCTCCGACCGCGCCGATCAGTGACCCCACCTTTGCCCCCGACATGCCGAGCATCATGACACAGGGGAGCGACAACAGGGAAAACGGCTTGAGGTATGCCGGGCCACCGGCTTGGGTGGGGCCATGGTCGAGATCCGCCTGGTGGACCCCTTCGACGGGACGGCTTTCGGGGCCTGGCACGCGGCGATGTCCGAGGGAGCGCTGGCCGGACGGACCGCCGCGACCGTCGGCTCGATCCAAGCGATGACGGCGTCGTTGCAGGACCCGAGCGGGCTGCTGCGGCGCCTTGCAGTCGGAGCGTTCGAGGCTGATCGGTGCGTGGGCAGCCTCCTCTACGAGCTGCCCTCAAGCACGACCTCGACACGGTCCTCACGGAGATCAACGTCCCGCCGGGCCACGGTCGAAGCATCTTCCAGGTCGAGGTCAACATTCCTGAGGGTCAGACCGCCCGGACGTGGGCCGGAGCGGTGTTCGCCGGGCGCCGGAACTTCACCATCGGCAACGTCGAGGACCGGCTCATCGTCGGCCTACCCTTCGCGGCCCACCTGCTGGCGGATCTCGAGGCGCCGGTCGCCGGGCTCACCGGCTACCGAACGGTCTCCTGGGTCGACGCCTGTCCGCAGGAGCACCTCCAGTCCTTCGCCGACCTCAACACGGAGATGTCCACGGACGTGCCGACCGGCACGGTGACCCGCCATGTCGTGGTGTATGAGCCGGAGCGGATCCGGCTGAGCGAGCAGCGGATGGCCCCGAACTGGACCACGCTCACCACTCTCGCCGTGGCCGAGGACGGTACCGGTGGGCTGCACCAGCATGTTCCTGCCACAAACCGGGTCGGACTACGTCCTGCAGGAGGACATGCTCGTGCTGGCCGCCCATCGCGGGCGCCGCCTCGCCACACTGCTCAAGGTGACCCACCAGCGCCAGCTCGAGCGTCTGCCCTTCGACGTCATCGCACGTCGCACGGTCCTCCGGACCTACACCGCGAAGAACAACGTCCCGATGCCGAAGGTCAACGCCCGCTTCGGGTTTCGCCTATCGAGGCGATGTACGAGTACGAGAGGACCAGTTGACTTGCAAGCGCAGCGAGCGAAGGAGGGGTGTCACGGCTTGTCGTGGTGCCGCGCGTCGAGGTCCTCCGCCGGGTCGAGGTCGGCGTCGGTGACGACATGGCCGGTCTCGGACGGGGTGTCCGTCATGGCTTCGGTCTGGCCGGTGCTCGGCTCGTCGGTGCTCGGCTGGCTGGCGCTCGGCTGGCCGACGCCGGACACGTCGCCCAGCGTCTGGGTGTCGGCCGTCGACGTGTCGGAGCCGCGGGACGGACCGTCAGCTACCGGCTCGCTGCTCGCGCCCCTCGCGGACGCTGCCTTCTCCTTCGCCGCTCCCGTGACTGCGGACGCCTTCTCCTTCGCGGCGGCAGCGACGTTGGAGGCCTTCTCCCTTGCGGCGCCGGCGGTCTCGGTGGCCTTGTCCCGGAAGTCGCTGACCTTGCTGGCCGAGGCCGAGCCGGACTTCGGAGCGGTGCCGGGGTCGGACAACGGAGCTGCCCAAGGGTCTTCCTTGGGCTTGCGGTTCATCAGGGCGGCGACGGCAGCACCGATGCCCGCAAGCACCCCGAGGGCGAGAAAAACCCTGCCCCCGCCCCGCCGGCGCCTGGGCTGGGCCGACGACTCGCCCTTGAGCACGGACAGTGCCTTCGGCGCGCGGTCGGACACCTCGAGGGCCTGGTCCATGGCCGCGTTGGAGGCAGCGACCAGCGTGGCAACCGCGGCAGAGACCTTGGGCAGCCACTCGGCGACCACCTGGTCACGAGCCGCGTCGATCCGGGGGCCCGCGTTCTCCAGGACGTCCTGCACACGGGGGGCGACCGCGATCACGGCCCGCTCGACGTGCGGCCCCGCCAGGTCCCGAGCCGCTTCAAGCTGGGGCTGGGCCCGCTCCATCACGAGCTCAACGCGAGGGCGGCTCCAGTCGGCGGCCGCCTGAGCCCTACCCCTGGCCAGGGGTCCGTACGTCTTCGCGGCCCCGGTCGCCATGGCGGCGGCGAGTGCGGCCTTCTCCCGGGCGAGCGGCCCGTAGGCCCTCGCGGCGACGGCGCCTCTCTGAGCGGCTGGGCTGACCTTCACCCGGAGTGCAGCGAGGCGGTCAGCTGCCGAGAACTCGTTCCTTGCCGCTGCACGTCTCTTCTTCGTGGTACCGAACATCATGTTCACTCCTTGGGGGTTGACCTTTGCCTCTCCTACCCATCCTGCCGTGTTTCACGCCTCGCGTGCATGCCGCATGCCGTGCCCCGCTGGGCGGGCAGCAGCGGGGCTCGTGGCCACCACGCATCTTCGGGCTCGAGGCTCGAGGCACGAGGCACGAGGCACGAGCGGCGACCCGGCGCCACCGGGGGGTGGCACCTCACCAGCACCTGAGTATGCCGTGCGAGGATTGCCGCATGAAGGCAACCCTGCACACCAACCACGGTGACATCAACATCGAGCTCTTCCCCAACGAGGCCCCAAAGACGGTTGAGACGTTCGTCGGGCTGGCGACGGGTGACAAGGAGTACAAGGACGACGCGGGCCGGACCAACCCGACCCCGTTCTTCGACGGCCTGATCTTCCACCGCGTCATCGGAGGGTTCATGATCCAGGGCGGCGACCCGGTCGGCAAGGGCACCGGCGGCCCCGGCTTCACCTTCGACGACGAGCCGCACCCCGACAAGTCGTTCACCAAGCCTTACCTCCTGGCCATGGCGAACGCCGGAAAGAAGGGCGGTCGCGGCACCAACGGCTCGCAGTTCTTCATCACCGTGAACACCCCGACCTACCTCCAGGGCAAGCACACGATCTTCGGTGAGGTCGCCGACGGCCCCAGCCGCGAGGTCGTCGACACGATCGCCACCGTCGCGACCGACCGCCGGGACAAGCCGCTCGAGGACGTCGTCATCACGAGTGTGACGATCGACAAGGACGCCTGAGCCCCGACTCAGGGACGTAGACCATGACCGAGCCCACGGCGCCCACCCAGGTGCCCGTCTGCCCGCGCCACCCCGACCGCGAGTCGTATGTGCGCTGTCAGCGGTGCGGCCGGCCGACGTGCCCCGAGTGCCAGCGGCCGGCCGCCGTGGGGGTCCAGTGCGTCGACTGCGTCAAGGAGCAGGCCAAGACGGTCCGCTCGGCGCAGACGGTCTTCGGCGGCCGGGCGGGCAACCCGGGATGGGTGACGAAGTCCCTCATCGGGATCTCCGTCGTGGTCTACCTGGGCCAGCTCGTGCTGCCGGGCCTGACCAACCAGCTGGCGTTCGGTCCGGCCATCGGGTGGTCCGAGCCGTGGCGGGCCCTCTCGGCGGCGTTCCTGCACAGCCCGAGCACGCCCCTGCACATCGCCTTCAACATGCTCGTCCTGTGGCAGATCGGGCCCTACCTCGAGAGCCTGCTCGGCCGGGTCCGCTTCCTCATGCTCTACCTCGTCAGCGCCGTCGGGGGGTCCGCCGGGGTCGTCCTGCTCGCCAGCGCGCCGCCCGAGGACGCGACCTCGGCGGCCGTCGGGCAGGCCTACCAGGGGTGGTTCACCGGCGTCGTCGGCGCCTCGGGAGCCGTCTTCGGCCTGTTCGCCGCCCTCCTGGTGCTCAACCGGCACCTCGGGCGGTCCACCGCGGGCATCGGCCTGACCATCGTCATCAACGGGGCGTTCGGGTTCATCTTCCCCGGGATCGCGTGGCAGGCGCACCTCGGCGGCTTCGTCACCGGGCTGGCCTGTGCCGGAGCGATCGCCCTGGTCGGTGCCCCCGGACGTCGGCGGCTGGCGATCCCCGCCATGGTCGGCGTGTTGGTGCTCGTCGTGGGCGTCACCGCCGTGAAGTACGCCACCGTGTCGCCGTTCTACCGCTGAGGCGGCCACGACGCCGACCTTCTGATGCCGGCGGGAGAGTTACACCGCTGTCGTTTGTCCCCAGCTGGGGACAACCATGTGGACAACCTCGTAGAAGCCTGGCCCTACGCCGGGCCGGGAAGCCCCCGACCACGTCGCTGGGCAACCCGGCGGCTCGGGCGCCGGACGGCCTGGCGTCTCAACGCCAGCGCATCGCCATGCCGAAGCCGCCGAGGAGCAGGGCGAACCCGGCAGCGATGTTGCCGTAGCGGAACTTCGCGATCGGCCACGCCCCCTGGGTGACGTAGAAGACGACGATCCAGCTCAGCCCGAGCAGGAGCAGCGTGACGAAGACGGGCACCCACCACTCGGGGTTGGGTTGAGGAGCCTTGGCCGCGCGGGGCGCGACGTGGCTGGTCTTGGGCTTCGAGCGGCCTTTGGACTCCGGCACCGGGGTAGCTCCTTGCTGGCGGTCGGTTTGCCCTAGCCTAGTTGCTGGACACCGGGGCGCGCACCGCACACCTGCCCACGCACCGCACACCTGCCGCACACCTGCCCACGCCGCGCGCACCGCTGCTTCGCCGCCAGAGGGCGACCACCACGAGGAGAGCCGGAGAGGCATGGGACGTATGCCGGTAGCCGGGTCGGCGGAGGCGACTGTGGTTCGGCGCCCGGCCGACGACGTGGTCGGGCCTCGTGCCCCTCGTGGCGGCCCTGGCGGGGCTGCTCTTCGCCACGAGCTTCGCGACGGCGCAGGGCACCGAGATCCGCTCCACCGGGCGCGACCTGCCGGGGCTGATCCGCGAGCAGAACCGCGACGTCGCCGTGAAGGCCGAGCAGCTCCGGGCGCTCCAGGGCAAGGTGGACGGCCTCTCCGCCGCCGCGGCGCCGGGAGACAGCGAGGTCCAGGCCCTCGCGGCGCGGGCGCAGGCCCTCGCCGCGACGGTGGGCACCCAGTCGGTCCGCGGGCCGGCCGTGGTCGTCAGCCTCGACGACGCGCATCGCACAGCGGCGTCACTGCCCAAGCCCTACGGTCCCGACGACATCGTGGTCCACCAGCAGGACGTGCAGGCGGTCGTCAACGCGATGTGGGCGGGTGGGGCCGAGGCCATGATGATCCAGGACCAACGGGTCATCTCCACGTCCGCGATCCGGTGCGTCGGCAACACCCTCATCCTCCAGGGCCGGGTCTACTCGCCGCCCTACGTCATCACGGCGATCGGCGACCAGAACGCGCTCAAGCAGTCGCTGAAGGTTGACCCGCAGGTGGAGATCTATCGCGAGTGGGTGCACGAGGTCGGGCTCGGCTACGACGTGGCCAGTCAAGCGGATCTCGTGCTCCCGGCATACTCTGGGCTGGTGACCCAACAGGCGGCGACGGTGAGCCGGTGAGAGCAGTCCGGGCGGTGGTCGGCGTCCTGGGTGAGCTGCTCATCACCGTGGGGGTCCTGTTTCTGCTCTTCGTCGTCTGGCAGCTGGGCTACGTCGCGGTCGTCGACGGCCAGCAGCAGGCGGGTGTGGTGTCCGCGCTGGAGCAGGACTTCGGCGGCGTCGGCCACGGACTGGTGGGGGCGAAGCCCGGCCCGGCGAAGCCCGGCACGCAGGCCGGCACGCAACCCGGCACGGCGCAACCCGGCAACACCGGCGCCCCACCCCTCGACGCCAGCCTTCTCAAGAACGGCGACGTCTTCGGCATCGTCAGGATCCCCCGTCTGGGCGGCCCGACGTGGGCCAAGCCGGTCTTCCAGGGTGACGGCCTCGACGTCCTCGCCAAGGGTCTGGGGCACTACTCCGCGACGCAGCTGCCCGGCGAGGTGGGCAACGTCGCCATCGCCGGTCACCGGGCGGGCCACGGCAGCCCGCTCATCAACATCGACGCCATCCAGCCCGGTGACGTCATGGTCGTCGAGACCCGTGAGGCCTACTTCGTCTACCGGGCGGTCCGCAGCAAGATCGTCCTTCCGAACAAGGTCGACGTCCTGGACCCCGTGCCCGAGCAGCCCGGCGCCACGCCCACCGAGCGGTGGTTCACCCTGACGTCGTGCAACCCGCGCTACGGGTCGGCGCAACGCTTCATCGTCTTCGCCGCCTTCGAGCAGAAGATCCCCCACGAGCAGGGTCTGCCGTCCGACCTCCTCGCCGACCCGGCACGCCAGGCCTGAGGACGATGTATGCCGCACTGTGGCGAGCCCTGCCCGGCAACCGCTGGCTCAAGTCGGTCGAGTCACTGGTGCTCTTCCTCGCCGTCGTGGCCGTCCTGTTCCTGTGGGTCTTCCCCGCCATCACCCCCTTCCTGCCGTTCGAGAACGTCACGATCGAGAGCCCGTCGGCCACCCCGACCACCGGAGCCACCTCGCGATGAGTGCCGGAGTGACCGTCCCTGAGCCGGCCCGTCCCCCCACCACCCGGATCCTCGTCGTCGACAACTACGACAGCTTCGTCTTCACCATCGTCGGCTACCTGCAGCAGCTCGGCGCCGTGTGCGAGGTGGTCCGCAACGACGCCATCGCGCCGGCGGACGCCGCGGACTTCGACGGTGTGCTCGTTTCGCCCGGGCCGGGCACCCCGGAGGAGGCGGGCGTCTCGATGGCCATGATCGAGGGGTGCGCCGAACGCGCCCAGCCGATGCTCGGAGTCTGCCTCGGCCACCAAGCCCTCGGTGTCGTCATGGGAGCCACGGTCGGCCGGGCCCCCGAGCTGCTGCACGGCAAGACCTCGCTCGTCCACCACGACGGCACCGGGGTCGTCGCAGGACTGCCGACGCCGTTCGTCGCGACCCGCTATCACTCGCTGACCATCGACCCGGCGAGCATGCCGCAGAGGTTGGTCACCAACGGCCACACCGGGTCCGGCATCATCATGGCCGTCCGCCACACGCAGCTGCCCCTGCACGGCGTCCAGTTCCACCCCGAGAGCGTCCTGACCCAGGGCGGGCACCGTACGCTCGCCAACTGGCTCCTCACCTGCGGCATGGCCGACGCGGTGCGCCGCTCGGCGGGGCTCAGCCCCCTGGTCCATGGTGCCGGAGCCGTCGCGGGCCGGGTCCCCGCTCCCTGACGAGGCACCCGTCCGGGCTGCGGTCCGGGTCGCCGCTTTGACGAGCGCCCGTCCGGGCTGCGGTCCGCAGATCGGCCGGTTCTCAGCGGGGAGGCGTCGTGGTCGTCGTCGGGGGCGTGCGGGTCGCGGTGGCCGTGGGGCTGGCCGTGGGGCTGGGCGTCGGGGTGGCCGTGGGGCTGGGCGTGGGGGTTGGGGTGGCCGTGGAGGTGGCCGTCGGGATGGGCGTCGGGGTCGGTGTCTGGGGGGGCGTGGGGGTCGTTGGCCGCGCCGTGACGGTGGCGGTAGCGGTGGCGGTGGCGGTGGCGGTGGTGGTCGCTGTCGCGGTGACCGTCGTTGTGGTGGGCGGGGTCTGCGGGCGCCGGGCGATCTTCAGGGCGACCTGGTTGCCGACGTCGACGACCGT
>JAABUZ0100008663.1_pt1 | contig 11899 bp, 8 predicted proteins | sample 5562091 | NCBI WGS metagenome assembly JAABUZ01 (sample SAMN12813069, study PRJNA571459) | rock metagenome | isolation source: Antarctica rocks | place: Antarctica: Victoria Land, Linnaeus Terrace sud | collected 2015-12-21
CTAGGCGAAAAGATTCTGGAGCCGGGCGAAAAACTTCGTCGCGAGTGGCCGATCAACGGCACGACCGGCTATGACTACCTGAACGAAGTAAATGGGCTCTTTGTCGATAGGGCACAGGAAGCGGAAATCAACCGCCTCTATCACGACTTTACGAGCGCGTCAACGGACTACGCCGCCGTATGCCGCGACAAAAAACACCGGGTTCTGCGTGATCTGTTGGGCAGCGACGTCAACCGCCTGACAACCCTTTTGGTGGAGATCTGCAAGCTGCATCGAGATCAGCGGGACTACACGCGCCACGATGCGATTCGTGCCATCCGCGAACTGGTTGCCTGTTTCCCCATTTACCGCACTTATGTCGCGCCGGAACGAAACGAAATCACAGCCGATGATGAATATTACGTGAATGAAGCGGTAAACGCCGCCAAGCACCATCGTCCGGAAGTGGAAGCGGATCTCTTCGGCTTCATGCGCGATATTCTCCTACTGCGGGTGCGCGGCGCGCTGGAAAGCGAGTTCGTCATGCGCTTCCAGCAGTTCACGGGGCCAGCCATGGCGAAAGGCGTGGAAGACACCGTTTTCTACAACTACAATCGCCTGGTCTCTTTGAATGAAGTCGGCGGCGATCCCGGACGCTTCGGCATTTCAGCCGAAGAATTTCATAAGTATTGCGCCGAGACGCAAAACTCCTTTCCGAGCACGATGCTCGGTTCTTCCACGCATGACACCAAGCGAAGTGAAGACGTGCGCGCGCGCCTTAATCTGCTGTCAGAAATACCGCATCAATGGGAGACAGCACTCAAACGATGGAGCGAGATGAACTCCAGCCTGAAGGTACACGGCGCGCCCGATCCGAACACGGAGTACTTCCTGTACCAAACCATGATCGGCGCTTGGCCCCTTGATGCCGAACGGCTGCTCGCCTATATGGAAAAAGCCGCCCGCGAAGCGAAGGCACAGACGACATGGCTGTCTCCTCATAAAACGTTCGAGGAAGGCGTCAGAAGGTTCATCGAAGGGCTTTACAAAAGCGAACATTTTCAACGAGACTTGCGCGCCTTTGTCCAGCCGCTGATTGAACCGGGCCGTATTAATTCACTAGCGCAACTGCTGCTGAAACTGACCTCGCCTGGGATTCCCGACACCTATCAAGGCTGTGAACTTTGGGATTTTAGCTTGGTCGATCCCGATAACCGGCGGCCCGTCGATTACCGAAGACGCCGACAGTTGCTTGCCGAATTGCCGAGTCTGAACGCCGAACAAGTTTGGGATCGTTGCGAAGAAGGTCTGCCCAAGCTCTGGACCACTTATCACGTTCTCCAACTGCGGCGTGAACATCCAGAATACTTCGGCCCGGAGGCAGGCTATGTTCCCCTTTTCGCGGAAGGAACCAAAGCGGAGCATCTGATCGGCTATGCGCGCGGTAAGAACGTTATTGCCCTGGCGCCCCGGCTGGTCATGAAGCTGACCGGCAACTGGCAGGACACGACCGTAGTCCTCCCAGTTGGAACTTGGCGAAACCGCCTGACAGACTCAATGGTGAGGGGGGGCAAACAGCGCGTAGCCGACGTGTTGAGCCGTTTTCCCGTCGCGCTGCTGGTAAAAGAGTAAATCGACATGCACACTTTTGAAGTTTGGGCGCCGCTCGCCCGTACCGTTGCGGTACAAGCGGATGGCAAATCGTATCCGATGCATCAGGTCGAAAGGGGCTGGTGGAAGGACTCCGTCGCGGAGGCGCGCGCGGGCACAAGGTACGGATTTTCCGTCGACGGCAGTGATCCGCTGCCGGACCCACGCTCCGCTTACCAGCCCGACGGCGTACATGGCTTATCACAGATCGTTGATCACAGCACGTTCCCATGGACCGACGGAAATTGGCAGCCCCGGCCGCTGGCAAGCGCCGTCATCTATGAGCTGCATATCGGTACCTTTACGCCGGAAGGCACTTTCCTGAGCGCTATCGAAAAATTGGATTACCTCCTCCCCCTTGGCGTCACGCATATCGAGATCATGCCGATCAATGAATTTTCAGGTCCGTGGGGATGGGGCTACGATGGCGTGGATATTTACGCGCCGCACCATAAGTACGGCGCGCCGGACGACTTGAAGAGGCTGATCGATAAATGCCACGCGAAAGGCTTGGCGGTCCTGCTGGATGTTGTTTATAACCACTTTGGCCCTGCCGGCAATTATCTCGGCAAATTCGGCCAGTACTTAACCGATAAGCACAAGACTCCCTGGGGCGATGCCGTTAATTTTGATGGGAAGGGAAGTCATGAAGTGCGTAAGTTCTTCTACAACAATGCGCTTATGTGGCTCCGCGATTACCACTTTGACGGATTGCGCCTGGACGCCGTTCACGCTTTTGTTGATTCTTCCGCTTTTCATTTTCTGGAGCACCTGTCCAGTGAGGTGGATTTCCTTTCCGCCAAAATGGGAAAGCACCTTGTTCTGATCGCGGAAAGCGAGCTGAATGACCCCCGCTTGATCACCTCGCGTGAAGCGAACGGCTACGGCCTTAATGCGCAATGGGCCGATGATCTGCACCATGCCATTCACACCGTTTTGACCGGCGAGCTAAACGGCTACTACGAAGATTACGGCAAGCTGGCGCACTTGGCGAAAGCCTTGCGGACTCCGTTTGTTTATGACGGTATTTACTCCATTCACCGCGAACGTCACCATGGCCGTCCGCCTATTGGACTGAACGGCCACCATTTCGTAATCTGCACCCAGAACCACGATCAGGTTGGAAACCGCGCCACGGGAGAACGGCTTTCACATCTCGTCAGCACCGGCAAGCAGAAAATAGCGGCGGCGCTCTTGCTTACCTCGCCGTATGTGCCGATGCTTTTTCAGGGCGAAGAGTACGCGGCTTCCACGCCGTTTCAATACTTCTCGCAGCATGAAGACCCGGAACTGGGAAGGCTGGTCTCCGAAGGCCGCAGGAATGAGTTCAAAGCCTTCGGGTGGAAACCGGAGGAGGTGCCCGATCCACAGGAGAAGGAAACCTTTGAGCGATCAAGGCTGAACTGGAACGAGATAGCGGAGGAGCCGCATGCCGGGATGCTTCAGTGGTACAAAGATCTGATTAAACTTCGCCGCTCTTCCGGCTTAACCGACGGTCACCTCGACCGGGTTCACGTCGAGTTCGATGAAGGGGCCCAGTGGCTCACCGTGCGCCGAGCTCCGTTTGAAGTTGCCGTAAACTTTGCCGGGGACCGTCAAGCCGTGCCGATCAATCGGCTGCAAAAAAACGTGCTGTGCTCGGACGAAAATTATGAGCTGCGCCCCGGACTAATTGAGCTTCCCGCTGAGTCAGTCGCTATTTTCATGCCGCAATCGGCTACCGAGGCGCTAGCATCTCGGTCAGCACCCGGCCCGATGACCCGCTCGGCGTCTGTATAGCCAGCATGGTTGCCAAGGTAGGTGCTATATCGTTCGGAGCAATGGTTTCGTGATAGCGTCCCGGTTTGATGCCCGGACCCATAAACAGAACCGGTACATGGCGGTCATAAGCGTACGGCGAAAAGTGACTCGTCCCGCTGGAGCCTGTAATGTAATTCGGCTCAAAGACCAGAAACAAATCACCGCTGCGGCGCGGATAATACCCGTTCATTTCCGCACGGGCGATAAAGTCGCCTTCAACGCCGTTATCCATCTGCTCCCGCGAGTAAACGCGCGCAACATGCAGCTGGGGAACCGCTAGAATAGCCTCACGAGCCGTGCTGAAAATTTCTTCCCGTTTCGCTGTTTTCAATGCCTCGTAGTTGAAGTAAAGATCAGTTCCCGGAACCAGCCATGCTGCTTTACCGAATTTCCTGTTTAGCGCGCTGGTGACCACCTCTTCCAAATCGGCATGGAGATAGCCACCTGGCATCTTATCTTGGGCATCTTGTTTCGGAGTAGGCGCCACACCGTGATCCGCCGATACCACCACAACCGTATTCTTCATGCCAACTGTTTCATCGATCCGCTTGAACAGTTTCGCCAGGAGTTGGTCTGTCCGGATCGCCATGTCCCGTACCTCCGGCGAGTCCGGACCCGTGCGATGTCCCACATAATCGTTCGACGAAAACGAAACGGTTAATAGATCCGTCACTCCACGCTGCCCAAGTTGTTCGCCCGTAAGCGCCGCCTCCGCGAAGCCCTCAATCAACTCATTGCCCCAGGGACTCGCCGGAATGTTCAGATAAGGAAGTTTACTTGCCACAGGCGCATGGAAGTTCCACTTCGGAAAGCTTTCCCACGGGCGATCTACATACTGAGCCGCCAGCTTTTGGCCATTAAACGTGTCCGCCCACTTGGGCAGCTCTTTCATGTAGAACGTGCTTGTGATGAAGTTGCCTGTTTCATCATCAAACCAGTATGCGCCTGCTGCCCGATGTCCCGAGGGCAGGATCGCACCCCGCGCCTTAATCGAAACTCCCAGTACTTTCGACTTCGCATCCGCCGTCCGCAACTCATCGCCGATAGTGCTGACCAGCAATCGTTTTGGGGATGCCGGGTCCGCGTCTGTGCAGCGCGGTCCCTCCGCCTCTGCATGGCCGCCGCCGACTGGCTTCTCGTTCCAATCGCACACGCTTGTGACCATCTTTCCCTCGTCACGGTCATACCAGTTGTTGCCGATAATTCCGCTTACTGAAGGCATCGCGCCCGACAGGAAGATACTATGCCCAACAGCAGTTACAGTAGGCACCTGCTGATAAAACGCATTGGTGAAATCCGCGCCTTGCGTCAGTAGCTGATCGAAACCACCGTGATAATCAGCGCGAAACCGAGTCAAATAATCGTAACGAAACTGATCCACAATAATTGCCACTACCAGCTTCGGCTTTGCTGCCTGCGCCGGAGCGTCATACGCAAACCGGCTAAGAATGAAGAATGAAGCCGCAATTCGAACAGTGAGGCGAAAGACCATTTCGCCTCAGCGTAACAAAGGGCTGCGTCAGTTGCGTGAAGGTCTACGCGGGCGGCGCGACCGATTTGACATGCGGACTTTCCGTTCCCAGCCAATCCGGATTCTTAGCCGTGCTGTCGAAGTGAGCGCTGGTTTTGAATAGTTCCCATTGTCCGTTCGCGGCCAGCGGAGCCGTGCGGGCCAGCAATGCAGTGATTTGCTCCTTCGATACCTGCTTATAGCTGCGCGCCGCCTGAATCGCCTGATCCAGAATTTTAGGCGTATCAATGCCCGTGATCACCACCGAAGTAGGCCGGCTCAACGCATAATGCAGGCACTCCATCGGAGTTACTTTCTGGCTCTTCAGAATCACGCTGTCGCCCATGCTCTTCATCCCGAGCACGCCGATATTCCGCTTCACCAGTTCAGGCAGCACATCCTGCTCAAAACTACGAAAATGCGCATCCATCACGTTGATCGGCATCTGCACCGTATCAAACGTAAAACTGTGTTTATCGGCGACTTCCAGCATGTAACGGTGAATTCTCGGGTCCTTGTGACCGGTAAATCCGATATAGCGCGTCTTCCCGGCTTTCTTTGCCGCCTGAAACGCCTCAATCGCGCCGCCCTGCGCGAAGATGCGGTCCGGATCATCGAACCGGATCACTTCATGAAACTGCAGAATGTCGACATGGTCCGTCTGCAACCGCTTCAGCGACTCCTCAATCTGCTTGTTGGCTTCTTCCTTCGTGCGGCCATCAATTTTGGTCATCAACAGAACACGCTTCCGATACCCGCCCTGCGCGAGCGCCTTGCCCATCCGCTTTTCGCTCTCACCCTTGTTGTAATCCCAAGAGTTGTCCATGAAATTGATGCCCTGATCAATGCCGGAATGAATCAGCTTGATTGCGTCGTCTTCACTCAGCGTCGACTTTCCCAGATGGAAACCGCCCATGCCGATACAGGACACCTTCTCGCCTGTGTGTCCAAGCGTTTTATAGAAGCCGTCACTGCTTCCGCTCTCCGCCCCCGCACCGAGCCCTGACCCAACCAGCCCCGCGCTCATTGTCAACAGCACTTCCCGCCGATTTGCTTTATTCTCGCCGTTCATAAAAATTAGATGTGGATCACAACAAAAGAAAACAGATAAATCAGCTTTGATATGTTGCTCGTGCGACCTTATGAGAACCAGCGCCGTACTTTTACTAGCTGTCATGATCTCCGCCGGATCATCCGCGCCCGAACTGCTGAAACTGGATGGCGACATCACGCCGGTACACGATCCGGTCATCATTAAAGAGCGCGACGCTTATTACGTCTTCTGCACCGGCGGCGCAATCCGGCGCTCCAAAGATCTTCACCACTGGACGCTTGCCGGATATGTCTTTGATAAAGACAAACTTCCGGAGTGGACCAGGCAGGAGATTCCCGGCTCGAAGGGGGGCTACTGGGCGCCGGACCTCTCGCTCCATGGAGACACCTACCGCCTCTACTACGCCGTTTCCACCTTCGGCAAAAACGGCTCCGCGATCGGACTGGCTACCAATAAAACTCTCGATCCGGATAGCCCCAACTACAAATGGATGGATGAGGGTCTGGTGTTTCGCTCGCGCAGCGAGGACGATTACAACGCGATTGACCCAAACCTCGTGACGGATGAACAGGGCCGTCAATGGCTCGATTTCGGCAGCTTCTGGGGCGGCATCAAGATGCGCCGCATCGATCCGGCGACCGGCAAGCTGTCATCCGAAGACACGAAGCTGTACTCGCTGGCAAGCCGCCCCCATGCCCTTCACCGCTCGGCGGAACTGAAAGGACCACCTACCATGGACGCCATCGAAGCGCCCTTTATTGTTCACCACAGTTCGTTCTACTATCTTTTTGCTTCCTTCGATCTGTGCTGCCACGGTGCGAAAAGCAGCTACTACACAGTGGTCGGCCGCTCTCAAAATATTACCGGGCCATACATCGATGCCGAGGGAAAATCCATGACGGACGGCGGCGGAACGCGAGTCACTACGCCAACGACTCTTTGGCGAGGTCCTGGGCATGAAGGTCTGCTCCTGCAACGGAGCGGTCCCGATTTAATGGTGTTCCACGCTTATGACGGCACCACGGGTAAGCCGTACCTGCAAGTCTCAACAATCTCCTGGGAAAACGATTGGCCTCACACCGCCCCGCTGCCCGGAGATATAATTGCTCCCAGTAACAGCCGGTAAATGTGGTATTACGGGCGAAGCCGGTCCAATTTTAGCTGATAAGCAACCCTCTTATTACGGTTATTTCTCATCCCACCTCGCCGCCTTTATCCGTCGGCATCTCCTTGTAGATAATGCCGGCCGGTTTGGTAAACAGACTCGGGTCGAACGGCATATCCTCATACTCGATGTACTCGTATTTGTAAGTGCCCTCTTTCATTTGCCAGCTCAGAAAAACCGGCTCATGCGTGCCGGCCCGCAATACCAGCAACGCGCTACCTACTGGTAGTTTCAGCCGCAGCGCATCCGTCGGCTTGGCATTGATGGTGGGGCCGGATTCGGGAGTAGCGCCCGCGTCTTTGAAAAAATCTTCCTCGTCGCCGAACTCCAGCCTGTCCAGCTTGCCTAACTGATGTTTAGGATCGAACGGAAGCACGACCGGCAGGTGCAGATCATTCACGTTCCCCTGATCCACAGCATGCGTGCCCTTCTTATCAATCAGGTTGATGCTGTAAGCATGCGGCTCGGCGATAATCATCAGCTTCTGGATCTGCTGGCGGGCATCGGGCGGGTCCTCCATGCGCGCATAGTGCGGGCCAGCCCGGTAAATGGTCTTCGGAAGCGCCGAAAAACTGTTCGGCTTGATGCCCGGACCCATCAACCGCACCACCATCTTCGTCATGCTGTCCGGCGGCTGAAACTTAGCAGGAGGGGCAGCCCACAGGAAGGACAAAGCGGAGGCCGCCAGCAGGCCGGGAACGCGTTTCATGTGTCTCTGATTATCCTATGCCGCAGAATGGTTTCAGCTTCTGATATTCATGAAAGCAAACTCCCCGGCGGAAACGGTTCTGGAACTGCGCTCTCTCACCAAGCGCTTCGCCGCCTATCCAGCCGTCAACAACATCTCCTTCGCCGTGGAGCGCGGCGAGTTTTTCTCCTTGGTCGGGCCTTCCGGCTGCGGAAAGACCAGCACACTCCGCATGATTGCCGGGCTAGAGCAGCCATCCGCGGGCGAAATCATTCTGAACAGCCGCAATGTTTCAAACGTGCCGCCGCACCGCCGCGAAGTCAGCACGGTGTTCCAGAATTACGCCTTGTTTCCGCACTTAAGCGTTGCTCAGAACATTGCCTTCGGCCTCGAAAGGCAACGCCGATTGTCTCCGCCTGATGTACGCCGGAAAGTGGCCGCCGCCCTTGAGATTGTACAACTCGCGGGCAAGGAGTCGCGGCTGCCGAAGCAGCTTTCGGGCGGAGAAAAACAGCGCGTGGCCCTGGCGCGCTCCCTGGTTTTGGAACCGGCGGTCTTGCTGCTCGACGAACCTCTTTCAGCTCTTGATCCAGGGTTGCGCAAGCAGATGCGCGCCGAGTTGAAGAGCCTGCAGCGCCGTGTCGGTATCGCTTTTCTGTTTATCACGCACGATCAGGAAGAAGCTCTCTCCCTGTCGGATCGCATCGCCATCATGAATGGAGGCGTTATCGAACAGATCGGCAATCCGCAAACGGTTTACCAGCAACCCGCCACCAGATTCGCAGCCGAGTTTCTGGGCGACGTGAATTGGATCGGAAACGCGGCTTTGCGCCCGGAGAGCCTTCTGGTTTCGAAAGATCCGCCGACTAACGCGGCACGCTCTGTTCCGGCCACCGTGCAAACCCTGACCTTTCTGGGCAATCGATTTTTGCTCCGAGCGCGAACCAAGGAGGGGGAATTCTGCGTCGCCGAACTCACGGGCGGCGCTTGCCGGTTCCACCCCGGAGAGGAAATTCATCTGTGTTGGCAACCCGCCGATGAGCTGCCGCTGGCAACAACATGACCCGCCTGCGCCTGTTTTTCCTCCTGCCCGGCCAAGCCACCATGACGCTGCTTTTCTGGTTGCCTCTCGTCGTTGTCCTGGCTTACAGCCTGCTCACGCGAGGAACCTACGGCGGCGTAACACCGCCTGTGACAGGCGAAAGCTACGCGCGCGTGACAGACATCCTGTATTTGGAAATCTTCTGGAGGTCGATCTGGATCGCCAGCGTCTCAACCTTTCTGTGCTTCCTGCTCGCCTTTCCTCTGGCCTTCTACATCGCCCAAGTCACGCGGCGCAAAGCGCTGCTGCTCAACTTAGTAACCTTGCCTTTTTGGACAAGCTTTCTTATCAGAACTTATGCCTGGATGTTTCTGCTGCGCGATACAGGGCTGGTGAACAGCAGCCTCCAAAGCCTGCATCTCATTCAGGAGCCATTGCCGCTGTTGTTCAACACCGGAGCGGTGATTCTGGGGCTCGTATACGGCTATTTGCCGTTCATGGTGTTCCCGCTCTACGCCACGCTGGAAAAGCTTGACAGAGCGCTGCTCGAAGCCGCTCAGGATCTGGGAGCGTCACCCGCCGAAGCCGTATGGCGCATTGCCGTTCCGCTCGCAAAGCCCGGAGTGCTGGCCGGTTGCGTTCTGGTGTTCATTCCCTGCCTGGGAGCCTATCTCACGCCCGATCTCATGGGAGGAGGCAAAACCGTGATGCTCGGCAATCTGGTGCAAAATCAGTTCACAACCGCCCGCGATTGGCCTTTCGGCGCTGCTGTTTCGCTTGCCTTTATGCTCGGGGCCTTTGCCGTCACCGCGCTCCTCCGGCGCGGAACCGAGGATCTGCTGTGAAGCCGCTTCTCACCGTGTACGTGAGCGCGATTTATCTTTTCCTCTACTTGCCGCTCGCGGTGCTGGGCCTGTTCAGTTTCAACTCTTCCAAAGTATCGGTCTGGCGCGGTTTCACCTGGAACTGGTATTCGCAAGTGCTTCACAATTCCCTGCTGCTCGAAAGCGCGATCAACAGCCTAGTGATCGCGCTTTCAGCGACGCTGATCGCAACGATAATCGGCACCTTGGCCGCCTACGCCCTCTGGAAAAAACGCGCGCCGGTTTTCACCAGTTCACTTTATCTCTCCCTGGTTACTCCCGAAATTGTCACGGGCGTTTCGCTGCTTGTCTTCTTTCAAATGATCTTTCGAACGCTCCGCGCGCAGCTTGGCATCCACACGGTTATCCTGGCCCACATTGGATTCTGTTTAGCTTACGTCGTGCTTGTGGTGCTGGCGCGCCTGCGGACATTCGACGCCACGCTTGAAGAAGCTGCTCTCGACTTGGGCGCGAATCCCTGGGAAGCCTTCCGATTAGTGACGCTGCCTTTGCTGATGCCCGGAATTATCGCCGCCGCCCTGCTGTGCTTCACTGTTTCTTTCGACGATTACGTCATCACCAGCCTGGTGGCCGGAGTGAATTCGGAAACCCTGCCCATGGTCATCTATGCCATGGCCCGCAAAGGCGTCAGCCCGGAAGTAAACGCGTTATCGATGATCATCACGGTCGGCCTGGGCGCGCTGATTCTGATTGCCGGACGCTTGGAGCAGAAGGAGCGGGCATGAAATGAACATACCGAAAATAAGGCAGAAGAAATAAGTGCGGGCTTAATGAGCAGATGCTGAGGAGGAATCAGATTGTATTGGCACGATTTCGAGATCGTCAATGGCCGCATAGTCCCGGAAATCTGTAGTTACTAGCGGGATGCGCCACTGTCGAGCAGTAGCTGCAATCCAGGCGTCCGCAGTCTGAATAGGCTGCCCGGCACGACGACAGCGGTCTACCACTTCGACCCAAATCGCGCAAGTACGATCATCAGGGTACATCGTAGTGTATAGACCCAAATAATGCATAAAAGCCGAACGGCGACTCTCTCCCCAGTTATTGGCAACGGGCCAAAGCAATAGTTCGGCTAGGGTCATGAAGGAAATGACTAAATGGTGTCCTGCAACAGCTTCGATACAGATTTGGCGCAGCGAGTGATTTTTATTGAAAAGGATTGAAACAACATTTGTATCAAGCAGGAGAATGTTCACTGTTCAGTTGGAAGCAAGATGAGATTCTGACGCCGAAGATCCCGAATCATTTGGTTAAATGCGTCTACTTCGAGAGGATCGCCACCATCAGAGGGTACAAACTCATGTACCGGCGGTTTGATCCCTGGAACAGTGATGACTTGGTCTTGTAAGACGCGGGGATCGACAACCTTCGCCATAAGTTCAGTGTATCGCGAAATATCATGAGTCTCGGCTGGCTGATTGCTATCGCTGAATGTTTGGAGCGAAGAGGCGGGCTGCCTTAAACGGAACCAGTACAGAGGAGAGCCAAGCAGTTTCCCGCGCTGCGATTCCCTTCTTTCTTTTTCTCCTGGCGGCCTTGCGCCGCAGTTGTCAATTCGAACCCATTAACCGGTACGGGAGCGACAACTTTTGCTTTGATGTCTTGTTCTTCTGCTTTCTTGCGCTGAGCCTGCAACTCTTTCAGTTCGTCCATATCTTGCCGGTATTGGCGGCGCAGGCGGCTTTCCTGCAAGTGCAGGTTCTTGAAGTGCTTGGCTTCGGTCATCAGGATGTGAGCGTCGAGCAGGTGCATCGCTTTTTGGTCCGGGAATAAGTCGGCATAGCGGAGGCGACCCAAGACAAAGATTCCGTTTTCCAGGCTCGGGATGCGGTCCAAGCGCCACTGCGTGTCAGCCAAGTTCTGGACTAACTGGGTTTCGCGGACGCCGACGGCTTGGAACTCGTCGCGGTAGCGGACCAGATGGGCTTCGTAGGCATCGGCGTCTTCGCTCGGTAGCAGGACGGTGCGCCCGGTCAGGCCGGTTTTCACGGCATTGAGCGAAGATTTAGCCTTTCCTTCCGGGCTGGTGGGACCAGTGCTGAGTTGGGCATTGGCTCGGTTGGCAGCGAGACGACGCGGGGTGACAGGATGGGGAGCGGACATAGGCTGGTTTGAAGCGGCACTGTA
>JAABUZ0100008665.1_pt1 | contig 11898 bp, 14 predicted proteins | sample 5562091 | NCBI WGS metagenome assembly JAABUZ01 (sample SAMN12813069, study PRJNA571459) | rock metagenome | isolation source: Antarctica rocks | place: Antarctica: Victoria Land, Linnaeus Terrace sud | collected 2015-12-21
CACAGGAGGGTCATCATACGATAGACTGCGGAGGGCATCAGGGAACTCCTTTGGATGGTACGGTCTTAGCACCCGCACTCTACCAAAGGCGTTCCCTTGCTGCCATGCTGTTAGCGAAAACTAGAGGACTACTAATTCCTGATAAACTGACAACTACGATTAGACGGAGGATACGCCCTTGCCACGCGCGCGCCGGGCGTCCCAGAAAAAGGGATCCCCTAGCTCCTTAGACCTCGCCGTGTTGCCATTGATCAACACGGTCATTTTCCCGCGTGCCGTCACGCCGCTCTACGTCAGCCGCGAGCAGTCGCTGCTGGCCGTCGCGGCGGCCACGGCGGGGGATACGCGCCTGCTCGTCGTCGCCCAGCGCGACAGTGAGCAGGAGAACGTCGGACCCGAAGACCTCTACGATATCGGCGTCGAGGCCGAGATCGGCCGCGTGCTCAAGATGCCCGACGGCCACACATCCGTGCTCGTGCAGGGGCTGCGCCGCGTGCGTATCCTCAGGTACGAGCAGCAGGAACCGTACCTGATCGCCCGCGTCGAACCGATCGGCGCGGAGATCGAGAAGACCAATGCGGTCGAGGCGCTGATGCGCGCCGTGCTGGCCCTGTTCGAGAAGTCGGTCAAGGGCAGCAAGACGCTGCCCGAAGAGACCTACATCGCCGCCATGAACGTCGACGAGCCCGGCGCCCTGGCCGACCTCGTGACGACGGCGCTCGATGTCTCAGTGGCGCAGCGCCAGGAGATATTGCAGACGCTCGACCCCGAAGAGCGGCTGCGCCAGGTCAGTATCCTGCTCAGCAAAGAGCTCGATATCCTAGAGCTGCAGAACCGCATCCACTCGCAGGTGCAGCAAGAGGTCGACAAGAGCCAGCGCGAATACTTCCTGCGCGAGCAGCTCAAGGCGATCCAGAAAGAGCTCGGTGAGAGCGACCCCTTCACCCGCGACATGGCCGAACTGCAGGAGAAGATCGACGCCGATACGTTGCCGCCCGAGGTCAAAGAGAAGGCCGAGGTCGAGTTGCGCCGCTTGCAGGCGATGCCGCCGGCCTCGCCCGAAGTGGGTATGATCCGCTCCTACCTTGATTGGCTGTTGGCGCTGCCCTGGACGCAGGCGAGCGAGGATCACCTCGATATCCCCGCGGCGGCGCGCACGCTTGACCAGAACCATTACGGGCTGCCCAAGGTCAAGGACCGCATCCTCGAGTACCTGGCCGTGCGCAAGCTGGCCCCTAAGATGCGCTCGCCCATCCTATGCTTTGTAGGGCCGCCCGGCGTCGGTAAGACCAGCCTGGGCAAGAGTATCGCCGAGGCAATGGGCCGCTCCTTCGTGCGCGTCTCCATCGGCGGCGTGCACGACGAGGCCGAGATCCGCGGCCACCGCCGCACCTACATCGGCGCGCTGCCGGGGCGCATCCTACAGACGATGCGCACCGCCGGCACGGTCAACCCGCTGTTCATGATCGATGAGGTCGACAAGATCGGCAGTGACTTCCGGGGCGACCCCTCGGCCGCGCTGCTGGAGGTGCTCGACCCCGAGCAGAACCACGCTTTCTCCGACCACTACCTCGATGTGCCCTACGACCTGAGTAAGGTGCTCTTCGTATGCACCGCCAACATGCTCGACCCCGTCCCGCCGGCGCTGCGCGACCGCATGGAGATCATCGAGCTGCCGGGCTACGTGGAGGACGAGAAGCTAGCCATCGCGCGTCAGTTCCTGGTCCCGCGCCAACTTGAGGAGCATGGCCTCTCCGACGAGCAACTGCACTTCGGCGAGGACGCGCTGCGCCTGCTCATCCATGAGTACACCCACGAGGCCGGCGTGCGCAACCTGGAGCGCGAGATCGCCGCCATCGCGCGCAAGGCGGCGCGGCGCATTGCCGAAGACCGCCGCGTACACCGCACCGTGACCGAGAGCGCCATCCGTACCTACCTGGGTCCCGGCCGCTACAGCTACGGCGCGGCCGAGGAGCAGGACGAAGTGGGCGTGGCCACGGGCGTGGCCGTCACTCCGGCCGGCGGCGACCTGATCACCTGCGAGGTGGCGCTGCTCGAAGGCAAAGGTAACGTCACGCTGACAGGGCAACTGGGCGACGTGATGCGCGAGTCGGCGCAGGCCGCGCTCTCGTACGCGCGTTCGCGGGCGGAGACGCTCGGCCTGGAGCCGCGCTTCTATGAAACGCTCGACGTGCATGTGCACCTGCCGGCCGGCGCCGTGCCCAAGGACGGCCCCTCCGCCGGCATCACCATGGCCACCGCGCTCATCTCGGCGCTGACGCGGCGGCCCACGCGGCGCGATGTGGCTATGACCGGCGAGATCACGCTGCGCGGGCGCGTGCTGGAGATCGGCGGCTTCAAGGAGAAGGTGCTGGCGGCGCACCGCGCGGGCATCAAGACCTTCATCGCCCCCAAGCGCAACGATAAGGATCTGCCGGACATCCCTAAGGACGTGCAGCGCGACGTGGACATCGTCTTCGTCGAGCACATGGATCAGGTCCTGCCGCTGGCGTTGCAAGAGAAGACGGCCAAGGAACAGCCCGGTCTCAAGGTGCTGGCAGGGACATAAGCCGGGTAGACTATACTGTAGGCTCGATAGATGTGCTAGAAAAGAGGCAACTGCTCATGCGCAACCTGTTCACCCAACGCCACCCCTTCCTCATGCAGGCGCTCGGCGGTCTCATCGCCGTCATTATCTTTATACCAATCGCCACCTGGGTATACCTCGACGTCACCAACTCCAAGGCCCCGGCGACGGCCGCGCCGGTCTACGCGCCGCCCAGCCTGGCCGACCAGACGAATGTGCCCTCGGCGAACGGGCAGAACGGATCGCAGGGCAGTTCTAATGGCGGTGTCTCCAAGAACGGCGGCACGGGCGCCGGGGCAACGACCTGCGCGACCAAGACTTGTATCGTCAAGGAGCAGCCGGGCCAGGGCCTATATGTATTTGCTCCCTCTATCCTGTCGATCAAAACGGGGACAACCGTGAAGTGGGTCGACGTAGACTCGGTGCCGCACAACGTCATCGGCACCAATAACTCGTTCATCAACAAGCAGACGCCGGACGCGAACTCGTACACGCTGACGTTCACCAAAAAGGGCACGTACAACTACAACTGCACGCTGCACCTGCCGATCATGGTCGGCAAGATCATCGTGCAGTAGTGGTACGTTCTACCCACTAGGCAGAGCCTCTCGCAGCGCGTATACTAAGTGGTAGTGAGGCGCCCCCAACCTCTTGACGCGCCCTAGACGGGCACGGCGTGCGCACGCAAGTCCTATGTGTCGAGGCACACCAGCGCGCGGCGCCGACGTGAAGTAAGGAGAAGGAATGGTAGCTACGTCACCGGAGCACAGATCGAGCACGCATACCCCACCATCGCGCTACAACTTCATGGTCATCGTGCTGACGAGCATACTCGGTCTCGTCGGCCTGGCCTACGTCGGCGGCGCCATCGGCTTCCTGCTGCCGCGCAAAGGCGAGGGCGCCAAGCCGCAGAACGTCGGCAAGGTGACGGCCAGCGGCGTGTCCGGTGCTGGCATCACGCCGTCGATCGGCAACTTCTCGAGCGGCGTGGCCGGCCCCTTCGTCTACGACGCGACCGGCCGCGGCGACGCGCAGGGCGTCTTCCTGGTGCAGACGAAAGGTACTCAGGGCAGCATGACCGCGAGCGACTACTTGATGCTCGAGCAGACCTGCCGCCACCTCGGCTGCCCCGTCGCCTGGACGGCTACGACCGGCAACGGCGGCAATTTCAACTGCCCCTGCCACGGCTCCGTCTACACGAAAGACGGGCAGGTCAAGCAAGGCCCCGCCAACGCGCCCCTCTACAAGCACGACTTCTCGCTCGACCAGAGTGGCAACCTTATCTGCAAGGGGAGGATCTCAAGCTAATGGCGGCACACCAGCACACAGCGCCGGAGAAGAGGCGTACCGGTATCGACGCCTGGCTCGACGAGCGCCTCCACACCGGCAAAGCCATCGACTTCTCCCTCAACCATCCTGTCCCGCTGCACATCCATCCGTTGGACTACCTGGGCGAAACGACCTTGTTCATCTTCATCAACCAGGCCGTCACCGGCATGCTGCTGGCGATGTTCTACCACTCCGTGGCGCAGACGCCGTACTTGTTCTGCACCACGCCGGCGCAGGTGCAGGCGCACTATTGCCCGGCCATCAACACCGTGTCGCCCTCGGAGGCGTGGCAGAGCATTCAGGTCATCATGTCCAGCACGTTTGGCTCCCTGGTGCGCTCGATGCACTTCTGGGGCAACTACTTCATGGTCGTGCTCGTGGTCATGCATATGCTGCGCGGCTTCTTCGCGGGCGCCTACAAGTACCCGCGCGAGCTGACGTGGCTCTCCGGCGTGGCCCTGCTGGGCCTGACGCTCGGCTTCGCCTTCACCGGCTACCTGCTGCCCTGGGACATGAAGGCCTACTGGGCCACGCAGGTCGGCGTCAACATCGCCGATACGATCCCGATCGTGGGCACGCCGTTAGCCGACCTCGTACGCGGTGGCCCCATCCTGACCGGCGCCACGTTGGGGCGCTTCTTCGCCATCCACATGCTGCTGCTCCCCGCCCTCACCGGCGGCTTGATCGGCCTGCACCTACTGCTGGTCAACATCCAGGGCGTCAGCGCGGCCGACGGCCTGGTCGTCGCGACCGACCAGGGTGAAACGCTGCAGCAGATCCCCAACGTGCCCGAGGCGGCGGCCGACTCGAATAGCCGCTTCGTACCCGGCAGCCGCCCCGTGGGCAATACCGGCTTCAGCGCGTCGACACAGCCGGGCGGCAATGTAGACACAGGCGCGGACAGGTTGTAAGGAGAGAGAGATGGCAACGGTACGCGAACCCAATTCCCTGCCCCTGCAGCCGCGGACGCCGGAGACGGAGGATGAGCAGTCGGAGCGCGAGCGCATGCACACCGTCGCGGGACACATGACGGGCGCACAGCGCCGGCCGCGCTACGGCCAGCCCTTCTACCCCGTCACGATCTTCGGCTCGGCCATGTACATTCTGGCGACGATGGTGGCGCTGATCATCCTGTCGCTGATCCACCCGGCCGACTCGTTCGCCACGATGGGCGCGAGCAACCAGGCGGTGGGCCCGGCCGACTCCATCAACCACGTCAAGTACAACCCGCGCCCCGAGTGGTACTTCTTGTTCCTATTCCAGCTCCTGAAGTACTTCCAGGGTAATTGGGAGATCGTAGGCACTGCGGTCATCCCCGGCATCGCCACGGTGATCCTGTTGGGCCTGCCCTTCTACGACCGCAACTGGAGCCGTCGCGCCGTGCGCCGGCCCATCGCCATGGGCGCGGCCGTGCTGGCCCTCCTCGGCATCGTTTTCTTGACATACACGCCGATTTCGTCTAGCGCGGCGCTCAACGCGGGGTCGAACGACTACCTGGCTGCGGTGGCGGCGCACCCCAAGTACGTCAATATCCAGGCCATCTTCGCCAAGAATTGCCAGCCCTGCCACGTCGGCAACGGCCCCTACTTAGGCGGCCTGAACCTGGGAGACTACGCCGGCTTGATGAAGGGCGGGTTGGGTAAAGCTAATGGCTACGCTTGCCTGCCCACTAAAGTCGTCATACCGGGCAACGCCAAGAAGAGCATGATTTGGCAGATCACCACTTGGGTGCAGCCGAAGTGCGCGGGACCCAACATGCCGTTGGGCAATGCACAAATATCGTTGACCGACCGCACCAATCTGGCGAACTGGATCAACGACGGCGCCAAGGGGTCGACGACCGGCTCATAGCCAGAGGGCCTGCAACCGCTCTTCGGAGGGGACGAGGGGACCCCGGCCGGCAACGGTCGGATTGCTGACAAAAGTGTGGCCTGTGGTGAATGCTACAGGCCTCTACTCTTAGCAAAGAGGGACAAGAGTTATGGCTCGCACACGCAAACGACGCGCCCCGGCGACGCCGGCGCAGCGCCGCCGCATGATCATCATCGGCGCGCTGCTGGTCGCCTTCGCCTGTTTCACGATGCTCTACGAAACGGTTATCTATGAGGGCGGCAGGCTCCTCGCCCTCGTCATCGTCCTCGCCGTCCTATTCTGCGTCTTCATCCTGCCGATTATCGGCACAGTACGGGCGGCGCGGCGCAAGGCATAATAGTGTGGTGGGGATAGACGCCGGATGGGGCGGCGCTGCGCCGCCCCATCCGGCGTCTATCCCCACCACATACAGAGCGACGTGAGTAGCGGGCCTACGCGGCCGCGTCTACCGATTCGCCCGCGTAGGCCAGCACGATCTGCCGGCGCGGCACGCCGGCCTGGACCAGGGCATCGACGAGCACCTTGTCGTTGAGGTCACGCTCGATGATTACCGTGTCGCCCACCAGACGTGCGATCAGATCGGCGTCCGCTATGCGCTGGCCGCGCACCTGCGCTATGGTCACGACCGCAAGGACGTTGCCATCCTCACTGCTTGTCAAGTAGCTACGGCCGTTCCAGCCCTCGCCGGCGTAACTGTCCATCACCCGGCGAAGCATATCCTTCAAACTTGCGGTATCCATTGCGTGATCTCCTCCTCTGTCGGGTCAAAGACGATTAGCTTGACGTCAACCCTCCGCATCGTCCGCTGTGCTATCCCTTCGCTCAGGAATCCTTGGTAAGCTGCCGACGGAACAGCTAGGTACAGTGGCGCACTGATGTCCACGGCATCCAGCGCGCTGAGATACAACACGTATTTGCCGACGACATCGGCGAGGTAGTCCACCGGCGAGGGCATGTTCTCAAAGCCTTTGACCTCCACCACGATCGCCAACTGTGCGGACGCCTTGACCGCTCGAATATCGATCCACAGTCGACGCCCGGCGAGCCTAATATACATCCGCTCGGCCGCGATCGTCCAGCCATCCTTGACCAACGCGCGGACAACGGCATCGTGGTAGCGGTCTTTAGCGGGCATAGCAAGCCTCTCATCAGTATATGTGCCTGCATTATATCCCCGTAAGGCGTGGAGCGTTGGGCCGCTTGCCTGCGACCGCGGGGCGTATGGCGATACGCCCCCTACAATTAGTTAATTTTACATTCCCCCCTCGTAGTATAATAAGAGCAGCGATTAATACTCTAACTATCATACGGTTACATTAGGGGTGGAACAAAGCATGATGCGCCCCGGTCGGTACGTGCAGACGGCAATGGCCGTGTAGGGCGCCTGTTGATCGCTTTCCTGCTCATTCATCACAATGTCCTACGTCGTCCGTTGCTCTACCTGAGCTACTACTTGAAGCGATACCGCACGGAATACTACGAGAGCTTGACGGCCATCCGCGATCGCGGAGACTGGGAGGGTTGGCTGCGCTTCTTCCTGCGCGGCGTGGCCGAAACGGCGCGGGAGGCAACGGACACAGCTCACGCCATTCTATCCCTGCGAGAGCGTCACCGCGCGCTGATCCAAGAGCGTGGGCTCGGCATGAACGGGCTGAGCTTGCTGGACCTGCTATTCCAGCAGCCTCTCATCAACATCAACGTGGTCAGAGACAGCCTGGGCATCACCCACGTATCGGCTGGCAGGCTGGTTCATCAATTCGAGCAGGCCGGCTTGCTGCAGGAAATAACCGGAGGGCAACGCTACCGCCGCTACCGCTACACATCCTATCTCGCGCTGTTCGATGAACCGAGCGAAACGGACGCGGATGCTGAAGGGACGCAGCGTGCGGAAAACAGAGGTGAACGAGTAGATGAAGCTACCTGAGAATGCGCGCAGAGATCAATGATCTTGTGCCTCATTCCACCGGAGGTACCTCCCTGCGTGCCCGGCCCGCGTTATCGACATTGGAGGCGGGCCGGGCGCGTACGCACGATGGCTGACGAGTGAAGGGTATACGGTCCACCTCGTGGATGTTGTCCCTCTCCATATCGAGCAAGCACGCGCGGCGTCGAACGGATACACGGCGACGTTAGGTGACGCGCGCAACCTCCAGGAACCCGACGCGTCGGCCGACGCGGTTCTCCTGTTCGGCCCCATGTATCACTTGACAGAGCGCGTTGACCGGCGGCGTGCCTTGGCCGAAGCGGGACGGGTCGCCCGTCCAGGGCAACCGATCTTTGTTGCCGCGATCTCCCGGTTTGTCTCGCTGCTCGATGGCTTATGGTCGCGCTATCTCGATGCTCCCGCTTTTGTGCAAATCGTGGAGCGCGATCTACAGGACGGGCAGCACCGCAACCCCCAGAATAGGCCCGAGTGGTTCACCACCGCCTATTTCCACCACCCCGACGATCTTGCACAGGAGATCCGCGATGCCGGACTAGTCCTCGATGGTGTCCTCGCTGTGGAAGGCCCCGGTTGGCTCGTGCCCGATTTCGATGCACGGTGGCAAGATGAGCAAACACGCGCACAGTTGCTCGACGCTCTTGCCCGTATCGAGCGAGAGCCAAGCATGATAGGAGTGAGCGCTCATCTCCTTGCTATAGCTCACCGCCCTGTTGAGTAGCCGTGTAACCGTTCGAGGCGAGCAGTACGGAGGCGGAAATAGACGAGTTGGCGCGCCTCATCTGGATATCTTTCCATGAGTCGCCTCAGGCGTCCTCCCATGCAAGGACAGCAACTGACCAGCACATGGCCCCCATGCAGCGATCCGTCCCTGGCTTACTCGGCCGACGAGTACGCGAACGTGGTGGCAAACCCGCATCGCCCGGTCACCTCCCAGTGCAGTGGCGCGTCGTCGACGCGGAAGCGTGCGGCGACGATTTCTTGCCCCGGGTGGTCGTGGCCTGGTATGCCACAGGAGATCACCTCGGCGGCCTGGACCGCCGCGGCCGTGCGCGCGGCCACGAAGTCCCCCGCGCGCATCTGTTCCCGCCGTGGGGTATGATCCAGCGCGATGCGCGCCGTCCGCACTGCATATACCTCCCCGATCGCCTTGGCGAAGTTCCGCAGCGTCGTGCCACCAGCGCGCCCCAAAAAGATGTCGCCGAGGGCGGCCTGCTGGGCCGGATCGGCCCGCTGATCCAGATATAGCGCCACCCGCCACGGCTTTCCCGGTTCATCGTCGTTGTAGCTGCCGGCGAGCACGACCGCGAGGTCGGCGAGCCCGATCGTCCCGGCGTACCCCTCGCGGATCTGCCAGGAGAGCGCGAAGTTGCACACACCGTAGCTGGACCGGTCACCCGCCCGGCCCCCTTGCCGGCGGCAGGGGCAGATTGCCTCGCAATCGCACACTTCATAGTACGATCCCGCCACGCGCCACGGCTGGTTGTCGCTGTTGGTTGTCATGACCGTCCCTTCCGCACGGACGCCCCGGCGCCGCCTCCTACCTAAGCATCGGCGCTGGAGCGCCAAGCAGTCCCGGCGCCAGAGCGGGGATCCAGAGCACGGCCACAGCCAGCGCGCAGCAGACTACACCCACCAGGCGTGGGATGAGGAGCCCATGTGGCCAGACCTTCTCAGCGGTGACGACCAGCGCGAGCAGCGCCATCGCCGCGCCATTCATCACCCCCGCCGCGAACATCAGCAGCATTAGCGCCCAGCAACAGCCCAGACAGTAGAGGCCGTGATGCGCGCCGACCCGGAGATGCCGCAATGGCCCGCGCCAGGAGGCGTACCGCAAGAGCACGCCGAAGGGGGCGTGGCAGACCCGGAGGCAGCGGGCTTTGAGCGGCGTCAGCTGATAAAGGCCATAGAGGAGGAAGAGGGCGGCAGCCCCACCCATCGCGACGGCGCGACTGGCGGTGGCGGCAGTCGCGACCGCCACGGTCAGCGGATAGGCCACGGCGCCGCTCGTCGCCCACACGCCCACATACCCCGCCGTGAAGAGCCCCAGTCCAGTCCCTCCCGTGTCGATCATCCGCCGGTAGCGGATCGCTACCGGCGCCACGGCGGGAAGCATCATGGCCGCGACCATTACGGTCCACATCGCGTCGAAGGCGGGCAAGGACATGCTCATGGAGCCAGCCGGCGCCCCGCTCATCCGCGCTTGGGCGACCACAAGGAGCTAGGCGGCGGCGGACGTAGCCAGGAACGCCGTCGCTGGCCACGTCATGGATGGGCTCTTGACCGGCCTACTATTCATGTGTATTCACCTGCCTGCGGCTCTGTGGCCCCGGAAGCGATCAGCGTCCACCTAGAGCGTCCCGCTCACCTGCTTGCCGCTATTCTAGCACGTACGCCAGTCGGACATCAACCGCGTGGACATCACGGGATGCGCCCTACGATTGTGATAGCGGGCGCCGCGGCCCTGTCGATTATCGGAAGCAATAGAGTCGGCGCGCTGGGCGATTGTGCCACGGTATCGGGCGCCTGCGCAAATAGTACGGGGGAGGCGGCGTGCTATACGCCGCCTCCCCCCACATCGCCGATAACTGGCTACGGGCTACTCTGCCTTGCGCCAGCGTAGGTCGGGCTGGCGGGCGGCGCGGGTCTCGTCGATGTGGCCGACGAGCGTTTCGCGCGGCGCGCCCTTGACGAGGGCGGGGTCGGCGTCGATCTCGCGCGCGATGGCGTGCAGCGCGGCGGCGAAGTGATCCAGTGTTTCCTTGTCCTCCGTCTCGGTCGGCTCGGCCATCAGGCACTCTTCCACCACCCGCGGCCAGTACACCGTCGGCGGGTAGAAGCCGTCGTCGATCAGGCGCTTGGCGATGTCGAGCGTGCGCGCCCTTGTCGCGCTTGTAGCGCCGGGCTGTTGGTTGACGGCCTGATTGCCGTGTCGGTACACTGCAACCAGCATCGCGACATAAGACGACGCGAGGAGGATAGGGACAATGTCGTTAGCGGTCTATTCACGGGTGGGTAGCGTGCTCCAGGAGGCTGGGTTGGGCCTGGAGGATCTGCGTGACCACATTGCCGTGCGGTACGGTCTGGCCGTTGATAATCAGGCTCTCGCCGCGCTCGCGCGAAATGGCCGCGTGCAGCGCCCCGACATCGAGATACTCGAAGCGGTCGCGCTGACCCTGGAGTTGCGCGTAGACGACTTGCTCGACGTGCATGATGTGGCGACAGCAGGCGTGGGGACTGTTTCCTCCGATGACGATACCTCCCTCGATCCTGAGCGTGATGCGCGCCTGCGCGAGCTTACGGCGTTGCGCGATTGGAGTGACCGTCCTCTCACCGAGGTGGAAATGGGCGAACTGGAAACGTTGATCGCGGCGATGGGGCGCGCCTTGAACGAGCGCGGCATACACGCTGTCGCGCAGCACTTGGGTATCCCGGTCGAGGTAGCGCGTGAGCAGATCATGGCCCAGGCCAAGGACGCATCGGACTTTTGGGAGTCGCTGGTCGCCGACCCTGAACGCATGGCGGCCGAGGTGGATGAGGCCAAGGCGCACCGCCGGGCCCGGCGGGCCGTCTAGTCGATGCCTGCCCCTTATCCGCGCGTGCTGCGCGGCCGTATCGCCGCGCTCAATCGACTCCCTCGCCACGACCCGCGAGACCACCTCGTGCGCGATGAAGGGGGGCGACATGGAGGATACGAACTCTAGCCCTCTTCATATGCCAAGCGGCGAAATCGTCTTCGATCAGATAGTACAACGCACCTCTCGATTGTTCGATGAGCGCACAGCGCAGAACACGCGGGCAAGCTTTGTCCTCGGGTCCGCAAGCGTTTTCTTGGGAATCGTCGCCGGTGGCTTCTCCGCGTTCGCGAACACCCTGCATGCCTATCGCGAGCCGTTCATCTGGGGATTAGTGGTTGAGGCGGTACTATTCCTCGCAGGCATATATTTTGCTGGTACGGCATATGCCGACGATGACGTCATCGACATAGACCCTGCGTCATTGACCGCCTACTACGAACGTCCCGAAGATGAAACGCGGGCCTACATCGCGGATGCTTTGCTACGGGCTTATGCTAGGGATCGCGCGGTTCTGAGCCGCAAGAAACGGCGACTCGTGGTTGCCGTGCGGTGCTTCCTTGCACAGATAGCATGGCTGGCAGTACTGTTAG
>JAABUZ0100008667.1_pt1 | contig 11898 bp, 11 predicted proteins | sample 5562091 | NCBI WGS metagenome assembly JAABUZ01 (sample SAMN12813069, study PRJNA571459) | rock metagenome | isolation source: Antarctica rocks | place: Antarctica: Victoria Land, Linnaeus Terrace sud | collected 2015-12-21
GCGCTCATGCCGGGCGATACGCTGACGATGTCGGTTTCCATCAACTTATGAATGAACGCCGTCGGGAGCGCGAGCAAGAGCGCGCGCAGCGAGATGACGCCGAGTAACGCACGATGCTCGTCCGTGACGTACAGGTAATAGATGAACTCCGACTCCGGCCCGATGTCGCGGATCTTCGCGATCGTCGCACCGGTCGTGCGGTGCGGATAGATCCAGACGTAATCGGTCGTCATCAGTCCGCCGGCCGTGTCGGGCTGGTACTCGACGAGTTCTTCGAGTTCGTCCGCGTATTCGCGGTCTTCGATCTTGGCGAGTAACGTCGCCCGCCGTTGTTCGTCGAGCTCGCCGAGCAGGTCGGCGGCATCGTCCGAATCCATCTCTTCGATGATGTCCGCGGCGCGGTCGTCGCCGAGGTCGCGAATGATCGACTGCTGCACGTCGGCTTCGAGGTGTTCGAACGCATCGGCGGCGGTCTCGTCGTCGAGCGATTGCACCACGCGAGCGGCGTCTTGTGCGGACAAGTCGCCAATGATGTCGGCGAGTTCGGAGGGATGCAGCCGGGATAGCCGCTCGTTCGATACCGAGAGCTGCACGCGCGAGGGGTTCACGTCGGTGATGGGTGCGACGTTGTCCCAGGCGATGAGCGACCGCGGCACGCGATCGATCAAGCGCGGCGCGATGCGGCCGGTTCCGAGCCGCCGCAGCAGGCCCGAGACGCCGACATCCGCTGCGACGACGCGAAAGGTGCCACCGGTGTTCGCCACCTCGAGGTCGTTGATGCGCACGACCTTACGGCCGTCGACGTCGACGATCTGCTTGTCGAAGAGGTCTTTGATCAAATACAGGACTTGATCGTCGGGAAGCGCCGGTTCGGCCGGAACGTGCTGCAGGACGATGGCGCCCTTCGCATCCACGTCGACGACGTCCGCAATGGGAACGAACTTCGCCCCGTCGTGCGTCTTAACGACGATGCCGTCGATGCGCGGAAACGCGTCGTCCGGCTTGCCGACGAAAAAGTCGGTGACCTTACCGAGACTGCGCCGTTCGGCGTCGCCGTTGAGCACGGCGGTACGGCCGGCAAGCTCTGAGAGGAAGCCGTCTTGAAACGCCACGGTCCGCTCGCTCCTCTCCACTCACGCAAAAAACGGGACGTGTGTGCGGCCCGCTTTGCAGAGTATACGAAGTCCCCCGTCGAGAGGGCAACCCCGCGACGCCCGCCTTAAGCGAGGAGGCCGAGACGAGCGAAGTTTGCGAGCACGGCGTCGACGTCGAACGACGCGCGCTCGAACGCGATCCCGCCCTCACACGCCAGCGTGCCGGCGATCTCGGCCGCAGCGTGCGTACCGTCGCATAGCCGCAGAACCCGCCCGGCGGTGCGGTTGAGGAGATGAACTTTGCCGGCCCGTTCGTCGTGAACGAGCAAGCCTTCGTCGACGTCTCGGGTGATGAGACCCTGTTGCGCTCGTGGAAACACGTGCGGCGTTCCTTCGTCCATGGCGATATGAGGTCGAGGCCCGGCGCACCCGCCGGCCGCGGCCGGGCGGAGGTGCGCCGGAAGGGCGTTCATTGAGGCGTGAGCGTAGCGGTCGCCGTCGTGGCCGACGAAATCGACGCCGAGATCGTGTACGGGCCCGTCGCCGAGCCGTCGTAGTTGACGGTGACACCGCTCAGGTCGCTCGGACGGTTGACGCGCGTCTTGGAGACGGGCGCGTGCACCGGATCGCTCGATGCGAGCGTAACGCTACCGGCGAAGATCGCGTCGCCGGGCGTACCGCTAGCGACCGGCTTGCCGGACGGATCTTTGGAGAGATCGTTACCGGCGGCGTCCTTGAGCACGATGGCGAGCGGGACGTTGGTGGGAGTTCCACGCGCAACGGTCGACGATCCCAGCGCGAGCGATATCGCAGCGACGACCGGATTGAATTGCAGATCGATCGCCGTGCTCGAGCCGGCCGACGTAATCGTCGTCGTACCGGTATTCGCTTGCGACAGCGTCGATCCGTTGGCTTGCAAGAACAGCGCGAACGAATAACCGCTGCCGACCGGGACTTGTACGTATGCGTAGCAGACGAGTCCGGCGGCTTGCGTCTGGCAATTCGGCTGGCCGGGGGCGAACGTCGTAATTTGCGTGGTCCCGGTTACGGGTGTGCCCGAGCCGCCGGTCGGCGCGCTGGGACCCGTCGCCACGATCTTTACCGACTGCGCGTTGGGTGCGGCGAAATCCGGGCGTCGCACGTGCGCGTTCGGCGCGCTCGTACCCGATAGCGTAAAATAGAACAGCGCGTAGCCGTTAGCGGCTGCAGGCGACGGCGGCTGCAACAGATTTGGCGTTTGAGTCGGCGTCGGAACGGGCGCGGGCGCGGGCGCTTGCGTCGGCGGCGTCGACGGCCCGCCTCCGCCGCCACCGCTGCACGCCGCCAGTGCGGCTGCGGCAAACGCGGCGGTAAAAACGGAGGAGCTGCGGCGGGTCAGCGAGCTGCGATCGTACATTGCCTAACCTTTACGGGTCGAAAGAAGCGTGCGTTACGGTAGTGGGTCTCGAGTCTGTCGTGATTACGTTAAGCGCCGGCCATCCTGGTTATTGGGGATGGCGCTTCAGCGCTAAAGCATCATGTTAAAGCGCGACGTTGAGGACGAAGTTTTAACGAAAGTTAGTACTTTCGGGCCAAGACTTTGCGTCGTGATGCGGTACACTTGTGGGGCACACACGTCTACAGAAGGGAGTCTCCGTTGTACGAAGTGCCCATAGTCGTCGTCTCGTTCGACGCTAAGGAAGTTCTCGGAGCGGCCGAAATGAGCGGTTCCTCGTTTAGTTCCGCACGTTTCGACGGCTTCTCGAACGCCCAAACCTGGATCGCGAAGTAACCTTCGTCTCCACGGTGTTTCGGATGAATCCGGCTCGGGCTTAAGTCCCGGCCGGATTCATTCGTTTACGCTCCGCTGCCGAAACAACGTAGAGATGCTCGTGCCGGCTGCGATTCGTCCGTTCGACCTCTTGCAGAGCACGACGCTTACTGCCGAGCGCGAGCGAGAACTTGCCGCAAGGGCCGAACATGCGCTGTCGTTTGCGATCGGCGAGCAAGCGGTGTGCGTTCGTTTTTCGCAGGCATCTAGCGCACGCGATTTCCGGCGCCGATACGCCGATATGCTCGTCGCCGGCGGGTCGACGCCGTACGTCGCGTACGCCGTCGAATCGGCGGACGAAACGCATTTCTGGATGGAACGGGATGCGGTCTGGTGTCACACCGGGTCTCGTCCCGACGACGCGTACGTCGGCTTCTGCGTCGACGTCGTCGCGTGCAACGAGTATTTGCGCCGCTCCCACGACGCCGGATTCCATGCGGCGGTGGTGGCGTCGCAACGCGCGGCGGCCGCGATCCTCGGCGCTTCCACCGCAGGGAAATCGACTACGGCAATTGCGTGCGTTGGAGCCGGTCTACGGCTGTACTCAGACGAGCGTTGCATCGTCCAGGCTGGACGCGTCGTACCATTTTTGCGGCAGATCACGCTGCGCCGTGGCGGACGCGCGCTGTTGGCGGACGACCCCTGCGCCTGTGATCGGCGGATGCGGTCGCTGCTTGCGTCGTGGACGGCACACGAAGAGGTCGTGTTTGCGCCGTCGGAATTCGCGCCCGGGCAGGTCGGGGGCGCGCCGCTGCCGCTCGCCTGCGCGTTCGTGCTCGACGGCATCGGCGACGCGCCGCGTTTGGAGCCGGCGGGGGCGGGCGACGTTGCGCCGGCGATGCTCGCGTCGATGATGAGCCAGGAAAGCGGGCTCGATCGCTTGGCGCGGCTGCTCGGTATCTTACGCGGCGTAACCCTGTACCGGCTGCAACTCGGCGCGCCCGGCGATACCGCCCGCGTCATCAGCGAAACGCTGCTTCGTGACGAACGACGATCTTTCGCGCGTTGACCTGATTGCGTTCGCGCTCGAACGTAGCGGCGTCGCACGCATCGTTCTGACCGGAGACAGTATGCGGCCGCTCGTCCGCGGCGGAACGGTCGCCGAGGTGCGTCCGCTGCTCGGACCACCGCCTGCCGGCGCGATCCTGGTTTTCCGTGCGGGCCGAAAGCTCGTCGCGCACCGGCTGATGGCGACGCTCGCGTCGGGCGCCTACGTTACGTGCGGCGATGCCCATCCCGAGCGCTGCGAAGTCGTTGCGCCGAGCCAGGTGCTCGGCGTGGTCTCGGCGCTCTGGTCCTCGGGCGACGCCGATGCGCGCCGGCTCGACGGCCCATGGCTCACGCTATTCGGTCGGGCGCTGGTTGCGGCGCGGGGCGCTCGCGCAGCCGCTTCGTTTGCGGCGTCACGCACGGGCATGCTGTTCGCCGGCCTCTCGCATGTCCGGGAAGAGGCGGCCTTTTCGGCGCTCGTTCGCGCGACGCTCGCGTTTGAAGCGGGTCGTACTTTCGAAGGCGTTGCCGCCTTTACGGCCGCCCGCCCGGACGCGCTCGTCGCGACGATCAGGCGCCACCACGCGTCGGGTCTGGCACATGCGTGGTTGGCACAAGCCGAGGCCGCGGGCGTGCGCGGCCTGCTGGAGGTCCGCGAAGCGCTCGCACGGACGCGATTCGCGAACGCACTTCAGGCGCGCCGCGTGGTCGCGCGCGTAAGCGACGTCGTCGGCGCTCTGCGCGGCGCGGGCATCGAGCCCGTCGTCCTCAAAGGCGGCGCCCGGCTCGCCATGGCCGAGGGAGGCGCCGATCTCCAATTTTCCGGCGACGTCGACGCGCTCGTGCCCGCTGCGCTCGGCGAACGAGCCGTCGCGACGCTACACGCCGCGGGGTATCGTGACACGGCCAGCGCCGACCGGGTGGCGCATTTCGCCGCTCGCCATCACCATTACGCCCCGCTGGCAAAACCTGGCGAGCCGATTCCGGTCGAGATCCATGTCGCCCTCGCAACGCCGGGCAGCGTCTCGCAGCCGTGGACGTATGAGGATCTCGTCGCGCACACCGTTGCGACCGAGGGACCCGCCGGCCGGGCGCGCGTGCTCGATGCCGTGTATTCTGCAGTACACCTCGCGTATCACGCGCGCGATTTTCACGTCTGGCGCGACGTCGTGTTACTGGCGCGCCGGCTGCGCGCGTTCCGTTGGGACGAGCGCGTGACTTTCGAAGCGGCGATCGCGGGCGAACGACGCGACGCGGTGCGTTTGCGCGCGGCCGTCGCCTGCGCCGATGCCATCAATGGGGTCAAGAAACCGCCGGCTGCGCGCGTGCGCCGGTACGTCGCGTGGGCGATCGCTCGCGAACAACTCTCCGACGCGCTGCGCCGGCGAGCGCACGCCGTCGACCATCTCATCGGATGCCGTCCCCGCCGCTTCGCCGGGGTGCGGGAAGCGCTGCGCAAGCTGCGCGGTTGGAGCTTCGACGCGCTCGCCGCGCCGTTCGTATCGGTCGCCGCCGCGCGTGATGGGACCGCGCGCCACGCGACCCGCGCACTGTTCGATCCTCCCATTCGCTAACGCCGGCAAACGTAGGCCGACGTGGAAAGACCGCCGTTGTGAGAGGCGGTCTTTCCGGTAGGCGGGTGGCTCTTCTACTTCTTGTAGATGATGACGATCGCGTGCAGACCGCCGTTAAACGAACCGCCCGGCGGTGCCACGCCGAAGGAAAGCGTGTCGCCGGACTGCGTCGCCGTGCCGCTCTGGATGACGGCGTAGTTGAATTCTTTTACTTCGACGGTGAAGGCATAGGTGTGCCCCGGCGTGACGAGGGACGGCGACGTGAATTGCGTCGCGATCACCGCGCTCGACGGCGTGAAATTGACCGTTTGATTCGGCGAAAGGCTCGTGAAGCCGATCGGCGTGCCCTTCGTCGCGTCGATGACCGCGCCGAATTTGTTGAGTTCCGACACCGCTACCGCAACGGTGATGGGATTAGCAGCCGTGCTGTTATTGGCGGGGATCGTCGCGACGATCTTCGCGTCTTTGTAGCACGGTAACGTCACGGTCTGAACGCTGCCGGAGAGCAGGAGCGATGCGGTGACCGGATCCGGCGGCGGTGCGGGACAGCCGGCCGGGGTCGGCGTGGCACTCGGGGTGGCCGTTGGCTTGGCGGTCGGGGTGGCCGTCGGCTTGACGGTCGGCGTCGCCGTCGGGGCCGGCGTGCCGGAACCGAAAGCCACGGTGACCGGAATGCGATCGCCCGCGAGCAGCGTGTCGATGACGCCGATTTTTGCTTTGCCGTTGGTGACCGGGGTAGCGGTGAAGTAGACGGTTCCACCGGTTGCGCCCGGGATGACTCGATAGAAGGGGCTGACGCGAACGACGTCTGGGTTGCTCGAAGCAGCGAAGACGATCGTCGGATACTTCGTCGATACTTTGATCTGTCGCGTCGCCGGCGTACGGAACGTCAGCGAGTCGGGGTCGACGTCGATGTAGCGGTCCGGGTCGCTCGTGCCGGAGGCGATGCGCTGCGCGGTCGCAACGGAGACGTGCCTGTCGTTATTGATCGACGACGCCGCACGGTCGTTCGCGGCGGGATTCGAGTTCGCGGACGGCGTCACGCCGGCACCGCCGCTGCAGGCCGCGAGCGAGGCAACGAATGCCAGCGCCGCGAAGGCTCGTAAACGATTCATTGAAAACTCCATAGGACGAACGCAGGAGAAAAGAGCGGAAGGGGCACGAGGACGAAGACGAAAGAGCCGCCGCTTAAGCGACGACCCATTTCGCGAATTTGGTTAGCTAAATTATTTGCGGTAGAGGATGACGACGGCATGAAGGCCGCCGTTAAACGTGCCGCCCGGCGGCTTGATGCCGAGCGTAACGGTATGCGTCGACGCGTTGAGCGTAGCGGTGCCCTTTTGGATGACCGCATCGCCGAATTCGACGACTTGCACTTCGAACGGATAGGTGTGTCCGGCAATGATCTGCGACGGCGACGTCACTCTCGACACGATCGAGGCGGTCGACGGTCTGAAGTTGATCGTCTTATTGGGCGACAAGCTTACGTACGAAATCGGTTTTCCGTTTGCGGAATTCGGCCTCGACCCGAGCGTCTTATCCGTCGACAGGGCAACGGCGGCCGTTATCGGGTTGGATGAGGTGCTGTTGTTTGCCGGGATCGTAGCGGTCGTGCGGAAATCTCTGAAGCAAGGCAGCGTAACGTTCTGCACCTGACCGGTCAGCCTGATCGAGGTCGTTGCGGGGTCCGGCGGCGGGGCGCAGGTGTCCGGGCTAAAGCCGTTCGCAACGGCCGCGTCGACGGCAACCGCTTGAGCGGCAGCAGGCTGCTGGCGCTGAAAGGACTGCGGAACGGTTGGAGCGCTCGAAGAGCCGGCGCCACCGCTACAGGCGGCGAGTGATGCGGCTCCGATGAGACCGGCGAAGGCGGTCCCGATGCGGCGCACGGTGAGAGTCTGTTGCACAATGATCTCCAGAAGGAAGAACGGCAGCATGGCACCGTGGGACGGTGCTCGACTACACTACGCACGCCCGACCGTGAAAACTTTCTTTGCCGAAATGTGACGTGGATATATATTCTAATATTGAGAAAGGGTTCCGTCGCGCCGACCCATTTCGATAGTCCGGCGGAGCGCTACGAAAGCGCTCGGGACGAGCACCAGCACGGCGATCGAAAGCCAAGCGGCGTCGGCAGACAGAGCACGCAGAGGCGAACCGTCGACGGCTCCGCGCAAACCTGCGAGGGAATGGGTGAGAGGCAGGCACCACGATATGGCTTGCAACGGCGCCGGCAGAAGGCGAACCGGAAACAGCGTGCCGGCCAGGAGTGACCCTGCACCGCCGACGAGGTAGCCGCTCGGCGGCATCTGCTTGAGCGCAATCACGGCTGCGGCGGCAAACATGCCGAGGCCGGCCATCGTCGCCGTGCTCAACGCGGCGAAAGCGCACAGCGTGGCGAGATTGGTCGAGCCGACGTCGAGACCGAAGAGCAGTGACGCCGCAGCGAGCGTCAGCACGATTTGCAGCGAGCTCATCATGAGCGGAAATAGTCCGCTCGCGATCACGTAAGTTCCCGGAGCGATCGGGGTGGCGAGAATGGGCTCGAGCGTACCGAGGATCTGATCCGTGCGTAATGATTGCGCGAACGATTGGAGCGCGCTCGCCTGCAACATCATGAAAATCAGGTTGACGCTGACGTAGGAAAAATAGCTGCCGTGCTTGGCGCCCGTCTGCAACGCGTGGTGCGGATCGACGAATTGCGAGACGTAATAAAAGCCGGCCACGCCGACGATCGATCCGACGAGCCGCGCGATGAGACCGAAGGGTTGCGTCGACGCGATGAGCAGGTCGCGGCGTACGATCGCAGCTGCGCCGCGGACGGAATCACGCACCGCGCGAACCGAATAATTCGGATGCGGGCGGTAAGGCGCTGCGCCCGGCGCCGATATCGAGGTCGTGCAGGTGCGCGTCGCGCAGCACGGCTCCGCGATCGGCAAGTTCGAACGCTTCGTCGAGCAGGTTAGTCGCGACGAGAATCGTTTTCCCGAGCCGGCGCGCGAGCGTACCGCGCACGAAGCCGCGCAATTCGCTGGCGTGCAAAGGGTCGAGCGCGCGTGTCGGTTCGTCGAGCAAGAGCACGTCGGGATCGCCGAGCAGCGTACGCGCGATCGACAGCCGCTGCCGCATGCCGGTCGACAGGTCGGCGAAGCGCTTGCGCGCGGCGTAGCCGAGATCGACGATGTCGAGCGAAGCATCGACTCGGTCGCGCCGCGTGCGCGCGGCCAATCCTTCAAGGCGCGCGAAAAAGTCGAGATTCTCTCGGGCAGTCAAGCGGTAATAGAATCCGCGTTCACCGCCGCCATAGCTGACGCGGCGGCGGAGTTCGGGTGACGCTCCCGGTTCGCCCGAACCGAACAGCGTGATGCTCCCGGCATCGGCGCGCGCGAGGCCGGCGACGATCTTCAATAACGTCGTCTTTCCGGCGCCGTTCTCCCCAAGTAGCGCGAATATTTCGCCGCGCGCGAGCGTTAAGTCGACGCGGTCGAGCACCGGCGGCTTGCCGGCTGCCTTCACGCGGCGGAACCAGCGTCGTCGCTCGGGCCAACGTTTGCTGACCCCAAGAACCACGACGGGCGGCGGCCGTCCCGCTGCCTCTGCGGTCGCCGTCAGATCGATCGCGGACGACCGAATGGCGCGAGCGCGACGGCGCAAAAGACGCACAGAAACGCGAGCCCGTAGACACGCGTCGACGCCGTATGCTGCGCGTCGTATGCGACCCGGCGTGGGTCGTCTTTCGGGACGGCATCCAGCGGGCCGCCGATCGTGCTCGCGATCGCCTCCATGCGCGGCACCACCGCGGCCGTCTCGTAGGCCGACGCGCCGAGGCCGACGGCGACCAGTACGATGCGAACGAACGACGGCGCCCGGGCTCCCGGGACGAATGACCGGGCCAGTGCCGCCACGATTGCGATCGCGCCGCACGCGGTTCCGAACGAACCGAGCCCGCGAATGACGGCCGCGATGAGCGCGCCGAACGTGTCGAGGCGCGGCACGATGCGGATGGCGATCGGCGCGAAGACGAATGCGAAGCCGGCCATCGCGCCGGCCCATAGCGCGAGGACCGCCGTTTCGACGGCCGTAAGGAGACGTTGCACCCTGCGCTTTTCTCGCTTCGGAGGCTCGTGGACCCGCTACGCTGCGCGATCGATACGGCTCACGCGGCAGGACGCGTCCTGCTCGACCTCGCTGGAGCGTCGCTCGACGTGCGGGAGAAGCAGCCGGGCGACCTCGTTACCCGCGCCGACCGCGAAAGCGAAGCGCTCGTCGTCGGGCGGCTGCGCGCGGCCTTTCCGCGCGCTTCGTTACTGGCGGAAGAAAGCGGCGCGCACCCGGGCGACGCCGGCGAACGCTGGATCGTCGACCCGCTCGACGGCACCACCAACTTCGCGCACGGCTACCCCTTCTATTCCGTATCGATCGCATACGAGCGCGAGGGCGAGGTAGTCGCCGGCGTCGTGCATGCTCCGGCGCTCGGCGAGACGTTCGTCGCCGCGCGCGGATCCGGCACGACTCGCAACGGCACGCCCGTGCGCGTGTCGGCCACCGCGCAGTTACGCGACGCGCTCGTGTGCACGGGCTTCATACCCTCCCGCTACGAGCGTAACGGTGCGAACTTCGCTCGTCTCTCGCGCGTTGCGCGCGGTGTCCGGCGCGACGGTTCGGCCGCACTCGATCTCGCCAACGTCGCCTGTGGCCGGTTCGACGCGTTTTGGGAGTACGATTTGCGGCCGTGGGACGTGGCGGCGGGCGCGCTCTTGGTGCGCGAAGCGGGCGGCGCCGTGACCGCTACCGACGGTGCGCCGTTCGACGTGGCTGCCGGGTCGATCGCCGCGACTAACGGCGCGACGCACGGCGAGCTGACACGCCTGCTCGTCGCGCCCGCGAATCCACGCGTTTAAAGCGCGGCGTCCGAGGGCGACGGATCTGCGCAGCGGCCGAGCGCGAGATCGTCGCCGAGGACCACGCGAAACGGCGTTCCTTGTTCGATGACGACTTCGCGTCCGCGGTGCAAGGCGTTGTATCCGCCGACGGCGATGCCGACGAGCGGAATGAAAGCGAAGCCGCCCGGCACGTTACGCGAGTCGCCTTCCAAATAATTCTCGCCCATGCGCGGATCGGCGATGGCGGGCACGCGGACGTTGCCGCGTAGGCCGATGAAGCGTGGCTCGAAGGCCACGCGGCCGGGTTGGCCGTTCGAGCGCGCGTGCTCGGCGACGGCGATGACGCCGAAGCCGAAAGCGCCCGCCGGGATCTCGGGTACGTCGCCGCTCGGCGCAACCTGCGCGACGATCTTGAAGACGAAGCGGCCGCCCGGCACGACGTGTCGCGTATCGAGCCTCGTGACGAGCTTGGCATCTGCGACGACGCATGGCCGCACGGCGCGCGCCGTAGATGCCGGCGAAGGCGGCTCGGCGGTCAGCGTTCGCGCACCGCGTCGAGCTCGGCAAAGAAATGCCCGATCTCGTCGTCCGTCGTGTAGACGTGCGGACCGACCCGAATGCCGCAGCCGGGCCGATAGTCGACGAAGACGCGGCGCTCGACGAGCGCCTTGGCAGCGCGGCCGGCGCCCGGAAAATCCATGCCGATCCAACCCGTCCGCCGCTCGGGTTCGAGCGGGGTGGGAACGTCGAAGCCGCGCTCGAGCGCCCCGCGCACCAGCGCTTCGGTCAGATGCACGTTGCGTTCGCGGATCGCATGCACGCCGACTTCCCGGATCGCGTCGTGGCCCGGCTTCGCGGCTACCATGCCCGGTACGGTCGGCGTACCGGTAAAGAAGCGCTCGGCACCGGTGGCATGCCGGATCGGCTCGTCTTCAAAGGCGAACGGCGCTGCGTGCGCCATCCAGCCGGTCGCCGCGGGTGCGAAGCGCTCCCGCAGACCCGGCCGGACGTAGATGAAGCCGCAGCCTGGTCCACCGCAGAGCCACTTATGACTCCCGCCTACGACGACGTCCAGGCCGAGATCGAGTGCATCGTACGGCACCACGCCCGTCGTCTGATAGGCGTCCAAGACGAAGACGGTTCCCGTTTCGCGGCAGCGCTCGGCGATCGACCGCACGTCGATCGTCGCTCCGGATTGGTACGCCGCATGTGAGAGCACGGCGAAGGCCGTCCGCTCGCCGATGGCGCTGCACAGGGCGTCCGTCGAGGTCGTGCGGCCGTCGTGCGAGGGCACGATGACGACTCGCACGCCGAAACGCTCCCACGCCTGCCAGACGTACCGCACCGTCGGAAACTGCAGGGCTTCGATCACGACCTCGCGGCGCTCGGGCGGCAGCGGCTCCGAGGAGGCGAGCGCGCTCATTGCATGCGACACGTTGGGCACGAGCGATACGCTGCCGGCCTCCGCCCCGATGAGCGAACCAATCCCATCGGCAATGCGTACGAGTTCGAGAAGCCAGTCGTCCCAGGCTTCAGGACCGTTATGCTGC
>JAABUZ0100008669.1_pt1 | contig 11897 bp, 11 predicted proteins | sample 5562091 | NCBI WGS metagenome assembly JAABUZ01 (sample SAMN12813069, study PRJNA571459) | rock metagenome | isolation source: Antarctica rocks | place: Antarctica: Victoria Land, Linnaeus Terrace sud | collected 2015-12-21
GGGCGCGTAGGTCGCCACGACGCGCGAGAAGTCGGGATACTCAGCCGCGCAGCTCGGGCAGCCGACGGCCCAGAAGTGGAGCAGGACCGGATGCCCCCGGAAGTCGGTTAGACTCACGCGCTGCCCCCGCAGGTTGGACAACGTGAAGGTGGGAGCGCACTGCCCGGAGCCAAGCCCCGTCGACGCCCCGGTCGTCGCGCAGGCGGCCGCGACGGAGGCGGGCGCCGGCCGCGTGAGCAGCACCGTCGCCGCGAGCAGGGCGATCACAGCCACGCCCGCGGTCGTGAGGACGAGCCGAGGTCGTCGCCGTGGGGCGGTGCCTGGAATAGGCCGCGCCGCCACCGCACGATTGGGGTGAGATGGAGATTGGTGTCGCGTCGTTGCCTGTCGTGTCATCGCTCGCTCCTGTATCTCTCGCAGCTATCAACGCCTCGCGTCGGCCCGCGCCGACCGCCGCCGTGCGCGGAGCGTGCTCGTCAGAATTAGGCGCGTCATGCGCCGCTATCGTCGCCGCGTCCATGCCGCGTCGACTATATCCACTGTACCAGAGGGGCAATGTCCGTGACTGTAAGCGCGCTTACAGTCGAGAGACGATCCAATCTGGCATCCTGGAAGAGTGTGGCCGCCGCGCGGGCATCACGTGGACGCGCCGGCCGCGCGCATGATGGGGGAAAGGATGGCTTGTGGACCCGGTGCGTATCGCGCTGTTTGTTGTCATCGCGCTGGCGCTCGGCTACGTCGTGGCGGGGCGCATGGGCCTGTCGATGGATGATCTCTTTGCCGGTGACGGGAGGGATGGGAGTGATGGCGTTGGCGAGACGGCGACGCGCGTCGTTCCCGTCGCGGATACCGCCGCCCTGGCCCCGCTCTTCGTCGCCTCGCGCGCCGTGCCGACTATCCTGTTCTTGCACGATCCAGGCTGCCCGATCAGTCGCGCCGCCTACCGCCAGATGATGCGCCTGGACCGTGACATCCCGCTCGTCGACGTGCGTCGCGCGCACGGCCTCTCACGCGACGTGGAGGAGCGGACCGGCGTGCGCCATGAATCGCCGCAGGTGATCGTGCTGCGCCAGGGTCGGGCCGTCTGGTCCGCGTCGCATTATGCCATCACGACGCGGGCCGTCACGGACGCACTGCGCCAGGCGCAAGGGGAGGCCTCATGAGGGCGCCTATGATGGTTATGATAGTGGGGCTGGGGCATGGACGCGGTGGGTGGACCCTGTGACCCGTCGTGACTACGACCTCGTGATCGTGGGCGGTGGCTCGGCCGGGCAGGTCGCCGCCCCGGCCGCCGCAGCGCTCGGCGCGCGCGTGGCGCTGGTGGACCGGGAGCGCCTGGGCGGAGAGTGCCTGTGGACCGGCTGCGTCCCGAGTAAAAGTCTCATCGCCAGCGCGACGGCCGCGCATCAGACGCGCCACCTGGACGCACTCGGCCTGGAGGGCGCGCTCGGGCCGGTCACCCTCGGCACGGTGATGGACCGCGTCCGGGGCGTCATCGACCGCATCTACTGTACGGAGGACACGGAGGCGCTGCGCCGGCGCGGCGTCGACGTCTACCTCGGACGCACCGCCTTCCGCTCGCCCCATGAGCTTAACGTGGACGGACAAGCGCTGCGCGCCCGCGCCTTCCTGCTCTGCACGGGATCGCATCCCGCCGCGCCGCCCATCCCCGGTCTGGACACTATCGACTATCTCACCAACGAGACGATTTTCGACCTGCGCGACCTCCCCGGCTATCTGGTCGTCGCCGGTGGGGGGCCGGTCGGCGTGGAGATGGCGCAGGCGTTCCGGCGGCTAGGTAGCCGGGTGACGGTCCTCGCCGGGGAGCGGGGGCTGCTGCCGCGCGAGGACGCCGACGCCTCCGCCCTGCTGGCGCGTGTCTTCGCCCAGGAGGGTATCGCTGTCGAACGCGCGCGGCTGACGGCGGTGGAGCGCGATGGCGACGGCATCCTGGCCCGCCATAGCGGCCCCGACGGCGCGGGGGTGGTTCGCGGCGATCGGCTGTTCATCGCGCTGGGTCGGCGGCCGAACGTCGCGGGCCTGGACCTGGAGCGCGCCGGAGTAGCCTACGACGCGGAGAAGGGCATCACGATCGACGCCTACCTGCGCACGAGCGTGCCTCACATCCTGGCCTGCGGCGACGTCACCGGCCCCTACCAGTTCACCCACGCCGCCGGCTTCCAGGCCGCGGCCGCCGTGCGCAACGCCCTCTTGCCTCTCGTTAAGTCTAAAGTACGGCTCGCGCCAATGCCGTGGGCCACCTTCACCGACCCCGAGGTGGCGCGCGTGGGGTTGACTGAGGCGGAGGCGCGCCGCGCGCACGGTCGGGTGCTGGTGTTGCGCCACCGTTTCGCGCATGTCGATCGCGCCGAGGCCGCAGGCCAGACGACCGGCTTCGTCAAGCTGATCGTGACGCCGTGGCGCGGAACAATCCTGGGTGCGCACATCGTGGGGCCACAGGCCGGCGAGTTGATCCAGGAAGTGACACTGGCGATGAAACAGGGCGTGAGCGTCACGGCGCTCGCGGGCGCCATCCATGTGTATCCGACGCTGGCGATGGCGGTGCAACAGGCCGCGCTGGGCTTCTACGCGCAGTGGCCGCTGGCCCGCTTGGCCCGCCGACCGTTGCGCGCGGCGGTCCGGCGTGGACCCTCTCCGATACGATCAGGGAGGGACGCCGAGCCGCGGTAAACGGGGGCGGGCCGCGCTCCGCGGCGCCACCGCGAGCGCGAGACGCAACACGGACGGCATGACGACAGACGAGTGAGAGGAGAGAGTCGTGGCCCAGGTTCAGGCCATTGCCCCTAGTACTACAACGACGTTTTAGCGATACACTTCTTATAGAAGGGAGTATCGATGGAGCAAGCTGAGTTTGAGCGGGTGGCGGCCTCCTTTGCCGCCTTCCATGCGGAATTCGCCCCCCTGTTCGGGCGGACGGAAGCCCAGCGCCGCGGCGAGCAGTACGTGCGCGGGCTGCTGGTGCAGCAGACCGACCGGCGCAACGCCGAGAATGTGGCCGAGATGATCGCGGGGGCGACGCCGCGCAGCTTGCAGCGCCTGCTCACGGAGGCGCCGTGGCCGACGGAGCCGGTCATCGACCGCTTGCAGGCCTACGTCGGGGCGCGCCTGAACGCGCCGGACGGGGTCTTTGTGATCGACGAGAGCGGCTGCCCCAAGCAGGGCACGCGCTCGGTGGGGGTGGCGCGGCAGTATTGCGGGACGCTGGGCAAGGTGGGCAACTGCCAACGCGGCGTGTTCCTGTCCTACGCCGCGGCGCGCGGGCACGCCCTGGTGGACACGCGTCTTTACCTGCCGCCAGCCTGGGCCGATGACCCGGCGCGCTGCCGGGCGGCGGGCGTGCCAGAGGACGCCATACGCTACCGGAGCACAGCGGAACTGGCGCTGGACATGCTGCGGCAGGCGCGCGCGGCGGGCCACCTGGAGGGGAGCTGGGTGGCCGGGGACGATGCGTACGGGATGGTCCCCACCCTGCGTGACGCGCTCGACACGGAAGACTGGCGCTACGTGCTCGACGTCCCGGCGACGACGCCCGTGTTCGTCCAGCTAGCCCTGGCGGAGGCGCCGCCGTGGAGCGGGCGAGGCGGCACGCCGACCAAGCCGCGCCTGGCCCCCGACGCCGCCCCGGCGCGGACCGCCGCGGCCAGCGCCGCCGGCCTGTCGGCCCGCGCGTGGCAGGACCTGACCGTGGCCGAGGGGGCGCACGGGCCGCGCACCTATCAGTTTGCCGCAGTGCGGGTCTGGGAAAGCCGCGACGGCCTGCCCGGTCGCGCCTGCTGGCTGCGGCGGCGGCGCAACCTGGACGGCAGCGAGGCGCGTTATTACCTCTCCAATGCGCCGGAGGACACCCCCCTGCTCACCTTGGCCCAGGTCGCCGCGGCCCGCTGGACCATCGAAACGGAGTTCGAGACGGCCAAAGGCGAAACCGGCCTGGACGAGTATGAGGTGCGCGGATGGCCCGGTTGGCACCATCACCTCACCCTGGCTCTGCTCGCGGGCGCCTTCTTGTTGACGGTGCGGCAGGAGTGGGGGGGAAAAGATGCCCCTGCTCACCCGTCCGCAAGTCAGTCGGGTGCTCCGCGCGATGCTGCCCCACCGCCTGTGGACGCCCACGGAGTTGCTCCAGTGGCTCACCGACACTCAAGAGCGCAACGCCCGCGCCAAACGCTCGCACATCAAACGACGCCTCCGCAGGCCGCATGACAACCTATCCTTCCCGCTCGTCGCGTGATCCGTCGTTGTAGTACTAGGCGCCGGGGCCATCCTACGCGGCGCTCCCTGCGCGCGGATAGCGTCCGCTTCATCGGGACGGTCGGCAGCGCCGTCGGTATCCAGGCGCCGACCGGCGGGGTCACCTTCCTGCCCGCCCTGATGGCCGGCGTCGTCGGCGCGGCGGGTCCCGTGGCCTTCGGGCTGGCCATCGTGGCCATGCTCTTTGTGGCCTATGCCTTCATCACGTTCACGCGCGACTCGTCCTCGGCCGGCTCCGTCTACGCCTACAACGGCCGGGTCATGGGGCCGGCCTACGGGTTCCTCTCGGTGTGGGCGCTCATCGGCGTGTACATCGCGTACGCGTCCTCGGTCTATTGCAGCAACGCCAACATCCTGGGGAACCTGCTTCAGGCCGGTGGCCTGAGGCTCCCGTGGCCCCTGCTGGCCGCGGGCTTGTGGCTGCTCACTATCGCCCTGGCCTATCGCTCCATCACCGTCTCGGCGACGCTCATCTTCGCCCTGGAAGGCCTCTCCCTCGTGCTCGTCGCCGTTGTGGCGGTCGCCGTCATCGCCCATGGAGGCTACCAGGGGCACGGCGTCGCTGCCACGCGACTGCTCCCGCCGGGGCTGGGCCTTTCCACGCTGGGCCTGGGCGTCGTGTTCGCCTTCACGGGCTTCTCGGGGTTCGAGGTCGCGGCGACGCTGGGCGAGGAGGCGCGCCAGCCGCGGCGCGTGATTTCGCTCTCGCTGGTCACTGCGCTGCTCGTCTCCGGCGGCGTCTACACGCTGATGTCGTGGGTCGAGACGGTGGGCTTCGCCAGCGCGACGGCATTGAGCCAATCGAGCGTGCCGCTGGTCGACGTGGCGCGCGTGTACATCTCGCCGACGATGGGCACGGCCGTGAACGTCGCCGCCCTCATCAGCGGCTTCGGCGCGCAACTGGCGACCGTCAACGGTGCCACGCGCCTGCTCTTCGCGCTGGGCCGCGACAGCGTGGGCCACGCTGGCTCGCGCGTACGAGCGCGACCCAGCGCTCGCCGGTCGGGGCGCTCGGCGTCGTCGCCCTCGTGTCCGTCGCCGCGTTCCTCCCCCTGACGGCCGGAACGCCGCTCGACGCGTTCTTCTACCTGTCGACCTATGGGGCGGACCTGATCATCGTCGTGTACCTGCTGACCGTGATCGCGGCGTTCGTTCACTCGATGCGGCGGCGCCATCCGCTGCGCCTGGCCACGTTGCTGGCCGGCATCCTCGTGATGGGCTACGTCCTGAAGAGCACGGTCTATCCGATCCCCGCATATCCCTTCAACCTGTGCATGGACGCGGCGGGCGTCACGCTGGCCGTGGGTGCCGCCCTGCTGCTCTGGCCGCGGCTGCGGCATGCCCTGCGCACCGCGCCGCTCTTCGCCGTCGAGGCCCCGCCGCACGGCGCCGGGGGGCGCGTGTGACCGAGCAAGTGGGTGTGACTCTGAATCTCTCGGTCGAGCCCGCGCTTGGCGCGCAACTGGCCGCGCAAGCGCGCCGCCTGGGCGCGCGGCCGTTTATCACGCTCCCCGACGGTACGCTCTCGTACGCCGAGATGGACGCCCTGAGTGACCATGTCGCCGCCGCCTTGGCGGGGCGTGGCTACGCGGCCGGCGACATCGTCGCCGTGCTGTGCGGCAACAGTATCCCCCTGGTCGCCGTCTGGTTCGCCTGCGCCAAGCTCGGCGCGATCTTCATGCCGGTCAATACGCTGCTCGACGGCCCCTTGCTGAGCGCGGTCCTGGCGCACGCGGGCGCGCGCATCGTGCTCTGCGACGGAGCGCGCTATCCCGCGTTGCGGGCGGTGCGCGCGGAGGCGCCCCAGGTGCGGGACGTGATCGTCGCCGCTGGCGCCGCGCCGGCCGGCGCGACGGCGTTCGCGGCGTTCCTCGACGAGGCCACGCGACCAGGAACGGCGCCGTGGCCGGACATCGATCCAGGGCAACCGGGCAAACTGCTGTACACATCGGGGACGACGGGTCAGCCCAAAGGCGTGCTTTGGAGCCGGGCCCGCGAGGCGACGCATGGGGCGGCCTACGCGCGCGAACTCTTGCCCATCGCCGAGGGCGAGGGCCTCTACACCTGCTTGCCGCTGGCGCACGTCACGGCGCAGGGGACCGTGCTCGCCGCGCTGTGGCGCGGTGGCCACGTCACCGTCGACGCGCGGTTCGACCCCTTCCGCTTCTGGGCGCGCACGCGCGCGGCCAACGCCCGGGCGTTCACGTTCGTCGGCACGATCCTCTCCGTGCTGGCCCAGCGCCCCCCGCGCCCGGACGACGCGGACAACCCGGTGGAGTGGGCGCTGGGCGCGGCGACGCCCGTGGGCGCGTGGCGCGACATCGAGCGCCGCTTCGGCCTGACCATCGTCGAGACCTGGGGGCAGACCGAGACGGCGTCCTGCTGGACCGCCCCGACCGCCCTGCCGCAGCAGCCGGGGACGGTCGGCCGGGCGGTGCCGCGCTTCGAGGCGAAACTGGTCGCCGAGGACGGGACCGAGACGCCGCCGGGGCAGATTGGGGAGATGTAGATGCGCCCGCGCCAGCCCCATGTCATGTTCGAGGGCTACCTGCACGAGGGCGACAGCGACGCCTGGACCGACGACGGGTGGTATCGCACCGGCGACCTCATGACGCGGACCGCCGAGGGCGACTACTCCTTCCAGGCGCGGCTGCGCGAAGCCATCCGTCGTCGCGGCGAGTTGATTAGCGCACGCGCCATCGAGGAAGCGGCCCTGACCCATCCCGCCGTGCTCGAGGCGGCGGCCGTGGGGGTCCCGGCGCCGGACGGGGTAGAGGAGGAGGTCAAGCTCTGCGTCGTCCCGCGCGCGGGCATGCGTCTACGGCCCGCGGAGCTCTCCGCGCACCTGGAGCCATTGTTACCCGCCTTCATGCGCCCCCGCTACATCGAACCGCGGGCGGACCTGTCCAAGACGGCCTCCTCGCGTGTGCGCAAGTTCGTGCTCACGGCGGAAGGGACGGCCACGAGTTGGGAGCGGCCTCGCCGGAGACCGCCGCCTGACGCCGGCTGACGGCGGTCTCCGTAGCGATTCAGCGCCACTCATCCCCGCCCACGGGCGATAGTGCCGCTGCTGGACGCGGGCGCGCAGCGCCGCTATGTCCGGGTGCATCGATCAGCCCCGCGAGGGATCCCCCTCATCTCAACTCACCAGCCGATGCGGCGCCGCGACCGCGCAGCCATGCGACCACGTCCTCGGTGCCGTGGCGCCGGGCGGCGTCGAGCGGCGTCAGCCCGTCGTAGTCGATCCAATTCAGGTCGGCGCCACGGTCAAGAAGATACTCCGCCGCCTGGCGCTGTCCGCCGTGGCATGCACTCCAGAAACCATGGGTGACCTCCTCCGGCGCGGGGGGCGTGGCGCCGGCGACGTACTCCTTGACGCGGGACAGCAGGCCCAACGCCGCCGCCTGCCAGAACGTCGTCCGGGCGCCGCGCTCGACCAGCCGCTGGGCCGCGTGCCACTGTCCAAACGCTGCCACGTCGGCCAACGGCGTGCCGCCACCGATCACCGCGCCCGACGCGTCAATATCAGCGCCGGCATCGAGCAACGCGTCCAGCACCGCGACATCATTGCTGCTCGCCCCCAGTGGAGGGGGTGTCTCCGCGTGCGGTCCCACGAACCGGCCATCGACCTCGGCGCCAGCCGCGATCTGCGTGGCGATGGCCGCCGCGCCGTTCGGGAAGTGGCCGGGCCAGTCCGTCGCCACATGCAGCAGGGTGCGGAACATCCCGCCATCCCCGCCGTCGCTGGCGAGACGTGCGGCTGCCAGATCCGGGTGCTCGCCCAGCAACCGGCGCAGCGCCGCGAGATCGCCCGCGTGGATCGCTGCGACGACGCTGACCGCGAGCGGCTCATCGGTACCAAGAGTGACCATTGCTCGCCTCCTCATCTATGGATTGATGTCGGACGCGATGCCCGCGGCTCATGTGATCCCGCCCCCCGGCGGAATCGGTCAACGCTCTGGCGCCCCGTGGCGGATCAGCCGGCGCCCCCTGCCGCGACCAGTGCGGAGACTGGCGTCCCCTCGGGCTGGAACTGATGCTCATAGAGCGTCTGGTAGAGTCCACCGCGCGCCAGCAACGCGTGGTGCGTCCCCTGCTCCACCAGCCGGCCCTCCCGCACCACCAGGATCACGTCCGCCGCCAGGATGGTGGAGAGCCGGTGCGCGATCACGAATGCCGTGCGCCCCGTGAACAGCGGCCGCAGCGCCGCCTGGATCAACTGCTCGGAGAGCGTGTCGAGGTTCGAGGTCGCCTCGTCGAGGATGACGATCCGCGGGTCCTTCAGGATCACCCGCGCGATGGCGATGCACTGCTTCTCCGCCCCCGCTGAGCCGGTGGCCGCGCTCCCCCACGATCGTGTCGTACCCGTCCGGCAGTGACGCGATGAACGCGTGGATATGCGCGGCGCGCGCCGCCGCCTCGACCTCGGCCTGACGCGCCGCGGGCCGCGCGTAGAGCAGGTTGTCGCGCACGCTGGCATGGAACAGAAACGTGTCCTGGAAGACGATGCCCAGATGGCGGCTGAGCGCCTCCAGCCGCAGAGCGCGCACGTCGACGCCATCGAGGCGGACGCTGCCCTGGTCGGGGTCGTAGAAGCGCGCCACCAGCGAGGTGACCGTGGTCTTGCCCGCGCCGCTCGGACCCACCAGCGCGACGAGTTGGCCCGGCTCGACCTGGAACGAGACCCCGTGGAGCGCCGGGTGCGCCGCCTGGGGATACGTGAAGGTCACGTCGTCGAAGGCGACCGCGCCCCGCACGTCGGGCAGGACGCGGACGTCGGCGCGCTCCGCCACGTCGGCCGGCAGGTCCAGATAGCCGAAGATGCGCCCGAACAGCGCCAGCGAGCCCAGCAGGTTGACGTGCAGGCCAGCCACGTTCCCCAGAGAACCCGCCAGCCGCGCGCCCAGGATGGTCACCACGCTGACCACCGTGCCGACCGTGGTCTGGCCCGTCAGCACCAGATAGCCCCCCAGCAGGAGCAGGAGCGCCGGTCCGACCGCCATGAAGGTGGCGCCGAGCAGCTCAAACCAGCGTCCGATCATCGCCTGGCGGATCTCCAGCCGGCGGAGATCCGCGTTCAGCCCGTTGAAGCGGCGCTCCTCGGCGCGCTCCTTGGTGAAAGCCTTGACCAGCAGGATGCCCGAGATGCCCAGCACCTCCTGCAGGTAGGCCGAGGCCTCGCCCAACTTCTCCTGGACCCGCTGGCGCGCCCGGTAGTTGGCGCGCCCGACGACACGGCTGGGCGCCAGGACGAGCGGCATCAGGGCCAGGGCGGCGAGGGTCAAACGCCAATCGAGGGTCAGCATGACGGCCAGCGTGGTGAGCAGAACAACCAGGCTGCTCACCGCGCCGAACAGGGTATCGGCGACGACATCCTCGATGCCGCCCACGTCGTTGGTCAGGCGCGAGAGCAGGTCCCCCGTGCGGCTGTGGGTGAAGAAGCCGACCGACTGCCGCAGCAGACGGCCGAAGAGCTGTGCGCGCAGGTCGCACATGATGCCCTGGCTGATCGTGGTGGTCAGGTAGGATTGCACAACGCCCACCAGGCCCGCGGCGATGGCCGCCGCGACGCCGACACCCACGATCATGGCGAGGTGGGCAAAGCCTCCGCGCGGGTGCGCCAGGTCGTCGATGAGCGCCTTGGTGATCACCGCCGGCGCCAGGCCCAGGACAGCGGTGACGCCGATGCAGAGGAGCACGAGCAGCGCCCGTCGCCCGTAGGGCCGCACATAGCCGAGCACGCGCTGGATGAGGCGCCAACTCAGCGCTGGCTTCTCCTCGCCCCAGTCCGTCGCCATACTCGGACCGACACAGTAGCGCTCTGGCATGCGTGTGGCCTCTCCGATGTAGCGTATCCGCCTGACCCTTTGTGGTCGATGATAGCAAGAGCGGTGCGTGCGCGCAAGGCGTGACCGCCGGCGCCTCGGCAAGTGGTTCGCCGACGTACCCCGCGCCAAGACACGGACATCCCCTTCCGCTTTATTGATGGCGGATATTGATGACGGATGTCGTCGCCGCGTATGGCCACCGACTTCGCCAATCGGTATCACATGGAGGCATGAACCGATCTCCGCATAGCGTTGTAAGAGTTCTGTAAGGGAATAGTTAGACCGGCGTAAGATCGATGCTCGATGATGGGGGTGTCGGGGGCGTTGATGATCCCGACGGAACTCTATCGGCCACATGAGGTTTTCCTATGGCTTTCACCACCGTTCGTCCGCTTGCCCTCTCCGCCGGCTTGACCCTTATCCTTATCGGCGCCGCCGCCTCGGCCTCCGCGGCTGGGACGCACACGCTCCATCTGCACGGGACCATGATGGCCCGGCACGCCATGGCCGCCGCCGTGGTGACACAGACGTCGCCCGGCGACTACAAGGTCACGATCACGGCGGCGGATCTGCCGGCCCCCGCGATGATGCATCTCCGCTCCCCGCACCGCGTCTACGTGGCGTGGGCCAGCGACGGCAACCGTCTCAGCGACATGGGGATGGCCGCCACAATCCCGTTGCACACGACGCGCGCCGGCGGCTATACCGGCAGCCGCGTGGTCATGTTACGGCAAGTCGCGCGCATCTTCGTCACCGCCGAGGGGTCAGCCATGACGCACCATCCGTCGATGGGGGCCATCGTGCTCGACAGCGGGATGATGCGTTAACGGGTCGCTCGTCGGCACGTCCTGGGTAACCCTTCAGGGAAGGGGGTGGCCGTTGGCTATGCGCCAGCGGCCGCCCCCTTCTTTCCATCCTGTACGCGTTCCTTCTCATCCGCGCGTCGCTCACCAGCGACCTCCCGCAGTCTCGGCGTCCAGGCCGTCGCCAGCGCGGCGACGAGCGGCACCGCCCATCGCTTCCCTAAACGAGGAAGCGCGCCTGCCCGAACGCGCCACGCAGCCGCACATCATTGGGGGATGCGCGTCCCGGTCTCTCCGGGGACCACACCCCGGCCGGTTCCAGCAGCTCCGATGGGCTGGCCTCCCGCGCGATGCATAGCTGGACGAGCGTGTTCAAGCGCGGTTCTTTCGTCGCCCCGTTGACCATGCGGTAGAAGGTGGCGCGGTCCTGGGCTTTGCCCAGCCGATCGGCATATGTTGGCCGTTTAGTTCATCCACGCGGTTAGTTCATCCACGCAGCGAATTAGCAGATATTGTCGTTCCCGCGCGGCTACTGTGGTTGTAGCTATGCCCCGTGCTTGCGTGTTCGGCTACCGCAGGCGGGGCGTACCGTTGTGACAGATCATGAAAGGGTTGCGCCGAAGTACCTCAAAGGCGCGGCGAAAGGATGCGGCGAAACCCTTTCACGCCGGAACGCCTGACACGAATGACATACCAGCTAACACTTCGTACTACTCCCGCGTGCTGGCTACCAGCGCCGCGTTCTAGCGCCCGATGGTTTCACGCAGGCGCCAACCTGACGTGACTACTGTGGTTCATTCAATGTTGTACAAGTGTTTAACGTCTGTCTCTAATTGTCGCTAAACAACAGGCGACCAGATGAGTCACGTCGCCAGGTCAGGGGATGGTCGGCGGCCCCGGGGCCGCCGACCACCGCGATCGGGCTAGTAGTTGCCCTGGAAATCGCCGTCCTGCTGCACGTCCGCGCCCGTGTCGGGCTCGTTGGACACCGGCTCCA
>JAABUZ0100008671.1_pt1 | contig 11897 bp, 12 predicted proteins | sample 5562091 | NCBI WGS metagenome assembly JAABUZ01 (sample SAMN12813069, study PRJNA571459) | rock metagenome | isolation source: Antarctica rocks | place: Antarctica: Victoria Land, Linnaeus Terrace sud | collected 2015-12-21
CTGGAGATTTTCAAAGGTAGCATTGCTTCATGCTCTGATATATCAGCCTCTCCCACCCTTGTCAAGTACAATTTACACAAAATTAGATGCGCTTACCCTGTATCCACTCCCTGAACATACTCCAAGCCACATCATTAATTGACTTAGCAAGATTATGATTCTTGACCATATTTCGCACTTGTAGATCTTCGTAAGCTACCAAGTCTACCGACTGTACTAGCGCTCTTGCAGTTTTCACCACAAAATCTTTACGCTGCCTACTAATCTTGAGATGCTTCTTACCTAGCCGATTTCTTGCCTTGGTTCTATTAGCGGAACTTTTTTCTTTTCGAGATACCCGGCGTTGCGCTTTCTTGACAGCTTTTTCGCCCTTACGGAGAAACCGAGGATTCTCTACTTTGTTTCCTTCTGAGTCGGTATAAAAGTGGTTAAGCCCTACATCAATACCGAGCATCCGGTTCTGGAATTCGTGCGTCTCGAGGCGGTCTACATCAATACAAAATTGAGCGTAGTAACCATCGGCTCGACGCACAACTCGTACTCGCTTGATCTGTTTTATTTGATAGTAATGCAGATCCCGAGTACCCCAAAGTTTGAAAGTCCCTGCTTTAAAGCCATCACTAAAAGTGATTTCCCTCCTAGATTCTGATAACTTCCAGCCGCATGTTTTATACTCTACGGAACCGTGAGTCGTATGTTTTTTGAACTTTGGGAAGCCTTTTTTGCCTAGTATCTGCTTTTTGCAGTTGTCGTAGAATCTAGAAATAGCTGACCACGCTCTTTCAGCACTAGCTTGTCGTGCCATCGAATTTAATTTTTCAGCCCACTCAAACTCACGCGCTAGTACCGCGCAGTACTTGTTTAGGTCATAGTTAAACTCAGTGGGTTTGTCGCCTCCCCCACTGGTCTTCAAAACCGTACATGAAAGATTTCCCCTCATACGGCTCCTCGGCTGTAGTACTTTGTCAATAGAGCCTCTTTGCCATTATTCAGGCTTAGGTGGGATAGGTTGGGCATTAGATTTCCTCCCTGTCCTCTTGAATACCGTCAGCTTGGCTACTCTCAATTGTGATTTCTCCGTGAATCCTGTCATGACATATCTGGTGAATTAATTCCAGATTTTCCCACTTATTGTTTTTGTGGTTGCCGTCCTTATGGTGGACTTCCATAGAATTCATGTCTGTGAGATATAATTCACATTGAGTACATCTCCCCCCCTGCTGCTTTATCAGCTTTGCCTTTCGATCAGGCAGTTCAGGGTGTTTTCCAGTTCTTGCTGCCCAATAAGCTATATCGCCGTCATAGGGGCTTTTCTTGCCTTTCACCTTCACGTATTCTGTATTGGTCTTTTTCCCGGTCTTGGGGTTAATTTCATAACTGCCGGGTGATTTGACCTTGGTGTCGGTGTGTTTCAGCAGCTTCGCGCCACTCTTTTTTTCGGCAAAAATCCACCCTTTTCCTTCGTTGATGCCCCAGTAACGGTTTGTTACCCAGGTCTTATTCTTCTTAGGATGTCGGCGTTCTCCCCAGCGTTTTAATTTTTGGTATATCAGGTGGTCTAATTTGGAAAAAATTTCCTTACTATTGACCGTACTGTAATAGTTTGCCCATCCTCGTACTACGGGGTTAAGGTTCCCTATCAGCCTAGCCTGTGATTTGGCCTTGGAATGACCTTTTAATATAAGGTCATGTACCTTATCCAGGTGGGCTTTTACCTTTTTCTTACTGGGGGTGATTACTGTATGGAATCCAAAGCCTAGTCTTTCAAGTTTGTCTTTTGTTTCTGACTGATTTTTACCAGTTTTATGTTGTCGGACGTTAAATCCCAGGAAATCGAATCCGGTTTCATACTCTTTTTCTCCGTTAAGGGTATGTGTAATCCTGGTTTTTTCAGGCTTTAGTTCCAAGCCCATATCCTGAAGCCATTCGGACACTATCTTTTGGGATTGTTGGATGGTTGATAGATCTTCGTGTAGTATTACGAAGTCGTCGGCATATCGAATTAATTTTGGCGGGTATTCGGAGTATACCTTCTTCTTTCCTTGTGGACTGATGAAGCTTTTTCCTTTGAAAGCCTGGTTAATTCGATTTTCCATACCATGTAGGGCAACATTAGCCAAAAGGGGGGATATTACGCCACCTTGCGGGGTTCCTTCATTGGTATCAAAGTATTTCATTCCATCCAGTACTCCACTCCGTAGCCAGGCTTTGATTTGCCTATGTATGCTCGGAGTGGTATTCAATTTTCTGAGTAGTGCCTTATGGTTTATGCAATCAAAACATTTGGCTATGTCCGCGTCCAACACCCACTTAGGGGCGCGTTTCAGCGTATCCCATACTGCTTTAATCGCATCATGACACGAGCGTCCTTTCCTAAACCCATAGCTGTTTGGCTCAAATATGGCTTCCCATTCTGGGTCAAGTGCTAGATAAGCTAGCATCTGCTTTGCTCTATCTTTCATGACGGGTATTCCAAGGGGGCGTTTTTCATCTCGACCAGGTTTGTCAATCCATTTGCGTCTGGTCGGCATCGCCTTTCCATCTATTCGCAGTTCCTTTGCCAGCTCCAGTCTCTTGTGTGGGGATAACGCTTTCACCCCATCGACGCCAGCGGTGAGCTTGCCTTTGTTTTCCTGCGTGACCCTTCTAACGGATAGTAGTTTAGCAGCTCTGGACTTCATCAGTAGCTTTTGTAGCTTCCGAACCTTCAGAGTTTCGCCACGTTGTGAGGCTGTGTAGATGCGTTTTTGTAGCTTGTTAACCTTCTGCTCTAGCTTGCGCCAGGGGATACTTCGCCACTCGTCCCGCGCTTTATTAATAACGCGCTGTCGGTCGGGTTTTGGTAGTAGCCGAACTTGGGGTTCCTTATTCGTACTCTGGTTATTCACCTTCATCTCACGACTTTTGTGCCACTTGTCGCCTCTACATCTCCTACAGTCGGGCTTCTGTCTGCATATCCCTGATATTACTCGGGGCGTTCGCAACTGATGCCATCCTTTTCCCCTGCTCCTTGCGGTTGACTACCTGCTCAGGTATTTCGACCTAACCCTGAGAGCAAGCAGGGGAATTATTTCGTTCCTGGTTTCCATTTGGCGTTGGGGGTGGGGTTCTCACATTCCTCCGGGCTACTTCGTGGACGCTACTGATAACAACGGTATTTATCAGCCACAATTTCACCTTTATCTTTTTGATTGCTGCACAGCCTCATTTTTGCAGCACGGGAGTAACGAAGGTTTCGAGTGAGTTCACTGAACGTTAACCCTTCCCAACTGAGCTAGCCGGTTGACCCCGTGAGGTTCGGGGCTACCCGTCGTTTAACCCCGCTATAATGGTCACTGCCGGATGTCACTCGGTGTGTAGGGGTTATGCTTCAACTCAGCGTCGGAGCGACAGGAATTTCACCTGTATGGAAATCAAGTTATAAAGATTGTTCCAATTGATACGAAGAATTGGTTACCTTTACCTCTTTTTCGTGTTAGTTACTTCCACTTTATAGAGAACGAATCGCACCCCGTTCACTCCCTTATTATCTATCCAATATCTGAGGCATTTGTTACGGACAAAACGAGCTGTTTGGATCGCCTCATCTAGCGCCCTGTACTGCTCGTCTCGCCCCCTAAGTTTGGCCTCAAATACTAACATGGAGTTTTTGAAATTTTATATTAGTATTGTACCATAAATACCAGGGTAAGCGCAAGAAAAAAATGCCCAAAATATGATATATAGGCAATGCTAATCCCAATAATGAAGTTTGATTCTTAGCTTTATTGCGATTATTCTCAGTATTATTGAGAGCCAAGTACTTTTATTGCTTCTTGCGCTTACCCTGCCATAAATACGGCTCAATCGAGCTAAATATGCTAATGTAGTTTGATATACCAAACATTACTTATGCAACCGTTGCTTACTCAACTTCTAGGTTTACCCGGAATCGAAGTCGAAGACTATCACGACTTTGGTCACAAAATCATCTTGGAAGTCGAGGCAAGGACAGAAATAGCAACGTGTACGCGCTGTGAGCAAGAGAGTAATCATTTGCATCAGAACCACTGGTATTATGCCAGAGATTTAGACATCAGCCAACGACAAGTTCTACTGAAGATAAATCGCCGACAGTTTAAGTGTCAAAGTTGTGGTAAACCTTTCAGTGAGTTGCTAGATTTTATCGGTTTTAGACGGAAACATACTGACCGATATGCTCAGTCAATCGAAAGCGCAAGTTTTACATAGTGATACGCACAATGTAGCCCTCAATAATGACTTAACTGATGAAGAAGTTTGGTCAATGGTTAAGTACATGAGCAAAAAAAACTTAACATAGACCTGAGCCACCTCTCGCGACTTGGAATTGATGAAATTGCATTGCGGAAAGGGCAAAAGGATTTTGTCGTTGTTTTAGTCGATTTAGATAGTCATAAACTGATAGGAATGGCTGAATCTAGAAAGCAGGAGGACGTGAAGCAGGTGCTGGAGGGGTGGGGGTCAGAGGTTCTCCATCAGATTATTGAAGTGAGTATTGACCTGTCCGGCAACTACAAAGGGCTAGTGAATAAAATTCTGCCTAATGCCGATATTGTTGCCGACAGATTTCAGGTGATGAAGCTAATAAATCCAGAGTTAAATACGGCACGCAGGGCGGTAATTATCGCCAATGAGTCTAATCAGAATGAAGCCGAACTCGCGCGCTTTCAAGCAGCGTTAAAACAGAGCAAATACGCATTACTCAAACCAGAAGAGCATCTGACTGAAAAGCAGCAGGTTAAGTTAGAAGAAGTCAAAGCGGTTTCTCCATTACTTGCCAGCATGCATCAACAAAAGGAAGCATTTAGAGCAATATTTGAAACGGCAGATAATTGGACAGATGGCACCTTGAGGCTGCTAGATTGGTTGGCCGAGACTCAAGAGAATTTTAGCAAAAGCGTGGCGACAATCTGCCGATGGTTTGAGGAAGTGACTGGTTACTTTGAGCATAGAACTACAAGTGGTGCTGTAGAAGGTATTAACAATAGGTTAAAGCTGATTAAGAGGTCGGGTTATGGGTTCAGAAATTTTGCCAATTTTCAGCTACGCTGCTTGATTTGTTGGCATCTTGATACTAGCTCAGCATAGCTTGGGCGATAGAGCCATAAATACTGTGAGTATTAAACACCTTGTCCGCAATTCATCCCCACCTAAATGTTTCGCTTCGGAATTAATAAGGGCGTTGCCCTTATTAATTCCTGGCGCTCACCATTACAGGTGGGGTCTTCTTGCGGTTGATTGATAAAACGCTCCTCGTCAAACCGCTCATCAGTCAACGTGATTGCCAGATCATCCGAGATATGGATACACCTTAAATGTCAAGGATTACCATAGCCGTCCAATCGTCATTTGTTTTTTCTAATTGGAAACGGTGTAAAGTCACAGCTTTAACGTCTACCCGCTGTTCGTGCCGATTGGGGTCAAGAGTTTCTCCCTGAGCAACTGCGGTTAGTTGGTGTTGTCCATTTTTCTCCTCGAACTGAACTTGCTGTACCCGCAGCAGCAGTAGCTCACTGTCCTTGTAGTAGATCAGTTCGCCAATAAAGTTGAAGAGCAACAGATCCAACGCGTCATTCTCCAAGCTGAAGGTTCGCGTCTCTTTAGGTTCTATCGAATCTAGATTTTCAATCATTACGTTGATTGTTGCATCGCCCGCCGCCCGAAAAAGTCCCTCCAGATCCTTTCCCCAAGCTCGAAAAGCAATATCAGCGATCGCAACATCTTCAAGAAACTCGTATGACATAAGGGTTCCTCAGCCTATAGGCAAAAGTTATAGCTTGCAGAGCGATTCACTCAGTTGCCGCAGTTTTCGGCGGCAAGAGCGATCGTACGCCTGCTCGATCGCTTGAGTCTCTTGCATCTGGTAAAAATACTTGCCGCTCACCCCCGCTAATTCCATCGATGTTGCAACGTGGATGATGGCATCTGCGCCTGACTGCACACTGCCCCATGACTCTGTGAACATTTCACGAACCATCTTCGTATCCAGGCGCGAGCCGGGATGTAAACAATTGACTGCGATCCCCTCACCTTTGAGTTGTTCAGCTAGATCGAAGGTGAACATCACAAGTGCAAGTTTGCTCTGGCAGTAAGCCTGCATGGGGTCGTACCGTCGCTTTAGCATGACATCCTCAAAATCAATCGGGTACTGCAAAGAGGCAACGTTAACAATCTGCGAGGGAGCTGCATGGCGTAAACAAGCTAGCAGCAGGTGAGTGAGCAAAAACGGAGCAAGGTAGTTGACAGCAAACCGCAATTCATAGCCATTCTGGCTCAATGCACACTGCATTTTTGTGGGATTGCCTGCACCGATGCCAGCGTTGTTGATCAGGAGATTCAGACGGTAGTGCTTAGCTTGCACCGCTTCTGCCAGACGCCGCACTTCGGCAAGCGACGAAAAGTCTGCTAGGTAGTATTCTAGTCGCTCATTGCGAGTTGCAGCACGAATTTCTTGTAGCGTTGCTTCTGCACGTTCTTGATTACGCCCATGCAACAGAACCGTTGCTCCCATCGAAGCCAGGTCATGAGCGGTCTGCTTCCCGATACCGTCTGTTGCACCTGTTACCATAATGACCTGGTCTTGAATGGTCGTCACCAATTAATCTCCTCGATCATTTCTCCCGCGTCTTCATTCGTAAACACCATCCCCATAGTCTCAGTGAACCTATTCAAGGCTTATTCAAGGCTATTTTGCTGACACAACTTTAAACGACTAAGAATTTCTTCTTTTCGTTCACTCAACTTTTTACCAATAAAAACCAGCTCAGTAGCCTCTTGTTCAAATGGCTCAAGATCCCAACGCCCAACCACGAAATTAAAAAGATAGGTTCCTTCTGGAAATCGGACAAAACCTTTCGCTCGGGTTACATCTGTCCCCAGAGCGTCGGCAAATTCCTCAAAGCACTGGCGATTGAAGGTGGCGGACGTTGTGTAGCTGAACGATTCAAATTCGGGCTGGTGAACATGGCGAGGTGGCTCTTGAACCCGCTCTCTAGTAATTCCAAACAGCAAGTCCGTATCCACCTGGCACCGTTGGGTGCGCCAAATCGAGGCTGCCTCGTTGATGTGGTGTAGCTTTTCTTCCACCGCTTTTAAATCGCTTTCACAGACTAAATCAACCTTGTTCAGGAGGATGGCGTCTGCTGCTTCGATTTGCATCCGGGTTGTGTGACCAATGCGCGGATATTTCACCATTGAATCTGCGTCGATCACCGCGACAACCCCATCAAGTCGCACTCTTGGCAAACTTTCTTGAATATCGAAGACAAGGGCATCAGGCTCTGCTACTCCTGTTGTCTCTACCACAATGTTGTCTGGGTCAACTGTATCAATGATTTCATTGATAGCGGCTTCAAACTCACCAAGCAGCGAACAGCACACGCAGCCTCCACCAAGGTCAGCCATGCTGACATTTTTCCCGGCAATGATTTTACTATCGATGGAAATCTCGCCAAATTCGTTCATCAAAATGGCGATTTTTTTGGGAAAAGTGTCGAGGATGTGACGCAGCAGAGTAGTCTTGCCGCTTCCGAGTGGTCCTGTAATAACTGTAGTCGGCGTTCGTAACTGCATCAATTATCCCTTCACGTTCCCAATCGGAGTAAACCGCGCAATTCTTTTGCTAATCCCAGCTAACTCAGCTGCTTCGACAACCTGATCGATGTTTTTGTAAGCTCCGCCCGCTTCCTCTGCCAGCCCGGACCAAGATGCACTGCGGACATAGATCCCTCGGTTCTCCAAATCCTTCTGGAGTTTTTCTCCACTCCACATTTTTCGTGCCTTTGTACGACTCATCGTTCGCCCACTTCCATGAGCAGTGCTGAAGAAATTCTGATCGCCACTGGGTACGCCAGCCAATAAATAAGACCCGGTTTCCATACTGCCGCCAATGATAATCGGCTGACCAATCTTCTGGTATCGTTCAGGAATACCTTCCATCCCAGGTCCAAAAGCCCGAGTAGCACCCTTACGATGCACCAAAAGCGTTCGCTCTTCCCCGTCAACGATATGGCGCTCTAGCTTGGCTGTATTATGCGCTACGTCATAGACCATATTCATACCGAGGTCTTCTGCAGAGCGTCCGAATACCTCCGAAAACACCTCACGGATGCGGTGCAGGATGACTTGACGATTGACAAAAGACATATTGATACCGCACTTCATTGCAGCAAAATAGTCCTTACCCTCAGGGGAGTTGAAGGGCGCACAGGCTAGTTCCCGATCTAGGATCTTAATTCCGTACTTGCTCTCCATGACTTTTAAAAAGATTTGCAGATAGTCTGTCGCCACCTGATGACCAAATCCCCGACTGCCACAGTGGAACATCACCACCACCTGATCCGAGAGCGTAATCCCTAAACTCCGGGCTAACTCCTGATCAAAAATATTTTTCTTTCGAGCCACTTGAATTTCAAGATAGTGGTTGCCAGACCCCAGGGTTCCGATTTGTTTGAAACCTCGATCAATGGCCTTTTCACTTATCTTTGAGGCATCAGCACCCTCAATACACCCGTTTTCTTCAGTCAGTTCAAGATCCTCTTCCCAGCCATAGCCATTTTGGATGCACCAACCAGCTCCTTCCTCAACAACCCGACGAAACTCTTGCCGCGAGAGTTTCACGAACCCAGTGCTTCCCACTCCGGCAGGAACTTTTTGGTAGAGCTTGTCTACCACCTCTTTTATATAGGGTTTTACTTCGCTATAGGTCAGGTTAGTAACCATCAAGCGCATTCCACAATTAATGTCGAAACCGATGCCGCCTGGGGAGATCACACCCCCTTTATCCACGTCCATGGCAGCAACTCCACCAATTGGAAAACCATACCCAAAGTGTCCGTCAGGCATGCAAAAGGCGTACTTAGTTATCCCTGGAAGCGTCGCCACGTTGGTAATTTGGTCATAAACTGCTTCGTCCATTTCCTGGATTAACTTCTCTGTCCCATAAATCCGGGCGGGTACACGCATACCCTCCTTATAGGAAACAGGAATTTCCCAGACAGTGTCAGAAATTCGTTTCAAAACTTCTATGATAGCCATCGTAACCCTTCCTTATATGATATAATTTTGCACAAATTTAGTTAGCTTTAAAAGGCATTACTTTCTCGCTACTTTATGTAAATCTAGCGAAATTCCGCTAAGTCAAAAGCTTTTAAATCTAAAATTTACTTGCTTTTATTAGATTAAATGCGCTCAGCAACTAACATATTAAGTCCTCATATAACAATAGTCTATTAGTAAATCATTTTTTAACTACCCGATATATAGTATTGAAAAACTTGGCTATATATCTACTACTACCTATATATTTATTTTTTTATAATATCACTCTATAAGTGGATGTTTTTCCATGCAAAGTACAAATGAGCAGAATCTCTCAAATAATCGAGCAGGCGGAACACTTTACTCATAAGCCAGGCATATATTATACAGTATTAGCCCTTGTTTTATACATAGTTGAATTATCTACATGAAATAATAATACTCATCTGACTAAATACATCGGAGCCAAATCACCCGGCTTAATCAGCCATCATCTTCGACCAATTAGTCTAAACTCCAGTATGTCGTGAGTACCTCGACAAACTCCGACAACCACGGGCATTACCAATAGCGTTGTTTGTCGTAAGTTACTCCCGCTGATAGTCTTTTTGTATAATTTGAGGTACTTTATGCCCGGATTGCGATTCTATTCTCCAGATATCTCTTTAGACCAAAAGAGAGTATTAGTGAAAGAGTTAACAGAAGAAATTGTATCCTCTCTCGATCTTCCACCAGAATACAGCCACTGGACTTTCATTCATTTCATTTCTTATAAGTTAGAGGATTTTGCCATCGGTGGCAAACTAACGATAGACACTCAAAATCCTTGGTACTATCTGGAGATTACTGAGAGGGATTGGACTACAAAAAAGAAAGAAACTGTAGTTTACAATCTGACTTTGTTACTGGGTAAGTTATTAAATTTAACAGCTGAGGAGCTTTATAGAATTAATATCATTTTACTAGAGTATAAACCGGAGGACATGGCAAGAGCCGGTAAACTTTTGTCCCAATCTCAATGGTGAGTAGGAAAAATTCGAAATTCGAATTTCGAATTTCGAATTTCGAATTTGCTTAGTCACGATGGGGCAGGAACAGGATCAAGTTCAGGGACAAGGTCAGGGGCAGGTGTTGGCGTCGTTTCAGGATCCGGTTCACGACCAGGGTCAGGCGAAGGAATTGGTTCAGGATCTGGTTCAGGGGCAGGAGCAGGTGAAGGAATCGGATCAAGTTCAGGAGGAGCTGAAATAGCCTCCAGCTCAGAGTTAAGAATTGTTATGAGTGCCATGTTTTACCTATTTACCTCCGAAGCGTGATCGCATTTAACTTGCTTCCCCAGTAAGTGGACCATCAATCTTTTTGTGATCGCCGACGTTGCCAATTCGCTCACCCGTAACGACCGCCTTCACAAATCCTACAAGACGCACGACAGCACTAGACGGCGAATCCCAATACTCCGCCTTGTCAACACTCACCTTCAGTAGAGCCACGTCGGGGTCGTCCACACCCTTTGGAAACCAGGCTTTGTATAGTGGACTCCATAGTGACTCTATAATCTTGCGATCGCGCACGAGTTGGGCAGTGCCTGATACTGAAACGTACTTTTGATCGTTTGGTGAGGCGTAGCTGACGTTGACATGTTGATTGTGTTGTGCTTCATCTACCTTGGGTGCTTTGGCATTTGTAAAAAACCAAAGGTTTCCATCGAACTCGGATTGCTGAGTCACCATCGGACGGCTGCGCAAAGTGCCATCCTCCTCAACAGTCGTTAGCATTGCGAATTTGATGTCTTTGATCAGGTCATGAAGCTTCTTGATATTTTCGTTGTGCTCTTGATGTTCATCCATCGCTAATAGTTCTTCTCCTTTTTATATTGCTACCCGTAAATGGGTGTATAATCGCATAACAGTGCGATAACACTTGAGTTCCCCTACGAGTGGGAACCTTTATACAAATAACATCAACTCGGCAATTTACAGGTCTATCCCCAGTAGGGTTTACCTTCAGCGACCCGCTGCACTCGTCTCAAAGCTTGTGTTCGATCTGACCTGTTGGGTAAAACTGCTAGCCATCTGTTTTGCTTCGCTTGATCAACTTTAGAACAATCGGCAAGGCAGATAACACCGCTAACACTGCCAAGGCACCCCCCAGTTGCCAAGGAGAACCGCCGGTAGCAGCTTCTAGTCCGCCACGTCCTAGCCAAGCATAGGCAAAGGTTCCGGGTATAATCCCAACCGCTGTTGCCAGAACGTAGTCAGACAGCGGAATCGGTGTGAGTCCCAGCAGGTAGTTGACCGCAATGAATGGGAAAAGTGGTGACAGGCGAATGGATAGGGCAAACCAAAACCCATTTTGTTCAATTCCCTGACGCAGTTTGAGAAGGGCGATCGCCCTTCTCAAACTGCGCTCTTGCCCCATCCCCAGCAACAAACCGTGCAACTAAAAACGCGGCTGTTGCCCCCAGCGTTGCTCCAAACACTGTCCACAGCGTACCCAGCAAAGGCCCAAATAAAGCACCAGCTGACAGGGTTAAAATCGTACCTGGAACGGCGAGTACAGTGGCTATGGAGTAAATGATAATAAACCCCAGCGGTGCAAAAACTCCTGCCTGTTCCTGGAGCGATCGCAGATTTTCTGGTCTTAGCCAAGAAGCGATCGGCGTCAAGCTAAAGATAAGAATAGCCCCTGCCACAACTGCTGCCCCAATGACCAGCAGGGTAAGCGCAAGAAGCAATAAAAGTACTTGGCTCTCAATAATACTGAGAATAATCGCAATAAAGCTAAGAATCAAACTTCATTATTGGGATTAGCATTGCCTATATATCATATTTTGGGCA
>JAABUZ0100008672.1_pt1 | contig 11897 bp, 6 predicted proteins | sample 5562091 | NCBI WGS metagenome assembly JAABUZ01 (sample SAMN12813069, study PRJNA571459) | rock metagenome | isolation source: Antarctica rocks | place: Antarctica: Victoria Land, Linnaeus Terrace sud | collected 2015-12-21
GTCGGTCCCGGCCGGGCCGCCATGCGGCGGATTGTATTTGTAGCCGCCATCCTCGGGCGGGAAGGGCTGAGGACGATGCCATCCGCCAGGCCGTTCGTCCGGCCCTGGTTGTAGGTGAGGATCGCGTGCGAGATGACCGGGGTCGGCGTGGTTGCGTCGTTCGCGTCGACGAAGATGTCGACGCCGTTCGCGGTGAACACTTCCAGCGCGGTCGCGAGTGCGGGCCGTGACAGGGCGTGGGTGTCGATGCCGGCGAACAGCGGCCCATCGATGCCGCTCGCGTGCCGGTATTGGCAGATCGCTTGGCTGATCGCAGCACGTGCGCCTCGTTGAAGCTGTCGTCGAACGCGGAGCCGCGGTGGCCCGACGTGCCGAAGGCGACGCGCTGCGCCGGGTTCGCGGGGTCTGGCCGGCCAGTGAAATAGGCGGTGACCAGGCGCGGCACGTCCACCAGGAGCGACGGATCGAGCGTCTTGCCGGCGAGTGGGCTGATCGAAGCCGTCACGCAGCTTGCTCCGCCGAGATGATGCCAAGCGTCACGCCGACGGTGTGCCGGCCGCCATCGTCGGCCAACTCCACGGGCGCGCCGTCCGGAAGGGTGGTGCCGTCAAGCGTGATCGACTGGACCCCCTTTGTGACGCGGGCAGGGTTTTCGACCGTGATCGTGTAGCGGGCGGATCGCCAGGTGATCGTCGCCGTGAAACCCGGCCAGTGATGCGGGATGCAGGGATCGATGTGCAGCGACGTGCCCTGGATGCGGATGCCGAGGATGCCCTCGACCCCGACCCGCTGCATCCAGCCGGCGGAGCCGGTGTACCAGGACCAGCCGCCGCGGCCGACATGCGGCGGCGCGGAGTAGATGTCGGCAACGACCGCATACGGTTCCACCTTGTAACGCTCGGCGTCGGCCCGCGTGCGCGCGTGATTGATCGGGTTCAGCATGGCGAACAGCGCGCCGGCCTTGTCGCCGTCGCCCAGGGCGGTGAACGCCAGGACGGCCCACATGGCCGCGTGGCTGTATTGGCCGCCATTCTCACGGATGCCCGGGGGGTAGCCGGCGATGTAGCCGGGGTCGACCTTCGGCCGGTCGAACGGGGGTGTCAGCACGAGCAGCAGCTTGTCGCCGGTGCGGACCAGGTGCCGGTCCAACGACGCCATGGCACGCGCGGCATGACCTGGCGGCGCTACGCCCGAGATCACGCTCCAGGACTGCGCGATCGAATCGATCATGCATTGCTCGTCGGTGTGCGAGCCGAGCGGCGTGCCGTCGTCATAATAGGCGCGCAGATACCACTCCCCGTCCCAGCACCGTTCCAGCGCCGCCGGCAGGGCTGTCGCGTGGGCGCGCCATGCAGCGGCCCGGGCCACGTCCTGGCGCGCGTCGGCCAACGGGATGAAGGCGGTCAGCGCCGCATGCAGGAACCAGCCGAGCCACACGCTCTCGCCCTGCCCGCCCTCGCCGATCCGGTTCATGCCGTCATTCCAGTCGCCCGTGCCTATCAGCGGCAGACCGTGGCTTCCCACTTCCAGGCTGTGATCGAGGGCTCGGGCACAATGTTCATAGAGTGGGCCGGTCACCTTGGCGTCGTCGGGCAGGAAAAACCGGTCGTGCTCGTCCGCGCTCAGCGGTGCGCCGGCCAGGTAGCCAACCTGCTCGTCGAGCACGGCGGCATCGCCCGTCGCCACGACGTAGTGCGCGACCGTGTAGGCCAGCCAGGCGCAGTCGTCCGAGATGCGGGTCCGCACGCCGCGGCCGGATTTGGGCAGCCACCAATGCTGCACGTCGCCTTCGACGAACTGCCGGCCTGCCGCGCGCAGCAGGTGCTCGCGAACCAGGTCAGGGCGGGCGGCGCAGAGCGCCAACCCGTCCTGGAGCTGGTCGCGGAAGCCATAGGCGCCACTCGCCTGGTAGAACCCGGCGCGGCCCCAGATCCGGCTCGCGAGTGTCTGATACAGGAGCCAGCCGTTCAGCATGATGTCCATGCTGCGGTCGGGCGTCTTGACCTCGATCGCGCCGAGCACCGCGCGCCACTGGTCGCGGACCGCACCGAGCACGGCGTCGAGGTCGGCGGTGCGATAATGCGCCACCAGCGCCCGCGCCGCGCCGGCACCCGCGGCAACGCCGAGCATCAGGATGAACTCCACCTCGCCACCCGGCGGCAGTTCGACCGTGCTCCGCAGCGCGCCGCACGGGTCGAGGCCCGCTCCGACCGTGCCCGACAAATTCCGGCCCCCCGCACGCGGCGCCGCGAGTGAGCCGTTGCGGCCGAGGAATTCGCGCCGGTCCCCGGTCCAACTCGTCTGCCGGCCGCCCATGTCCATGAAAGCCACCTGGCCGCCCAACTCCGCGTTCCACGGGTTGCGGGCGAACAAAGCGCCCGTCTCGGCGTCCATCTCGGTCTGCACGAACTCCGCCGTGGCCGGCCGCGAGGGGCCAAGCACCCATTCGACGTAGGCACATACCGCGATCGACCGCGCGGCGCCGGAAATGTTGCGTAGGTGCAGCCGCGACAGCTTTACCGGGTCGCCGGGAGCGATGTATTGCAGCAGGGAGCTGACGATGCCGTGTGCGCTGCGCTCGAAGCGGCTGTAGCCGTGGCCATGACGGGCGACGTAGGTCGCCGCGGGATCGCGCGAAGGCGCCGCGGTCGGGCACCAGAGCGCGCCGCTCGCTTCGTCGTGGATGTAGAAGGCCTCTCCGGTGCGATTGCTGACCGGGTCGTTCGACCAGGGGGTAAGCTGGTTCTCGCGGCTGTTTCCCGCCCAGGTGAAGCCACTCCCCTCCGCCGAGGCTTGGAAGCCGAAGCTGGGGTTGGCGACGATGTTGACCCAGGGTGCCGGCGTCGTCTGGTCGGGCCCGAGCACGACCACATACTCCCGGCCATCCTCGGCAAACCCGCCCAGCCCGTTGAACAGTTCAAGCGGTGGGCTCGGCGACGGGGTGGCGAGCATCGGCCGGCCCGGCTCCGGCGACGCGGGCGCCTCGGCCGCCGGCTCGACCCGCTCGAGTTGCTCGGAGAGGCGGCCGCGGTCGCCCGCGAGCACGACCCGCGCCACCGCCGCCAGCAGGGCACAGGTCTCCTTCGGCACCAGATCCGCACGCAACAGGTAGATCGCCGACTTTCCGGGCCCGGCTGGCCCGCTGCCCAAGTCCTGCTGCGCACGCAGCAGCGCCTCCAACGCACCCTGAAGCTCCTGCGCGTACGAAGCGGAGTGCTCGTTGATGATGACGAGGTCGACCGCGAATTGCTTTAACCGAAAGTATTTGTGGGCAAGCAGTAGCTGCTTGGCGACGCCCAGGTCCGAGACGTCGTCGATCCGAAGCAGCAGGATGGGCAGGTCGCCGGAGATGCCTTGGCCCCATAGGCCCGATTGCGTGCCGCTGCCGGCCCTGATCCGCTCGGAGGCGGGGCGCAGCGCGGGGCCGGCAAACAGGAGGTGCCCGGCGAGGCGCTGGAACAGGTCGGCCTCGGCTGGGGTGATGCCGAGATGGTGCAGCCTTACCTGCGCCTGGGTCCAGGCCATCATGGCCGCGCGGTCGAACGCACTGACATCCCGGTGTCGGTTGACGCAGGCGACGATCGCATCCCGGGAGGGCGCCACCATGGTCCAGAACGCAACCCGGGCCATCGCCCCCGGGGCCACGGTGATGCGGCGGCGGACGGAGAAGACCGGGTCTAACACGGTGCCACTGGTGCCGGACAGCTCTCCGGCGTCCTCCATGGCAACCGGGTTGCGGAGGTCGCGGCCGCGGCCGATGAAGCGGGCGCGGTCCGTCTCGACCTGCGGAATGCCGTCGGCCACGGCCAAGTGCGCGGCCCAGACCTCCGGTTCCGACGGCGTCCGCCGTCGCCGGGTCGCCAGAAGCGCGCCGATTTCGCCCAAGTATTCGGTCTCGACGAACAGCTTGGCGAAGGCCGGGTGGGCGATGTCGGCCGCCTGAGGCGACAACGCGAGCTCGGCATAGGAGGTGATCTCGACCGTCCGCGCCTCGGGGCCGTTGTTGCTGATGGTGATTCGACGCACCTCGGCTGTCTCCTCGGCCGAGAGCAGGACTTCCATGCTCGTCGTCAGCGTGCCGTCGCGGCGGGAGAACTCTGCCCGGTCCTCATTGAAGATGACGCTATACTCGTCTGCGGCGACGCCGCAGGGTTGAGCGCCGGCCGACCAGACGCGGCCGCTGTCGACGTCGCGAAGATAGATGTAGGAGCCCCAATCATCGAGAGTCGGGTCCTCGCGCCAGCGCGTCACCGCGACGTCCCGCCAACGGCTGTAGCCGGACCCGGACGCGGTCAGCATCACGGCGTAGGATCCGTTGCAGAGCAGATGGGTGTTCGGCGAGGCGGCCTCCACGTTGCCGAACCGCCGGCCCGCCGGCGCCGTAACGTCACGGGTCCGGACCACCTTCTTGTGCGCCGCGGATCCTGTACGGACGCTCGTCACCCCGCGCGGCGCACGCTCCTGCAGCAGCAGCTCGGTCGCCTGGATCAAGGGGTCCGCGTGGAAGCGGGTGCGCATGATCCCGTTCAGCGCGGCATCGGCGATGGCGACAATGGACATTCCCTGGTGGTGCGCCATGAAGGCCCGCACCACGGCCACCGTTTTTCCCTCCGGCACTCGCCCCGGCGTGTAGTCCAGCGCCTCGTAGAACCCGTGCCTCCCCTGGGCGCCATCTTCTGCCAGACGGGCGAGGTTCTCGACCGCCGCATGCGGATCGACCATGGAAGCGAGCGCGGTCGCGTAGGGTGCGACCACGAATTCGTCGTCCAGGCCACGCTTGAGGCCAAGGTCCGGCACGCCGAAGTTGGAGTATTGGTAGGTGTATTCGAGGTCGCGGACGTTGTAGGCGGACTCCGAGGCGCCCCACGGGATGCCACGAGTCCGGCCGAACTCGATCTGGCGGCGCACAGCGAGGCGGTTCGTCCGGTAAAGCAGGCTTCCCGTGGGCGCACGCATGACCAGCGAGGGCATGAGGTATTCGAACATCGAGCCCGACCAGGACACCAGGGCGGCGCCATCGTCGACGGGCGTCATGGTGCGGCCGAGCCGGAACCACTCGCGAGCCGGCGCGTCGCCCTTGGCGATCGCGACGAAGCACGCCAGCCGCGCCTCGGAGGCGAGCAGGTCGTAGCAGTTGGCGTCGAGCGTCCCCTCCGCCACGAGGTAGCCGATCGAGAGCAGCTTGCGCTCCTCGTTGCGCAGGAAGCCGAACTCCATCGCAAGGGTCATGTCGCGGCAGGCCTGTTCCAAGGCCGCAAGACGCTGGTCGAGCGCGCCGTCAGCCGGGTCGAGATCGCGGCGATGACTCTCGACCGCATGGCCGATCGCTTCCGTCCAGAACATCAGGTCGGCCGTCGCGTCGCGTCCATGGACGGCCTCGACATCGCGGGTCAGCGCGGTCGCGGCGCGCAGGGGTGGGTCGAGTTCGGACAGCCGGTCCGCGCGGTTGCCGGGCCGGGCCTGTTGCGGGCTGATGCGTTCCGCCAAATCTTGCAGGGCGGCCTGCAGTGCCTGCCTTGGCGCCGGCTGGGCCGCTGCCGTGGCCTGCAGACGCGCCAACTCCTCCAGGGCAAGGCGCACCGTGTCGGCCAGCCCGGCGAGATCGTTCGGGCCGTCTTCCCGATGGCGCGGGTCTTGTGCTCGGCGGCGCCAGCCCCGGCAGGCGTTGGCGAGCGCGATGAGGTGGCCGGCCAGGTTGCCGCTATCGACGGTCGAGACGTATCTCGGCTCGAGCGGGCGCAGGTCGTCGGTGGCGTACCAGTTGAAGAAATGGCCGCGGAATTGCTGCAGGCGGGAAAGCGTCGCCAGCGTCGCCTCGAGACGGCCGACAGTATCGGCCAAGCCGGTCCAGCCGAAGTCATGGGCATTGGCGGTGCACAGCAGATAAAGCCCGATGTTGGTGGGCGAGGTGCGCCGAGCGAGCACCGGCGCCGGATCCTCCTGGAAGTTGTCGGGCGGCAACATATGATCGGCCGGCGTCACGAACGTCTCGAAGAAGCGCCATGTGCGGCGTGCCGTTTGGCGGAGCGCCCGCAGGTCCGCTTCGGCCAGGGCGGGATACGCGCCCGAACAGCGGCTCGACCCCCAGGCGATCGCGGGCGAGGCGATCCAGAGCGCGGCGAACGGCGCCACCAGCAGCCACACCCAGGGCTGCTCCCAGACCGCGAGGCAGGCAGCGAGCAGCCCGATCACCGGCGCCCCGGCCATCTTGCGGAAGTGGCCGGCCACGGACAGGCTCGGCGCAGCTCCCGCCTGCGCCGCCGTCACCCACTGCAGCAGCCGGCGGCGCGAAACGAGGCGGACCAGCGTGCGCAGGACGGCGTCGCCCATCAGCACCGCCTGGTGGGCGACGAACGTGACGACGAGCGCCGTCAGGACCACCGCATGACGCAGGCCGAGGGCCAGCCAGCGGAGATGGCTTCGAAGCGTCACCCGCCCGCGGCGCGAGGTCGCGTCGCCCATCAAGGGAATTAAGGGCGGCAAAGCGATGGTCGCCAGCACGAAGCCGGTCCAGCCCAGCGCCGGGCCGAGCGGCAGCAGCCAGCCGGCCAGGAGAGCCAGGACGGTTGCGGGCGCGGAGAGCGTACGGCGCAGGTTGTCGAGCATCTTCCAGCGTCCGATCGCCGGCAGCTTGGCGATAGGCGTCCCGCCGCCGCCGGAACCATGTCGCCACGAGATTATCCACGGCAGCAATTGCCAGTCGCCCCGCGCCCAGCGGTGCTGCCGCAGCGCCGCGACGGCATAGGAGGCGGGAAAGTCCTCGACCACCTCGATGTCCGACGCCAGCCCGGCGCGCGCGAACACGCCTTCGAACAGATCGTGGCTCAGCAGGGTCGATTCGGGCACCCGGCCCGCCAGCGCGGCCTCGAACGCATCGATGTCGTAGATGCCCTTGCCCGCGAACGATCCTTCACCGAACAGATCCTGATACACGTCCGAGACGGCCCCCGCGTAGGCATCGATGCCGTCCGTGCTCGAGAACACGCGTTGGAACAGCGAGCTGGTCTGACCGGTGGGCAGCGACGGCGTAACCCGCGGCTGCAGAACGGCGTAGCCTTCGACGACGCGGCCCAACACGGAGTCGATGCGGGGCATGTTCAATGGGTGCGCCATCTTGCCGACCAGCCGGCGCACCGTGTCGCGCGGCAGGCGCGTGTCGGAATCCAGGGTGATGACGTAGCGCACACCCTCCGGCAGGGGGGTGTGCGGCAGGAACGTGGTGTCGGCAGCACCCCGCAGGAGGCGGTTCAGCTCATGCAGCTTGCCGCGCTTGCGTTCCCACCCCATCCAACTGGCCTCGCCCGCGTTCCAGACCCGGCGGCGATGCAGCACGAAGAACCGCTCGCCCGCGGGAGCCGGACCGTAACGGCGGTTGAGTTGCTCGATGCCGCGGACGGCAGCTTCCAGCAGCACTTCGTCGCCCTCTTCTCGCTCGGCCGGGCTGTCGGTCCAATCTGAGAGCAGGGCGAAGTGCAGCTCCTTATCCGGGCTTGCGAGGTGGTGGATTTCGAGCCGCGCGACCAACTCGTCCACGGCGCGGAGAGACGTGAGCAGGACAGGCATTGCGACCATCGTGCGGAGCGGCCCCGGAATGCCGGCGCGTAGCTCGAGCGCGGGCAGGGGCGTGGCGCCCGAGGCCCACATGGAAAACCGGTTGACGCAGGCGACTGCCGCGTCAGATGCCGGCACGATGCCAACGCATCCGAGCAGGAGGAGCCACCAGCCGTCGACGGAACCCGCCCACAACGCCCAAAGCGGCTCGGCTAGGAGCAGCGCGGCCAGGGTCACGACGCCAGTGCCGTACCCCAGCAGACCGAGCGCCCGGAAGGCGCGAACTGCTCGGGCGCGCGTGGAGGGCCGAAAGCCAATCGCCGTCTCGAATTGCCGACGGCCGCCCGCGAGCAGGTAGTAGCCCGGGTCGGCCCGGCGATCGCTCGGCTGGTGCGTCGCTGCCGCCTCGGCCGCACATGCGGCGGCGCGGCGGGCGATCTCGATCTCGCCCAGGCGCGAATGCCGCGCCAACTGCTCGACGACGGTGCGATACAAATTCCGGGTGGCGAAATCTATGTCGCGGACTTGCCCCGATTGGTGCAGCGCGGCATCGACGTGGCAGACGGTCTCGAATGCCTTGCTCCAGTCGAGGGCGGCGGCCATGCGCAGGCTGGTGATGATGTTGCGGATCGTTGCGTTGAATGTGCCCTGCTGGTGCAGCTCGTCGTGCACCACGCCTTCGATCCGCATGCCCCGCTCCGCCAGGTGCTCGTCGAGCCATTCAAGCGCCGGCTCGCCCCTGGGGTCCCGGCCACGCAAGCGATGCGCGAGTTGCACCGCGAAGGCATTCGGCGAGGGCGTGGGTCGGAAGGATTCACTCACCGTGGACCACGGCGCCGCGGCGTGGCCGTGGAATCCCAGCAGCCGGTCGGCCAACCCGTCCGCCATCTCTCGGGCCGCGCTGTTGGCGACGATGACGGCGGCGACACGTCGCAGGTTCTCGATCAACACAATCCGCAGCGTAATCGGCACCGCCCACAGCTCGCCGATCGTCAGCGGCTGAACCTCCTGGTAGGCGAGCAGGTAACGGTGCAGCGTTACAGGGTCGATATTGCTGTCGGTGTGGGCCACCAGCGACCACATCGCGCCGAACACACGGGGAAGCCCGGCGAACGGGCCATCGGCGAGCTTCGGCAACTGCGCATAGTAGCCGGGCGGAAGGTCGATGCCGATCTCACGGATCTGCACCTCGACCAGGTGATAGTTGTCGACCAGCCATTCGGCCGCCGGGGTGAGCTCTTGGCGGCCTCCGCCTTCGGGAGCCAGGGTGCGGCTGGCGTTCAGCAGAAAGGCGGCGTTCTCGGCCAGCCGGCCGGCCAGACCGGGTCCTTTGGCGCTTTTGGCCGCGAGCGGCTGTGCGGAAGCGAGGCTCCTTGCGTGTTCCTCGAGCCGGTCGATGCCGAACAACTCGCTGCGGATCGGCAGGGGATCCTGCCACGGCGATGCAGGCCGGGCGGCCGGAAACAAGCGGCGCAAGAGCATCAATGCCTGGGCGGTCAGCGACAGAACAAGCTGCGCCGATAGGTGGGCGCTGTGGAGGCAGGCTGCGCCAGGACCGGCACGATACCGCCGTCGCTCATTTCGGCCTCACGGCCACCGCCCTGGCCGGAGCGGCAGGAGTCCTCCGAAGCGGTTGCAACGTCGTCGGGACCGGGCGCCGGCTCCCTGGAAACATCAAAACCATCGCTCAAAAGCATCTCCTCATGGCTCGCGGACACGAGAAGATACAGTAGACGCACACTGCGATGGCCGGAAAGCCTCGGATTCTACGCCGCCGCGCCAGGGCCGGCCGGGCCGGCCTGCGTAGTTTCCGGCGCTTTCTGACCGGCCGTTCAGACCGATAGGGTGTGGCCACGCCGCATCCGTGTTTGCGCCGCATCCACGCGCGGGATCAGCGATCTGCTCCGGCCAACGAAAGGACCACCCCATGCTGCCAGTGTCATCGGCGATGAAGGGCTACGCCATCGCGGCCAAGGACGAGACAATCGGGACCGTTAGCGACTTCCTGTTCGACCAGACTACCTGGACGGCGCGCTGGTTGGTCGTCGATACCGGCAAATGGCTGACCGGGCGCAAGGTCCTGGTGCATCCCTCAGCGATCGATCATGTCGACCACGAACGGCGACAGATCGACGTCGCACTGACGCGCAAGCAGGTCGAGGACAGCCCGGATATCCGCCAGGACCGGCCGCCAGAGGCGAGCGTGGCCTGGATCGCCTTGCGGCTTCCGTCGATGCTCACCGAGATATGCCGGCCTCGACACTGGACACTGAACGCCAGGCTCTGCCAACCGTCCGCGAGTTGAGGGTTCAAACCCAGGCCGTTGCTGATTGCGAAGCGCGACTCGCGGCTGCTGTCGCGAAGCGGATCGAACCCTTGTTGATCAAGTATCCAGGCCGGGTCGGCGGTCGGCTCCAGCACCTGCTCCGATGTCCGTTGCGCGGTCACGCCGGCGTCGGGCAAAGCCGCCCACTTTCGAGCGCGTCAAGCTGGACATCATCGAGGCTCACCACGACGAGGTCGGCTTGCGCCAAATGCAAGCCTGCCTCGTCGTGCAGCCGTGCCACCCCGAGTGCCGCCATGCGGCCCGCTCGCGCGGCCTGGATCCCAGCCGGCGCGTCTTCCGCCACGAAACAGTGCTCGGGCATCGCATGCAGTTCCTTTGCGGCGAGTTCGAAGATCTCAGGGTCGGGCTTGCCGTGCCGCAGGTCGCGCCCGCAAACGTTGGCTTTAACAGGATGCGGAAAAAGTGTGCGAAAGCCCCGGTTTTCGCCGAACAGGGGATCGGCCGCGTTGTCGCTCATGACACGCTGACACTAGGCCGTGTGGACGGATAGGGGAAAGTATCACGTAGGGGATTCCCGAATCGGCATTTCATCGAATCAATGGGTGACCGGTATCAAGGGAACCGGCCATGCTGACGAGGATGACGGACGAGGATTGGGCGATCGTGCTGGAGGTGTTTGACGCTGCACAGTCGCGTGCGGGCGAGCCTGGTCATGACGATCGCAAGTTTCTGGAAGCGGTGCACTACTTTACGGTCCATAACCTGACATGGCGCGCGCTCCCAGCAGAATATGGCAAGTGGAACAGCGTCTGGAAGCGGTTCTGGCGGCTCAGCCGGACCGGTGTATTCGAAGCGTTCTTTCAGTTGCTGGCAGAAACAAGCCAGACCGCACAGTTGGTGCAGATGTTCGATAGCACTGTAGTGCGGGCGCATGTCTCAGCGGCCGGGGCAAAAGGGGGCAGCAAAATCAGGCGCTCGGGCGTTCACGCGGCGGGTTTACGTGCAAAATCCACCTCAAGACCGACTTTGGCGGCCTGCCCATCGCCTTCCACCTGACCGGCGGCGAGGTCAGCGACTCAACCCAGCTCACGATCTCGCTCGACATCGGGCCAGATATCAAGCCTCGCGCGGCCATGACTGATAAAGGTTATGACTCGAAGGCCAATCGCGCTGCCTGCCGCGAGCGCGGTATCGTCCCGGTAATCCCGCACCGATCCAACGCCAAAGACCGCCCCACTTTCTTCCCGAAGATGCTTTACCGGTGCCGGGCCCGCGTCGAGCAGGCCATGGGCAAGCTGAAGCGTTTCAAGCGAGTTGCTTTCCGCTGCGAAAAGACAGCCGAAAGCTACTCAGCACTCGTTGCCTTTGCTTGCTCAATGATCTTGGTCAAATCCGTCCACACGGCCTAGCCTAACGGTCTTTCGCTGCCCAACCTCCTACGGATGAGACCTAGCGCTCCGATGCTTGCCGCGAGCACTGCCCAAGTTGGAGGTTCCGGGACCCGAGCAGCAGCAACGTCCGCTGCGATCTGGCTGTAGCCGAATGCGTTTGGATGGACGTTTCCGATCGGCAGCACACCGCCATAGAGGCCGCCGACGCTTGAACCCGCGGGCAAGCTGGCCTGATAGGTGTAAGCCGTCTCCTTGCCCAGAAACGGCGTCGCGTTGTCGACGTAGGCTGCACCGTATTGTGCCGCGAGTTGCTGAATGATGCTGTTAAGCTGCATGCCATAGGTATTGAACAGCGGCGCCGCCGGGCTGGCCGGATCAGCGGGGAATGGGTTGTAGTAGCCGAGCAAGGACAGGCTCGCATTCGGGGTCAGGCTACGGATGTCGGCCAGGACGTTGCTATAATTGGTCCGATAGGCGGCCAATTCAGCCGGCACCTGGGCGAGGGCGGCGGCCTCGGCGGCCGACGTGTTTGTTGCCGGCGCGAGCGCGGCGAGTTCGTTGAAGCCGAGCGTGATGGTGATGGCGGCGACCGTGTTGCCGGCGGTTGTCTGCGCGGCGACAGTGTTGGCGAAGACCTGGCTTTGCGAGAGCGCCGTACTGTTGTTGTA
>JAABUZ0100008675.1_pt1 | contig 11893 bp, 13 predicted proteins | sample 5562091 | NCBI WGS metagenome assembly JAABUZ01 (sample SAMN12813069, study PRJNA571459) | rock metagenome | isolation source: Antarctica rocks | place: Antarctica: Victoria Land, Linnaeus Terrace sud | collected 2015-12-21
CTCGTCTACTTGGCGGTGGACGAACCGAAGGGTGAGCCCTACTCGGGGCGAGAACAGCTCAACTCGCCGAACACCGACACATCAGCCCGTACCTGGACTGACACGTGAGGTCGTACGCGGACACCCCGACCAGGTCGATGCGGTAGCGGGTGAGGTCCCTCAGTCGCCGGATCGGCGGAGGGGGAACGAAACTCGGCCGCAGCATCTGCCGCTCTGCGACCTTGCACAGCCACACCGCGTCCAGCTTGTCCGTCTTCGGACGGCCGGGTAGATGTTTGACGTCCTTGGCGTTGACGAGCCACGGATTCAGCCCATGCGCCTCAAGCAGATAGAACACCGGCTTCCAATAGTCGCTGGTCGCCTCCATGACAACCCGGGTGACGCCCAGTTCGAGCAGCCGCTCGGCGAGCACCGTCAGAGACCGGGTCATCGTCGGATACGTCGCCACTTCCTGCCGACGCCGGGCACCTCCACTGGGCACCCTGACACAACACACCACCTCGGCCTTGCCGATATCCAGTGCAGCCACTCGCTCGATGATCTGCTCATCGTCGTGAGCCTCTTCCAGCATCTGATCCTCCCGTCACACGAACTGAGCGGGTCGCCCGCGGGAGCCGCCAGGAATCGCGAAGCTAATCCGCGCGCTCGAAGCAGCAGTGAAGGGCCCACAGCACGGCTCCCACCGTCCGACTACATCACGGCCTCATCGACCAAGTTGGACCGACGTCTGCGGGCGACCACACCACGATTTTCAACCCGGAACGGGCCGAGCGAAAGACCGAAAGGGACTACATCACCAGATCACTACTACATCACCAGATCACTACTCGACACCGGCGGCTTCAGACCCCAACTACACCCTCTTCTGCGATGAGCCGGTTAAGCAACGCCGACATCAGGAAGTTGACGCTGCTGTTCCCGCTGTTCGGGACGGCCGCTTGGATGATCAGCCAGATCCGTCAAGCGCAACGCTGAGGTGGAGTCCACTTCAACCGGATAGTCCGGACGCCGAGTCCGGTTGTCCCGCTCCTGCGGCACGGCTACGTCTTCACATCAAGTGTTCCTTGCAGGCCCGACCTGAACACCTCTGGCTCGCCAGCACGGATCGCCTCGAAGAACTTGTCGTACTCCTTTGGAACGACAAGTCGGAATAGGTATCGCCGCGTCGACCCGCTGGCTTCGAGCAGACGGTTTACTTCCTCGAAGTGCGCCTCTGCCGCCGCGGTTTTCCCCTTGTTGCGCCAGGACTCGTCGCCGTCGTCTTTCACCTCGACCACAACCACAGTGTCGGAGTCCTTCAGCCAGAGGAAGAAGTCCGGATTGAACACACCGCGCTTGCTTCGGCCCGACCCGCCCTCCTGGTACACGTACTCGATCTCGTAGAAGCCCGTATCTGGTCCCTTGATCCATGAGCGGAGAACTTGCGCTGTCTTGGTCGAGAGAAGCCGCTGCGCGAACTTGAACTCCGGTTGATGGTCGGTCAGCACCACGTTGGTAGGACTACGGAAGTTGAAGCTGTTGTCGATCAGCTGCAGATACTTCGGCCCCGACATCTCGTCTGCCCTCTGCAGCGCGGCGCGATCGTCGTCGGTCCCCAGGACCGCGGACTCCTCGTCAAAGTAGAGTCCGACGTCACGAGTGAGGCCCGCAACCCGAGCTTGCACCGGACGCATCGTCGCCGTTGAGATCGAGATCAAGCCAATCGGCTGGAGCTGGAGGCGCGCCGCAGACTTGGCGGTGCGCTGCCTCAAACCGCCGAATGAGTTGAGAATCCTCTGCCGGTTCTCTTGCGTCACTTCCTTGCCGTCGGCTGCCACCCCGTGCAGCGCGCTGACAATCATTTCGCGCACTCGATCCTTCGAGTACTCCTTGGCAAGTGTCCCGCCAGTCCGCTCGTCGTGTCCAAGCAGCTTTTCCCGCACCTCCTCGACGATCATCTCGGTCGGGTAGCGGCGCTCCACGATGCGTGTGGTGAGTATCGCCGCGCGCGTGGCATCTGTGGCACTGACGAATCGGGTCTGTTCTTCAGCGTCTGCCTGCGGGCCTAGCTTCAGCGCGTCGAGCTTCTTGTTGCTTTCTAGAGGAGTGATCTTGACCGTCTGCGGCAGGGCCTCGGTCTCCAGCTGATGAAGATCGATCTGTGGGACGCCCGTTCGATCCGCCGGCCGCTGCGCAATGGTGGTCTCTTGATCGAGAATCTCCGCGACGAAGTCGTCTATCTCCCGCCCCCACCGCTGGTGGTTGAAGACATATACGACGGGCACAGCAGTAATCCCGTCCGGACGTCGCAGACCTCGGCCCAGCACCTGGCTGATTAGCAGCTTGCTGTCGAACGCCCGCTTCTCGTGCGGATAGATCTGGAAGACATTCTTCACGTCCCATCCTTCGGTGAGCATACTGACGCTCACCACCCACTCCGCGGGATCGTGCGTCTCATCAATGCTTCGCAGCCGAGCGATATTGGGCCTGTGCTTGTCGGCCGACGTCACCACGAGCACACGTTCAGCGGCCTTCGCTGCGTCCATGCCCGGTTGGCGACCCAAGAAGGCCTGAAGGTCCTCGGCCAGGTGCTCGGCCGCCCTGATGTCACGGGTGACTGCAATCGTTAGCGGCTTCCGCGGTTTGTAAGTCTTCCTGTTCTTCTCGTGCTGGGCGAGCAATTTCTGGAACCGCTCATCGTCAGTCGTGGAGTCGTCCTCAGCAAGATAGAAGACCTCCTTGACCCACCCGTCATTTATAGCATCCCGTACCGCGTAGCGGTACACGACATCGGCGAAATATTCGTTTTTGACGTAACAGGTTCCGCTTACACCGAGGTGCCAGCGGAAGCCGAAGGCTGGATCCGCGATGAAGTCGTGCCACTTCTTGGTCGACTGGCCGCCCATAGAGATGACGTGGTGCGCCTCATCGCTAATTACAAGCGTTCGGTCTCCATGGCCTACGAAGCTGTCGCGCAGCGAGGAGCCCGTCGCCTCGTACGCTGCGTGCCTGTTCTCAATGCAGATGTCTCCGGGTTTGACCGTCGAACTACCATCCATGATCGTCGGTATCGGGTGTCCGTTCGGGCGAACGGGCAGCAGATCGGTCAGGTCACCGTCGGCTGTCAAAGCTACGAATTTGTCGGTGAGACCTTCCTCGATCGTGAGCGACGGACACAGCACGAGGACCCGGTCGATGAGGCCCTCGTTCAGCATCACCCGTGCGACCGCGTAGATGGCGAAGCTCTTGCCGGTGCCAGTAGCGAGATCGAGACTGCACGCCAGCTTGTCGGGAAAGGCGAGGCGTCCGACGAGCGCATCAGCGCTCGTGTAGAGCCGCCGGAGGTCAGGTGAGACGTCGTGATTCTCGCGCGCCAATTGCTCGGCGTTGGCGTACCTCCCACCACAGAACAGTCGAAGCACGGTCAAGATCGCCTGTCGCTGGTACTCCCTCCCGCCAGCGATATGGTCGATGAATTCGTCGTAGGCGGCGAGATCAAAGAGAGACGTGTCGAAACTCTGAGACACCCGCAGGGTTAGTTGGTCCGCGGAGAAACGATCGGCTGCCAGCACTGCCCGCGCCATCACTTCACCGCCGCCTTCCTCTTCGTTCTCGGCGTCGCAGCAGCTACGGCAGGCGGCGGAACGGTCTGACGTAGCTCGTTCCCAAACACATCAATCAGGATCAACATCATCGGCGCGACAGGCGACGTGCGCTGGATCTTGAACGTCCAAGCAGCCACGGCAAGAGACTCCCCAAAGAGATGTTCTTCGAGCCGGAACGCCTCACCGTTGTACTCCGAGTCGATGAGCACCAGCGCGAGATCGCCGCGTCCCTTGTCGGGCAGCCCCTTCGCGTCGTCAGGGTCCAAACCACCTCGATAGAAGGCATCGATACGCACCGAGACCTGCGCCGCGGTCGATGTGACTCTCAGCATCGCTTCCGGCGGCTCGATGAAGTCGAACCCGTAGGCGTCGACGGCATCGTTCACCTGCGCGAGCGCGATCGGCTGTCCTATGGTCTGGAACTCACGCTCATGGAGTGCTTCGATGACCGAGTAGGGCACTCGGAGAAGGAAGTAGGTAGTGCTCCCGTGGGTGATCAGATCCTCGAACAGCCCTGGGTCGCACCTAGAATCAGGGACGATCACATACACCGCACGATCTACCTTGCCGCCGATCCGCTGATGGAGTGACTCGACGTAGCCCTCGTCCAGGTCTGCATCCGTTTTGTCGAACGGGAAGACGTGGACGGGATCGCCCTTCCGCTTTCCGGCCATCGGGACACCGGCGATCATGAACGCGCCAGCGCGACAGCCGAAGAGGTCGAGCGTGAAGTCCCGGAAGCCGTCGTAGGGCAGCGCCTCTAGGAGTTTGTTGTCGTACAGACCCGCCTGACAGACCTCGAACGAGGCGTCCTCGCCTGCGCTAGTGAGTAGCCGTCGTTGCGTCGTGTAGATCGCCAGCTTGCCACAATCGACTGCGATCCACCGTCTGTCGAGCGCCCGCGCTGCTACTGCGGTAGTCCCCGAGCCGGCGAAGCAGTCGAGCACGAGATCCCCCTCGTTCGAGGACGCCGCGATGATTCGCTCGAGGAGCGCCACCGGCTTCTGCGTTGGATAGCCGACCCGGTCCGTCGCCTGACTGTTCACCGGTGCGATGTCGTTCCATAGATCATCGACCACCCGGCCCTCGTTCTCTTCGAGGTAGCGTTTGAGACCCGGTCGTTTTGACCTATCGTCGGGCTTGTGGATCCGGCCATCCTGATCAAGCTCGTCCATCGTCGCTTTGCTGTAGCGCCATCCCTTTTCTGGGGGCGCAAAACCCTGCCAGCGATACGTGAGGTTCGGCCGCGGGTTTGGGCTCGTCAGATTGTCTACTCGGTAGAGCCCCCGACCGTCATGGTCGTCGAACACATACTTGGTGGACTCATATTCAGGATCTTGTGGCTCGCGCGGGGCATTCCAAACAAACCGCTCGCGGGTCTTGACGTAGGCGAGGATTGTCTCGTGAACAGGTGCCCACCGCTTGGCATCACCGTGGCCGGATGATCGCTTCCATACGATCCGGCCAGCAGGTTGTTGGCTCCGAAGATTTCATCCAGGGCGACCTTCATGTAGTGCACCTTGTTTGTGTCCAGGTGCAGGTACAGGGCTCCATCGTCGGCGAGCAACTCGTGGATCAGGATGATCCTTCTCCGGAGGTACTCAACGAACTGGGCACCTTCGACCTTGTCTCGGTACGCCAGCGCACCTCGCCGTCCACGGAACTCCCGCTTCGTGGCGAAGGGCGGATCGATGTAGCAGAGACGGACGCCCTGCGTTCCGTCAGCGTTACGAAGGGCTCCGCGTTCCTTAAGGTCAAGCAGCGTCCTCAGTACCTGGAGGTTGTCGCCGAAGACCAGCTTGTCCGTCCAGTCCGCCTTGGTGGCGCCGAAGACCTTCTGGACCTGCAGAGGCACTGCCATCACGCCGGCCAGCACGGACCCGCGGGTCTCCTTACCCGCGTAGTTGAGTTCAGCCTCGCGCCCTGCGGTGAAAAGCACGGATTTATACCGTTCATCCAGCGGCAGGCCAGCGCGAATGCGCGCAACCACGGCGTCCACCTCGTGTTGGTCGACGCCGGTCACCGACGACGGTTTCTCGGCTGTACTCATCTTGGCTAGAACATACTTGAGCCCTCCGAGCGGGTGACGAAGTGCAGTCGCCCTATGTTGTGGCGACGACCGGACAGAACCTTGCCTACATCGACTGGTAAGTTAGTTACCAGTCGATGAGCGTGACGGAGGAACGTTGAAGGTCAAAGTGCAAGCGACGATCGATGTTGACGTAGAGGCATGGATCGCGGACTACGGCTGCACCCGCAACGATGTCCGGTCGGAGGTCGTCAAGCACTTCATGACGGCGCTCCAGGACGCGTACGGCGTAAAGGCGGGGCTGGCGACCGTAAGCCCGCAGGCCCTGGCGGATGGCCGATCACAGGCAGGACTCGGTTGACGTCGCCCCGAACAACCTCGCCCGATAACGTTCGGGGGTGCCCCTGGACGATGAGATGTCCCAGAAGCTCGTCCACGCAGCCAAGATGACCGGCGAGTGGCGGGCCGAGCGCGACAGTCTCATTCGACAGGCACATGACGCAGGCGGGGGCGTGCGGGAGATTGCACGAATGGTCGGCCTCTCGCATCCAGCAATACTTGGCATTCTCGGGCGCTCAGCCATAGGGCAGGATGACGCTCCAATGCAGCCCGTCGGCACATCCGAGCATCCCTCCTCCGCTCAAGACCCGGCTGAGTGAATACCGAGTCCAGGTTCCGGCTAGCAGCCGTGCCTACAGCCGGTAGGACGCCAGAGCTGGTGGGGTGCTGGAGTTGGCGACGGCCTTGTCCCAGCGATCCTGCAGCCCGTCGAGGAGGCGGTGCTCGACCTCGACAGCGACGTGGGAGTAGGTCTGCTGGATCTTGTCGTGCAGGGTGTGGCCCAGCCGTTTGGACTGGGCGATCTCGGGAACGCCGTCGGCGATCATCCAGGTCTTGTGGCTGTGCCGCAGTCCGTGGAACGTGAGCCCGGGTTTGACCGGTTCGGTGGCGACGGTGACGCGGCGCTGCCGCGCGGTGAGGTCGTTCCAGAGGTGCGTGTTGCCGTCGGCGGCGGGGCGGAAGGCGCGTCGAGCGAAGTTGCTGCGTCGGTGCCAGTGTCCGTCGGGCGTGACGAAGACGTGCTCGGAGTCGACTGTGTGCAGGTGGCGGTGAAGTAGCGGGATGAGGAAGGGAGGCAGGTTGATGGTGCGGGCTGAGGTGGATGTCTTGGGTTGGCCGAGCCATTGCTGACCGCTGCTGCGCTCGTGGAGCGCGCCGAGGTCGGGGTCGATGATGACGACGCCGTCATCGAGATGGAGGTTGTTGCGGTGCAGGCCGGTGAGTTCGCCCCAGCGGGCTCCGGTCCAGGCAGCGGTGAGGAGGAGCATTGCGCCGCAGGGGTGGTAGTAGGCGGCGACTTGGTCGGCGATGCGCAGGACTTCCTCGTGAGTGGCCCAGATCTGCTCGATCGGTCGGGGCGTACGAGCGGAGCGGCCCCGGCGGTGGGTCTGGACCGGGTTATACGGGATGAGGCGTTCAGCGACGGCGTCGGCGATGACCATCCGGAACAGTTTCATGATCGCCGAGACCGTGGCCGGGGCGAGGCGGCGCGAGAGGTCCTTTTGCCAGGCGGCGATGCGGATGCTGGAGATGTCGAGCAGGGCGGTGGTGCCCCAGCGGGGCAGGATGTGACGGCGCAGGGCGGAGCGGTAGTTGTCCTCGGTGCGGGGGTCGACGTCGAGGGCGGGGAGCCATTCCTCGACCCATGCCTGCAGGCTGGTCCTGCCGTGGGCGGGGTCGATGAAGCTGCCGTCGCGCTGGTCGGCTTCCATGTCCTCGGCCTTGTGTTCGGCCTCGATCTTGTTGGTGAACCCGCGGATCGAGCCGAGGGTGCCGTCGTCCTTCCAGTATCTGACCCGCCAGGTGTTGCGGCCGACGCGTTCAACCCATGCCATGCGTGATCAGTCCTTCTCGTAGTAGCCGGTGGTGGTTCGTTGGTGAGGTCCATGGACGCTCCACCGCGCCGATAGTTCAAGTCCGTCTCGGGTGAATTCGCGGACTGTGGTTCAGGTGAGGCGCATGCCTCGACGCGTTGGGCGGACGGTCTGCTCGCCGCGTTCTGCGATGCGGGCCAGGTCGGCCTGGGTAAAGCGCAGGTGCTTGCCGAGCATCGTGCACGGGATCAGCCGGCGACCGGCCTTGCGACGCAGCCACGACTCGGGCACCGCCAGGGCTGCGGCTGCCTGGGCCGGCGTGTACAGGGTTGGCGCTCCCTCGGCAGGCTGGGTGGCCGGTCGGTCCGCCGGAAGTGCGTCGCTTCGCGATGCGTCTGGGTGTCGCGCTCCCGTCATGCTGCCTCCCGAGTCGGCGCCGCCTCTTGGACCGCGACCGGTGCGGCGGTGTCGGGTCGGCGGAAGACGAGCAGGTCCTCGTGGGCGAGCAGATGCCGAGGCAGGCCTCGGGTGCGGGCTTTGCGGACCTGGTCGAGTTGAAAGAACGAGGCCCGCGGGATGAGTCTGTCCTCGCGGATACCGGCCAGCAGTGCGATGTTGCGTTCGAACAGGGTCAGGTCGGTGTGGTCGGTGATGGCGGTGGTGAGACGGCCGGGCAGGTCGACCAGCGCGCCGCGGGACCAGTACGGCCGGACGGTCATGGCGACGATCCCCCCGGGACGCAGCAGCGCGGTGCAGCCGGTGAGGATGTCGATCATGCCGGTGATGAGCTTGTCGAGGCCGACGTGGGCGAGGTTGTCACGGTCGCGGCTGTAGCGGTAGTCGCGTTTCTCGATCCCGGCGCCGGGGCGGGGGGTGACCTGGCCGTGCAGCGACGCCCCGTACGGGGGCGAGGTAAGCACCAGCGCGACGCGGCCGGCCAGGTCTGCATCGAGCAGGGTGTCGAGCTGGCGGGCATCGCCGCAGACGACAGTCCCGGAACCGGTCGCGCCCTGGGTGCGGGCGTGGTGAAGGTTGCGGCGGGCCAGCTGCGCCCAGGGTGCCTCGTATTCGACGCCGACCGCGTCCCGGCCGAGATGGGTTGCCTCGACGAGGGTGGTGCCGATGCCGCACATCGGGTCGAGCACGAGGTCGCCGGGCTGGGTGTAGTCGGTGATGGCCTGGGCCGCGATCGCGGGCAGCATCTTGCCCGGGTGCGCGGTCGAGGCCGGGATGTAGCGGTCGCCGCGCTGGCCGCGGGCGGTGCGCTGGGCGGTGAGCCAGACAGACAGCGGGGGCTGCTCGGTCATCAGCACCGTCCCCGGACGGCGGTTGTCGAATGGTCGGTGAGTGGGTGCACGGGCGTGCCTTTCTGCCGGAACGGGTGGTCCCTTCCGGCCGTGCCGCAGTCGGGGGCGGACTGGTCCGGACGGGCTGGGGATCTATTGCGGAGCTGAACTCCGCGTTACGGGTTCCGTTTGGACACGACGTCGTGAACGGGCCCGCTAACAGGTCGCTCGGGTTGCGGAATCGTGCTTTCAATACGACTACAAGGCGACTACAGGACGGCCGCGGGCCCCGAATTCCGGGACCTGCACGTGAGATCCGGCGGCTGGGGCTCCATTTCAAATCAGTTCCTGGAAGAGCAATTTCAGCGGGGAGGTCCCTCCGCTGGCAGGTGGGCAACCCGGGGCTGTAGTTGATCTGTAGTCGCGGCGTAGCTGGTCTGAAGTGGACAGCGTGGCGTCCTTGAGCGCATCCCGAACCGATCTACGCCGAGGAGCCGACTCCCATGACGAGCCACGATCCGCGCACCACCGCATTCACTGCTGGCAGCCCCACCCACCGGGTACGGCACCGCCGCCGCCCGGGGGGTGTCCCGAACTCGCTGGATATCGCCCGGACCAGCTTCGCACTGCTGGTCACCGGACCCGAGCCGCTGTCACTGGACGGCAGGAACTTCGACGGACTTCCCGCCGAGTGGCTGCCGCTGTCCCTGGTGAGGGACCAGCTGCTCGCCGCATCCTGCCCGCAGGCCACCGCGACGCGGTATGGGCCGAACTCGTCACCCGCTCACGGAGAGAAGGCGGCGCCTGGACGGTGGGCGCGGTCGGAGTCGCGCTACCCGCACTCACCTCGGTCGCCGCCCGCCTGACCGATCGTTTCGCCGGCGACCCAGCCGACATCCACGCCGAGGTCCTGACCGGGTTCCTCGCCGCGCTCACCGAGGTCGACATCAAGCGGCCGCGGATCATGCTCCGGCTGCGCTGGGCCGCCTACCGGGCCGGTCACGCAGCCCTCACCGAGGCGCTCGACGGGCCGCCACCAGCCGCGCCCGCCTTCGCGTCCCTGCCGCCGATCCCGCCGTGGGGGCACCCGGACCTCGTGCTCGCCCGCGCGGTCACCGACGGTGCGATCACCCAGCTCGAAGCCGACGTCATCGGCTCGACCCGGCTGGAGGACATCGCGGTCGCGGACTGGGCCACCGCGCACGGCTCCTCGACGTGGGCGGTCTACAAGTTGCGCAAGCGCGCCGAGCAGCACCTGCTCAGCTACCTGCTCGACACCGAACCCGACCGCTGCATCTCGCCGGCCCGAAGCCGCAGCCGACGCGCTGGACCGGTCGCCGCGATCAGCGCGCAGCGGGCCGGAAGGGAATCGGCGTGAACCGCGTGTCCAACACGGGCCCGGAATCGGGATTTCAGCTATGTCGGCAACTCCTGCCGGCACGCCTGATGCCCGGAGGTCACCCGATGCGCCAATCCCCCACCCGACGCGGTCGCCGCGTCCGCCCGCTCTACCGGCGGGCGCCCGGGCCGCATCTGGTCGTACTGCTCGCCATCGCCGCCGTGATCGGGCTAGCGGCGCTCAGGGCGGCGCCGGCCTCGGCCGACCCGGCCCACGCCGCTACCGGGTCGGCGCAGGTAGTTGCACTGGCGGGGTCGGTGGAGGACGTGCTGAACAACATCCGCAACTGGATCATGGGCATCCTCGCGTTGCTGGCGACGGTGTTCCTGACGGTCGGCGGCCTGCGCTACGTGCTGGCGGCCGGCGACCCGGGCGAGGTGGAGAAGGCCAAGACCGCGTTCAAGTCCGCCGGCATCGGCTACGCCCTGGCCGCGCTCGCGCCACTCGTCGTGACGGTGCTCCAGGGCATCGTCGGAACCTGACCCATGCCAACAGCAACCGGCCAGCCGCCGGCGGTCTCGATCCCTAACCCGTTCAGCATCGGCGCCGACCAGCTCACGAAGACGGTGGTGAACGCGGTCACGAAGGCGATCAACGCCTTCTTCGGCGGCCTGGTCACCGACGCGCTCAACCCGCTGCTGACACTGCTCGGCAAGACCCTGCTCACCACCCCGGACCCATCGGCGCTGCCGCGGGTCGGGCAGCTGTGGGAGAACAGCCGACAGATCGCGGTCGCGGTGTACGCGCTGATCATCCTGGCCGCCGGCATCCTGGTGATGGCCTATGAGACGCTGCAGACCCGCCAGGGCATCAAGGAGATCGCGCCGCGGCTCGTGGTCGGGTTCATCACCGCCAACATGAGCCTGCTGCTGGCCGGCAAAGCCATCGCGTTCGCCAACGCCCTCTCCACCGGCCTGCTCGGCCAGGGCGTGGACGCCAAGTCCGCGGCCGGCACCTTGACGAGCCTGGTGCTGAACGCGGTCACCAACGGCGGCATCTTCCTGAGCTTGATCGGACTCGGCCTGGCGTGCGTCCTGCTCGCGCTGCTGGTCGGTTACGTCATCCGCGTCGCGCTCACCGTCATCCTGATCGCCGGGGCGCCGCTGGCGCTGATGTGCCACGCCCTGCCGCAGACCGAAGGCATCGCCCGGTGGTGGTGGCGCGCGTTCGCCGGGGTGCTGGCCATTCAGATCGCGCAGTCGCTGACGCTGGTCGCCGCGATGAACGTGTTCCTGACCCCGGGCGGGTTCAGCTTCTTCGGCCCCACCGCCGACGGGCTGGTGAACGTGATCGTCACCTTCGCGCTGCTCTACATCCTGTACAAGATCCCGTTCTGGATCCTGCACTCGGTCCAGGTCGGCGGCGGCCGCTCGATGCTCGGCAGCGCCGTGAAGGGACTCATCGCCTACAAAACCCTCGCCTCATGGGACTGGGCGGCGGCGGACGCGGTAGCGGGGCAGCACTCCCCGGCCGACAGCCTGGTCCGGCCAGCGGTGGACCGCGTCGCGGGCCCCGGCCGGGCGGTCCCGCGCCCACCGGCAGCGGGCAACCGCGCCGGCCGCGACCAGTCGGCCCGACGGGCGGCGCCGTACGACTAGATATCCCAGCGTTCTAACTTGTCAAGTGGCGAGGTTGAGACGGTGTGCCCAGGCGGTGGTTTCGCTGTAGGGGGTGCGGTGGCGGAGGCAGCCGTCGAGGATGCCGACGAGTCGGTTGGACAG
>JAABUZ0100008676.1_pt1 | contig 11892 bp, 14 predicted proteins | sample 5562091 | NCBI WGS metagenome assembly JAABUZ01 (sample SAMN12813069, study PRJNA571459) | rock metagenome | isolation source: Antarctica rocks | place: Antarctica: Victoria Land, Linnaeus Terrace sud | collected 2015-12-21
GTCGGACTAGAGTCCGGCGTCGAGCAGCAGGTCGCGCGCCGAACCGTGCTCGCGGTTCACCCAAGCGAGGAAGGCGGCCATCGTCTCGGGCCGGGACTGCGCGAGCTCGTCGTCCGGGTCCTGGACGGCCATCGTCCGCGCGTAGGAACGAGCGTGTCGGAGATGACGGACGACCGTGGGCATGTGCTCGCTCGTGAGGGCGTAGTCGGCGATGATCGCGTCGTCCGCAACGCCGAGTGCCGAGAGCAGGACTGCGACGAAGACGCCCGTACGGTCCTTACCGGCCGCGCAGTGGACGAGGGCAGGCAGGTTGTCTGGTGCGGCGAGCGTGCGGCACGACTCGACGAAGGCGTGCGGGCTGAGCTCGACGTAGCTGATGTACTGCGCGCCCAGGGAGTCCCGCTCCTCGACCAGCACGGCTCGGTCGATCTGCGAGCCGTGCGCGCCCACCACGGGGACGTTGACGCGCAGCACGCCGGTGTCCTCGAGAGCGCCGTGCCCCTCGATCGCGGACTCGCGCTCGAAGCGCAGGTCGAGCACGAGGCGAAGCCGCGACTCGTGCGTCAGGCGCCGGGCATCCTCGACCGTGAGGAACTGCGGTGTGGCGCTGCGGAACAACATGCCGGGCCGGATCTCACCGCCGGACGCCGTGGGCAGCCCGCCGACATCGCGGAAGTTGAGGGCGCTCGTCGGGTGCCAGAGCCGCTGCACGGAGGGTCTCCTGATCGTTGACTAGTTACTGAAATCCTAGTACACAAACTTAAGACCGGACGAGGGATGCACATGAGCGAGGACACGTCTGCCTACCTGCACGTGACCATCCAGCTCGTCCGCGGCAAGAGCGAGGTCTTCGTCGCGGCCATGAGCGAGATGGCGCCCGTGCTCGAGGACTACGGGTGGCACCTGGTCGTGGCGCTGACGCCGCTCGTCGGACGCCTCGGCGCGGTCTATCACGTGTGGCGCGTGTCGTCCGCGGACGGCGTCGTGTCGGCGATGGACCGGGTACGCAGTCATGCGGACGCGAAGCGCTGGCATGCCGCGTTCGCCGAATCCATCCTCGACGAGGTAGTGCAGCTGGTCCGGCCGACTGCCTACTCGCGCACGCCGTAGGCGCTCCGCGTCCGTGCGGCAGGTCCCCGAGCTGAGTCGATCTCTAGTAAGTGACCAGCTCGCGATCGACTGCCTGCAGGTGATGCAGCTCGTTCAGGGTGAGGATGACCCGTCGTCCGTCCCCGGCCAGAACGCGCGTCACCGACGCGTGCGCGGGCCGGAAGAACATGTCGACCTCGAGGCCGAGCAGATGTCCGAGGTAGGCGTTGATCACGCCGCCGTGGCACACGATGGCCAGGTGGCGGCCCTCGTGGATCGCGAGGATGCCCTCGACCACGGTGACGACACGCGCCCGGAATTCGGCACTGGGCTCCGAGAACGGCGACACGTCCCACCGCAGTTCCCGGGCGAAGCGTTCGTGGACGCCGTGCCACATGACGGGCGAGAGCACGTCCTCGAGGTCGACGCCGTCCGGCAGGTCGCGATAGGTCTCGATCTCGCGCAACTCTTCGTAGACGATCGGCGTCAAACCGTGCGGAGCGGCCACCTCCGCTGCCGTTTCGCGTGCACGACTGAGATGGCTGCAGACCACGACGTCGATGCTTTCGCCGGCGAATCCCGCGCCGACCGCGGCGGCCTGGCGGCGCCCCAACTCCGACAACGGAGGATCGCGCCACAGGTCGGGGACGAACCTCCCGGCGGGGACGTCCTGCTTGCCGTGGCGGACGAAGGACAAGGTGACGGCGTCCGGATCGCCGGTGAGGAAGGGCCGGTCCAGCGAGGTGGGTGACGGCGCGTTGGCCAGTGGGTGGCTGTCGGGTAGCGGGGTGGGCGGCGTGATCGGAAGCGGGTGCGGCTGCACTGATCCCCGATCGTTGTCGGCCGGCGCCGAGGGTTTCGGTGCCGCTGTGTGGAGGGTATTGCCGGTGACCCACAGCACGTGAATAATCCAAAGCCGGTAGCGTACTCTCATTAGACGAGCTTCCCTATCTAGGAGGACACCATGGTGTACGTCCCGCATCGGGGAGACCTGCCGGCGAAGTTCGGTTCCGGCGTGCCCCTCATCCCCGACATCGGTCCGGCCGAGCTCGATTCGTCGGTGTACACCGACCCGGCCCGCTTCGAGCAGGAACGACGCAAGGTCCTCAACCGCAGCTGGCAGATCATCTGCCGCTCGGGAGAGCTCACCGCGCCCGGCGATCACGTCGTGTGGGAGGGACAGGGCGAGACCATCGTCGTCAGCCGTCGCCGCGACGGTGGTGTGAGCGGGTTCCACAACGTCTGCCAGCACCGCGGCGCGCGCATCGTCCCGCACTCCGGCAAGGGCGCCCGGCGCTTCACCTGCCGCTGGCACAGCTGGAGCTACGACCTCGAGGGCACCGTCGTCGGCGTCCCTGACCGTGAGGACTTCGCCGAGAGCCAGCTCACTGATCTGTGCTCGCCGCCCGTCGAGTGCGCCGAGTGGGGTGGCTGGGTCTGGGGTGTGCTGGCCGGCCCTGGTGTGGCGCCGCCGCTCACGCAGTGGATCGGCGACGACATCGTGGGCGACCTCGGCGTGTACCGCATGGAGGACATGGAGCTGCACGACAAGCTCACCTTCGAGCTCGAGGCGAACTGGAAGGTCGTCGTCGACGGCTTCAACGAGAACTACCACGCCGCGCACCTGCACACGATCTCGCCGCAGGACGTGAAGGACGGGCGCTTCAGCACGTATTTCGTCAGCGGACGCAACGGGATGATGGTCATTCCCTACAAGGGCGTTCTGCCCGAACTCAACGAGAGCGGTGATCACCAGAGCCTGGCGATCTGCCACTACACGATCTTCCCGACGTCGGTGTTCAACAACAACCCGAACCACATCCAGCTGTTCCGCTCGGTGCCCATCGCGGTCGACCGCACGAGGTTCGAGGTGTGGGAACTCTGGTACAAGGACGGCGACGCCGAGTACCTCGACAAGGTCGGCGCGCACTGGGAGCGGCTGAAGACGGTCGTCGGCGAGGACGTCGAGATCTACCAGGAGTGGGCGGCCGCTCGCCGGTCGACGGCCTACACCCGCAACGTGTTCAACAACCGCGAATGCAAGATCACCCACTTCCACCAGGTCGTGCAGGACATGCTCGACGCGGATAGCTGAGACAGGTCGCTGATGGCCACGCCGACGTATGCACCAGGGGTTCATTTCAGTCCGGAGGTGCGCGAGGACGCCTTCGGTGTCATGGCACGGCTCGTCGAGCACTACCGGAACAAGACGACCGACCTGGCCGAGGAGCAGTGGCGCGAGCCGGTCCGCGCCTATCGCGATGCCGAACAGTGGCAGCGCGAGGTCGATTCGGTGCACCGCACCGTCCCGCTCGCGCTGGCGATGTCGTGCGAGTTGCCCGGTCCCGGCTCGTACAAGTCGATCGACGTCGCCGGCACGCCGGTGCTGATCACCCGCGACTCGGCGGGCGAGGTGCACGCGATGCTCAACGTCTGCCGGCACCGCGGCTCGGAACTGCTGGCCGAGGGCACCGGAACGACGAACCGCATCACCTGCCCGTACCACTCGTGGAGCTACGACCTGAAGGGGTGCCTCGTCGGTGTGTACGGCGAGAACAGCTTCGGCGGAGTCTACAAGGATTCGATGGGGTTGCGGTCCCTGCCGGTGGCCGAACGGGCCGGACTGGTCTTCGTGTCGCTCGATCGTACCGCGACCATCGACCTGGACTCGTGGCTCGGCCCGGAACTGATCACGCTGCTCGAGGGGATGGGGCTGGACCAGGCGCACCACTACTCAACCCGCACGCTCGAGGGGCCGAACTGGAAGGTCGTCATCGACGGCTACCTCGAGGGATACCACTTCGCGTCGTTGCACCGCACGACGGTGTTCCGCACGAACTTCTCGAACATGGCCGCCTTCGACAAGTGGGGCCCGCACCAGCGCAATGCGTTCGCCTTGCGACCGATCGCTGCTGTCGCCGAGCAGCCGGAGGACACCTGGGATCCGACACTGTGCGTCGGTGCGATCTTCTGGCTCTTCCCCGGGTTGGCGATCGCCGGCGGGTGGCGCTCGCACGTGGTCGTGTCACTCGTGCTGCCCGGCACGGAGTGGGGGACCTCCCACACCCAGCAGATCCTCGCACTGCGCCATGAACCGGCCGACGAGGACGAGCGCAAGTCGCTCGATCACACCCGCGACTGGTTCCACGACGTCGTGCTGGACGAGGACTACGCGACCGGGTTCGGGGTGCAGCGTGGCCTCGATGCCTTCGACGGCGAGGAGTTCGTCTTCGGCCGCAACGAGCCGGGCGTCCAGCACTTCCACCGGGCGCTGAACGAGTTGTGCCCGCAGCCGAGCGAGAGTGAGACCCGCGGAGCGAGTGGATGAGCGGGGGCGGCGAGACCGAGATCGATGAGAACGCGCCGTCGCCGGCCGGGTCGGTGCACGGTGACCCGACGCTCGACCAGCGGGTAGCCGTGATCACCGGTGGCACGCGGGGGATCGGCCGCGGGATCGCGGAGGCGTTCCACGCGCACGGCGGGACGGTCGTCATCTCCGGCAAGTCCGCCGACAAGGGGGCGCAGGCGGTCGACGAGATGGGCGGCGGCGACCGGATCCACTTCGTGGCGTGCGACGTCCGCAACGGCGCGGAGCTCGACAGCCTCATCGACGGCGCCGCCGAACGCTTCGGCTCCATCGACATCCTGGTGAACAACGCCGGCGGAACGGATGGGTTCAACCTCGTCCATGCGATGACCGACGAGGCGTGGCAGAACGCACTGGAATGGAACATCAACGCGGTCTTCCGCGGCAGCCGCCGCGCGCTCAACCACATGATCGAACGTGGCTGGGGCCGGATCATCAACATCTCGTCGGTCGAGGGCAAGCAGGGCAACAAGGCTGCGGTGAGCCACTACATCACCAACAAGCACGCGATCAACGGCCTGACCAAGGCGGTCGCGTTCGAGTACGGCCAGCAGGGCATCACCTGCAACGCCATCTGCCCCGGCGCGATCGAGACCGACATCATGAAGATCGCGGGCCCCGCTGCCGCGGCGCAGGCCGGAATCAGCTACGAGCAGTTCCTGGACAACTACGCGCAGGAGTCGGCGATCAAGCGACTCAACACCGTCGACGAGGTGGCGGCCATGGCGTTGCTGCTGGCCGGCGAACTGGGAGCCGGCATCACCGGAGCGCTCCTCAACGTCGACGGCGGGACCGCGCAGTGGTGACCGCGGTCGTCGGCACCTGAGGCCCCTGGCTCGGCCCGGACCCGGCTAGGACTGACGCCGCGCGGCGGCCGCAGTGTCCTTCCACATCCGTGTGCTGTCGAACGCGATCCGTCCCTCGGGAACGATTTCGAGGACGACGCGGCGTGGTGAGTCGAGGTGCTTCACGAAAGCGGCCTGTGCCGACTCGTCGCCGCGTCGCACGGCCGCCGCAAGGGCCCGGTAGAACCAGGCCTTGGTCTCCTCGTCCTCGTGCAGGATGCAGATGCCCTTGTACGTCAACGATTTCCGGGTCGCGAGAGCGGATCCGAGCGAGCTGATCGCGATGCTGACTCGCGGGTCGCGGCGTACTGCGGCGATGCGGGCACGCTGACCGCTCGCCGTCAGCCAGAATCGGCCGTCGCGGTGGACGAAGTTCATGATCACGCCGACCGGGTGCCCGGACTTGTTGCTCCAGATGAAGGTGCACTCCGCCTGGTGCGCGAGCAGTTCCGCCTCACCGTCGTCGTCGAGTCCGTACTGGGTGACGTCCTCGTAGTTCTTGGTCTGCTCGTCCGACATGTCAGTCCTCCGTGAGCGGCCGCACGACACCGGCGTCCATGGCGCCGCGGTAGATCAGGTGGAAGCGGCGGGTGGCGAATCGCCAGCCACCGTCCTCGCCGTGGACGTACGTGTCGCGGTAATGGCCCAGATGCATCACCCCACTGCCGTCGACGACGTGGTTGAGCTCGAGGACGTACCAGGTGCCGTGGACGATTCCCTCGCGCAGTTCGAGGAATCCGGAGGCCGGAACCTGTACGACCCACGGGTACTTCGCGATCGACGAGCGCCACAGGGCGAGCGTCTCGTCGTGCCCGTGCGTCACGCGGCCACCGCCGAGATCCCAGGTGCACTCCGGCGCCCATGTAGCCATCCACGCAACGGGATCGCGTCGGCTCGCCGCGTCGCCGTAGCGCGCGAGCAGCGAGCGGATCGCCAACTCGTCCGCGACCGGGACGGTCACGGGTTGTCACCCGCGGCGAGGACGGCCGCACCGGTCGGTAACTGCAGCGAGGTCAGCTCGAAGTACTCGGCCAGCCCGTGCTCGCCGAGTTCGCGTCCGACGCCCGAGAGCTTGTAGCCGCCGAATGGCGCCCGCACGTTGAAGCGACCGCCGTTCACCGCGACCTGACCGGTGCGCAGCCGGCGGGCAACGGCGAGCGCGCGCTCCTCGTCAGCGGACCAGACACCGCCGGCCAGGCCGTAGTCGGAGTCGTTGGCGATGCGGACAGCATCGTCGTCGTCCTCGGCGGACAGCACGACCAAGACCGGGCCGAAGATCTCTTCGCGCGCGATCACCATGTCCGGCGTCACCCCGGCGAAAACCGTTGGCCGCACGTAGTAACCGTGCTCGAGTCCCTCCGGGGCGTCGGCGCCGCCGACGACGAGTTCGGCGCCTTCGGCGATGCCCTGCTCGATGTAGGCGCGCACGCCTGCGCGTTGCGCGGCGCTGACCATCGGGCCCACCTCCGAGGACGGATCGAGCGGGTCGCCGACGCGCATCGCGCCGACCAGTTCGCGCAGCCGGCTCGACACCTCGTCTACGCGGGCGCGGGGCACGATGAGCCGCGTGAGCGCCGAGCAGGTCTGGCCGTTGTTGACGAAACAGCTGCGCACGGCCACGGGCAGCGCGGCCTCGAGGTCGACGTCGTCGAGCAGGATGAACGGCGATTTGCCACCAAGTTCGAGCGTCATCCGCTTCACCGTCGCAGCGGCTGCCTGCGCGACGCGCACGCCGGCCTCGGTCGAGCCCGTGATGCTGACCAGGTCGACGTCAGGGTGTGCGGCGAGCAGTTCGCCGATCTCGTTGCCGGGACCGCTGACGAGATTGACCGTGCCCGGCGGCAGGTCGAGTTCGTCGATGATTTCGGCGAGGACGAATGACGCGAGCGGCGCGGCGCTGGCCGGCTTCAGGACGGTCGTGCAGCCGGCCGCCAGGGCCGGCGCCAGCTTGGCCGCGAGTTGGTACAGCGGGTAGTTCCACGGAGTGATCGCCGCGACGACGCCGGCTGCCTGGCGCAACAGGATCGACGTCCCGATCCGTGACTCCAGCGGGAAGTCCGGTAACAGGTCGACGATCGATCTGAAGACATCCACGGCCAGCCCGACCTGGACGCGCTGCGAGATCGCGATGGGCGTGCCGACCTCGCGACTCATCAACTCGGCCAACTCGTCGGTGCGCGCCGCCAGCCCGTCGGCGATCGCGGCCAGCGCCGTGACGCGTTCGGCTATCGGCGTGCTCGACCAGATCGGGAACGCGCGCCGCGCAGCGGCTACCGCCGCAGTGACCTCGGCCGCACCACCGCGCGGCACCGTGCCCATGACCTCTTCGGTCCGGGAGTCGACGACCGACATCTCCGCGCCGGACGAGGGGGCCGACCAGCGGCCGTCGATGTACAGCTCTTTGCGGACTTCCACGACACCTACTCGAGTGGGAGTATCTAAAGTCTGGTTACACAAAGTCTATCGGCTGGGAGCACGTATGGAAATCGGCCTGACGCTGCCGCAACTCGGCGGACATGTGACCCGCGATGGACTGCGCGGCTTCTGCGAGCAGGCCGAGGAACTCGGCTTCGGCGGTCTGTGGGTGCAGGAGCACCTGTTCTATCCGCACCACCCCGTGTCGGGGTACTCGGCCCGTCCGGGGTTGAAGGTTCCGGAGGCCTACCGCAGCGTGCTCGGGGCGCTCGAGACACTCGCGGCCGCCGCGGCGTGGACGACCCGGCCGATCCTCGGCACGAGCATCCTGGTCGCCGGGCTGCATCGTCCCGTTGCGTTGGCCCAGCGGCTCTCGACGATCGACCTGCTCTCCGACGGCCGCCTCGTCGCCGGCTTCAGTGTCGGCTGGTCGGACGAGGAGCACCAGATCATGGACGTCGACCCGCGCACCAGGGGCGCACGGTGCGACGAACTCATCGACGCATTGCGCGCCTGCTGGGGGCCGGATCCGGTCAGCTTCGACGGGAAGTTCTTCCACATCCCCGAATCGGACGTCGACCCGAAGCCGGTGCAGGATCGCCCGCGACTGCTGTCCGGCATGCGGTCGCCGGCAGGTCTGCGCCGCACTGCCGAGAAGTTCGACATCTGGAACCCGGCGTCGGGCACGCTCGAGGATCACCTTGCACTGCTGGAGAAGATCGCCGCGATGCGACCGTCAGGACTCGCGCCGGTCGAGCTTTACCGGCGGCTGTTCACCACGCCGCCGGTGGAGGTCGCGAACCTGCGCGCGGCGAGTGTCGACGAGCTGTGCGAGGAGGTCGCCCGCTGCCGCGAGGCCGGCGTCGCCGCGATCATCGTCGACACCAACTTCGACCCGGCGCTCGACTCACCCGAGCGGTGGGCGGCCGTGCCGAAGTCACTCGCCCCGCTGCTGGCCGCAGCAGGCTGAGGGGGTCAGTCCTTCTCGAGCCAGTCGTCGAGCAGCCGGTGGAAGTGCCGGATCTTGCTCTCCTGATAGACGCTCAGGCTCACGCCACGCTTGCGGGTGGCGCGCAGGCCCTTCTGCACGGCGTCGAGATTGAACTCGTCCTGGTCGAAGACGCGCGCGAGCGACCCGAGTTGATCCACCGCCGTGCGCCACGGCTCGTCGGCTTGCAGCCGGACTTCCGCCGCGGGCGGCGGCCGGTTGCCGGTGAACGGCGACAGCAGCAGGACGTCCATGATGCAGCTCCGGTGATCATCGCCATTGGGACGGAACCGGTAGGTGATCTGGTTGTATCCGCCCCAGGGATGGACATTCGGAAAGATCGTCATGTAGTAGCTGTCAACGAGTTCGGCGTCGCTGAGCTCGTTCACACCATCGCCCAGCACCGCGCGCAGCGATCGGCGAGCCGCCTCGGCCAGCGTCTTGCGTGCCGTGCTCCCTTCCGGGACTTCGAGCATCGGCGGGTCGTCCATGCGCTGGTCGATCTGGCTGTTGAGCCGCTGCTGCTCGTCCGGATCCCACGATAGGTACGGGCTCGGGACGCCGCGCGCCGAGATGGCGCGCGAGACGTTGCCGAACACGTCGTACTGGGAGTTGGCGTCGCCGAATCCTGCCAGCAGTTGCGGATGCGTCGTGATGACATGGAAGGACTCCATGAACGCTTCCTGGGCGACCTTCCAGTTCACCCGCAGGATCTTGGAAATGTGCACGCGGGTATAGCGATCCTCGAGCGGCCAGCGCTCGAAGAAGCTCGGGAGTTCGCCGAGGAAGTCGGCGAGCGGCTCGCACTCAGGGTCGGGGTTCACGAAGACGAACCCGCCCCACACGCCGACGCGAACCTCGGGCAACTCGAAGTTGCCGGGTTGCACCTGCGGGAAGTCCCACGCGCTCGGCACGCGCTTCAACTTTCCCTGTAGTGACCAGCAGAACCCGTGGAATGAGCACTCGAACTCGGTGACCCGGCCGCGGCCGTCGCGTAGCGCGCGTCCTCGGTGCAGGCAGGCATTGATGTAGGCCTTGAGGCCGTCCGGACCGGAAGCGGTGCGGACGATCAGGATCGAGGTGTCACAGATGTCATAGACCTCGGTGTCACCGACCTCGGCCAGCACCTCCTCGCGGCAGGCGAACTGCCAGACGCGCGACCACATCCGCTCCTTCTCCAACTCGTGGAACTCGCGGGAGATGTAGCGGTCGACCGGGATGTCGGCATCGCCGAAGTAGCCGGGCTCGTCGCGACGCATCGAATCCGGAACAGGTTTCGTGTCGCTGTCGAGCAGATCCTGGTACGAGGGTCCATTGCCACGGAATCCGGTCAGTGGCGTCACGTCGGCGCTCAGGAGAATGTCCCCTCTACTTCGAAGCGGCGGCTGCGGGCGGCTGCGCCGCCCGGGCTGCGCCCGCCGCTGGCGATCCACCGGCACAGCTCGGGATCCGCTCGGCGGACCTCGCCCACGACCCACTCGCCGTCACGGCTGAAACGTCCCTGCCCGCCGTCCCGTTCGGTCACGAGGACGGGGCCGAGATCGTCCTCGGCCCACTCGTACACGGCGCCGCTCAGCGCATGCTGGATCTTGCGCATCAGGGCTCCTCCAGGTCAGGGACTCAGCCACACTAACAGGAGAACATCTTCAGAAAGCGGTTACGTCCGAGATTGTCATGAGGCGGTCTTCGCCCCCCTGCCGGAACCGTGCGGCGTCGATCGGCATTGCGTGTTCGAGTGTGCGTGACTCGGTCCACTCGTGGACGCAGGTGCGATGCGTGATCGCCCACCGGCCGGCGCGGAACTCGTAGGTGTCGAGGTAGCGGCCCCACCACGTGTCGAGGTGATTGCCCTCGGTCGTCACCGTGCGCAGGTAGGTGACGTTGTAGACCTCGCCGGTGGCGTGCGTCGCGTCCACGATGTCGATCGCGTGGTTGAGGACGCAGTGCATCGTGGCGGCGTAGCGGCGGTGTGAGCGGACGACCCGTTCGCAGAGTTCGCTCGCCGGGCCCACGAATACGCCGTGATCGTCGGTGGCGCCGTCGTGGTAGGCGCTGAGCATCAGCGCGGCGTCCAACCGATCGACGCCGCGGCAGTAGCGCAGCGCTGCCTGGCGGATCTGTTCCGCGGCGTCGGCGTTCACCGCTCGGACGGCATGTCCACGACCCGGCTGATCCGGTGATGCGCGGACGGCCGCGGAGCCGACACCCAGACACACATCTCGGGGTCGGCCTCGAACAGCGTGCCCTCGATCCATCCACCGTTACGGCGGAAGCGGCCCCAGCGCGAACCCATGGTGACGCTGACCGTCCCGTCGCTCACTCCCACGTAGTACGCGCTGGGGACCAGCGGGTGGCGGATTGCCCCATCGGGGATCTCGCTCACTCGGCCTCCTTCACGTACTGGGACAGCATGTCGTGCCGCCAGGCCACCAGGCCTTCCTGATAGGTCGACAGCGTGACGAACTGCTGTCGCGTCGTCTGCAGCCCGCGCTGGACGGCCTCCATGTTGAAGGTGTCCTGCTCCATGACCAGGCCGAGCGTCTGCAACTCCGGCGCGTCCGACCACGCGTCACCGAAGTCGAGGTGCGTGACCTCGGCGGTCGGCGGGCGCTTGCCGCGGTACGGCGTCAGGAACATGACCTCGAAGATCGACTCGTCGTGCTTGTCGCCGTTCGGACGGAACCGGTACACGATGCGGTTGTAGCCGCCCCACGGATGCAGGTTGGGAAAGACCAGGTAGGCCCAGTGGTCGACGAACTCGGCGTCGGACACCTCGTCGGCACCGTCGCCGAGCACCTGCCGCCAGCGCTCACGGCCGGCGCGGGCCATCGCACCGCGGGCGGTGGTGCGCTGCTCGAAGGGGATGGGGAGATCCTCGCCCTCGCGGATGTCGAGCATCCGCTTCAGGATGTCGACCTCCAACGCATCGAGCGGGAGATCCTCGATCGGCGTGCCGGACGGGCTGATCTGCCGGCCGTAGTTGCCGTAGACGTCCACGGCGGAGTTCGCATCGCCGACGTAGGGCGCCGACTGCGGGTGGGTGGCGCCGAGGTGCAGGCCCTCGGAGAAAGCCTCCTGCGCGACCTTCCAGTTGCACCGGATCTTCTTCGACACGTGCGCCTGGACGTAGCGGTGCTCGAGGTCCCAGCGGGCGAAGTGGTCGGGCATCGTGCCGAGGAAGTCCTCGA
>JAABUZ0100008677.1_pt1 | contig 11891 bp, 11 predicted proteins | sample 5562091 | NCBI WGS metagenome assembly JAABUZ01 (sample SAMN12813069, study PRJNA571459) | rock metagenome | isolation source: Antarctica rocks | place: Antarctica: Victoria Land, Linnaeus Terrace sud | collected 2015-12-21
ATTTTTGCTGATGAGGGCGCTCTTCCCACCGCCAACAACTATAAGTATCTCCCCCTAAATTATTTGGTCGCGGCAAGCTGGTAATATTGTTTAGTGTTCGGTGAACAGTCTGAGCGTATCCGGCGAATAGGTTTTATTCGTTGTTTGGTGAACATGGGCGCAAAATTCTGGCTCCCCCAACTCTCCATGCTCCTGACCCCAACGACCGATTAACTTACTCTACCGGATGACCAGCACTACTCGCTGAAACTCCCGCTCTGTAAGTATTTTAAGACTTGTCGGGAAAAGTTAGGTAGGTTTCCCTGGTGTAGTGCATAACGGTATTACCAAAATGGCAGTAAATCTCAGTCCAGATTGGATGGAATTCGATCTTGCCACCAAACTTTCTCAAGCTTTGGGTAAGCCAGTGCGAGTTGCCAATGATGCTGACGTTCAAGGATTTGCGGCGATTTCTGGACATGGAGTGGAACTTTTGATTACCTTAGGCACTGGTTTTGGCTCAGCGCTATTTTTGGATGGGAAACTAGTACCAAACTTAGAACTTGGTCATCATCAGTTTCGCAATAGTAAAACCTATGAAGAGCAACTAGGGCGGGCAGCATTAGATAAAGTGGGTAAAGAAAAGTGGAATGAGCGTCTAGGAAAAGCAATAGTCTCGCTCCAAAATTTATTTAACTGTGACTATTTGTACATTGGTGGTGGTAATGCAAAAAAGGTCAGTCTCAGTATGCCGCCTAATGTCAAAATTGTGCCGAATGAAGATGGTTTATTAGGTGGCATTGCTTTGTGGCGTTAAATAGGGGGCGGAGTAGTTGACTTAAACTAATAGAGTGATAGTTTGGATAGCAATATGCGACAAGTTAAAATACTATCCACCGGAAAATATCTGCCCAAAAATCAAGTTACGGCTAAAGACATGGAGTTACGTCTTGGGCTGACTGATGGCTGGATTGAAAAAAAGTCGGGAGTACTAATCCGTCACTTCATTAAAGATGAAACGGCATCACTTATGGGTGCTTTTGCCGCTAAAGACGCTTTACAAGCTGCTGGGTTATCTATTGCTGAGATTGACTGCATAATCGGTGCCAGTAGTGTCCCAGAGCAAGCTATTCCCTGCACAGCTTCGTTAATTCAAAGACACTTGGGTGCTGGAGATTCGGGAATCCCCACTTTTGATATTAACTCTACCTGTCTGAGTTTTATTACTGGCTTAGATTTAGTATCCTACTTAATTGCCGCTGGAAGATACAACCGAGTACTACTGGTAGCCACTGAAGTTTCAACTGGATTGAATTGGGAGGATAAAGAAACTTGTACGTTATTTGGTGATGGTGCTGCTGCTGCGATTATCACTAAGTCTAACGAACAGGAAGGTTCAAAGATACTCTGTTCCCGCTTAGAAACTTATAGCAAAGGCGCAGATTTATCAGCATGTCGGGGTGGTGGAAATAAACATCATCCTAGAGAGTACACTGATAATCCCGAAAACTTTCGGTTTCAAATGGATGGCAAAGCAATTTATCGACTCGCAGCTAAAATCTTACCCAAATTTGTCGAGCGCTTGTTACAGCCTTCTGGGTTGAGTCTGCCAGATCTGCAAATGGTGATTCCTCATCAAGCAAGTACAATGGCACTGCGACTAATTCGCCAACAACTAGGAATTCCGGCAGAAAAATGGATGGAAATTATTCACAATCATGGCAACACTATTGCTGCATCTGTGCCGATGACTTTGCATGAGGCAATTGTACAAGGGAAAATTCAACGGCGCGATCGCATTATGCTTTTGGGTACCTCGGCTGGTTTTTCGGTTGGTGGGATTGTGCTGGAATACTAAAGCTAATCACCAGAGGTTAACATTGTGGAAAACATCAGTATTTTTCTGGCGCTCTTTTTTAGTCTAGATCGACTAATTAAGCTGAGAACTGTCATTCACTTTTTTAATCGCACTGCTCCCAATCCTCCTGCACTCTGGCCTACTATTTCCTTAATCCAACCAATTACTCGCGGAGCAACAAATCTTGAGGGAAATCTTCACGCCTGCTTTAACCTCGACTATCCCATCCAGATTCAGCATATTTTGGTATGCGATGCCGCCGATACTCAATCCCAATCTATCTGCTGGGAATTACAGGACTACCATACATCACTAAATATTTCCGTTTATTTAGTTGAACCTGATGGTACAGCCATTGCCTCTAAAATTACCAAAATGAATCAAGGATTGGCTCATGCTAGAGGTGAAGTACTTGGTTTTATTGATGATGATATTGCTCCCAAGCCCAACGCCATGACGCAAATGATTCCTTATTTATTACAGCCAGGAGTAGGTGCAGCATTCGGCTTACCTTGTGCAGTCAGATGGAACACAATTTGGTCGAGTTTAATGAGTATTTTTATTAATGGCAATGCCCTAATTAGCTACATCCCACTAACTTACTTGACAGAACCCTTTACTATTACCCCACACATTTTCACTATATCTCGCCACAATTTTGATGATGCTGGGGGATTTGAAGGTATGTCTGGGCGAATTGATGACGATCACGAACTAGCCCGGAGGTTGGCAGCTATCAGACTAAAATCTGTCCAAACACCTGTAATTTATCGAGTATCTAATGAGTTAGTTTCATTTAGTGAGTACACGAACCAGATTAAGCGATGGTTTGCAATTCCGCGTCAGTGCATGATGCCTTACTTATCACTTAAACAAAAGACTATTTCCTCTGGTTTGAGTTTGGGTTTGTTCATTCCTAGTGTCGTATGGCTCTTAACCCTAATTTTCCCCTCTACTACAACCATCATCTGTCTAGTGAGTATTCTGCTAGTACATTTGGGGGTGTATGTTTTCTGTTCATCTTTGTACCTGAAACCCTTAATGCCAATGTCGCAGATACCCCTGGTTCCAATTGCCGGTGCGATCGCTCCTCTCCAGATGCTATGGGCTTTATTATTAGGAGATAACGATATTGTCTGGCGCGAGCAGCATTTACGGCTTGAAACTGGGGGTAAATTCCAGCTAATAGAATGAATACTCTACTGTTTTTAATTTGGAGCTTATTCTTAACTGAAAGAGTTTGGAAGTATGCCAGCATTGAACAATTCTTTCGGCGTAAACTAAGTAGTACAGAGGTAGACAGCAGTTTAATCTCTATTTTGCAACCCATCCTGAGTGGCGATCCTACCTTGTGGGATTGTCTAGCTCGTAATTTGCAGATGAATACTTGCTATCAAACGGAATTTCTGTGGCTGATTGATGAGGATGATGAAGTCGCACGAGTAGGCTGTGAGAATTTAATTGCTCAAACCAAAAATTGCCATATCCGTCTGCTCTTTTTACCGCCTGCCTCAGATGGAATTAGTCCTAAAACATTTAAACTAATTACCGGACTAAAAGAAGCCAAAGGTGAAATAGTTGCTATTTTGGATGACGATACAATCATACCTGATGGCGGACTGGAGGAATGTATCCCATTTCTCAATTTACCTAATATTGGACTCGCCTTTGGATTGCCTTATTATATTAATTTCTCAAACTTTTGGTCGACTTTAGTATCTTGTTTCGTCAATGGCAATAGTTTACTCACCTACATTCCTTATACTTTCTTGATGCCGCCATTTACTATTAATGGAATGTTTTACGTGGTGAAAAGAGATATTTTAGATTCGGTAGGAGGATTTTTAGGATTAGAACATGATATTTGCGATGACTACGCAATTGCCCAGCGTTTTCGCTCTCACGGTTATCAGTTAGCGCAAACACCCCTGCGCCACGGCATCAGCACTCAAGTTGAAGATGCTGAGCATTATTTTAATCTTCTCAATCGCTGGTTTATCTTCCCTCAAGTTTCTTTAATGAATTCAGCCTCTTGGCGCGAACTCAGCGTTTTCTATCCTTTAGTTTTATTGCCTAACTTTTTCCCTTTGAGCGTAACTTTTCTCGTCTTAATACTTCATAATATTGAATCAGTATTATTTGGTATGCTCTACTTCGGTTTCAGTTACTATATGATGTTCCAATTCAACCATAAATATTTAAACCAAGCGACTCCCGATCGCAAAATTGCCTGGATATTAATAATTCAGATATTTTTACCAGTTCAGATGATTAGCTCATTGTTATCGCCCAAGAAAATTAATTGGCGGGGACATATTATGGAAGTAGATCGCTTAGGGAAATTTACCTTTATTCAGCGTCGAACCACATGATCTGGACATTGCCTGGATTGCTGCTAGTTGCTTTAGTTGGAACTCTCGGCGAAACTTTGTGGTGGTGGTACACATGGCATAAACAATCGTACCAAGCTTCACCAACGCATGGTTATTGGACAAAAGCAGTAGTTTTTCTCACTGGCATTAGTAATTATGCATCGGTAACGCTACAGGCTGAGCAGATAGAATTTTTGCAAGCAATTAGCGATCGCTATCCGGTAGATATGCTTTTAAAACAGCCTTTTCCTTATGAGGATTTGACTGCTGAAAAATTCGCTCAATGGAGATGCTTGGGCTTGAATGAACCTTCTATATGGATAACTTCGCTACACAATTTTTGGCAAACTATATTACTGACATGGTTTGAAAAAACTTATGGTGCTGGCGTTGGGCGTTGCATTATTAACCGAATTGGCTTACCACTTACGCCGCACAATAGCACTTTGATCCTTATTTGTGGAAGTGCTGGCGCTGCCTATGCTGTTGCTGCTGCTCCAACGTTGAAACTTTTAAAAGTACGGATAATTATTGTTGCTTATGGAGGTGTTTTTGGTTCAGCCAAAGGATTTGATTCTGTCGATCAGTTTTTTCAACTTACTAGTGAAAAAGATGAGTGGGCTAGACTGGGAAATCTAGCTTTAATTGGGCTGGGGTTATTTAAAGGAGCTTTGAGGAAAGCCCAACAAGAAAATCGATTTAGTCTACACTACATTGGGAAGCACAAACACATGGAGTATTTGAGCAATCGCGATGACGAACTCAATGGTAAAACTTACAGAGATTTGACATTGGATGCCACGCTCTCACTCCCAATCTGGCAAGATGGTTTTGAAGTCTGAATTTGCTTGATGGTTAATTCTCGTTTTGAGATAACTCCATGTATTGATGAACGACTCTCAAATATCTGAGACAGCACGAAGTTTGATTGCGGCTCCCAATAACGACATCCTCTTTAGTGCGGCAAGTGCCTGGGAATCTGGTAAAACATCCGATACACAGGTTTTCGAGTCTGTCCCACGGTTTCAATAATTGCCACAGCATCTTTGATGGGTGAATAATTACGAGCGATGGTTGCAGCCAATTGGCTGGTTTTTTGTTTGTAACTTGGATTCTCGATCAGTGATTGAAGATGATGACGAATTCTGGCTCGATTGAGCTGGTTTAGATGCAGTCGAATCCCAGCGCCCAATTCTATAACTCTCTGGGCATTATCTGGTTGATCGAAGCCTTGAGGAATCACCAGAGCTGGAACTCCGGCTTTTAGGCAACTGCACATAATTCCCGCACCACCATGATGCACGACGGCATCAACATGTTTCAGTACTTCAGAATAAGGAACGTAGGAAGTAAATCTTACGTTGGTAGACGGTGGGTTTGGGAAAGATGCAGTTCCACCTAAAGTAAACAGAAACTGATACGGTAGTGATGCGAGAAAATCTATAAGTTTGGGGAAAAACTGAGATTTTTCTTCTGCTAAATGCGTCCCCATTGTTACTAAAACTTTAGGAGCAGAAGACTGAAGAAATAACAAATCTTCTGCCTGGATTTCACTCTCATCTGACCATTCCACTGGACCGATAAAATGAAGTTGTCTTGGCCAGTCGCGTGGATACTCAATCTCTTCAGGAACAACGCCAAGAATAGCATAAGGGGAATATAACCCATCAGTTTGATTCGGTCCATTAATCGAGAGTCCCAACTCCCGCCATCTGTTTCTAAATGCCAGACTTAATCCAGAGCGGACTGCCTCCAGTAATAGCCTCCCGACGCGATCGCGCAGGCGATGTCCAAGGTGACGAGGACAACACAACCCGCCCAAATTACTCGGTGTACCTTTCATGGTTCGGATACAGGCTGGTGTTGTGGTAATCGTGACCCAGGGAATATTTTGTTTGAGCGCTACAGCAGCTCCCACCGGAGTACAAAAATCAGCCACAATGATATCTGGTTGCCAATTTTCAGCTAGTTGCTCCAGCTCTACTACAATCGCTAGCATGAAGTCGAGGAGATAATTAATTTCAACTAAAATGCTATAAGGGTTATAGCTATTGAGATGTTCTTTAATCGGTTCATATACTTGCTCAATTGTATCGGCTTTTCCCTCAAGAATAGCTTTAACTGGAATACTCAACTGTTTAAGGAGCGGAACTTTTTGGTTCCCCGTAGCGTAAAGTACTTCATGCCCCTGCTCTTTTAAAGCACGAGCAATGGGAATGGTTGGGTTAAGATGACCTGCGGCTGGAATGACAGTAAATAAAATTTTCATACATTAGCTTCAATTAAAGCTATTAACTGATTTTATGATGTAATTAATCCAAAAAACATGATAGTTGCAGACAATTTATGGAAAACTTATGGCACTCATCCGGTTGTCCAAGGCGTTAGTTTTAGCTTAAACTCAGGAGAAATTCTCGGTCTTGTTGGTCCTAATGGAGCTGGTAAAACTACTATTGTAGGAATGTTGTACGGCGCAGTGATTCCTAGTCAGGGGTTTGTCCAGTTAGATTCTTATCAGATAAGTTCCGAAGGACGGCAAGCTCGCTACTCAATCGGCATTGTTACCCAAGCAGATAATCTAGATGAAGACTTTACTGTAGTAGAAAATCTAATTTCCTTTGCCCGTTACTATCACCTGACAGGTAAAGTAGCAAGAAATCGAGCGGAGGAATTACTAGCAAAAGTAGGACTGCAAGCATCTGCTCATTGCCAGATTAACCAACTTTCTGGGGGCATGAAGCGGCGACTAGTCTTAGCTAGAGCGTTACTCAATCACCCCAAAGTCCTGTTTCTAGACGAGCCAACAACTGGACTCGATCCTGATGCTAGACAGAATTTTTGGCAGCTAGTTACTCAGCTCAAACATAGTGGTTGTGGCATCTTATTAACCACCCACTATATGGATGAGGCGCAGCGGTTGTGCGATCGCCTCTTATTATTGCAGCAAGGTAAAGTAATCGATCGGGGTACTCCGGCTGAACTGATTGAGCGCATTGTCGGGCAGGAAGTCGTCGAGATTGTGGGAATTGCTCCTGAAATCTTGCAACAGCTAACAATTCAAGCCCACACTTGGTTTCGTCCTTTCGGTAGTAGCTATCTAGTAACGTTACCACCCGATAATCCTCAGATTCTGTGGGAGCAGTTGGTTAATACTCAGCCAGTTAGTCTTAGTCGGCGACGGGCTAATTTAGAAGATGTTTTTCTGCAATTAACCGGAACACGGCTCAAATGAAGTACACTTCGAGCGCAGTCTGGGGAGTTTATTCCGTCTGGTATCGACATGCTAAAGTCTATCAAAAGACCTGGCTAGTAAACTGTTTACCACCTCTTTTAGGACCATTGCTATATCTGTTGGCATTTGGGTATGGCTTAACACCATTAGTGAAAGCAGTCTCCTATGCGGGGCAGACTGTTCCCTATCTCCAATTTATTGCACCAGGAATGATTGCAGTTGGGGTACTATTTCAATCTTTTTTTGAGGGTTCCTACGGGAGCGTGTTGCGACTGAAATATCAAAAAACCTGGCAACTTTTACTGACAGCGCCATTAAGTTTCATCGAAGTGTTTCTGGGTGAGTTATTGTGGGCAACCACCAAGGGGGTGTTAGCTGGCATTCTCACTGGCATAGTGGTAGTCATCTTAGGCATCTACTCTAGTTGGCACCTGCTGTTATCTTTGCCCCTGATTATCCTGGGTAGTTTAATGTTTGGCTCTATGGGAATGCTAACAACAGCAGTAGTACGCACAGCAGAGGAAATTAACATCCCGCTTTGCTTATTAATTATCCCAATGTTTACTATTTGCGGCACTTATTTTCCTAGAGATACCTTGCCACCAATCATCAGGAAAGTAGCTGATATATTGCCCTTAGCTCCCTTAATCGATCTGTTACGCAGCATGTATGGATTACCATCTTGGTGGATATTAGATCTAATGATGCTGCTGTTATGGACAGGTGGCTTTGCTGTCCTGGCAGCGCGGTTGATTTACCCACAGCTAATTCAAACTTAGCTCAATTGATGAAAGTTTTAATCACGGGCGGTACTGGCTTTTTAGGACAACAGCTTGCGGCAAGAGTGCGGTCATATTGTGATGTCACTATCTTAGGTCGTAACCGCATCGTCGGCGAACAAATGGAAGCCCAGGGATGCCAATTTCTGCCAGTCGATCTCAAAGACATGGAGGCAACTGTTGCTGCCTGTTCCTCTCAGGATTATGTCTTTCATTGCGGTGCTTTATCATCACCTTGGGGGAAATATCAGGATTTTTACGATACCAATGTTTCAGGAACTCGAAATATTATCCGAGGTTGCCAAACCCATAATGTCAAAAGACTAATTCACGTTTCAACCCCTAGTGTTTATTTCGATTTTTCCCACCGTCTGAATATTTCTGAATCTACTCCCTTGCCGAAACCAGTCAACGCTTATGCTAAAACCAAGCAGCTAGCAGAACAGGAAATCGATACCGCCCATAAATCAGGACTGCCAGTAATTACAATTAGACCACGCGCTATTTTTGGTCCTGGAGATACATCAATTTTACCCAGATTGATTAAAGTGAGCAATCGCGCTGGTATCCCTTTAATTAATACTGGTAAAGTACTTATGGATCTAACTTATGTTGATAATGTAGTTGATGCTTTGTTGCTTTGCCAAGCTGCTCCAGATAGCTTGTTAGGCAGAACATTTAATATTACTAACGGGCAACCGATGTATCTAATCGATTTATTAGAAGCATTGTTTCAAAAACTCAACTATTCCCTTAAACTAAAACAAATTTCATATCAAACTGCTAACCTGCTAGCTGTGGCAATGGAACTAGCATCAAACATCTTGAGCAAAGAACCTTTACTAACACGTTATACAGTTGGGCTATTAGCTTTTAGCCAAACCTTAGATATTACAGCCGCACGAGTAGAATTAGGTTATCAACCTAGAGTAACTATGGAAGAAGGCTTAGATATTTTTGCTAGCTGGTGGAAGGAAGCACAAGTTAACAACTAAAATTGCTATGTCGATTAAAGTCACCTTTTTTCAAGTTGGATACTGCACCCATCCAGAGGCAATTGTAATTCGAGATGGACGATGGAAGAATATCAGGTTTCCATCCTTATGCGCCCTGATTTCGCATCCATCAATCGGTTATATATTATTCGACACTGGCTATTCAAACCGCTTCTTTCAAGAAACCCGCCACTTTCCCTTCCGTCTCTATGCGCTGACTACACCAGTGTATCTTCAACCAGAGGATAGCGCTGTCTATCAATTAGAAAAATATGGCATTGAGGCAGCAGCCATTCAAAATATTATTATCTCTCACTTCCATGCCGATCATATTGGCGGTTTGCGAGACTTTCCCAACGCCCATTTTCTGTGTTTCCAATCTGCGTACAAAGCTGTCAGACACCGCCGTGGCTTTGAAGCATTGATGGCTGGATTTCTGGTTAACCTCCTGCCACCAGATTTTGAAGGGCGCACTACCTTTGCAGAAACAAAACAGCTTGTATCACTTCCTCCTGGTTATGCTCCATTCGATACTGGTTTTGACATCTTTGGCGATGGTAGTATCATAGCGGTTGAACTACCAGGTCATGCTACTGGTCAACTTGGTTTATTTCTCACAGACGCAGATAACCAAACCTTTTTTCTCATTGCTGATGCTTGTTGGTTAAGTCGCGCTTACCAGAATTTTCTTACCCCTCATCCAATTGCTAAGTTGATATTTTCCAATCAGCAAGAGTATGTAACAACTTTGCAAAAGATTCATCAACTACATAAGTTGAATCCAGAGATTAAAATTATTCCTACCCATTGCCCAGATGCTTGGGATATGCTGAAACATAGATAATCCAAATAATTTAAAGTAAATGAATGGCACTTTAAACATTCTCTGGTACTATCTAAAAACTAAGTATCTACAGCAATTCCGTAGCCGCGCAGATCTTTTAGTATGGCAGGATAAGAAGGTACGTAGCTTTCTGAGCCAGATTCTACCAAAATCTCAATTTTACCAAAATTATTATCAAGGGTTAGATATTCGTGATTGGCAGCAGTTTCCGATTATTGATAAATCGGTGATGATGGCTAACTTCAATTGGTTAAATACAGTAAATATCAAGAAATCAGAAGCGTTTGCAGTTGCTCTTGAGACAGAAAAAATGCGAAAATTTTCTAGCTCAACCCTGCATAACTTCACCATTGGACTTTCTTCAGGAACTAGTGGTAATCGAGGTTTATTTATCGTCAGCAAACAAGAGCAGCAAGCCTGGGCGGGGATGATTTTGGCGAAAGCTTTGCATCAGTCTATTTTTACCAAGCAGCGCCTAGCATTCTTTTTAAGAGCCAACAGCAAGCTTTATGAAACTGTTAAAAGTCAACTTCAGTTTGAGTATTTCGATTTATGCAGTTCTATTGAAAGCAATATCAAACGCTTAGAGCAATACTCACCAACTATTTTAGTAGCACCACCATCTATGCTGCTACTATTGGCAGAGGCTCAAATTATGGGTGTTTTAAACATAACACCCAGTAAAATTATTGCCGTTGCCGAAGTATTTGAACCTCTAGATCGAATATTTATTAGTCGGACATTTAATCAAATAATCCATCAAGTGTATCAATGCACTGAGGGTTTTTTGGCAAGCACTTGTGACTACGGCACCCTGCATCTAAATGAAGATATTGTCGCCATTCAAAAAGAATACCTCGATCGAGATAACTGTAAATTTATGCCGATTATCACTGATTTTAATCGCACGACTCAGCCGATAATTCGCTATCGCCTTGATGACATTTTAACCGAACGCAAAACACCTTGTCCTTGTGGTTCAATTTTGACGGCAATTGAGAGTATTGAAGGACGCAGAGATGATATATTTTATCTGCCACATAAAACTCAAGCAACCCTAGTGCCTCTATTTCCAGATTTTGTCCGCCGAGCGATTATCTCCGCTTCAGAAGAGATTCAGGAATATATAGCGGTACAAAAACGCCTTGACTTAATTGAAATATCTTTAAAGGTGCCAACATCTTTATCTGTACAAGTCCAGACAATGGTACAAGAATCATTATTAGCTTTATTTGAGCGATCGTACTGTCAAGTACCTGAAATTCGCTATCAGGAATACAACCGAACCCAACACGAGCGAAAACTTAGACGGATTTACCGAGAATTCAGTCCAGACGTGAAATCGAGTCGAACCTTCTGAGCGACTTGTACAAGGACAAGCAAGAATCTTGAAACCTCCTCAAATTGATTAATCTTCTTGATTTGAGTTGGGTGAATTTGAGAATCTGGTTAAGAGTTCCGAACGCTCCAAGTTGAGCAGCAGAGGGGTGAACTCCTCCGGCGGTAATTGGGTTTTTTTGTACAACCCCTCGAAACGGGGGATTAAGGAATTTAGTGATGAATGGTGCTCTCTCTTGAAGTTAGCGCCTAACCAGTAAGGGCTATATGTTTAGGAGAGTATCATTACTCCTTAGAAGATTTAAGAATTGCACTTTGAGACATTAAAAGAGACACAATATAGTCTGGTCTCAAATAGTGTACATTTTGAGACATGCTGGTGGAAAAGGCTTGACTGACAACAACTTGAAGGCAATGAGGCTAAATCTCATTTTTCCTATTCCCCCTTTTCGGGGGGTTATACAAAAAACCCTATTTGCTTCTCCAGGACGGAG
>JAABUZ0100008678.1_pt1 | contig 11890 bp, 9 predicted proteins | sample 5562091 | NCBI WGS metagenome assembly JAABUZ01 (sample SAMN12813069, study PRJNA571459) | rock metagenome | isolation source: Antarctica rocks | place: Antarctica: Victoria Land, Linnaeus Terrace sud | collected 2015-12-21
GTTTGCAGCGCGATGCCGGCGATCAGCGCCGTGGCCGCATAGGCGTACCGTACATTCGCGGCAGAGCGCGTAAGCGTCGCTTGCTGCGCCGGCGCGATCAAGTTGAAGTCGATCTGCCCGCTGCGTAAGAGCGTCAAGTTGGTTTCGGGATCGGGCACGACACGGATGTCGAGCCGCGCGACGGGCGGCGTTCCGCGCCAATAGCGGTGGTTCGCGACATACCGAAGCCGGTCGCCACGCGTCCATGCAACGAAGCGGAAGGGCCCGTCGCCGACGGTGGGCGCCGCATTGAAGGCGGCCCGTTCGAGTGGTCGTTCCTTCGAAAGCACGTGTTCGGGAAGCACGTACTGCGGGCTCGTCCCGTACGTAAAGAACGTTGCTAACGCCGGAGCCCAGGCGCGCGAGAGATGAAACCGGACGGTATGCGGGGTCGGTGCGTCGGCGCGATCGATTAGGTCGTAACCAGCGCGCGAGCCGACCGGATTGCGCGGGTCGCGAATCGCCCCGAGCGTGAACAGGACATCGGCGGCCGTCAGCGGGACGCCGTCGCTCCAGTGCAGGCTTCGGCGGAGATGATAAACGAGCGTGCGTCCATCGCGGGAAATGCCACCATTCGCAAGCGTAGGGATTTTGCTGAGCAGCTCGGGTACGGGACGCCCATGTGCATCGATGTCGAAGAATGGCTCGAAGGCGAGGTGGGCCAGTTGCTGCTCCACGTTGCCTGCATCCGCGTGGGCAAACAGAGGATTCAGATTAGCCGGATCCTTCGGAACGTCGAAGTGAATGACGGCACCCGCCTGCTGCGCCGAGTGACCGCCGCAGGCCGTTAGCGGGTAGCCGAGCAGCGCAGCGACGAGCAGGACGCGCATTCGGACTTGCACCGAACGAACCAACGGCGTATACTTGAAAGCTCCGAACACTCCGGTCTTAATCTATGCAGAACGCCTTACAGATTGCTGATCGCCTCGCGCTGGATGATCTCGACCTCCGGCTACTGCACGCCTTACAGACCAACGCCCGTTCGACCTATGCCGAGCTGGGAGCGTTCGTCGGGCTCAAGCCGCCGGCCGTCCACGAGCGCGTCAAGCGGCTGGAGTCGCGCGGTTTCATCCGAGGCTATGCGGCACGCCTCGATGCGAAGGCGCTCGGGCTCGGCCTGGTTGCCTTCGTCAGCGCGTACACGACGTCCGACGTCACCTATGAGCGGTTCACGAGCGCCGTCGCCGCACTGCCCGAAGTGCTCGAAGTCCACAGCGTTGCGGGTGAAGAAACGTTCGTGCTCAAGGTGGTGACGCGGTCGACGGCTCACCTCGATGAATTTCTGACGCGGCTCAAGGCCGTCCCGGGCATCGGGCGGACGAAAACGACGATCGTCCTCTCCACGCCGTTCGAGCGCGAAGGGATCGCGCTTACCGAGTTGACCGCGGGGGTCGCGTGAGCGTCGACGCTTCGGCGCTTGGAGCGCATCGGGTGCTGGAACCGGATGGCGTCCTGCCGCAAGTCGCGTGGAAACTCGATCCGACGCCGGTCGCACAACCCAACGAGATTCTGTGCGACGTCGAGGCGCTCAACATCGACTCGGCCTCGTTCCGTCAGATCGCGGAAGCAAACCAAGGAAACGTCGATCGCGTTGCCGCGCACGTCATGGCGCTGGTCGAAGAACGCGGCAAGCATCACAATCCGGTGACGGGCAGCGGCGGCATGTTTGTCGGACGCGTACGCGCCATCGGCGAAACGCTGGCCGGACAGGTTGATTTGCGCGTCGGCGATCGGATCGCGTCACTCGTGTCGTTGACATTGACACCGCTGTGCATTGCCGCAATCGAACGGATCGACATGGCGAATGGCCGCGTTTGGATTCGCGGCACGGCCGTGCTGTTTGCGTCAGGTTTGTATGCGAAACTGCCGGACGACATCCCCGACGACGTCGCGCTCGCTGTGCTCGATGTCGCGGGCGCGCCTGCGCAGGTGCGTCGGCTCGCCAAGCCCGGTCAATCGATCGCGATCCTGGGAGCCGACGGAAAGTCCGGAGTGTTGTCGTGTGCGCAGGCCCGCGAGCGCGTCGGTCCTCACGGCCGCATCATCGGCATCGCACCGGATAAATCGACGCAAGCGGCGCGCCTGCTCGCCGAGCACAGCTACGTCGATGCTTTTCTCGAAGCCGATGCCCGCGACGCGTTCGCGATCATGAATGCCATTCCAAGCGTTCTCCCCGATCTTGCCGACTTGACGATCAATTGCGTGAACGTCCCCGGCACGGAACTTTCGTCCATCCTGCTCACGAAAGACGAAGGCGTCGTGTACTTTTTTTCGATGAGTACGTCATTCACCGCCGCGGCGCTTGGCGCCGAAGGCATCGCCAAAGACGTGACGATGATCATCGGCAACGGGTACGCCAAGGGCCACGCCGCCACCGCCTTACAGACCTTGCGCGATCATCCGCCGATCGCTGATTATTTCACCGCACGCTACGGTTCATAACGGGGAGTTCGCCATGGAAGTTCATCTCGAAGCGCAGACCGACACCTATCCGGTCGCAACGGCGGGCTCGCCGTCGGGGCGCCGCAAGCCGCCGGTCGATGCAGTCGAATTGGAGCATCGCAATCTGCGGCAGGGCGAGTTTTGGCGCGCGATACCGGCCTATCGGGACGTCGACGAAGCGACCTTCCTCGATCACCTCTGGCAGGCGCGCAAGTCGGTCAAGAATGCGGATGAGCTGCTCGCAACGATCGAGGAACTGGCCGACCCGTCATTTATCGCCGACGCGCGTGAAGGCTTCAAGCGCGCACCCATGTCGGTGCGCGTCTCGCCGTACGCGATCGCAGCCATCGATTGGCGCAAACCGTACAGCGACCCGATTCGCACGCAGTTCATTCCGGTTGCATCCAAGCTGCGGCGCGACCACCCGCGGCTGACGCTCGACTCGCTGCATGAACTCGACGATTCACCGGTGCCGGGACTGACGCACCGCTACATCGACAAAGCGCTGTTTCTGCCGCTCAACACCTGTCCGGTCTACTGCCGGTTCTGCACGCGGTCGTATGCGATCGGGCTCGATACGGAGATGGTGGATAAAGTGCCGCTGGCCAAGACGCCCAAAGACTGGCAGGCGGCGTTCGACTATATCGCGTCACGCCCCGAACTGGAAGACATCGTCATCTCCGGCGGCGACGCCTATCAATTGCCGGCCAAGAATCTTCGACTCATCGGCGACGCGCTGCTCGACATCCCGCATATCAAGCGGATGCGCTTCGCGACCAAAGGGCCGGCGGTCATGCCGATGAAGTTGCTGACCGATACGGCGTGGGTCGATGCGCTGACGGCGGTCGTCGAGCGCGGACGAACGCTCGGCAAAGACGTCGTCCTGCACACGCACTTCAACTCGCCGAACGAAATCACGTGGATTACGCAGAAGGCGATCGACGTGCTGTTCAAGCGCGGCATCGTCGTGCGCAATCAGTCGGTGTTGATGCGCGGCGTCAACGACGATCCCGAAGTGATGCGGCTGCTCGTCAAACGCCTCAGTTACATCAACGTGCATCCGTATTACGTCTACATGCACGACATGGTCCGCGGCGTCGAAGAGCTGCGCACCTCGGTCGCGACCTCATGTGAGATCGAGAAGTTCGTGCGCGGCTCGACTGCGGGCTTCAACACGCCGCTCTTCATCTGCGATGCGCCGGGCGGCGGTGGCAAGCGCGATATCCATAGCTTCGACTACTACGATCGCGCCAACGGCATCGTCGTCTACTCCGCGCCCAGCGTCAAACCGGGCCAACACTTCATCTACTTTGATCCGCTGGACACCCTGTCGGCCGAAGCACAAGCGCGCTGGGAAGACCAAGCCGCTGCCGATGCGATGATCGCCGACGCGATAGCAAAAGCGGGAGGTTCGCGCACCTACGTGCCGGCGTAGGCGTCCCCGGCAGCTATGCCGCTCAATACGCTTGTTGAACGCGGATGTTTCGAACGAAGGGTTCTTCGAAGCGAACGGGTAGCAGCGGGAAATGCTCGCGCTCGCGGTCACGTACGTCATCAAGTCGGGTCATGAAGCCGAGGCCGTCGAGTTCTTGAAGCGCTTGACCGCCGAAACGCGCCGAGAACCCGGTAACCGCCTGTATCTCGCGCACCGAGCCCAGGACGACCCGCGGACCTTCTTTTTGTACGAACAGTACGATGATCAAGCGGCGCTCGACGCACATCGCGCGACTCCGCATTTCGAGCAGTACGGCAAAAACGGGCTGCAGAGGATCGCCGAAAGCCGTCACCCGTCGCTGTACGTTCCGCTGGGCGCGTAGGCGCGTGACGACGCAGGCAGCCCCCTCGACGCTCGATTTACACGTCGCGCTCCCCCCCGTCGCCGAGAAGCGCCCGCAGACAACGGTCGTTCACGCGCGCACGCGCACCGATGACTACGCGTGGTTGCGCAGCAAAGACGATTCCGGCGTCGTCGCGTATTTGGAAGCGGAGAACGCGTACGCGAATGCGGTCCTGGCGCGGACGGCAGAGCTTCAAGGGCAACTCTACGATGAGATGTTGTCGCACATCAAGCAGACCGATCTCTCCGTGCCTTACCGCAAGAGTTCCTATTGGTATTATGCGCGCACGGAGGAGGGCAAGCAGTATCCCATCTTCATGCGCAAGCGCGGCAGCGCCGACGGGCCCGAGGCGAGCGCGCCCGATGAAGTCACCCTCGACCTCAACGCGCTGGCCGAGGGCCATCCCTTTCTCGGTCTGGGAGCTTACGAGGTAAGCGATGACAGCAATTTGCTCGCCTACGCGACCGATACGACCGGATACCGGCAGTACACCTTGCACGTCAAAGATTTGCGCTCGGGCAACGTCCTGCCCGATCGCATCGAACGCGTCACGTCGGTGGTTTGGTCGCGTGACGACCGCACGCTTTTCTTAACGACCGAAGACCCCGTCAGTAAGCGCCACGATAAACTCTGGCGCTACGTGCTCGGCTCACATGAGTCGGTGATTGTCTTCGATGAAACCGACGAGCGCTACGACACCGATGTCTCGAGGACGAATGACGGACGGTACATCGTGCTCTCGAGCTACAGCAAGGCGACGACCGAAGTGCGGGCCTTACGTGCCGACTGCCCCGCCGGCGAGCTGATTACGCTGGCGCCGCGCAGCGACGATCATCGGTACAGCGTCGAACATCACGGCAGTCTGTTCTACATCGTCACCAATCGCGGAGCCGTCGATAACCGGATCGTCGTTGCTGCCGACGACGCGCCGCAAGAATCCAATTGGCATGAGATCGTGCCCGAGCGCGACGGCGTCCACGTTGAGCGCATCGACATGTTCGAACACCATGCCGTGGTACGCGAGCGCCGCGGCGGCTTCGAGAACATGGAAATATTGGATATCGACACGCACGCGTTGCAGCCCGTCGACTTGGCCGATCCCGTTCACGCGCTCGGATCGGAGCCGAATCCTGAGTTCCACACGCCGCTTTACCGTTATGCGTACTCATCGCTCGTCACGCCCAAAACCGTCTACGAGCTGAACCTCGCAACCGGTGCGCAGCGCATCCTCAAGGCAACCGAGGTTCCCAACTACGATCCCGACCTCTACGCGACGGAGTTGTTGCACGCGCCCGCGTCCGGCGGCACGATGATTCCCATCTCGCTCGTGCACCGGAAGGGCACGCCGCGCGACGGCACGGCAGCGCTGCTGCTGTACGCGTACGGCTCCTACGGCATCTCGATCGAACCCGCTTTCTCGCCGGCTCGATTGGTGTTGCTCGACCGCGGGATGACGTTTGCGATCGCCCACGTGCGCGGCGGAGGAGAACTGGGCGAGCGTTGGCGCACCGCGGGACACCTACGGCACAAGATCACGACCTTCACCGATTTCATCGCTTGCGCGAAATATCTGATCGATCGGCGCTACACGGGGCCCGAGCGGCTTGCCATCCAAGGCGGTAGCGCGGGTGGCCTCCTCGTCGGCGCGGTCGTCAACATGCGACCGGATCTGTTCGGCGCGGCGGTCGCGCAAGTGCCGTTCGTCGATGTCGTCAACACGATGCTCGATGCCTCGCTGCCGTTGACCACGGCCGAATATCTCGAGTGGGGTGATCCCAACGTGGCCGCCGACTTCGATTACATGCTGCAGTACTCGCCCTACGATAACATCCGCGCGCAAGCGTATCCGGCCATGCTGGTCAAGGTATCGATCAACGATAGCCAAGTCCCGTACTGGGAAGGTGCCAAGCTCGTCGCGCGGCTGCGGGCCGTTGGATTCGGCGAAAAGCCGCTGCTGCTCGTGACCAACTTCGGTGCCGGACACGGCGGCGCGTCGGGACGTTACGATTACCTGCGCGAGGTCGCGCAGACCGATGCGTTCGTGCTGGCGGCGGTTGCCCCGTGAGCGGACGCGCAGCGGCCTGGTTTATGCTCGCGGCGCTCTTCTTTTGCAGTTTCGCGCCGGTGCGCACGGCGGCCGCCGATACGGCGCAGGCATTGGCAGAGCCCGCGCTCTCGCCCGACGGCTCCGAGGTCGCTTTCGTTTCGGGCGGCGATATCTGGGCCGCGCCCGGAAACGGCGGCATCGCGCACTTGCTCGTCTCCAACGGCGCGGCGAACGCGCGTCCGATGTATTCGCCCGACGGCAAGCATCTGGGGTTCGTGTCGGCGCGCAGCGGGCATCCCGATCTCTTCGTGCTCGACTTCGTGGACGGCAACGTCCGGCAACTCACTCACGATGACGGATTCGAGCAGTTCGACGGCTGGTCGCGCGACGGCGCACGATTGTATTTCGATTCAATCGCGCATCAAGTCGGCTACACATCGGCATCATGGAGGTTCCATCGGCTGGCGGAACGCCCGTGGTCGCGTTGCGCGAGCGCTACGTGCCGACGGGTTCGGCTGCAGCGCAGCCGGGCAGCGATGCGCTCGCGTATACGGCTGGCGGCTTCACGCAGTGGTGGCGGCGCGGGCACGCGCACATCGACGAAGGCGAAATCGCGCTCTATCGTCCGGGGGCGCCGCCGCGCTTCCAAAAACTTTCCGACGGTAGTGCGGTCGAGAATTGGCCGATGTGGAGCTCCGACGGCCGGACGGTGTATTACGCTTCCGATCGCAGCGGCGCGCCGAATCTGTGGGAGGCTGCAATCGGTGGACGGCCACGCCAACTGTCGCACTTGGGAAGCGGCCGCGTCGTCTGGCCGTCGATATCGAACGATGGAAGAGCGATCGTTTTTGAGCGCGACTTCAGCGTGTGGCGTTACGATACCGGAGGCGGAGAACCGCGCCGCCTGGCGATCGAATTGCGCGGTGCGCCGACCCAACCGCTGACTGGGCATACGACGCTCACGTCACGCTTTACCGAACTCGCGCTCTCCCCCGACGGCAAGAAGATCGTCTTTGCCGCCGGCGGTCAACTGTTCGCGGCGTCGGCGCACGATGGTGGCGACGGCCTACGCGTCACCCACACGAGCGCCCACGAATACGATGCGACGTGGGCACCTGACAGCCGCCGCATCGCGTACGTTTCCGATCGCGAAGGAAAGAGCGCCATCTTCCTGTACGACTTCGCGAGCAACACCGAACGTCGTCTCACGCCGCCCGAGAATGCGTATACGCCGCAATTTTCGCCCGACGGCACCACGCTTGCGTATCTCCGAGCTGCGCGCGACGTGCGGTTGGTCGATCTCGCGACGCATGCGACGCGTACGATCGCGAGCGGGTTGCTCGACGATGAGGTTCCGTTCGGAAGCAAGAAAGAGCTGGCGTTTTCGCCCGACGGACGTCACGTCGCGTTCATCGTCGGTGCGGCGCGCGGCTTCAGCAGCGTACACGTCGCTTCGCTCGGCGGCGGCCCGTCACGACCGATCGAGGATCTCGCCAACGCGAATGCCGGAGCAATCACGTGGACGCCCGACGGCGAACGCGTCTACTTCGCGACCGGTCAGCGCACCGAACCAGGCAGCGTCGCCCAGGTCGATCTCGTGCCGCGCACGCCGCGTTTCAGGGAAGATCAGTTTCATCGGCTGTTCGTCGATACGCAGCCGCGCGAACGCCAACCCGAACCGCAATCCAGCCCGACGATCGCGCCCACCGCTCCCGCAAGTCCAGCGCCGAATACCACGCCGAAAGCCACGCCGCGTTCGCATGCCGTGCGCATCGATTTCAACGGCATCTACGACCGGGCGAACTTGCTGCCCGTCGCCGTCGACGTCAACGACATCACGCTGACTCGCGACGCGAAGACACTCGTGCTCGAAGCCACGGCCGCCGGCGAAGACATCTACACGTACTCGATCGACGAGCTTGCGCCCGAAGAGCCGGTCGTCAAACAGATCACGTCGACGCGCGGCGCGAAGACCGACCTCGCCGTCGCACCGGACGATTCCGTGTACTACCTTGAAGCGGGCCGCGCGTTCGTGGCGACGTCCGACGGCAAGACGCGCGCGCTACCGCTGTCGGCCGACTTGGACGTCGACTTCAATGCGGTCAAAGCCGAAGACTTCGCGCAGGCATGGCGCATGCTCGATCGCTATTACGCCGATCCAAACTTTAACGGCGTCGACTGGACCGCGGTCCGCGAACGCTATGCGCCGTACGTGCGCGGCGCGCACAATCCGGCCGAACTCGTGCGGCTGCTCAACTTGATGGTCGGAGAACTCGATTCTTCGCACCTCGGCGTCGCCGCCGCGCACGATCCGCATGCGGCGCGTTCGGGCTATCTCGGCGCCGAGTTCGACGCGGACTACTACCGCCGCACGCATCGCTTGCGGATCGGCGAGCTGCTGCCGCTCGGACCGCTCGGGTTGACGGGTCGGATCCACGTCGGCGACGAGATCGAGGCGGTCGACGGCACGCCGGTCGGCCCGCACACGAACGTCGAGTCACTGTTGGAAGACAAGATCGGAAAGCGCATCGTGGTCCGCGTCAATGGCCACGACGTTCCGGTGGCGCCGATCGACGCGCAGGCCGCAGCGGCATTACGGTATCGCGCGTGGGTGGATTCGCGCCGCGCGCTCGTCGAGCGGCTCTCCGGCGGACGGCTCGGCTACGTGCACATCTTCGACATGTCCGAAGAGTCGCTCGCCCGGCTGGCGGTCGATCTGGACATTCGTAACCAAACCAAGGCCGGCGTCGTCATCGACGTCCGCAACAACGAAGGCGGCTTCGTCGATCCGTACGTGACCGACGTCTTCTCGCGGCGCAACTACGTGAACTTCAAGGATCGCGGCGGCCCCGTCATCCCTGAACGTCCGTCGCTCGGACAACGCGCGCTCGATCGTCCGACGGTGCTGCTGGTCAACCAATATACGCTTTCGGATTCGGAGAACTTCACCGAAGACTACCGCCGCGCACGTCTCGGCAAAGTCGTCGGCGAGCCGACCGCCGGCTGGATCATCTTCACGTACGGGACGACCTTAGTCGACGGCACCCGCTTTCGCATTCCGCACACGAAAACGCTCACGCTCGACGGCACGAACATGGAACTCCATCCTCGCCCCGTCGACGTGCACGCCCGCCGCCGCCTCGGCGAAGACCTGGAAAACGAAGACTCACAACTGGCCGCAGCGGTACGAACATTGCTCGCAGAAACGCACCCGCGCTGAGAGCGCGAGAACGTTGCACTGCGCAGCAGCTAGACGTTCAAACGATACACGTCGTTCGCCGTATCGCAGTTGCTGATCGAAACGCCGTACGGATCTCGCAGCATGAGCTGAGCCGCAGCCGCAGATGCGTCGATCCCGGCCGCGCTAGGACGATCCGCTGAAGACTATAATGGGTCGTCGTTGACCGACTTTGACCCCATCTTGAAAGATCGCAACCGATTGCAGCAACGATGAGGGTTGGGCGACCGTGCCGAGGTTCTTCACCGTGATCGTGACTTAATGCGTTGCGAGATCACCGCTCGGCGTCATGTTACTTGCGGTCGCAGAGCTGATCGCTGGGTCGGCGCAAGCCGTCGGCGCCGCCGCGAGAAGCGGGAGGGCAGGTGTCGCGAGGAATGTCGTCAGCATGTAAACCTAGATTTCGAATTTCGAGCGTGATACCTGTTCCTGCTGGCGTCCGCCGTCCTCGTCATGCTCTTCATCGGATCCGTAATGCTTGGGACATCGTAACCTACATCACGATCAACAACCGGAACAAGCGCTGGGCCGAACGGCAACAAGGCGTCACAGTTGAATGATCCCGAGTTCTAAGCGTCACTACGAATTACTGTAGCGCTGAAACGTCAGTCTTACGCTTTTTTTCTTGTACTCCGGAATAGTTGCCTAGGCAGCGTATCAGCAGCGATACCTACGGCCGGGTCGTTCTCATCGAGTCGGATGGGCCCAGCTTTGAGCCGAAGGCTCGCATGATCCCATAAACCGACACAGGTCCAATCCGGCACGTAATAGGACCACCAGGAGATGCCTGCGTAACGACCGGTGTCGTACACAGTCCGCGCCAGAGCTTGCGTGCTCTCCCGATCGCGCGATACGACGTCGGGCGCCCGTTGCACGCCCAATTTGCTAAGGACGGCGACCGATGCCAAATCAGCTACGGGCGTATCGTCAGCCAATTCGTACGCCGCCAGCGCGAGTTGTAACCCACCGCGGAAGAAGCTTGGGTGACGCCACACCCGCAAGCGGCCGAGGGTTTCAGCCACCGCAGCCTCCGGGTGTGACGCAAGGTAGAGCGTGCCGTACACGTCCGGATTATCGATGCGGCCCGTGTTCGTCGGCGGCGCAAAAAGAGCGCCGCCGTACTCGTCGTCGGCGGCGTCGGTATCCCATGGAAAGACTCGATAGAGCGTCACGCATAGCTTCCGACGGCGATCCCGTCTAGAGCGGCGATGAGTGGGCCGGCACCGTGCACGGCGAGAACGTCGATCGGGCGCGCGTGTGCCAAAAACGGTTCATTGCCGGTGAGCCAGTCGAGGATAGTCTCCGGTTCAAAAATGAGGGCTGCCCTCATCAGAACATGATCGAGATCCACAGACCTCCGCGCTACCTGACTGCTAAGTGGCCGCCGACCCGAGAGGAAGCGCGAGAGGTTGCCTGGGTCGGTATTGAGCAGCGCCGCTAGCCCCCGCAGGCCGAAAACAACCTTCAGGCGCTCGACCATCGGACGCAAATCTCGAAGCGGGCGGCTGTCCTTGAAGGACGCGTTATCAATAGTAAGCGCCCAGCTCACGCGTCCCCCTCCGAGTAAAGCGACAACACTTCATGTTGTCACAATAGCATGCCCGTGATGCGGTTGTCGAGGTCGATAGTGTCCCAGGGCGTGGTGTACGAGCAGGTCGTCGGCATGGCTGCTAGCGCGTGACTACGGCGGAGATTCGGTGCATCTGGTTGTCGCTAACTATCTTCAATCCTTCGAGCTGCATATAACGCCGTTGTAGCTGCCATTCGTCGTTTTGTTCGAGCATCAAAGCTCCCACAAGCCGAACAATCGCCGCTTCGTTGGGGAAGATGCCGACAACGTCGGTTCGCCGCTTGATCTCGGCGTTGACGCGTTCGAGCGGATTCGTCGATGCAAGCTGCGTTCGATGCGGTTTGGGGAAATGCATGAACGCAAGCACGTCGTCGCGTGCATCGTCGAGCATCGCTGCGAGCTTGGGGAACTTTTTGCGCAGTTGGTCGGTCACGATCGCCCATTGGTCTTGAGCCGCTTCAGCACTCCCTTGGGCGAACACGGTGTTGATCAACGCGAGAACAACCTGGCGCTGACGTTCCGGCGTAGGCAAGTGCGTTGCGCACGAAGTGCACACGACAACGCTGCCACCGCTGCGCTTCTTGCGGTACTTCTTACTAGTGTGATGATTCACGAGTTCGTTAAAGAAACGCCGACGATTTTCGAGAATATGGCGTCGGCCGTAGCAGTCCAAACGAACGGTTTGGCTGCCGTATTATGATACGCGAGATACTCTC
>JAABUZ0100008681.1_pt1 | contig 11889 bp, 16 predicted proteins | sample 5562091 | NCBI WGS metagenome assembly JAABUZ01 (sample SAMN12813069, study PRJNA571459) | rock metagenome | isolation source: Antarctica rocks | place: Antarctica: Victoria Land, Linnaeus Terrace sud | collected 2015-12-21
CCGCCAGACGGCAGCGCCTGGCTGCTGTGACCATCCGGGGACGCCCGCTGGCTGCCTTCGTCGGTGCCCTGGCTGTGCGAGGCCTGACCTGGGCCAAGGCGCGCGCCGTCCCCAGGAAGCTGGCTATCGCGCGGGCCTGGGCCGACGCCGGCTGTGGGCACTGCAGGCGCCTCAGCGAAGCTGGGCGCGGGGCCGCTCGCGCTGTGCAGCGCAGGCGACGGCTGCACGCTGTGCAGCCTGCTGCGGCCGAACGCCGGCGCAGGTGGGCCAGAGGCCGAGGGCAGAGCTGCCGAGCGATCTGGCTGCAGCAAGGGCGCCTCACTTTCTTGGTAGTCCAACCCCTCCTTATGCATAGTGCCGCTCAGACCTGCCGCAGTCCCACTTCCAGCGCAGGCGGGCGGCATGACAGAGCCTATGACAGTCCCTGCATCACTGCATCAGTCACTACATGTAAATACGTGTAGTCGCTCAAGGGCCTCAGCTACCAGAGGAGCATGTACGGTGCGCCGCGCGTAGGGCATGGACCGCGGCGTGCTGTTCTGCACGTACAGCCTGCTGACGGGCGGCAGCGTGCCCACCACCAAGCTCAGGGCGCAGCTCTCCGCGCTGGCCCCGGCCGGCCCCATGACGGCCGAGCAGGCGGAGGACAGGAAGGCCCAGGCCGAGTTTGGTGCCTCCCCCGTCCAACCAATGACAAGCCCCATGCATGTGTGCCTGCACTCGAGTGCCCTGGAATGCGCCACATGTGGCACAACAAACACAACACTCCTGTTTGTACAGTATATGTCACCTTTCGACATTGTTAATACCGTTGACGCGTCACCCTGGGATGACGGCAGGTGGCAGGCCGGGCTTGGCAAGGCAGCGGCCTGAACAGGCCGGGCGGCCGCGCAGGCGCCAACTCGCGGCTGCAGCAGGTCGTGGACTGGTGCGGCGGGCCGGGCTTCGACGGCGTGCTCGTCTTTGATGAGTGCCACAAGGCCAAGAACTGCACCGTCACAGTCAGCGACAAGTCCGGCTTCGCCACGTACGAGAGCAAGACAGCGCGCGTGCGCCCCCGGCCCTGTCTGTGCTCCCCGCCGCTATAAATGCACCCAAGTGCCCTCCACTGCCAGGCTTGCACCGGTACTTTGCTCTTGTGCAGTCCTGCTCTGCACATCCTGCAGCTCTCAGCGGCTGTGCTGTGCATTGCAGCGCGTCCATGGTGTATCAAAGAGTGCTGTCTCTCAAAAAGTGTGCACACAGAACCAAACGCACCGAGGGCTGCCATCCGCCGCGCATTTGCATGCCATTCTCGCTACAGAGGAAGCCATTCGCGGGGCTGGCGGCGGCCCGCGGCCTTGGCAAGTGCGCGCGCCGGCCGCGCAGGCGGTGGTGGAGCTGCAGCGGCGGCTGCCCATGGCGCGCGTGATGTACGTCTCCGCGACCGGCGCGACCGACGCCAACAACCTGTGCTACATGCGCCGCCTGGGCCTGTGGGGCGCGCACACCGCGTTCAAGGACAAGGGCGAGTTCGTGCACATGCTGACCAAGCGCGGTGTCAGCGCCATGGAGCTCGTGCGCGCCTCCGTATCTGATGCGCATTCATTTAATATGCTCCGCAGGTCGTGTCTCGCTAGCCGCATGGGCTATGGCCTCCCCGCTATGTCAGCCGCAGGCCTGGAGGAGCCATTATTGGCTGCACGACCTGACCTCTGATGCTCTTAGCAGCACCTCTGCTGCGTACAGAGCAACGCTGCTGCTGGGGTCACATGTCTGGACAGCGACCGGCGTGCATGCCTGAAGTCTGCATGCGTCTGATTGCCTGCGCATGGCCGCGCCTCATATATAGGGTTATATGTTACCCTATCGCGCGCAGGTGGCCATGGAGCTCAAGCGCGCGGGGCAGTTCATCTCGCGCACGCTGTCCTACGAGGTGCGCCGCGGCTGCGCTCGCAAGGGGGCTCTGCGCGCGCATGACATAACAGCAAGCAGTAGTCTTAGTGGGGAAATGGTCTGCCTGCCACCACCTCACGGCGGGCATGTGCAAGCATCAGCACTGAGTGCTGCCCTGAGCGGCACAGGTGCATAGACATGCATGTGAGCAGAAGGTCACAGTTACACCCGTGCTGATGAAACTCTAACACCAACCCCATCCCTACCCTGCAAGCATGTGCATGAGCCTCCCTACTCACTAGCCCCGGCATGCAGGGCGTCGTGTTTTCCAACGACAGCGTGAGCGTCGCGCCGGAGTTTGAGGCCATGTACGACGCAAGCTGCGCGCTCTGGACCCGCGTGCGCCCCCGCTTCTGCATGAGGCTGCACCACATTCAGATGACTTCTTGTATTCTGTGGTGAATGGCCTGTACCCGGTGCTCACCACATTCAGCTCACGTCCGGGCGCCTCGTGCTCTTCAGTTGTTTTGTCCATAAGGTCGCAGTCTGATCTTGCTGCACTGGGGTAGGGAACCCACTCCAATACTAATACCTGGGCGGCTGTGCACGCGCACAGATTGTGGGGGCCTGCGACGACGAGAACCTGAGCCGCGCTGGGAAGATGCACCTCTGGGGCTCGCAGCTGCGCTTCTACCGCCAGCTCGTGCGCGGCCGCCCCGCTGCGCATGCGCTGCGGCCGTGCAGCCCCTGCTCTATTGCTGGTCATTTACAGGCCTGAGCGCTCCCTGTCTGAGGTGTTGGCCGGGCTGCAGCATGTGTCTGCAGACGCGTTTTCTTCTGAGCAACCCAGTGCCTGGCATGCTCTGTGTCTCTGAAGGTATATGGTTTGGAGAAAGGTGGTCTGCTCATCCGCAGACGACGGCGGCCAAAGTGCAGCGCGTCATCCAGTTGTCGCGCGAGGCGCTCGCAGCCGGCGGCTGCGTCGTCATCGGCATGCAGGGCACAGGTGAGCAGCGAGCCGTGCTGACCGCCGGGCGCAGCTCACGCATGCCAGTGTGCTCTGCTGTGCGCTGCTTCGGCCTCCCCTGGCACGCTCCTGTTGCCTGCGCGGAGCGCATGCAGGTCACGCACGTCGGACAGGCTCTGAGAGCGCGCGCCCTTTGGCGCACCCAGTCGTGTTAGATTGATAGCCTGCTACGCGTTGCAACATACCTGCCTCGAGAGCCTTCTTCTGAGGCCGGATGATTAATAACCTGTCCAGGTCACGGGCAGGGTTGGGGCAGAGGGCGGCAGCCAGTGCGCAGACGAGGCGCGTACCACTGATATCCTGTCCAGGTCCGGAGGTATAGGGTTAGGGCATAGGGAGAGGACATTGCGCGGCGCGCAGGCGAGGCGCGCACCAAGGCGATGGTTGAAGAGAGCGGCGGCGACGACGCGGTATTTGAGGCGCTCGCGGAGCCTGCCGGGCTGCTGATGGAGAACGTCATCCGGAAGCACGTGCCGGAGCACGGCGCCGAGCGCGCGGAGCTGCTGCGCGCCGCGCGCGACCTGCGCCTGCCCAAGAACCCGCTGGTGAGCAGCGCGCTTGCCGCGGGTTTGCGATTAGGGTAGGGTCAGCAAACGGGCGGCGCAGGCAGGCGGCTAGGCGGAAGGCGGCCGGGGACCCGTGAGCGACCGCTGAAGCGCCTTATATCTGCTTATGTTGTGTACCAATGTGATTCCAACAGACTACCTGTGATCATGCTGCCGCAACATGTTGGCATGTGTGGCGCGGCACTCAGGCCTGGCATGCGCATTGCGGCACTGTGTCACAGGCAGAGCGCTGACGCCGGCTGCGCGGCGGACAGGACGAGGTGATTGAGGCGCTGGGGGGCGTCAAGGCGGTGGCCGAGCTCTCGGGTGCGCGCGCGTTTGCATGTGCACTCATGCCACTCAAGCTCCCCTGCAGCCCCGCGCCCGCGCACCGGCGCAAGGCTGCCCACATAGAGGCATACTGACTGCAGCATCGAGCATTGCAGTCAGCAACACTGATTCACGCCTGCCAAGCAAGGCGCGAAGCCTGGCAGGCGCGCCTGAGCGGCCGCGCGGCTGCAGGCCGCCTGAAGCGCATGGTGCGCAACCGGGACGGCTCGTACTCGTACCTCGCGCGCAGCCAGGATGTGCCGCTTGACCAGGTGACCGCGGCGGGAAGGGAGTCTTTGATAGGGGATCGCAGAGCATGGGAGTGCCTAGTCCCTGCTCCTGAGCTGTATTGAGATATCAATGTCGCTGTGGGTGTTGTCCTCGGTCGGTGTGGGTGTGTGCGGTGGAATCAGTCTGAGTATGACAGAGAGGTGGGGACTCTGAGGGCAGCCTTCCCGTCGCTCTGCAGAGCAGTCTCAGCGGTCGCCCTGCAACCAGTCTGTTGCATTGGCTGTGCACCAGCGGCGCTGCTGGCATGGCGCCGAGTGCGGGTCATGCGGCGGCCGCGCCAGGTGAACATGGCGGAGAAGGACGCGTTCCAGTCGGGGCGCAAGCTGGTCGCCGTCATTAGCGACGCCGCCTCCACCGGCATCTCCCTGCAGGCGCGCGCCCGGCCCCCCTGCCCAGCCGGCAGCCATTTGAGCGGATTTGGGCGGGAACAGCCAGGCCCATGGCTGCACGCCCTGCAATGCGGCGCGCCAGGGGTGCGCCAGGCCGCCCCCCCCTCGCGGCCGGCCGCCGCCTCACTGTCGGCCCCAGCAGCCGCCGGCACAGCCGCCGGCCATGCGCGCCTCAGAACTCAGAACAGAGGCACAGAGAGTCAGGCGCGCGCGGCGAACGCGCGCAGGCCGACCGCAAGGTCGCGAACACGCGCGTGCGCACGCACATCACGCTGGAGCTGGCCTGGAGCGCCGACCGCACCGTGCAGCAGCTGGGCCGCACGCACCGCAGCAACCAGCTGCAGCCGCCCCGGCGCGGCCCCCGAGCATGCGACCACACGGCGTAGACGGGAGGGAGGCACCACATATACTGGGGCATTGCTGAGTTCGCACTGCCCCAGAGGCAAGCGTATGTGAATCGAGCGAGGCTGGCTCTTGCGCTGTGGCGCTGGCGCATGAGCGCGGGCCGAGCGCGCGCGCGCGCGCAGGTACGTGATCCTGTCCTCGGACATCGCGGGCGAGCACCGCTTCGCGAGCGCGGTCGCGCAGCGGCTGTCGCAGCTGGGCGCGCTCACGCAGGGCGACCGCCATGCGTCCTCCGCGGCCGACGCGCTCGCGCCGTTCAACCTGCAGAACACGTGCGCCCGCACCCCCGCCCGCGCCCGCGCCGCTGTGGCTCAGGCCCCTGCACGGCGGGCCGGGGAGCCAAGCCATTCCAGGCCGGCTTGGCTCCCCGGCCGTGGACGCGCAGCCTCCCACCTGCAGCACCTGTGCGTCTCCCCTTCTGCCGGCGTCCCATGTCAGAGAGGCTATTCGCCGGTGCACGCCAGCGGCCCGGCCGCATCTGCAGACCAGGCCTGCAATGTGCATGCTCGGCGGGTACAGGCCGCCAGTGCCGAGCGCTCCACGTCCCGCGCGCGTCGCGCCCCGCAGCCGAGCGAGGGCTAGGATAGGGTTAAGCTAGGGCATGGTAGGGTATATCCCTATCCCTACCCCACCCGGCAGCCTGCTGATAAGTGCTGCCTGATCAGCACATACTCGCGCATCACGTGCTGACGGCGCCGGCCGGCGTACCCGCGCGCAGGGAGATGCAGGCGGCGCTGCGGCAGATGTACCGCATCCTGCTGGGCCGCGAGCACGTGCCGGAGGGCATCACGCCAGCCTTCATTGCCGACCGTCTGCCGCCCCTGCCGGCGCGCCGCGCCGCCACCCCGCAGCCCGGCTGCCCGCGCAAACCCGCGCCTGTGCTGGAAACAGGCCTCCTGGGCAGGCCTAGCCGCGGGTTACTCACGGACGGCGCCCATGCCGATCCGCTGCACTGCAGAGCATGCATGGGGCGTGAGAAGGTACGGTGCTGACTGCTGCTCTGCGCTGCCTCCTCCGGCAGGAGGGCGGCCCGGACGCCGAGTACTGCAACGCGCGCAGCAGGCTGTTCATGGAGTTCATCACATCCGCGCGGGACGCACTGGAGACGGTGCGCCACCTGCGACACCTCATTGGTGTCATGCAGCAACAACTCTACCCTAGCCCTAGCCACCTTGCATAGGCCCTGTGCTGGACCTGTCTGCGGCGGTGATGCGGGTCGGGGTAGACGCCGGCTGCCCGGCGCTCCCAGGCAGGCCTGGGGCCCGTCCGGACTGACGCCCAAACGGGGCACTTGCACGGCGCGGCCGCGGCGCTCGGCCCGGCCGGGCGTCCCGGCGGGCGCGCAGCGATGCGCGCGCTCACGGCGCGCGGCGCTGCGCGCGCAGGTCCGCGTGCTGACCTTGGATTGCGACTACGGCGAGGAGCTGGCCAAGATCGCCTCGCGCCCAAGCAAGGAGGATGGCGGCGTCGCAAAGGTGCACGCCGCGCCTCTCAGGCGGATAGTGGCTAGGGTGTATGCCTGGGACCGCACCGCACATGCGCACGTGTCCTGCGCCCCAGCGTCCGACATGCAGACGCCGTTCGCATTGCAGCCTGTCCCGCTGTGGGCCTTGAGCCAGAGCTCGCCAGGCGCTGCGGCGCATGAGGCCGATGCAGCCACACCCCGCACGCCGCTTCAGCCGCTGCCGGAGGGCCTCGGCAGGCCGCGCCCGTGGTGCTGAGACCTGCGCGCGCGCCGCGCGCCGCAGAGCAAGAAGAGCAACCACGGCGACATCTCCAAGCTACTCAACCGGCTGCTGGGCGTGCCGCTCAAGCTGCAGAACGCCATCTTCGCCTTCCTGACCGCGCTGCAGGACGCCCAGGTGATCCGATAGGGTAGGGTCAGGGTTCATGCTAGGGCTATTCCAGGCCTATCCCTGCAAATGCGCATGGAAGATTAATAACACACGGCAGAGGAATCTCCATCTATTGCAGTTTACAACACTGTCAGACAGAGGCTCTGTCATGGCCTTGGAGGGCATGGCGCTATACAGTGATGGAAAGAAACGCTAGCGCGCGGCGCCCGGCAGGTGCGCCAGGCCAAGCGCCTGGGCACGTTTGAGCAGTCGGCCATCTCGACGCCCGCGGGCGTGCTGCGCCTGACGCGGAAGGAGGTCGTGCTGCGTGACGCCGGCTCCGGCCTGGAGACTGCCATCGTGCACTTTGACCTCGACCGCGGCGTGACGTTCGACCAGGCGCTGGAGCAGCTGCGCCGCGAGCAGGCGCGCTAACCCTACCCTAGGCCTCACTCAGACCTGTTTCAATGTCCTTAGCGGCCTCCCCTTCCCCGCCTGCTCGCCCAGCGCGAGTGATCGGGGCCCGGCCCGCCGGCAGAGCGGCCACGTGAGCGTGGGGGCGTGTCAGGCGCCGCACGCTCAGGCTGGCACGCTGTGCTGCCGATGCCTCGCTTGCTGCTCCTTGGGTGGTGCCGTGGTGCAGCGAGACCTATACGTACACACGTAGAAGTGCCTGGTCGTATGTAGCTCGCCAAGGGCGTTCGTGACGCTGACCGCGGCGCGCCGGGGCCGCAGGAGGCCGACCCGCAGACGTACTCCGGCTTCTACAGCAACGAGAACGCCGCCAACGGCATCATGTCGTACGTGCTCGTGCGCCGCCCCGGCCCCACCGCCGCGCCCTGCGGCCCGCGCAGGGCCTGGCGCGCCCGCTCCGCTGCGCTTGCATACGATCCGGCTCCAGTGCCGTGTCAGGTGTTCAGGCTCGGGTCCAGCCCCGTGCTGTGCTCACATGCGCTGCATCCGGGCTACGTCGTGCCCGGTTTTACTTGGCACGCGCCTCCTCCTGGCCTGCATGCGGCGGCCGCGCTCCAGGACGCATGCACTGCCCACACCACGGCCGCATGCCAGGCCAGCGAGCGCAGCGCGCATGCGGCCACCGTGCTGCGGCGCGCACGCCTGCCTGCAGGCTGTGCTCGCGCCGCGCAGGCCATCGAGCGGGACGCGCACGGGCGCAAGCTGACGCGCGGCAAGCACCGGCGCGCGCTCCCGGCATACTTCCGCATCATCCGGCCGGCCAGCGGGCACTCGCCGAGCGACATGCACGCCAAAGGCGCGGTCATGACCCCGGGCCTTGCCCCCTTCACCAGAGGTATCCCGAGGGACTCTGCATCGCGGCACAGCATGTCCCTGTGTATGTGCCCTGCAAACTAGGCACTGCATCAGGCAACCTGCCTGCCCTTGGTGCGGCTGCAGCTGCGAATGTTTGCTGTGGGGGTCAAAAATGGAGGGCACGCCGGGCTGGCAGCCGCGCGCCGCGCGCGAGCGTGCTGCTCGGGCTCAAGCGCTGGCGGGGGCGCGCGCAGAGTTCCGCACCAAGTACAAGGCGATCGCGCACGACAAGGAGGAGAGCAAGTGGATGCGGCAGCGCTGGATGGCCGAGTACCGGAATGACCCGCGCGGGTGCGCCCCCAATAATGGTGGCGGGCGCCTGCACTGGCCCTTGCGCCGTTTGCAGGCTCCACTGTCAGTGCCCGCCAGCACATCTTGCGGCCAGGGCTCCTCCGCAGTACTCCAGTGCTTGAGCAGCGGCTGTCGGCGATGCCCAGGGCGCGGCGTCGCGCCTGCACATGCTTGGCAGGGCGGCGGCGTCACGCTCAGGCCACAGCTGCCAGGGCGGCCCAAGCAGTGGGGCATGGGCAAGCCCAGGCTCCGCATTCGCTCACGGGCCGCGCCGCGCGCGCGCCCCAGGCTGCGCAAGCAGCCGCTGTACCTGGTGTGCGGCACCGTAGTGCCCATCCTGCCGACCATCGACGCGGCGTTCAAGTCTGTGCACATGGGCGCCAGGGACAACAAGTGCGCGCCCCCTGGTATAGGGTTGCACACCCTATCCCCGTCACACACTCCGTGCGCTGCTGCTGGTGCAGCATGGCTCCGCAGGTTGGCAGGCTGCAGGCTGCCAGGCTGCGCCCTGCCCCTGCCGGCCCTGTCTTGTCAATTCCAACAGCGCTGTTGGCGCACCGCTGGTGAGGAGATGCTGCATCAGCAGGTGCATCTGCAGGCCGTGGAGATGTGCACGTGCCGCTGCAGTGCTGCAGCCAGAACTGCGCACCATACTGCAGGACTGACTGGCTACCGCGCGTGCAATGCCGGTCACGTCAGGTGTCACCATGCGCTCTGTCTCGGGCATCACTCCAGGCTAAAGAAGCTGAACGTGATGCGTGTGGAGGCGGAGGGCGGGCAGGGGCCCTAAACCCTAACCTGCACGCGCAGGTTCAAGAAGCTGAACGTGATGCGCGTGGAGGCAGAGGGCGGGCAGGTGCGCATCGGCATCAATGCGCACTGCCGCCTCGTGGGCGCGCTGCGCGCCGCGCTGCAGCAGGAGCAGCGCGCGCGCGACGAGCGCGCCGCCGCCGCCCGTGCGCCCCCGGGGCCTCCGCTCCAGGCCCCGCCCCTGCCCGGCAGACAGTGCTACGTCCGCAGGCAATCCTGCAGGGTGCAATGCATCGCTCACCATTGAAGCTGCGTGCTACGCCGGGCGGCCGCATGGCAGCAAATGCGCGGCCAGGCGCCGCGCGCTGCTCCATGCCCTGCACTGTCGCCCGGGAGGGAGCCGAGAACGGCGCATGCGCTGAACCCCCGCACAGGCAAATGCCTGCCTCCGCACTCATGCTTTGCATGTTCGTACTGTATACAGCACAGCATCTCTTGCACAGAGTCCACAGCGCGGCACCTATCCAGCCGTCACTGTTCGATTCAACTTCTGCGCTTGAAGTTAAAGACGCTGAGCGTGCGCCGCGCAGCCGCCGAGGCGGGGCCCAAGCCAGCGGAGCCCATGCTGAGGCAGACGGTGCTGCAGCCACTGCAGCAGCCAGCGGGCGCGGGCGACGGCGCCGAGCTGGCGCCCGCCAACGCCGACGCGCCCGTGACGGACCTCAAGGAAAACTGGGACCCCGAGGCGGCGGGCGCGCCCGCGCCATGCCCCTGCCGGGCCGGAAGTGCAGTGGTGACTTTTTGCAGGAGCACTGCTTTGCGCTGCTGTCTCCATTGCAATCTATTGTGCGGTTTGTGTCGGACTTGTGGGCACGAAATTGTGGGCGTCCTGCCGCGGCGCAGTGCGCCAGGTGTGTCACATGCGAGGCGCCCGCCGCGCGCCTGACTGCTGTGCTGCGGCGGGCAGAGCCCGGCAAGGCGCGGCGGGCGTACACCAAGCGCCGCGCGTACCGCAAGCGCACGCCCGCGTCCGCCGCGGGCGCCGGCGCCGGCGCTGACGGGGCCAGCGACGCGGAGGAGGCCGCCGACGACCCCGGCAACGCGCAGCGCGCGCAGGCGCTGGGCAGCAGCTCCATCTGGGAGGCGATCGAGCTGCCGCCGCGCAAGCAGGTGCGCGGCGCGCGGCCGCGGGGGTAATTTTAGGGTTTGGCATGCGCCTGCGCTCTGCCGCCGCGCGCCCCGGCTCCGTGCGACCGCGCGTTTGACCACGCCCGGGGAAAGCGCGCCGCATGCCGTGTGTCTTTCGCGTTAATGATCAGTTGTCAGGCGAGCAACATGCATGTGCGTGTGCTGCGCGGCCAGGTCACGGCAAAGCCCAAGGCAGAGGCCGGCACGGGCGGCAAGGGCAAGGCGGGCCGTGCGGCGCGCCGACCCGCGGCGGATGACTGCACTGACGCGTCTGACTCTGACGGCGCTGCCGACAACGATATGCGGGGAGGCGCGGAAAGCGAGCTGCTCCGCCTTGCGGTATTGTCATATCTCAGACTGCTGCTGCGGCATAAATCACGCACGAGAACCGCCGCTTCAGACCAAAGCTCTGGTGTTCAGTCGACAATGTTTGCTAATGACCCGCTCGCCTGCGGTCCTCAGGCGGCAGTGGCGGCAGCGGCGCCGACCCCGACGACGCTGCGGGTTCGGAGGACGAGGCCTGGCTGCGCAGCGTGCAGCGCAAGCAGCTCGCCGCGCTCGGCGGGCGCGCAGACGCCGCGGCAGGCCGCCCCGGCCCCACGCCGGACGGCAGCGGCGACCCTGACCCCGCGGCGGGCGGCAGCCCTGCCGACGCCGCGCCGCGGCGGGCGCGGCTGAGATGGCGCTCGAGCGGCGCGGCGGTGCCGGGATTGGGCGCCGCGGCCGGGGCCATGGACGACAGCAGCGGCGACGAGGCAGCCAAGCCGCGGCCCGGGCGGCGCATGCTGGCAGGCTCCGACGGTGAGGAGGCCGGCGGCGAGTGCGGTGATGCCAACGAAGCCGGCGGCAGCGCCGAGGAGAAGGCCGCGCCGGGGAAGCGCGCAGTCCTGCGCGAGGCCGAGGGCTCCGACGATGAGGAGGCCAACGGCAACCGCAGCGATGCGGAGGAAGCCAGCGGCGGCGGCGGCGGTGCCGAGGAGGAAACGGCGCGCGAGGCCGAGGGCTCTGACGATGAGGAGGCCGACGGCGACCGCAGCGGCGCCGAGGAGGCCGCGCCGGCCAAGCGGCCCGCGAAGCGCGGGCGCAAGGCTGGCAAGAGGGCCGCCGGGCGGGGCAAGGCCGCTGCGGCAGCCTCGCCGGGCAGCCCCGACCTGCAAAACCACCAGGCGCGCTGGCGCACAGTCTGTTGGGAGCTTCCAGGGTGACTGGAGCAGGTGTTGGCGGGCAGGGGGAAGCCACAGGCGGCGCGCATGCGCAGGCCCGCCATGCGCTTGCGCGTCCCTGCCGCACTGTGACAGCTGCCTGGGGGTTGACAGCGGGTGTCTCCAGTGAGCCGTATTGGCAGATGCACAGCATCTTGCCGCTTCTATACACACACGGGCCTTCCGCTTGTATGCGTCATACCACGCGCGGCAGCCCCCTCGCCGCATGCAGGCCCCCACGGCCCAACATGGCCGGCGCCGCGCAGGCGTGCGAGGAGTCGGACATCAGCGAGGGCTGGGTGGTAGCGTGCCCGTGCGGCGCGGCCGCGGACGACGGCGAGCGCATGCTCGAGTGCGAGCGGTGCCAGACCTGGCAGCACGCCGCGTGCGTGGGCGCCGCCGCCGCCGCCGCCCCCGTCTTCCTCTGCACGC
>JAABUZ0100008682.1_pt1 | contig 11889 bp, 12 predicted proteins | sample 5562091 | NCBI WGS metagenome assembly JAABUZ01 (sample SAMN12813069, study PRJNA571459) | rock metagenome | isolation source: Antarctica rocks | place: Antarctica: Victoria Land, Linnaeus Terrace sud | collected 2015-12-21
ATTACAACTGGTACGTGATGAAGCGCTGGCTATCGCCCAGGAAGACCGCGACGCGTGCCAGCGCATGGGCGAGCTAGGGGCCGAACTAATCACTGACGGTGATACGCTGCTGACTCATTGTAATGCCGGTGCGCTGGCGACGACGGGCATTGGCACCGCGCTCGCCCCCATCTACGTCGCCCACCATAGCGGCAAAAAGCTACACGTGTTCGTAGACGAGACCCGACCAATCCTGCAGGGAGCACGGCTGACCGCCTGGGAGTTGCAACGCGAGGGCGTCCCCCTAACCCTGATTACAGACAGTATGGCTGGCTACTTCATGCGCCAGGGCCGCATCAACGCCATCTTTGTCGGAGCAGACCGCATTGCCGCCAACGGTGATGTCGCCAACAAGATCGGCACCTATTCCGTCGCCGTCCTCGCTAGCGTCCACAACATCCCATTCTACGTCGTCGCCCCCACCTCAACCGTAGATCTCTCACTCGCCTCAGGCGAACAGATTCCCGTTGAGCAAAGAAAGCCGGAGGAGGTCACAACGCTGCGCGGCGTCCAAATCGCCCCCGTCGGCGTTTCCGTCGCCAACCCAGCCTTTGACATCACTCCATCCAAATACGTCACAGCGATCATCACAGAAAGAGGCATTGCCCGCCCTCCATACAATACAACTCTGCAAGAGATTGTCAGCCACACTGGAGTGACGCAATCGGTTCCACGTTGAAGCGCTACGGGGTCAAACCCATCGATCATCTGCTCGTACTCCATGCTGAGAGTGAGGACGAGCACACCCCGAGTTCAGTGGAGGTTGTCGCGCCTGTTGAGTGGAGAGATGCCAATACTCTGATAACACGCAGTGAGGGGCGACTGACCCGGTGCGAGTTGCCAGCGTTTCCCCGCATGGCCAGTACCCTCCATCATTGAGGAGTTTCACGCGAATGGAGGCAAGGTTGGAAATCTCCCCCCAGGCATAAATTTCCTCTTGCTTCACACATTGGGCGCAAAGAGCAACCAACCACGTCTCACCCCATTGCAATACTTCAAAGAAGGCGACACCTACATCATCATTGCCGCCAAAGGTGGTGCACCCACCAATCCCGATTGGTATTACAATATCCTCGCCCATCCTGATGATGTCACGCTTGAAGTCGGGACCGAGCAATTTAAAGCCCATGCGACCGTTGCAGAGCCAGCTGAACGGAATTGCATCTTCGCCGATGTCGCAAGACAATCACCCAACTTCGTTGATTATCAAAAAGATAACCCTCGTATCATGCCAGTCGTTCTACTGAAACGTGTCAACGCAAAGTAAAGGGAGCAAGGGTGTCACCAGGCGCAAGGGAGTTCTCCAGGAATAGAGGGTAGAAGCATGAAGTAGATTTATAGTAAAGAATGCTCTTGTTCGGTCTGCGTCTCCTTCTCTTCAGTGCGCTCAGAGCTGCGCTTGAGACGGAAGCGGACGAAGAGGATGATAGCGAGAACTGAAAGGATGGCGAGAGCGAAGCCGAGCCAGCCAAGCGTTCTCGCCAGCCGTTCGACCTGGTCAAAGTGTTCGTGGAAGACGCGACCAGCCAGGTAGCCGAGCAGGCCGACGTAGGTTGACCAGACGATGCCACCCAGGCCGTTATAGATCAGGAAGGTACGCCAGTCCATTTTGTTCATGCCAGCGAGAAAAGCAGACCAGATACGGAGAAGGGAGATGAAGCGGCCGAAGAAGACGGTTTTGGCACCATGACGGGTAAAAAAGCGTTCAGCCTTGTCCAGGTATTCCATCTTGATGAAGAAGTAGCGACCAAAGCGCTGCACAAACGCGCGCCCACCCTTATAGCCGATGTAGTAACCAACGTTGTCGCCCAGAATCGCGCCCACTGCCGCACAAGCAATTACGATCGGGATCTGCAAGTGATCATCGGTGGCGGCATAAAACGAGGCCAGCAGCAGCATGGTCTCACCTGGAATCGGAATGCCGACACACTCAATAAAGATAAAGAAGGCTATGGCGGGATAACCAACAACGTGCAGGGCATCCTGTAGCATTTGTAACGGAACGAGTGACGCTAGCAACTCCACCTCACTTTCTAAGTTATCTTCCCTCTCTTCAGTATACCCCTATTGTCCAGGAATATCTACACAGTAGTGCTCGCCTTGAAATCTCTCTTAGGAAGAGAGAGTCGGATGCCCATCGAATCCACGTTCTGAGTAGAAAGTATTGTGCAGCTTCGCTGCCTGCAATAGCTCTTAGAGATGTTTTTACATTTTTTCATTTCTCATACTTTTTGCGCTCTGCGCAAAAAGTATGAGAAATGAAAAAATGTAAAAACATCTCTAAGAAAAAGGGCACGCCGAAGGCGTGCACGTGGGCTGGAAAGAGAAGAAAGCGAAGGCGATGGGCGTCCGGCCCTCTCTAACATCATAAGCAGCGGGCTCTTAATATGGCACTTGACAAAGTAGCAGAAAGCCAGTTATAGTTACTACTGGTTATACTCTTCAAAAACATCACAACGAAAGGAACGTTCTTCGATGCAAACGATGCAAATACCTGCGCATGCAGCATGTTGCCGCTGGCAAGAGTGCTCCAATGAGATCGTTGTGGTCATTCTCAACTCTCCACGCCTCCACGAGCTTGAATTTGCCACGCACACCGCCTCTGGCCCAGAGGATCACTGTGCCCATTTTCAGAGAAGAACTTCTTCCGCTGCTGATTGAGCGAACTACTCCAGTCCTTTTCTGAGCCGTGGGTTCCAGGATGATCCTACGGTTTTTTGTTGACCCCTTTTAACATTGAACCTCAAAGTATCGCCATATAGCCGTATGAGTTTGTGTTTTTACTCATCCGCACACGAGAAAGAGAGAAAAGAGCCATGCTTACAGAAACAGCGGCCTCAGCAACCTATCGTCGTGACCTGGGCAATGGGCTGATTTTGCGCTGGTCTACGCCTGAAGATACCGAAAATATCGCCAATCTGAGTGGATACGTCTTCCGCGAGAAGGAAGACGAGCCTCTTAATGACAACATCATGGATTGGATTCAGCAGCTTATGAGCGGGCAGCATCCGCTGATGGGTCAGAACGACTATGCGGTGATTGAAGACCCGCACAAAGAAGGAAATCCGCTCGTAGCCAGCATGTGTCTGCTTCGACAGGAGTGGAACTACGAGGGCATCCCCTTTATGATTGGGCGACCAGAGATCGTGGCCAGTGATCCAGCCTATAGGAACCGTGGCCTGATCCGCGCACTCTTCGAGATGCTCCACGCGCGCAGTGCCGCTGAGGGGCACCTCGTCCAGGGTATCACTGGAATTTCCTACTTCTACCGCCAGTTCGGCTACGAATACGCGCTAGACCTGGGCGGGGTGCGCCGAGTTCCTCTTTCGCTTATTCCAAAAGCGAAAGAAGGCGAGAGCGAACCATATACGCTGAGAGATGCCAATGAAGATGATATCCCCACAATCCTTAAATCCTACGAGAGCCGCCGCGACACAAGCATCGTCTGGAGCACGCTTCCGCTAGACTACCTGAGCTACCAGATTCATGAGTGGGCCCGGATAGGCGTGCCTGGAAAGAGATCGCAGGCACAAATGATTGTTGATACATCCGGCAATGTGCAGGGCTTTATCCTCCTGGCATACAGACGCGGAGGAAAATCGGTGTTTGTCCAGATGATGGAGGTGGCACCAGGAGTAAATGTGCAGGCAATGATGCCCTCTGTCTTGCGCGGCCTGCTTGCTTATGGAGAGCAGATGCCAGTGAGCAAGACGAATACCGAGCCGATCAGCGAGATCGCCCTCTCGCTAGGACGCAGCCATCCAGTCTACGACGCCCTGGGACCTCTAGCTCCAGTGTACGAACCGCCCTACACCTGGTATGTGCGCGTCGCAGACCTGCCCGCGTTCATCAAACATATCGCGCCCGTCTTGCAGAAGCGGCTGGCGAACTCGGCCATTGCGGACTATACGGGCGAGATCAAGATCGATTTCTATCGCGGTGGGCTACGTCTGGCATTCAAAAACGGCCTGCTCACAGAGGCCGAGCCGTGGCGAACGCCGATCTACAGCGCCGAACCATCCGCGGGCTTCCCACCACTCGTCTTCCTGCAACTCCTCTTCGGACACCGCAGCCTTGACGAGCTACGCGCAGCCTTCCCGGATGCGTGGGCGGACGATAATACAAAGCTCGTGCTCAAAACATTGTTTCCAGCACGAGCCTCATATGTATTACCACTTTAAAGGCTAGTTGAGTGAGCAAGGAGACTGCTGCAAGTCTCCTTGCTCACTGAAGACATACTTCCTGTTTAAGCCCTCGCCTGTGTAGCTAGCTGAGGTGTGAGATTGAGCCGATGGAGCAGCCACGCGAGCAATAAGTCAAGTCTTCATGCTTGCAGCTAAAAAGGTCTGTGGATCAAGCAGGAAGACTCCTCTCTATAAGGACATATGTAGTTCTCAGGCTTGTGATTGAACATAATACACCTCCCTATTAGTAGAGTGATGACTTGCATTACGTATTGCAAACGGAATTGTTTTTATCTCTATTCTGGCGTATGCTTTAAGTAAAGGAGCTATCTATGCAAGCTTTCACCCTGGCTACTTTGAAGACACCTGTTGGTCTCAAAGCTGCTATCGGCGTCCAAAACAAGTTCTATCTTATCTCAGATCTTCGGCCAGAATCTAACTCTACTGTGAGGGATTTGCTTACCAGTTGGCCTACTTCGTTCTCAATGCTTGAGCAGCTTGCCGCTTCAATTGCAGACGGAGCGTTTAAGAACACTCCAACTGTCTCAAAAGAAAAGACAGATCTGGCAACGCCGGTGATCTATCCGGATAAGTTAATGGCGGTGGGCGCTAACTATACCGGTCATCTCGCAGAGATGGGGTTGCCGACCGAAAAGTGGGAACCAATGCCCTTCTTTCTAAGGCCGCCGACTACTTCATTGGTGGGTCCGGGCAAGACAGTTCATATTCCAAAATCCACGCAGCAGTTTGACTGGGAGTGTGAGCTTGCTGTCGTTGTTGGCAAATGCTTACGCCATGCAGGCAAGGAAGAGGCGCAGGAAGCAGTCGCCGGGTACGCCATCGGTCTCGATCTTTCTTGCCGTGACCTGATTCGAACCAATACGGCGCTTGGCGTAGATCTTGTCAGGGGCAAGGCGCAAGATACGATGGCTCCATGTGGCCCGTACATCGTCCCAGTGCAGTTCGTCCCTGATCCCTATACGCTCCAGATTCAACTCTTCGTCAATGGTCAGAAGATGATGGACGCTAACACTTCGGAGATGATATACAGGATTGACGAGCAGCTCAGCATCATCAGCGAGTATCTTACCATCAAGCCGGGTGATATCCTCTTTACAGGTTCTCCTTCTGGCTCAGCCGAAGTGCACGGGAGTCGCTTCCTCAAACCCGGCGATACTATCCATGCTCAGATAGAGGACATGGGAGCTATGGATGTCATTGTGTGCGATGATGAAATATGAACGAGATAGCGCAGAATTTCTGAACAAGGAGAAGCGATGGTCACTCCACCTCTTAAAGGGATACATCATATAAAGTTTGCTGTCTCCAGCCTGGATCGGAGTCTAAAGTTCTACGAAGAGGTTTTTAACGCCACAAGAATCAAAGAGGCGGATCATAAACGTGCAGACGGATCGATCTACGCTCATATTCTCGCTATTCCAGGACTTGAAACTCTCCTTGAACTTCGCTTCAATCCAGAGCAGGCGGAGAAACATAGGCTCTTCGATACATTGACAATTGCAGTCGAAAATCGTGCCGCGCTTGAACAATGGGAAAATAAGCTTGATGCACTGAGCGCGCCGCACTCCCCCATCCTCGTCGCCATTCAGGCCTGGCTCATCATTATCGAGGACCCGGATCAGCATCGGCTGCGCCTCTACACACTTGAGACACATGGGCCAGAGATGAAGCCAGACGAAAGTTCGGCCTGGTTGCAGAACTGAAGCCATAACTCATTGCCCTACATTTGAGGAATGGATGGAGAATTTAATTCATGTTTGATTTTGATCACGAGTTAGCTGCACGATACGGCGTCTTTGCCAGCTACCAGTCCGATGCCGCCCCCTCCTCAACTGAATACTACGGCGAGAATCCTTCTATTGAGGTTGATCGCTTACTGGACCATTATACTACTCCTGAAAGTTGTGTTCTAGATATTGGTTGCGGTGCCGGACAGACACTCTGCCAACTCGCTCCTCATGTAAAGCAAATATGGGGTGTCGATTCCAACGAAGAACTGCTCGATGCTGCTCGCCTACGGATTGAGCGTCTTGGCATAACGAATGCGACAATCTTGCCTGGCAACAGCTACGATGCTGAGGCGATGAAAAGCTTGCCGGATGCGACTTTCGATCTGGTTTATAGCCGCCGTGGACCTAGATTCACTGAGAGCTTACTACATACTCTGAGGGAAGAGGCGATCTTTGTGCAGGAGGTGGTCAGCAACTTTGATGGCTATCCACTCGGAGAAATCTTTGGGCGCAGAGACTACGTTCCTTCCTCCTACACAGATCAGGAAGTTCTTCTCAACGGCTATATGAAATTGAGACTTCTACCAGTCAGCAGCAAAGAGTATTTTTACGAGGAGTTCTTCAAGGATGAAGAGCATTTAGCAGCGTTTCTTACACAGGTGAAACCGATGCTTAGCCCGTGGTTACTTCCACAAATTCAGTTTCAGGGAGCATTTGATCCGTTGAGCGATCAAGCGGCTCTGAATCTCTATGTGCGGTATAATACAACTTCGAGGGGAATTCGCGTTCTGCGGCAGCGTAAAATCTTCGTCTTACGCAGAGCTTTATGATAAGCTCATAGTGGGAGATGGCATCACTCTGGGGGTAATCCTGGAATGCTCACCGGCAGCTTCCCATGCGCCTCTCGTTCTCCGAAGAGAACTCGTGCAGCGGCCTCCAACGCTGGTTTTGTGTATTCGTAAGTTGCCAGGTAAGTTCGTAGTGCTGGGAAGGCAGCTAGATCATAGGGATTGCGCACGGTGATACCTATTACGCGCCTGCCTGATGTTGTTAACAGGCGCACCAGCTCTCCCTGCATCTGATCAACGTGCGCGTTCACGGTGGCAACGACAAGAATATCTTGCTCACTGGTCTCCGAGAGCACGGATGTGTATGCTTCCTGCGCCGTTTGAGCGTTGATGGCTAACTGGCGTATCTGATGAGAATGCTTGCTCAGGATGACGGCGAGGGTATCATCTGCAAATGCGCGATCCTCGACCATTGTGAGGAGATTTCTGGGTCGAGCCAGCGCGACGAGCTGCTCTTCAGGTTTCAGATGAATTGGCAATAGCCCTTCTTCGTTGCGAACAAGCGTCGTGGAGAGCTCATATGCCTGTTCTTGCAGTTGTAGATGCGCCGGGCTACCGATGCTTTCTTGCAGAGCTTCGATCTCTGGCAGCTTGTCCCAGGAGAGTGTGCGTGCCTTTAGAGCCAGTACACGCTCGGCTGCAGATTGTACTATCGCCGGATCAAGTTCGCCGCTGTGTACAGCAGCGCGTATGGCCTCTATGCTCGCAAGCTGTCGTGAGAAGAGATGTGAGACCAGCACAAGGTCGATTCCTGCCTGTAGGGCCAGTACAGCCCCATGTCCAGTTCCAAAAGAGTCCAGGACGGCATGCATTTCCAGACAATCCGAGATGATCACGCCCTGGAAGCCGAGCTTCTCGCGCAGCAGTCCTTTAATGATGTCTGGCGAAAGAGTCGCCGGTAGCTCTTTGCTTCCGGTCAGGGCTGGAAAGGCGATGTGCGCAGTCATAATGCAATCGGCTCCGGCCTCAATTCCCTTCTGAAATGGAACCAGTTCGAGCTGCTCCAGGCGTTCAAGCGCATAGGGAAGAGTCGGTAGTGCAAGATGAGAGTCTACGGCCGTGTCGCCATGACCAGGGAAATGCTTCAGGCATGGAACAATCCCTGCCTCTTTATATCCTCGTACCATTGCTGCGCCGAGCCGTCCGACCTGTTGCGCATCTTCGCCAAATGAGCGCACACCAATCACGGGATTCGCAGGATTGTTGTTGACATCCACTACCGGGGCGAGATTCATAGTAATGCCAACTGATTGCAGTTCTTCGCCCACCGCTCGCGCTACTTCCTGGGCAATCTCCTCTGAAGCAATCGCCCCCAGTGCCATATTCCCTGGAAATAGAGTTGCTGCCTCTCCCATCCGTTGCACGATGCCGTTTTCCTGATCGATGGCAATCAACAGTGGGTAACGTTGCCCAGCCTTCCGCGCATGTTCCTGCAACTGGTGTGTGAGCGCGTATACCTGTTCGGCTTCATGGACGTTACGCGAGAACAGGATGATATTGCCGACGCGATGACGCTCTATCAGTTCAATGATCTCTTGTGGAGGTGTGGAGCCCGAAAAACCCACCATCAGAATCTGGCCGATCTGTTCCTCCAGGGTCATGCCTTTGGTAGAGTCGGTATACTCCATGCTTGCATCCCTTCTTCTGTCATGCTTAGAGCGGCGCGGGCCGCACTCAGAGCCGGTTGTTCTACTAACACAATCTGTTTAATGGAGAGGTGTTTGCGGATATGGTGCAGGACCAGTGAGCGGAAACCCGGCTCGTGCAGCAATCCGCACTCTTTCCCTTGAGCGTCAACCACCACTGCCCGAGTCTTGCTCCCGCCCCCATCGATGCCTACCGTATAGATCTGTATCATAGTATTCGACCTCTGGAAACCATGCGTCTTGAGACCAGGCTGGCAGGAACAAGAGCGCCGCATTTTCCGCCTCCATCGGAAGCTTCAGAAGAAGAACACTAAATCTGCTAAAAGGCACCTGAAAACGCTTTCGGGCAAACGGTTTCGGCAGAGAAAAGACCACGATCATGTCCTCTCCAAACGCATCGTCCACACGACTCCACCAGGAGCCACCCTGGTGCTTGAGAACTTGAAACACATTCGAGCCACCTCCTCCATTGGACGCGGCAAAAAGAACAAAACGGTTGGCCTGAAACGACGCTTCCATAGCTGGTCGTTTGCTCAGTTCCACGACTTTCTGTCCTACAAAGCGGCGATGCAAGGGATTCAGGTGGTGAAGATTGATCCCAGGCATACCAGTCAAACATGCTCGAAATGTGGACACAAGCACCGCTCCAATCGGCGTTCTCAGAGCCTCTTCACGTGTCGTCAATGTGGGTACTCCTTCAATGCAGATCTGAATGCGGCCTACAACATTCGAGAGAAGCACCTCTCGTCTCTTGCCAGTGTTGGTACACCTTCGCTGGTGGGTAGCCCTGTCAAGCTGCCTATCGTCTCCACTGCTTGCAGTGAGGGACAAGCTCCGTCTCTTTAGAGCGGAGTCCTTGACGAGAGTGCATCAAGGGCTGTCCGCAGCATCTGTCCATGTGCTGCGAGTTGTTGCCTTGCCTCGTCAGGAGAAAGATTGGCGAGCGCCATTAGAATTGCAGTTTTTGTCTCGCCACCTGCTCTTTCCAGCATTTCCTCTGCGGCTCCTTCGTCTAGGCCAGTGACCTGCCGTGTGATAGAGAGTGCCCGTCGCCGCAGCTTGTAATTGGAGGTTTGTACATCTATCATCAGATTGCCGAACGTCTTGCCCAGCAGGATCATCGCGCCGGTACTCAGCATATTCAGAATCATCTTCTGCGCCGTTCCCGCTTTCATGCGCGTTGAGCCTGCGATAACCTCCGGCCCAACCTGGAGGGCGATCATAATAGCGGCTTCTTCGGCAATCGGCGCATCTGCATTACAGGCAAGGCCAATTGTCAACGCGCCTTGTTGCCGAGCATAGGCAAGAGCGCCACGCGCATACGGCGTGCGTCCGCTCGCGGTAATGCCTACCACGATGTCCGCTTCGGTCAGATGTAATTTCGCGACGTCCGCCTGTCCGGCCTCTGCACTGTCTTCAAGGTCCTCGTGTGCGAGACCAAAAGCAATTGGTCCGCCGGCAATACAGGCAACGACACTCTCGGAGGAAATATTGAAGGTTGGTGGACACTCGGAGGCATCCAGCGCTCCCAGACGACCCGAGGTGCCCGCGCCGACGTAGATGAGCCGCCCGCCTCTGCGCATACGTTCAGCTATCGCTTCGACGGCCCGCGCAATCTCCGGCAGCACTTGCTGGACCGCCAGCGCTACTTTCGCATCTTCGTCGTTGATCGCCTGTACAATTTCCAGGGAACTCATACGGTCAATTTCGCTGGTCGCTGGATTCGCCATCTCGGTTGTTAGCATGCCTAGAGAACGTTCCATAGACTTTCACCCCCGGCGGTTGTGATGTGACATACAGTAAAAAGCACGTGAGAGGCATACGACTACAGGAGCATTTGCCCTCGCTTTATATGGATAGAAAAGGCGTAGTCGTTTCGATGGTACACCGATCTCGCGTACTTCATAGTCTAATTGCACTCCGTCTGTGTCGTCATGATGTATAGACCACTATGCCAATAATTCCATACTTTTCTATCCCTGTCAAGGGAAAGCTGTTTAAAAGCTAGCAGTCACACCCGCGTAGCGACAAACCCTTGCGGTTATCGTGGTTGATGCTCGTTTTCTTATTTGCTGCCCACGATAACCGCAAGGGTTTGTCGCTACGCGGGAGAGGCCATCAGCCCTGGTCTTGCTCAATGCTTCTGACGTGTGGTACATCGGCGCGAACCTGGATGGCACGCAATGACAGCCCCACGTATCGTTATAAAGCGTTTCACGCTTGATGGAGATTCGCAGCAACCCTGAGAGGCTGAGAGGCTTGTTCGATGGCCTGGGCGATCCTTTGCGCCACATCATTGCGCTCGAAGTATTCGTTATGCGTCTGTAGACCTACTAAGATGGTGGGAGGCCACTGACTTACGAGGTTGGTGAGCTCTTCGATCAGGCCCATTGGAGGAATCAAGATATCCTGGACATCGATGTATTGATGGCCTCTATCTACCAGTTCGGGCAAAAGCTGTGCAAGTGGAGAGGCAATAGGATCACCTGGATGCATAAAGTTGTACCAGGGAAGTTTCATACCGAGCTCGCGGTAGAGATTCATAAGCAGTTTTTGCAGCCGTGGCGTGATGTCGTGAGTGCTCAGAAGGTTGCCTGAGCTATCGGTCGTGTTCTCGCTGCTCTGGTCTACGTCGATCAGGCTGAATATGCCGAGCGGAGAGCCCATAGTGGTGACGCTGCCTACCATGATACCAGTGTTGGGTGTGGGACCAAGACCAAATAAGAGATTGCGGAGCGTCTCTACACTTTTGTGTCCGGGCGAGCGGGGAGAGTCCCAGCGTGCGCTAAAGAGGATATCAAAGAGTATAGTTGTACCCAGGCTGTGGCTCACCAGGTGCAGGCGGTCCTCTTTGGGATCGAAGCCCTCCAGGCCGGCGAGCGTCTGTTGCTGTAGCCGGTCGGCGACCTTTGCTCCGATATAGCGGCTGAGGTAGAGCGCGATATCTCCAAGAGATTGCAGGATGATTGTCTCGCGGAGACATCTAAACCACATCTTATTCCAATAGGGAGAGGCGCGATAGATGGTGAGCAAGCGCTCCTCCTCGGCGGCGCTAATATCGCCCCAGTAGAGCACAATCTTCTTCAGCGTGCGCTCTGAAGAGGAGTGATAGTTGCTCTGGATGAGATCGAAAAGCGAATCAGCGTAGGTTGAATGAGGTCGCGTATCACGTGTGGAAACTCCGTGATTAAAGAGAACATAATCTGTCGGCATGTATGGCTATCTTCCTTATTTTGGCAAAATTTATGAATGCGGATAAGTACTCTGCTGCAAAGGGAACGCTGACATCAGGCTATCGAAAGTCGGCGTTCAGACCCGCGTCGCGACAATCCCTTGCGTGTCAACCGCGATCAAGCGGTTTGGAGTCGGCGCTGCACGTTTTATTTTCTGCTGCCTACGACTTCCACAAGGGATTGTCGCG
>JAABUZ0100008686.1_pt1 | contig 11885 bp, 10 predicted proteins | sample 5562091 | NCBI WGS metagenome assembly JAABUZ01 (sample SAMN12813069, study PRJNA571459) | rock metagenome | isolation source: Antarctica rocks | place: Antarctica: Victoria Land, Linnaeus Terrace sud | collected 2015-12-21
TCTACGCGGCGGCGCGGTCGGCCGGGGCCATCGGCGGCAAGGTGCTCGGGGCCGGCGGGGGCGGCTTCATGGTGTTCTTCGTCCCCCCGGCGAGGCAGGCGGCGGTGCGCGCGAGTCTGCAGGGGCTCATCCACGTGCCGTTCCGCTTCGAGTCGTCGGGCAGCCAGATCGTGTACTTCGATCCCCAGGAAGAGTACCGCGACGAGGATCAGAATCGTTCCAAGTATGCTGGCGAGGGCGTGCGGGAGCGTACTACCTAAAGATGTGGAGAGCGCGTGTCGTGAGCAAGGACCGTAAGAAACTGCTGATCTTGATGATGGGCCACGGTGTCGCCGGTGTGGAGCGCACCGCCACCGATCTGGCCCGCGAGTTCAAGGCGCGCGGTTGGGCGGCGCAGCTAGTGTTCGCGGAGCCGGTGGACGACGAGCCCACGCGGCTGGCCGTGCCGGGGCGGACGGCCGCTGAGGAGCGGCGCGTTCTCCTCGAATGGGCCCGCAACCAGGGCGTCGAGGCCGAGACCAGCCGCACGCTCCACGGCGCCTACGCCACGCTCTCCTGGCAAGATGTCCTGGACTTGCGCCGCTTTATCGCCGCGCGCAGGCCGGACATTGTCAACATACAGTGCGGCAGCAATCACGTGGCGCTCAAGGACGTGATCGCCGTCCGCCTCGCCGGCCTGAGCCGCCTCGTCGTCTCGATCCACCACCCCGACCCATGGGGCGAGGACGTGCGGCGCCGCATCAACACCGGCCGCGCGTCGCGCCTCTGCCAGGCCATGATCGCCCCTTCCCGTGCCACGCGCGACCTGCTGCTGGAGGCGAATGTCCCCGCGCGCAAGATACACATTATACCCTCCGGCGTGCCCGTCCCCACCCCCGAGCGCCTGCCGGAGCGCGCCGAGGCCCGCGCCCGGCTCGGCCTACCGCCGGACGCCTTCGTCATCAGTTCCATCGCGCGGCTCGTGCCCCACAAGAGCATCGACCGCCTTATCGAGGCGGCCGCGCGCGTCCCCGATCCGCGGGGCGAGCTGGCCGTGGTCGTCGCGGGCGACGGGCCCGAGCGCGCGGACCTGGAAGATCTCGCGGCGGCGCGCCTGGGTCCTCGCGCCATTTTCCTCGGCCGGGTGCCCGACGAGACCATCCCCGACGTCTACGCCGCGTCCGACCTGTTCTGCCTGCCGTCGAAGCTGGAAGGCTTCGGCCTGGTCTACATCGAGGCCGCCTACCGCCGCGTCCCGAGCATCGGCACATGCGTCGGCGGCATCCCCGACGTCATTGTCGACGGCGAGACCGGCCTGCTCGTCCCCGTCGGCGACGTGGCCGCCATCGCGGCTGCCATCACCCGCCTGCGCGACGACCCCACGTTGCGGGCGCACCTGGGCGAGGCCGCGCGCGCCCGCGCCTACGCCGAGTTCACGGTGGAACGCATGACCGACCGCTACGTCAAGGTCCTGGCGCCGTGACCAAGGTCCTCTTCATAACGACGTCGCCTATCGACGTCAGCGGCGTGACGCGCACCAGCCTCGACCTCGCCCGCCAGTTCGCCGCGCGCGGATGGCGCGTACGCAGCGTTTTCACGGCGGTGCCGGGGGGCCAGGCCCTGGTCGAGCGGGCGCGCGACACGGGGGTCGTGACCGAGCAACACCCGGCGGTGCGCGACATCGTCGCCCCGCACGCTGTCCGCGACATGCGCGCCCTACGCCGGCTCATCCGTGCGGGCCGGCCTGACGTGGTCAATATCCACTACGGCCAGAACTACGTCTCACTCAAAGACCTCATCGCCGCGCGGCTGGCCAGACCGCCCCGGCTCGTCGTCACCGTGCATCACCCTGTGCCGTGGAGCGTTATGGGCGGACGCAAGCGCATCATGACGCGCCTGGCGGCCCTCTTCGCCCATGCCGTCACCGTCAACTCGCGCGCCATGCGCGACATCCTGCTGGAGGCTGGCGTCCCGGCGCGCAAGATACACATGCTCCCGCCCGGCGTGCAGGCCCCCACGAGCCTGCCGGATCGAGACGAGGTCCGCGCGCGGCTGGACCTGCCCGTCGACGCGTTCGTCGTAAGCTGTGTGGCCCGCCTCGAGCCCCACAAAGGGGTCAGTGACCTCGTGGAGGCGGCAGCGCGCGTCCCCGACCCCGAGGGCCGGTTGCGGGTGGTGGTCGCGGGCGACGGGTCCGAGCGCGCCAACCTGGCAAGGCTCGCCGCCGCGCGCCTGGGCAATCGCGCCCTTTTGCTGGGACGGGTCCCCGACATCGGGGATGTCTACGCCGCCGCCGACGCGCTGGCGCTGCCCTCGCATATGGAGGGGTTCGGTCTGGTCTACGTCGAGGCGGCCTTCCATGGCGTCCCCAGCATCGGCGCAAGGGTCGGCGGCGTCCCCGACGCCATTCTCGATGGTGAGACCGGCCTGCTCGTTCCGCCCGGCAACCCGGACGCGCTGGCCGCCGCCATCGTGCGGCTGCGCGACGACCCCACGTTGCGGGCGCGACTGAGCGAGGCCGCGCGCACGCGCGCCTACGCCGAGTTCACTGTCGAGCGTATGGCCGACCGCTACGCCTGCGTTTTCAGGTCGTGACGGTCGCGACATCGGGGGTCTAACGGCGAAGGGCATCGTTTCACGCAGCCCTCATACATGATGAAGAACGTAGTAACAGACGAGGGGTCCCCGCGCCGCGGCGCGACCAGCAGCCATGAAAAACGTAGCGTGCGCTATCGTATAGGTGGGGCGGGCGTGCAGGAGGGGTCGGGTTCTGTGTGGTGCTACGAGCCCGTAGACGAGGGTGACCTCAGGCGCGCGGAGCACAAGCGTGTGTGCCATGAGCACGAAGGGGAGACGTCAATCGAGCGCGCGCCTGGCCGTCCGTCCCACGTAGACATGCTGTAGGCTATGCGACGTGAGGAGGACAGATGGAACGGTTGTATACGTGTTGTGCCGGCTTGGACGTGCATAAGCAGACCGTTGTGGCGTGCTTGCTGCGCCCCGATGACGCGCCCGCGCGTAAGGAGATCCGGACGTTCGGCACGACGACGGGCGCGCTCGAGGAGTTGCGCGACTGGTTGAGCGCGGCGGGCTGCACGTATGTGGCGATGGAGGCGACGGGCGTCTATTGGCAACCGATTTATCATGTGTTGGAAGGGTACGACGAACTCCTGGTGGTCAACGCGGCGCACATGCACGCCGTGCCTGGGCGGAAGACGGATGTGCGCGACGCCGAGTGGATCGCCGACCTGTTGCAGCACGGGTTGCTGCGCGCGAGCTTCATCCCGAGCCGGGAGCAGCGTGAGTTGCGCGATCTCACACGGACGCGCACGAGCCTGACCGACGAGCGCTCGGCCAGTGTCAACCGTATCCAGAAGGTGTTGGAGGACGCCAACATCAAGCTCGCCGGCGTGGCGACGGACATCATGGGCAAGTCAGGTCGGGATATCCTGGCGGCGCTTATCGGCGGTGAGGCCGACGCGACGGCAATGGCCGACCTGGCGCGTGGCAAGCTGCGGCGCAAACAGGAGGCGCTGGAGCAGGCGCTGCGGGGACGCATGAGCGACCACCACCGCATGCTGATCGCGCTGCACCTGGAGCACGTCGACCTGTTGGATGAGCAGATCGACCGCCTGAGCGCGGAGATCGCCGTGCGACTGCGCCCCTACGAGGCAGCGTTAGTGCGGCTAGAGACGATCCCCGGCGTCGGACGCCGGACGGCGGAGATCCTGGCGGCGGAGATGGGCCTGGACATGAGTCGCTTCCCGACCGCAGGCCACCTCGCCTCTTGGGCCGGGATGTGCCCCGGCGTGCATGAGAGCGCGGGCAAGCGCAAGAGTGGGAAACGCCGGGAGGGGAACAAGGCGTTGCGCCGCGCGTTGACGGAGGCGGCGCACGCGGCGGCCCGCACCAAGAAGAAGGATCGCACCTACCTCCGTGGCCAGTACCGTCGGCTCGTGGTACGGTGTGGCAAGCGGAAAGCAGCCGTCGCGGTCGGCCACACCATCCTACGCATCGCCCACTATCTCTTGAGCCACGAGACGACCTACCAGGAGCAAGAGTTAGTGTACCTCGATGAGCGCCGCCGCGCCCGGACGCAGCAGCGCGCCCTTGATCAGCTCAAGGCGCTCGGCTACGAGGTCACGCTCGCCCCCAAGGCCCCGGCGGCGTGACACCAGGGACGTTTTTCAGGGGAGGTAGACGACGGTATGACTCCAGTCATTGTAGCGGCACGGTCGCAGAGGCCGGTGAACGAGCAAGCGCAACCGGCGCGGCAGGAGACCAACGACAAGGGAAAGGCGTTCATCAAGCCGCTCACGGGCCTATGCTTCGTCGCGGCGCTGATGGTTGTCATGCACCACTTTTTGCACATCAACGTATCGGGCGAGAGCCACGGCATCGGGCACCTGTTCAAGAAATTGGCCAACAATTTTGCTTCCGCAGGCTTTGTGGGGGTCAGCTTTTTCTTCGTCCTATCGGGCTTCATCCTGACCTACACCTATCTGGGGCGACCAGGACAGGTCGCGATCAACCGGCGCGACTTCTGGATCGCGCGCGTCGCCCGCGTCTACCCCACCTACCTCTTCGCGCTCGCGGTCGCCGCCGTCCCCTTCTGGCGGGGATGGGGCGGAGTAAATACCGTCTGCGCGGCCCCCAGAATTGTGACGGCCCTGACGACCCCTGTGCTGTTGCAGGCGTGGACACCGTGTGCTCGAGCCTGGTGGAACGCTCCCGGATGGTCCCTCTCCGCCGAAGCGTTTTTCTACCTGCTGTTTCCACTCATAGCAGTCCCGATCGTCCGCCTCGGGCGACGGCAGTTGTGTGCCGTCATGGCGTTCACGTACCTGGCCTACCTATTCGTCCTATATCTGTACATGGTCATCACTGTTGACGGCCAGCGGCCCTTCGCGGACCACGGCACGTGGTGGGGATATCAGCACGTACCTGCTCAGGACCTTGCCATTCGATCCGTTGGTGCGCCTGGCTGAGTTTGTGATAGGGGTCGCGCTCGGCAGTCTATTCCTCAAAGGGGGCGCTCATCGACGCGAACGACGCACGCGATGGTTCACAAGCCCTGGCGCCCTGTCGATCGCGGCATCCACCGCCATCGTCGCCGTCCTAGCCGTTTTCGGCCCCTTGCACCCCTGGGCGATGACGCCGACCAACGTGTTGCTCGTGCCGTTTTTCACCTTGCTGATCTACGGTGTGGCTTTCAACGAGGGGCCGATCGCCACGTTCTTTTCCTTGCCGCTCCTGGTCCTACTGGGAGAGGCGAGCTACGCGCTCTATCTCCTGCACTTCCCTATCAACGACTGGTTGAGCCACATCGTGACCCACTTCCACATCTCCAGAAATCCGTACGTCACGCAGACCAAGCCCTATTTCCTGGCCTACGTCGCCATCTCGATCACGGCGTCCATCCTGACGTTCCGCTATGTCAAGGAACCGGCCCGTAAGGCGATCAAGCGTGCCTTCGCGCGGCGCGCGTCGCCACAAAGGCACAGGCAAAAGGGGCCGACCCGCGGATCAGTTGACCTGCCCATGGCACGTGGCGACCCCTCGTCGCGTTATCTATCCGGCGCCACGGTCACGCTGTCTACACTGCGGTCACACAGCTACGCGCGGCGGCAGAACAGATTAACCGTCGGTTTTGGATGTCCCTCGGTGAGACGCCGGACGGATGCGGCGTCCACGACCGGCTCCAGGTCTCGATCGGTGATAGCGCGGACGTACTCGAGGCCGGCCGCGTGAAATGCGGCAATGAACGATTCGGCTGTCACCCCCGTCGCGTCAAGGCTCTCGAGAGCCATCTCCACGATCAGGACGACCTCCGGGTTGCGGCGCAGCACCTCGCTGGCACCCGAGAGCGCGTCCAATTCCGCACCCTCGATATCCAGCTTTATGATGTGAACGGCGGGCCAGCCCCGGGCGGCGGCCCAGGCGTCCAACGTCGTCCCCTCGACGCGCACCGTCTTCCAATCTCCCCCATGCACCGACATCGCCCCAACGTAGAGGGTAGACAGCGCTCCGCTCTCATCGGTTTTGACATGCAGGTCCAGCGGTTCCGACACCCGACCCGCGGCCATGGGGATAATCTCGATGCAGGTTGCCGCGTTGGCGCGTATGTTGCGCTTGAGGACTACTCTGTTGTACGGATCGGGTTCGAAGGCGTAGACGTGCCCGCGCGGACCGACGCTCCGCGCGGCGACGAGTGAGAGGTAGCCGATATTGGCCCCGACATCCAGCATGGTCATGCCGGGACGCAGGAGGCGGCGCAGGGTATGCACGGTGGAAAGCTCGTAGTTCCCCGTCGCCCACCCGTGCGCCCATTCTGGCGAGCTTTCCCGATGGTAGAGGGTAAACCCTTGGACATGAACGGGATTGACCACCGAATCGCGCCGCTTTAGGCGTGCGCGCACGGAGCGTGCAGCGCGGCGCAAAGCCGGCTCGGCCCGACCGGTGTGAGAGAGGGCACGCGAGAGGATGCGATGGACGTGCTCACGCGTCTGCGCGAGGTGCATGGAGCAAGCCTTTCACATTCACAACTTAACGCCCTGTTGTCTCGTTCCCAACGGGGTGCGTCCGCCCGGCCCAACCGTCCTGGGGGCCGGCCTCATGACCACGGCTCTCTACGATCGTAGCGGGTGGACCTCGATCAGTTCTTAGCTGCGATCCTGCCTTGACGATGCTATCATGGCGGCGGTGGAGATGTCAATTTTATCTTGTCCGGCATGAAAGGCGTTTCGTCCCCTTGCGGATAAGTTAGCACGCCATGGCTTCCGTTCGGCCGGCGACCGTCCTCTCGACGCGGGTGATGCCGGTATCAGCCCTCGATAGCGGGCGCGGTTTGGATCGCGGCGATGACGCTGTCCTGCTCGTCCGGCTCCAAATCGTTGTAGAAGGGTAGGCGCAGCAGCGTGTCTCCGACCCGCTCCGTCACCGGGCAGTCGCCGGTCCCATAGCCCCATTGCCTGACCATGTCGGATAGGTGCAGCGGCACGTAGTGGAACACGCTCAGGATGCCGCGCGCCTTGAGGTGGTCGATCAATGCCTGCCGCCGCTGCATGGACGGCAGCAGCAGGTAGAACATGTGGTAAGGCTGCTCGCAATCGTCCGGCACGACGGGCAGCCCCACGCCGTGCTCGCGCGCCCAGCCGGCCAGCCCATCATGGTAGCGTTCCCAGATCCGCCGCCGCTTCGCCTGGATCTGCTCGCGCGCCTCTAATTGCGCCAGCAGGTAGGCGGCCAGCAGGTCGGACGGCAGGTAGCTCGACCCGATGTCGACCCACGTGTACTTGTCTACCTGGCCGCGGAAGAAGCGTCCGCGGTTGGTGCCCTTCTCGCGGATGATCTCCGCGCGCTCCACCAGGCCGGGGTCGTTGATGAGCAGCATGCCGCCCTCGCCGCACGTGAAGTTCTTGGTCTCGTGGAAGCTCTGCGTCGCCAGGACGCCGAACGTCCCGAGGTACTGGCCCCGATACCGGCCGAACAGCCCGTGCGCGTTGTCCTCGACCACCGCGATGCCGCGCGCGCGGGCGATGTCCATGATCGTCGCCATCGCGCAGCCCACCCCGGCGTAGTGCACGGGGACGATGGCCCTGGTGCGCGGCGTGATCAGCCGCTCGAGCTGCGCCTCGTCCATGTTGAGCGTGTCGGGCCGGATGTCGATAAACACCGGCGTGGCGCCGCGCAGGACGAAGGCGTTGACGGTGGAGACGAAGGTGAACGAGGGGACGATGACCTCGTCGCCAGGCGCGATATCCAGCAGCAGCGCCGCCATCTCCAGCGCATGGGTGCACGACGTTGTGAGCAGGGCCTTGCGCACGCCCAGAGCCTGTTCCATCAGCGCGTGACAGCGGCGGGTGAAGGCGCCGTCGCCCGAGATATGGCCCTGCGCGAGGGCCTCGGCCATGTAGGACGCCTCGTTGCCCTGCACGTAGGGTCGATTGAAGGGTATGCGGTACGCGCTCATTCCTCGTTTACTCCAAACCATTTGTGATACCACAAGTGAAGCGAATGCGATCGAAAGCCACATTTTTGATATAGCCGTTGCGCGGCGATATTGCGCCCTTGCGTGACGACCTGGACACTGTCCGCACCCTTGTCCATAAAAAACGTTAGCGCCGCCTCAACCAGTGCCTGACCGACGCCAGAGCCACGTGCCCCGCTATGTACACCGGCAAGACCGATCTGGCCGTGGTGCGACGGCTGTAGCTGGCACGTGATAAATCCTCTGACATCGCGTTCATCCGCCGCTACCAGCACGGCGTCGGCCGCGCCATCGCAGCTCTTCGCGGCCCACTCTCGATACAAGGCAGCGGCGCGCTCGGCGCCGAAGCGTCGATCATAGAAGAAACGCGTATCGGAGTAAGCGACAGCGGCAATATCCTCTATAGCCGCCTTGTCCTCGTCGCGGTATCGCCGCACAATGCTCTCTTCACCTTGAGGCAGCCTTTGCATAGTCCTGGGGCGCTGCCACAGGGACGTCAGCCGCACATCGACTAAATGGAATCCGTGCGTTTCGGCAGCCCGGACGCTCTCGTCGTCGTCGGCGACGCAGAGGAAATACAAACACTCTATATCATTGCGGGATGCCCAATCGAGTGCCACTCTCATGCCAATAGCTGTCAGACGAGTAGCTTCGATGCGCCCGACGCGCACGCCAAAAAAACTCATATCCCACTCGAGGAGTTGTCCTGGGGAGTTGGAAGCCATTTTCAGTAATCCATCCGGTCGCATCGCAAACTACGGGCACCGACGTGTCTTGACACACGTCGCCCCAACGACTTTAGTCGCTGTTCTTTGCCATACCAGATGGCCGTGGAAGGCGCCGTCGAGGCGGTAGCGCAGCGGCGCGATGGCGAACACGACCGTGGTCGCGCGGTTGGTGACCTCTAGATCCAGCGTGAAGGGGACGGTGCGCCGTCCCATGCGCGCCGTCCCTGCCACGAGCATCCCGCGGCGTGTCAGGCGTGGCCGGTCGACGCGCACGGAGGTGACAAGGAGACGCGCCGCGGCGTCACGCACGCGCAACTGGCCGTGCGCGCGACCGGCCGAGAGCGTGACGGAGAGCGCCAGGTCGACCCGCGCGCGCCCGCGCCACACTTGCCCGTTGGCGGCCAGCCCCACCGGCGCCGCCTGGCCCATTTGTGCGCGCGCGGGCGATGCTCCGCGCTGCGATGTGGCCTGGCGAGAGGACATCGCCCGCGCGGTCCCCGTGGGAGAGGGCACGGCAGCTGGGGTGCGCGGCTCATGCGTCGGCGCGGCGGGCGGCGTTTGTGCCGCGGTCATTCGTGCATACGTCGCCGTCGCCGGACGAGGGGCGATGGGGGGAGCGGTCGACGCGTCCGGGGCCATCGTACCGGGTGCCGGGTTAGTGGCGATCGTCGCGCTGGGGACGGTCGTGGCCGGCGGGGCGACGGCCGAGGCGCGAGGAGGCGCCGGGGTAGCCGTTGGGCCGGACGCGTCGTCCGTGGCCGTGGTGGGCGTTGATATGCCCGCCGGTGTAGGAGTGGATGCGGGCGTCGACGTGTGCACGGCCGTGTCCTCGGGTGCGCTGGGGGACGTGCTCGGCGTGCCCGGCGCGCTCACGGGGGTGTCCGTCCCGGTCGCGGTCGACATGCTTGTCGCGCCGGCGACCGGGGTGCTCGTTGGCGGATTCGTGTTTGTGGCCGTAGTTGGGGCGCTGCTAGGGCTAGCCGTATACGTGCCATCCCCCCCGTCGGTGGTCGGGAACGGCGTGGTGGTGGCGGTGGAACTGTCGGTGGGGGTGGGTGTACTCGACGGCGTCGCCGTGAACGTCGCGTCGGGCGCCGTCGCCGGCGTATCCGTGTTTGTGGTCGTCGGGGTGAGGCTGCTCGTCGGCGCTGTGGTGGCCGTGGCGGTGGCGCTAGGGCTGCTCGTCGGTGTGCTCGTACCGGTGGCAGTACCGCTGGGGCTAGGCATCGTCGTATCGTCCAAGGTGACGGTCGCTTGGTCGGGCGTGGGGCTCTGTGTCGCCGCGGTAGTCTGCGTCGGCGCCGCGGCACCGCTTATGACGATCCTCGAGCCATGGTCGTGCCGGATGCGCAAGATGCCCGTCGCGTCGTCATACACCCACCCTTCCTGACGCAGACCGGCATCCGGGCTTTGCTGCAGCGCGGCGCCGTCTTCCGTGATTTCCGTCGGCGTGAAGGACAGGCGCAACACCTCGGTCGCCTGAGGGTCGAAGGTTGTGTAGCGGATGTCCGAGGGCGCGTAAGCGATGGACTGCACGACCGACGACGACCGGACCAGGTGGTCCTCCCCGGCGGGGGCCCACTTCGGCACCGCGCCGATGCCGTACATGAAGTGTTTGATGTAATCCGCGTACGAGTCGCTGAACCACTCGCTGATGGACGAGCTCTCCAGCAGGCCGCCCAATACCGACGCTACGACCCCGTCTTCCGAGGTGAAATACGTCGCCAGATTGAAGGCGCGGAAGGCGTTATCCTTGTAGCGCGCGTCGCCGGTCAGCTCGTACAGCCGCGCGTTGATCGACGCCCAGCGCGCGGTATCGCTGCCCAGGCCGTACCAGGTCCCGCAGCAGATTGTTTGCTCATCGATGCCCAGCGCACCCCGGAAAGGCCCTCGCCCGAAATGTTGGCCTACCCAATCGATCAGGGCGGGGATGTGGGTGCGCCATTGCGGGTCGACAGCGCCCGGATCGTCGCGGTCCAGGATGTAGCGCGCCGTCTCCATCGCCGTTAGTTGGTTGTAGTTCGTCAGGCCGGGGTCGCGCGAAACGTCCTCGTAATAGGCGTGCCACTCGTTGTTCTGCAAGGGATACGCCAATGCCCAGTCCCATGCCGTATCGCGCGCCCCGCGGTAGCGCGCGACATCGCCCATGTTCAGTCGGATCAGTTCGTCGAACAGCCGGACCGGGCCGACGACACTCGACGAGTAATCCTCCCGGATCTCCCCCGTTTGCCCATCGACGCGGAAAGGCCACGGCGACTGCGTCGCATTGCCGGCGCGCACATGGCGCGCGAGCGCGTCGGCGGTCGCGATCGCCGCATCGCGATAGACTGTCTCCCCGGTCAACTCCCAGAAGCGTAGGTACGCATATCCAAGCTCGCCGACTTTGTCCGGCTCGATGCCGTCGGCCCCATCGCGGCTAGCATCGCCATCCCCGGAGTAGGTCGTATCCCCGTTCCGCGCGCTGGCGAAGGGGACATCCGGCCAATCCCAGGTGGATGGCGTCGTCCCATGGGCGAGTTGGTAATCCAGCATCTCTTGGACGATCGGGATCAACGCATTATCGCCCGAATAGGGATAGTAGGACAGCAGCGAATCGGTGAACATGGCATAAAGCCCGGCCGGATTATGGAACCACTGTATGCCCTCGGGCCGATAGGGCGGATCGCTCGGGAAGCAGCAATAGGTCAGGTAGCTTTTGACTCCCGCGTCGGTGTCCGGCACCTTATTCTCGATGAAGTCCCAGGCCAATTGCATCACGCGGCTATAGGCGGTCCCCTGGTCGGCCCAAGAAAGCAGGTTGCCGTCGCTATCCAGAACTACAGGATGGCCGTTTAGGGAGGCGTTGTCGACCGCGTCACCCTGGCGCGCCGTCGATGCGGAGCCAATCGTGGCCATTCGAGGGGTGGGCGACATAGGCACGGTCATGAGGAGCGCAAACAGGACGATGAATACGACCTTAGAGCACACGCGAGGGCCTCCATCCGCTACAGCGGGGGCGACGAGGCGATGTCCCACGAACAGGATACCAGACAAGATATTTGCGGTAAAGCATTAATTCTATGCTCTATCTTTGCAGTTTTTTAGGAGAATTGAGGCATGGCGCTCCATCTGGTACCAAGAGGGTGCTCACACGCCCTTGCAGCCAGGAGGACCGCCATGCCTATCCCGATTGTATGCCTTGATGCCCG